>Ga0315296_10000022_pt1 | contig 189559 bp, 163 predicted proteins | sample YL17G14_18_MG_FD_203921 | JGI IMG/M metagenome (GOLD analysis project Ga0315296, IMG submission 203921) | Sediment microbial communities from Yellowstone Lake, YNP, Wyoming, USA - YL17G14_18 | ecosystem: Environmental > Aquatic > Freshwater > Lake > Sediment | place: USA: Wyoming | collected...
TAGGCCTGACTCTGCCACAACGGCTGCGCCGAATAGATCAGATAGCGCAAATGTAGTGAAGACTTTTTGCAAAAATCGCCCTTGGCGCTATCAAAAAGTCCTATAGAACCTCACAACTGCGTAACTTAGGCTAATAAATCCTAACGCACATAGCTTGAACGCACAATGTACACACATCGGCCCTCGCAGAAGTTAACAGCTTCCCGAGCAGCATCAAGAATATGCCGAACACGAACATTGTCAATTTCGGACATATTGCACCTTTGCTTCTGCGACCACTTTATCTCGGAAATATCTACTAAGGTCTTCCGGCGTTCGCATATCTACATTGTGCCCACCTAACAAGCCTGATAGCTCTTCTTCCATTTCGAACAACTTGAAAAAGCCAGGAGTATGACCTTCGATAAAATCCACCAACACATCCACATCACTATCCGGACCAAAGTCATCGCGTAGAGCCGAACCGAAAATGGCTAATCGGCGAATGTGATGATGTTCACAAAACTCTCGGATTTTGTCTTCCGATATTACTATATTCTTGTTCATAAATCTGTCCTGACAAATCCTGAAGATTCAAATTCTATCATACCTAAAACCACAGCACCCGTCAAACCAAAACTTGTCCTGAGCATAGCCGAAGGATCCCGTCCCAAGGCCCAACCATTTCGATTGATTCCGCCAAAAGACGGCGGATCTACGGTATTGATGATTTGGGGTGATTGGTTTTTTTATTTTTCGAGCTTTATGAGGTGTGTTTTCAGGAATTTTTCTGTGGCGCTGACGGTTTCTTCCTTGACGGTGCGCGGGCTTTGGGCGACCCATACAGTAAAATTGTAAAGCTCCTGCGTATCGACCCTGAGCCATTTTCCGTTTCTGTATAAGAATACGAATAAGGTTGTCATCGCGATGCGTTTATTGCCGTTCTGAAAGGGATGGTTTTTGATTAGAAGGTAAAAAAGAATCGCGGCCTTGGAGACAAGAGTCGGATATAAGGATTTGCCTGAGAACCTCTGGAAAGGAACAGCCAAACAGCTCTCCAGGGCGTTGGGAAAACGGGTGGAGAAATCAGGAATCGGCTCGTCAAAAGAGAATTTCTCTCTGGCTAATTTTAAAGCTATATACTCAACCTCCTGTATTGTTATCGTCTTCATTATTCCGAACCTAAGAGTTTCAGCGTTTGGCCATACTCTTTAACTGTCTTTGCTACGGCGTGGTCGATTTCCTTTTTATCCTCCTGCCGAAGGGTCTTTCCTAAAATAGCTGCTATTTGTTTCTGAGGGATGGCAAAGTTCCTTCCAATCTTTACCGCCTTTATCTGTCCTTTTTTGACCTTTCTATAAACAGCTACCCTGCTGATACCCAAAATTTCAGCCAACTGGGGGATTGTAAGATATTCGCCCTTCTTCATAAAAACCACCTTTATATGCTTATAAATGCTTATTTAAAAAGTGTTTATCTCGTATGCTCTCTTGTTAACCAAAGCACAGTAAGTTAACTTATGTTAACCGTCCTAAATAAAGTTAACATAAAAATAACACAATGCCAAGTAAAATCTATATTGCCTATGTGGCTAATCTTTGACTTTGTATATTTGTTCGTCCTCGCTCCGGTAGAGTGTGTTTTTGTTTGCTTCCCACCAGCCCTGCCACTCGCGCTCCGTCAGGACAAAGGCCTGCTGAACAAGTGCTACGTTTGCATCCAACGGCTGGGACATTATCCAATCCTTCCAGTCCTGCTCGATTTTTGGACTGGATTTGCCGTAAACCTTCTGGAGCGTTACCCAGCCGGTAGGGTCGTTGGTCTGTTCAGCCATCGCTTTACGAAATTTTTGAAACGTCCCTTTTTATGAAGAAACAGCATCAATTTAAATAGTCAAAAAAGCCCTCAAGAAAATGTTCTTAGTAATCAAGCGAATCAGAGTCGATGTCGGTGTAAATGTGGAAATGTTCGGTTTTTGGGATGTTTCTTTGACATCTCAAGGCAATATGAATATGTCATTGACCTGTTGCGGTTTTAATGCTACTCTATCGCCGGTGTAATTTAAGGAATCTAAATCATGGAATTATCCGGCCTAATGAAGTTAAGAATCGCTGCTGCGATTATCACGGGTGTGGTTTTGATAGGTATTTTAGCCTGGCCGCTGGCGACGCCGTCCGAGCCGCTAAGTGCTGTGCGTGCTGGTGATATAAGTCTCGGCGGCAAACTAATTTTGATGATTTTGGCATTTTTAGCCGGCTTTATTGCATATTTTCTTTCCTGGCCCTACGGCCGCGAAATCGGCATTTTGGCCGCACCATCAGGCCTCGCTGTCTGGGCTGTGCGCTCCGGCAGTATGGCTGCCTTGTTGCAGTTAAATCCTGCCGCTGCGCAGCGACAGGCACTTTTTGCAACATTTAAATGGGATACCATTTTCTGGCTGGTTATTGTCGCCGCCGGTTTCGCCGGTGTGCTTTTAGGGCGGAAAATACTGTCAAGCCCCAGACCGGCTGAAGCACAGAAAAAATCTAACCCCAAGACAGCTCAATACTTAAACGCAATAATTGCCCTGGTCGGCTCAGCTTTAATAGCTCATTTTTGTATCAGAATATTTGCTCAGGATGTTAAATTTTTCGATAATAGATTAGGCTCGCTTATGGCACAGCCTTCTGTTGGGCAGATATTTTTTGCTGTATTTGTCTCATTCGGACTCGCCGCTTTCTTAGTCAAGAAATTTCTCGATGTCAGCTATATCTGGCCGGCAATTGCCTGTGCTTTAGTAACTGCCTTTGCTGCAAGTTCTTATGCCAATAAAGAGGTATTGCAATATCTTGTTCAGAAATATCCCCCACCCTTTTTCTCTAACGTGGTTGTTTCTATACTGCCTCTGCAGATGGTGGCTTTCGGAACATTAGGCTCGATTGCCGGCTATTGGATGGCTGTCCGCTATCATTTTCGGAGAAAACACGAAATCAAATAGCAAAATCTGCAGTTTTGGCAAATTCAACACATCTTTTTTAAAATCCCCCATTTTATATAAGTCTATATATTATAAGCAGTTATACATATAGCGTCTTATAATAAATCTACATTGCCCAAACAAAAACAAAAATGGTTGTTTTAAGGCTCGAAATTAGCCGAAATATAGTTGTGTTAAGGGTTGTCGGATGGATGTAGTTTTTGCACCGTGTAGTTTTGAAAATGGCATATATCTAAAAGTTTTTAATGAGCTCCTGAATGAACACTTGACCGGAATTTTCGTAACATATATGATAGTAAGACCAGCCGACAAAAGGAGTTAGAAATGTTGGTTCTAAGCAGACAAAGAGATGAGTCGATTATGATCGGCGATGATGTCGAGATTATCATAGTTGATGTCCGGGGGGATAAGGTCCGCTTGGGTATAACAGCCCCGAAGGAGATACCCGTTCATCGAAGAGAAATATACGACGCAATTCAGCGTGAGAAGCGGGAGAAAAGCCAGAAAAAGGAAGCTCAGGAGCAGCAGGAGAAAGAACCCCACCCGTCGCAGCCCTCCAAGGAGTCCTGAAAGCAGCAAAGCGATAAATAAGCAAAACAGCCCGCAAACTTTTTCAACGATATTTGCACGCCATTTTATTTTGTGCCAGTTCATGCCGTTATCCGGCAATTATACGGCTCACAAAAAATATATGCGCTTACTTAAAACGGAGTCCCGACTTCTAAAAACCTGAGCCGCGACTGCTCTTGATTTCGGAAAAAAGCGCGGGGGTAAGGGAGCGATAGCTGCACTTGCCGATACCTATTCAGGCTCTTCGAAAGGCGGCAGACTCAGGATTGATGACCGGGCGATTTGGATTTATAATCGGCATAAAGAAAAAGGAACAAACTATTATCACCCTGTTTATTAGAAAGGTTTATTATGAGAGGATTAAGAGCAAGATATGGATGGTTGCTGACAGTGTTTGCTTGCGTGCCGATGTTAGTGTGTGTCGGGGCTCAAGCTATGGGAGCTTCGATAGAGAGGATAGAGATTTATAAACCGAATCCGGCGTACTGGCAGTATAAGGGCAAGCACGTACTGCTGTTGGGCGGTCCTGGTTCAATAATAAATTGAGTGGTTGTTTGAGATAAATGCAGAAAAGAACACAAATATATACGGTCAGCCAGGTGAATTCACTAATCAAGGTGGCTCTTGAAGAAACGTTGCCGCCGCGATTGATAGTGAGAGGCGAAATAAGCAACTTCAAAATCCACACGAGCGGGCACTGTTACTTTTCGCTGAAAGACCCGGGCGGCATATTGCCCTGCGTTATGTGGGCCGGCAAGCTCGAAAATGTCAGGTTTTCGCCTCAGGACGGGATGGCTGTTTTAGCTACAGGCCATATTGATGTTTATACGGTCGGGGGAAAGTATCAGCTTTATGTTGATAAGCTGGAACCCGAAGGAATTGGAGCGCTTCAGTTGGCTTTCGAGCAAATGGTAAAAAAACTGCGAGCCGAAGGTCTTTTTGACGATGTGCACAAAAAAGCCCTGCCGAAATATCCCCAAAGGATAGGGATACTGACCAGCGAATCGGGGGCGGCGGTGCACGATATAATCGACAGCATTTATAACCGCTGGCCCTGCGTAAAGCTGTTTTTTTATCCGGTACCCGTGCAGGGTGAAGGTGCAGCGGAAAAAATAGCCGCTGGTTTGCGATATATCAACATACGCAATAAAGAGCTTAAGCTCGATGTCCTGATTGTCGGAAGAGGCGGCGGGTCGCTGGAGGACTTATGGGCTTTCAACGAGGAGGTCCTGGCCAGGGCGATTTTCAATTCGAAAATACCTGTCATAAGTGCAATCGGGCACGAGGTTGATATTACGGTCGCCGATTTCGTAGCCGACGCCAGAGCTTCTACGCCGACAAAAGCAGGCGTTGTGGCTGTCCCGGATATGCAGGAAGTTTTAGGCCAATTGATTAACATAGAACGCAGATTGGCAGGCCAAACAAAGGCGAAGGTTAAACTGGCGCAGCAGAATCTGGAAATAATCTTGGCTAACGCCGTTTTTAGAAATCCGTTTTTGCTCGTTCGTGACAGAGACCAGCAGTTGGATGAGCTTGCGACAGGACTTGCCTCGGCAATACGAGGTCTGCTGGATGAGGCGCAGAGGAAGATTTCGACGGCTTATGAGAATATTGTCAGGATTGAGCCGCATCGGCTTCTGAAGAACAAAACAGTCGAATTGAGCGACCGCCGGCATCGAGCCGATAAAGGGATTCGTGCAATTATTAACAAATGTCAGATGCAGCTTACTGCCCAGGCTAATCGCCTGGCAGGTTTGAATCCAAAATCAGTGCTAAAGCGTGGCTACAGTATCACCACCAACAAAAAGACAGGCGTGCTTGTAAAAACCTTAGAGGATGTTCGAATCGGAGACAGTATGCTTACGGAGCTTGCGGATGAGAATTTGATTGAAAGTAAGGTAACAAAAAAGTAAAAAGAAACACGGATTTGCACAGGTTATTTATATTTAAGGAAAAGAAATGGCGGACAAAAAGCAAAAAAATGATATCACCGAATTGGGTTTTGAAGAGTCGATAAAGGAGCTTACAGATATTGTTACTAAAATTGAGCAGGGCCAGATACCCTTGCAGGACAGCCTGCAGCAGTACGAAAAAGGGATGGCTTTGATTAAGCACTGCAGGACAATACTGCAAAAAGCCGAGAAACGCATCGAGAAAATATTAGAGCCGCAGGTAAAATCACAGGAAGAAACGGAATAAGGATAACACACAGCAGATATGTGAAAGGTAGAAAATCCTAAGCACTAAATCCTTAATTCTAAACAATATCAAAATTCTAATTTCAAATGTTCAAAAAAGTTTTGTATTTTGGATTTGTGACATTTGAATTTGTTTAGGATTTAGAGTTTAGAGATTAGGATTTTTGTGATGCGAGCGTGGCGGAACTGGCAGACGCGCAAGGTTTAGGTCCTTGTGTCCTTTTGGACGTGGAGGTTCGACTCCTCTCGCTCGCAGTTTTCAATCGCGTAAACGTGGAGAAAAAGTCCAATGAGGTATAGGGCGGTACTACTCTGCGAAGTAGCTTGCTACATAGCACGAGTCGGGGAAAACCGCAAGCTTTTTATCCGGTCTGTCGGCATCCTCTCCCTATCTTTGTTCTTCACGCTGTCCTTAATTTATCGCCCGCCAACAAATCGACAAGACTGTAAACGGCAAAACCAGCCATCACAGCAAGGACAGTATAGAGCTGCCACTGGCCCAGAACAGTTTCTATGGTCTGTGGGATTCTATCAACCAAAGCACTACCACGCGCTGTGAAACCTCCGGCAATACTTTGAAAAACTGCTGCAATAGTGTCAGGGAAGGCTAACACAGCAACAATTGCGGCAGCGCCGAACACAATACATCCCGCCAAGGCAAGTCTTTCCTGCAGAATCACACGGGCTAAAATCTTCTGTTCCTGGGCTTGCCTAATCCGCCCTATCATCTTCTCGCTAAAATCAGCCGGCACCGGCTCCGAAGACGAGCGCAAAGCTCGCCCTAACATTTCATCAAATTTATCATCTGCGTTTATTCTATCCGTCAACATCGACATCTTCTCCAAGGGCCGGAGCCAATGCCCTTTTCAGTCTCTGGCGCGCTCTGAACAAATATGTCTTAATGGTATTTTCTTTCGTCCGCATTATCTTTGCAATATCAATTATACTCTTTTCTTCCCGATAATACAATATAATTGTCATGGCCCAGAGTTTCGGCAGCCGTTCGACCGCCTCCCAAACGATTTTTTCTGTCTCTTTGCCTTGCATTGCCGCCGCGGGCTCTTTTTCTTCACCGTCGGCAATCTGTTCATCCGGTTCGGCTTCGAGCTGCCGCTGCCTTCGATTCTTGCGGAGGTAACTTACCGCCTGTCGGTATGCTATACTCCACAGCCACGTGCTCAATTCGGCCCGGCCGCTGTATCGGCTTAATCCGTTGTATGCTGCCAGGAACGTCTCGCTTGCCACATCCTCAACCTCATCTTCCCGCAATCCTAACCTTCGGCAGCACAGAAAAACCGTTTCTTTGTACTTATTAATGAGCTGGGCAAACGCCCCGTGGTCACCGCTGCGAAGCAGCCGTAACCAGTTATCTTGCCGGTCCCATATCTTGTGTACCAACAAGTTTTCTTTCTTCATATATTAGTCGCTGCCGAGGTTTAATAAGTTTCAGATTTTTTGAAACCTGTTTCATAAAAACAGTTAATGATTTATAAAAGACAATAATAATGCCAAAAACAGGAAAAATCACATATTTTTTGAAACCTGCTGAACAGAATCCGCGACCAATTTACAAAAGACGACAAAAACAAAGGAAAAATTAAGCAATTAAGGGATATCAAAAATGGAAACAAACTGCTATATGAAGCCGGCCTGGACGCATAACGGGTCAATACGAACAGACCTTCCCTTAACGGTAGTCGCAAAGGCAAGCAAAAGGAGACTTATAGAAACATTACGCCCTGGCCAGCTCTTTTGCGTCGGCAAGGTCTATCTGATGACCCACGACGGCTCAATAAGAATAAAATAATAACTATACAAATTGAAAGGGCAAAAAATGGAGAATGATTTGTTAAAAAAGGTATCGCTGGGTTCTTTACTTTGCCTGCTGGTTGTCGCAGCGGGCTGCTGTATCAACATAGGAAGCTGCGCAATGCGGGCGAAATACGAACGAACGGTTCAGCTATCAGCGCCTCTATCGCCCGGCTCAAGCTTCGCAGCCCTGACGCACAACGGCTCAATCACAATCGCCGGTGCTGATGTTACTGACTGCAATCTTACAGCGACTATTACCGCCCAGGCGATAACCGAAGAAGACGCCAAAAAATTGGCTGAGCAAACGACAATAAAACTGGAAACCTGGGGGGACAAGCTAACCGCCAAAATTGACAAGCCCTCATTTCTGATGAACCAATCTGTTTCCGTCAGTCTCGACGTAACGGTCCCAAATCAAACCGGCCTGGAGCTTACCACGCATAACGGGGAAATAATAATTAAAAATATCACCGGTCGGCTCGATGGTACGACACACAATGGAAAGGTTACTGCCGAGCAGGTTTCGGGCACTATCGAGCTTCATACGCATAACGGCTCTGTCATTTGCAGGGAAATTTCAGGCGATACACAGCTGAAAACGCACAACGGCGGCATAAAGGTTTTTTACTCTCAAACCGCACCATCCGTCTGCGATATTTCGCTAATCACATACAACGGCGGCATAGAGCTTACGACCCCATCGAGCTTCTCAGGTGAAATCGACGCCTCGACACATAACGGCTCGATAAGAACAGACCTTCCCATAACAGTAGTGGGAAAGCTAAGCAAGAGTAAGCTCACAGGGAAAATCGGCACAGGCCAGGGCAAACTGCACCTCGAGACCCACAACGGCTCAATAGGAATAAAATAGACAAGTAAACAAACAATAAATCGGGAGAACAAAAAATGAAGACAAAATATAGCACAGTCCTGACTCTTGGCTTTTGCCTCTGCGCATTGTTGATTGTAGGCGGCTGCGAAATCCAAATAGGCGATTGGGGCAAAGCCAAATATGAGAGAACAGTTCAACGACAAGCACCCCTTGCCCCCGGCTCTACTGTTGTTGCACAAACCAGCTCTGGTTCGATTACGATTACCGGTGCTGACGTTACCGATTGCAGCGTAGTTGCTCAAATCCGTGTTCAAGCGCCCACCGAAGAGGAGGCACAGGAAATAGCCGAACAGGTGGAAATAAAACTTGAGCCGGTCGGCCAAACGTTAACGGTCAAAGCTGAAAAACCTGCTCAAAAACGCGGACGCTCTATAAGCATAAGCTACGACATAACCGTCCCAAGACAAACCCGCATCGATTGCGCCAGCTCGTATGGTGCGATTAAATTGAGCAACATCGATGGAAACGTAAAGGGCAAAACCAGCAGCGGCTCAATTACCGCAGAGAATATTCAAGGCTCAGCACAACTGGATACATCCTACGGTTCTGTTACATGCAAGGATATTACCGGCGACAATATCAAATTACAATCCAGCAGCGGCTCAATTACTGCTGAGAATACTAAAGGTTCAGTCGAGCTGGATACATCTTATGGCTCTATCATCTGCAAAGGTACATCAGGCGGCGATGTCAAACTCAAAACCAGCAGCGGTAACATTAAGCTTTCAAAGGCTTCCTGCGGGGATTGCGATGTGCACACATCTTATGGTTCTATCACCGCCGACGAGCTTACAGCCGGCTCACTTAAACTTCATTCGGGCAGCGGTAGTATTAATGTTACAGAAGCTTCTGCGGACACAGCCGATATATCAACATCCTACGGACGCATCACCTGCCGGCAGCTCACAGCCGCCGACCTTAACGCCAAGTCCGGCAGTGGTAGTATCGATATCGCCTTTTCGGAATCGACTCCTGCCGAAATCACCGCAAACGTAGTTACCTCATACGGAAGTATCGATTTTGTAACGCCGCCGGAGTTCACCGGCCAGGTGGAGCTGGCAACCAGTTACGGCTCAATAAGAACCGACCTGCCCATAACGATAACGGGAGAAATAAGCAAAAAGAAACTCACAGGAACAATCGGCCAGGGTAAGGGAAAGCTGTACCTGAAGACCAGCAGCGGCTCAATAAGAATAAGAAAGTGAAGAAAACACCCTAACATTAACCTTAAAATCGAAAGGAGAAAACAATGTCACCACAAGAAGCATTCGGAGTAGCGCTGATATTAATCGCTTTAGCCGTCCCCGTGATTGTTATTGGCGTGGTTTACTATCTTAAGAAGCGGTTCGAACACAAACAAATTATGACAGCCATCGAAAAAGGCATGTCGTTGTCAGAGATTATGCCGACCAAACCCAAGTTGGCCGGGCCGAACTGGATAAAGTACATCACAGCAGGTGTCACAATATTTGTCATCGGGTTGGCATTTATGGTAGCAGGACCAGGAGCAGGTGGTCTGGCGCTGTTTATAGCTTTAATTTTATGTGGTGTAGGCCTTGCCTCAATAATTCGTGGCCTGTTGTATCGAAAATACCAGCCGCAAAGCCAGCCTTTGGCTAAAAGCAACGCTGCGAAAAATAAAAACGCGCTCGGCGTCTCTGCCTCGGAAACCTCGCAGTAGCTCAACGAATAGCCTGGACTTCCAGGCCGGAGAAATGTAGTATAAAAGGCAATAAACGATGTGGCTTGCGTATAAGGTACAAGCCACATCGTTTTTGATATGATTAAAAGAAGAAAAACAAAAACCGTCAAAGTCGCCTGCACTCGCGTAACTGCAGGTGCGAGCGTCTCAGTCAAAATCGGCTCCTCGGCTCCTGTTGTTATCCAGTCGATGACAAAGGTTCCGACTGTCGATATTGCTCGCTGCGTTGGGCAGGTTAATCAGCTTGTCCAGGCCGGCTGCCGGCTGGTCAGAATCGCCGTGCCCAGACGGGCCGACACCGCCGCTTTTGCAAAAATCGTCCAAAAAGTAAATGTCCCTCTTATAGCTGACGTTCACTTCAGCCCTGAGCGGGCTATCGAAGCGATAGAGGCCGGAGCCGCCAAAATAAGACTGAACCCCGGCAATATAAAGAGGCGAAAAGATATCCTGCGAATAATAGACGCAGCCAAAATGCACAGGGTCGCCATCCGAATCGGCGTCAACGAAGCGAGCATCAGAAATCTCAAGGGCCGGCCGGTACCAATCGCAAAACGCACTGCTTTGATGTTTAAGGAAATGAAAAAATACGTTCGGCTTTTCGAAAATCGCAATTTCACCCAATTGGTTCTCAGTGCGAAAAGCAGCGACACCTCAAGAACTATCGAAGTCAACCGCCGCATTGCGGAAGCCTTTGACTATCCTATTCACCTCGGCCTGACTCATGCCGGTCTGCCCGAAGACGCCCGGATACCCTCAGCCGTTACTCTGGGCACTCTCCTTGCAGAAGGTATTGGCGATACCATCAGAGTAAGCGTCGCCGGCAATCCGCTGCTGGAAACTAAAATTGCCAAAGAGATTTTAATCGCACTCGGACTTTACGAACGTTCGAGTCCGGAGCTGATAGTCTGCCCGGCTTGCGCCCGTGCCGAAATCGATGTCATCAAGTTAGCCCGCCGGGTTGAAAAAGCCATAAGTAACATTGATAAACCGTTGCGCGTCGCTGTGATGGGCTGCATCGTCAACGGCCCGGGCGAAGCTGCCGACGCCGATATTGCCCTCTGTGCTGCAAAGAATAAAGCCTACATCTACCGCAGCGGTCGGATGGTCTCAATAGTCTCCGAAAGCAACGCTATTCCCGCTCTATTGCGCCAATTGCAAAAGCTATAACAAAAAGAGGAAATCAGGCCATCAGGAAATCAGGTCATCAGGAAATCAGGCCAAATCTATCTTTTCCTGATAAACTGGTACCCTGATATCCACTTCCCGATAACCTGATACCCCGATGAGCTAATATAATGTATGAGCCACCCAACCGTGTGGATGATAGATTACTCGCCGTGTTGCGGACATTCGCCGCGTTGCGTCGCAACGGGCGGCGCGACAGGCAGATTCAAGCTTGACAGACTACTATCTTTTCCTGATAAACTGGCACCCTGATATCAACTACCTGATAAACTGATACCCTGATGAACTAATATAACGTATGAGCACACAAAATAAATTAGCGGATGAATTTACGGAACCACTAAAAACAGCCATCGAACGATTCTGTATCGTTGTCATTTTCAGCATCGCCTTTGGCTATATTGAAGCCGCTGTGGTTGTTTATCTGCGAGCTATCTTTCATCCCGATGGCTTCAATTTCCCTCTGGCTGACATCGGAACTATACTGCAGCAGAAACCACTTCTGTTAACTGAGACCGGCCGGGAAGCTTCCACAATCGTCTTAATCTTCGCCGGCGCCTGGCTGTTCGGGCGAAACCGCCGGCAGCGTTTCGCATATTTTTTAACTATATTCGCAATTTGGGACATCTTCTATTACCTCTGGCTCAAGGTCCTTATCGACTGGCCCGCCTCAATTATGGACTGGGACATACTCTTTCTGATACCAAGAACCTGGGCTTCACCCGTACTGTATCCTGTCCTTATCTCAATCACAATGCTCATATTTGCCGCAGCTATACTCTACAAAGACGCTCGCGGCAGACCCATCAAAGTAACACCGGCCGACTGGCTTGCCTTCTTTATTGCAGCGATTATTGTGGTGGTTTCTTTTTGTATTACCGGCCTGCACGTCACCGAGGACGATTACAAATCATACTTCTACTGGCCGCTATTCGCCGCCGGTCTCTTATTAGCTATTGGGATATTCCTGAAATGTTTTTTAAGGTCTAAGGAGAGACTTTGAATGTACAAAGGTATTGCTGATTTACACCCCAAGCTTCCCGATTGAAAAATCAGAAATTAGTTTCATGCTTTGAGCTTATGCACCGGCGCTCTTTTTCAATTCTTAGTTTATTTTGTCTCCTGCCGTATTTGTTTCAACCGGTCTTTTCTGTGGTTTTCGCTGTCCGCTTCTGTTAGTTTCTTGCACGAATCCCTCGAACTTGCCGAAAATCATCTTACCGGCCGATGTTTGAAGCGAGCTGGTTATGCTGATAATCAATTCCCGTCCAATCTTGTTGCGGGCGCCTTCTACAACAACCATCGTCCCGTCGTCCAGATAACCGATGCCCTGCTCGACCTCTTCGCCGGGCTTTATTATCTTGACCTCCATCGTCTCCCCGGGCAAAGCAACCACTTTCAGCGAATTAGCCAGGTCGTTTATATTCACCACATCAACTTCACGCACTTGTGCAACCTTACTTAGGTTATAGTCGGTTGTTGCCAATCGCCCGTTACAGGCCTTTGTAAACATCACCAGTTTCTGGTCAACACCCTTGACCTCCTCGACCTCCGCGGCCATAGTGTCCTCAATCTCAACTTCAATAACGGAATTTGACCGCATCTTGTTGAGTATATCAAGTCCCCGTCTGCCTCGGTTGCGCTTGAGCTTGTCGGCCGAATCTGCTATAAGCTGCAGCTCATTGAGCACAAAACGGGGAACCACTACCGGAGCGTCGAACAGCTTGCTCTGACACAAATCCGCAATCCGTCCGTCGATAATTGCAGACGTATCCAAAATCAACGGCCGCGCCCCCTTGGTCTGCTTGGTAAATTCCACGTAAGGAATCACAAAACGCACATCATCCTTGGTCCGCATTACGATGCTTATCGTAAGATAACATACACATATCCCCAGCATCCACTTAATTGCCGCAATCGCCTCGGCTACCAGCGGAATTCTGTAAGAATCGGCAATCATATCTATTGGCAGGGCCAGCGCCCCGCTGATAATTATCCCGACTATCAGGGCGAAAAAAACACCGGCCAGAGCAGTGAGTTTCTTTTTCGGCGTAAGAATGTCCAGTAGAAAAGCAAACACCGCCATCCCTGCACCGCTCAAGACTACCGTCCACCAGCTTGGAGAATTTTCCGCCGCCGCAAAAACCTCGGAGCTTGCATTAACAAACAGAACCGCCAGAACGACGACAATAAAGATACTTCTGAAAATCCAGAGTAACATAGTTATAAACCTCCCGAATTATGACACCATTACATCATTTATAAATCCCGGCTATTATATTCTATCTACGAGCTATTATCAATAATTACTTTATGTTCTAAAAAATTTCTTTCGGTGTTCTGAGCAGGCTTAGCCGGCATCGTGGGTATCGTCTCCGAGCCTATAGCGCTCAAGCTCAAACAAGTAGCTGATACCCTGTTTACAAAGCCAATACGGGGAAAAGATTCCAATCCTCAGGAATAACCAGACCCATATCGGCCCGAACCGTCCATAAATTGGGTTGGTTTCCTGAAAAACCGGCTCTTACCGTTAATGGGTAGCAGTCTGTCAAGATTGAATCTGTAAGTTGTCATTCCCATGGTTGGGTGGCAGCCTCATCCCGATGTCGTTTATCGGGATGGGGATGGCTCGCTGCGTTCGAGACCCCGGTGGCATAAATCTCCCCCTCCCGGCACAACCAAACGAGCGTCACTCAGAGCCAAGGCCGATTCATACTGTTTTCTTATATAGCATTGTACGCCAAGGCCGTTGCCCAATCTTTTTGTTCAAATAGCGAATTGCTCTGTTATTTGAAATAACGGCAAGGCGTAAAATAAATTCTTTGTTGTCACTAACATCAAACTTCGTAACACTTTTTAAGGTTTGAACCCTGTGTACGATATTGCCTCTTAGTTCAATTAGCTTATTTAGTTTTTCTTTTGATTTAACAACGGACATTCCGCTCCAATACCACGTTATTGACAATGGGGGCATTCCTATCAAATTGGCGAAAAGATGATCAATCTTGTCTGGATTTGGCGTGTTAAAAGCGCCTCTTACAACATAATTTTCCAGTACTTTCTCCTTGTTAGATTTTAACACATCTTTCCAGCCTGCATTTGCTATTAACCAAACGTCTATATTGTTTTTTCTAACTTCTTTAGCTGCAGTAGCCAACACGTGGTCTGGAAAAACATGAGGGACATCGGCTTTTGATAGCATCAAGTTGAAGCAGTTTTCAGCCAAATCCTCGATATATGCCTCCCAACATGCAAGGAGTAATACTACTGCACTTTTGTTCAAGACTTGAACATTATGTTTATACCCACGGCCACTACCGGCAATCTCTGTATGTATTTCTAGTAATCTATTTATTTCATCAAGGTTATCTTGTAAAGAAATAAAATGGGGAGGACTTTTAAGACGTTTAATATATCTTTTCTTTTTTAAACGCATGTCGTACCAATAAGTGCAAATCTAACTATGTATATATGGTTTCCGTATAACATCCCGAACTTCTCGTCATTCAGAGAAATCCCAGCCGCTGTTGTACTCTCCTAAAATACAACAAAATTTTTCCCCCCCCGTCAAGCAAAAAATGGCAAACAAATATGTAATTTCTTCTCGCCTTATACAGTGATTTGACTTAGGCAACGGTTTACTGAACCGCAGTTGGTTTTGTGTAACTTAGCACAGACAATTCAGCTAATAAATTTGCCCAGAGTCTGGTTGCGTATAGGTTGCACATTCTTGTAAAAATACTCCTTTTTTATCCACAGAAGGAATATTGCATCAATGAAGATAATTGTTAAAATGGTGTGACAATATTGGCGACCAATACTTCTGAAAGGACATTGTATGAATAATTGGAAAATACATTTTTGGTGGGTAATAATTTTAGCAGTGCTTTTGCTTATAAGTGTTATCACCTTTTGGCTTGGTGGTAAGGGTAATGAGATAGTAAGTTACGTGAGTTTTGCAAGTGCTTTAAGCTCAATTATTCTTGCTTTAGTTGCAATCTTTTACTCTATGGTTCAGCATACCAGCTCACAGCAAAATATAGGGGAAATGAGAACTCTTATTTTGCAGGCATCCCACGTAATTATAGAGAAAGCATCATCAATGGAGCAATCATCTGTGATTATGAGCAGGTCAGCACAATTAGTAGCTCAAACAGCAGGGGCAGGCGCTCAGCCAAGCGAGGGAACATTTATCCTGGACGTAACAAGGTGCTCTCATTTAGGAATATTGGCTTTGTACTCTATGGCCCAATCTTACGAACGCCGTAAGCCCCTCTCCTTATTTGAGGTTACAAGATTATACACTGACCCTACGTCCCATTTTCTAACGTACAACTATATATATGGTTTCTTAATCGGTTTTGCCTGTTTCTTAGAACCTGGTAGCCTTACTCTTGAGCTCACGGAGCAGAAAGTAAATAAATTGCCGTCTGCTTTCAAGGATTATATTCTCGGGCATCTCAATAACCGTATTACACACGAAGTTTCTGAATCGATGAAACAACTTCTTGAGAACGGAAAAGAAAAAATTGATGCTTATTTTGAGGCGGCGTAGATTAAAAGGTCAAATTGGATTAGTCGGACGGCCCAGCGGCAACACAACGGTGTACTCAACCGTTTTAATCTTTGGATCATCACTTAATTTTGGGCAATTCGACAAACCGGTTGCATATAGCTTGCGTTCTCTGGCCGGTAAACCTCATTTAAGTGACAACCTCGAACAGCCTCACCTTCCCCTTCACCTGCACTTTAGCCCACTTTAGGCACTTTAGTTCACTTTAGCTCACTCCTCACTATCGAGTATCGAGTATCCATCATCCAGCATCCAACTTTAGCTCACTTTAGTCACTTTAGTTCACTTTAGGCACTTTAGTTCACTTTAGCTCACTTTAGGCACTTTAGGCACTTTAGCTCACTTTAGGCACTTTAGGCACTTTAGCTCACTTTAGGCACTTTAGTTCACTTTAGCTCACTCCTCACTATCGAGTATCGAGAATCCATCATCAAGCATCCGGCTTTAGCTCACTTTAGGCACTTTAGGCACTTTAGGCACTTTAGCTCACTTTAGGCACTTTAGTTCACTTTAGCTCACTCCTCACTATCGAGAATCCAGAATCGAGCACCGATTTGCTCACCCTCGCTCGCTCAGACGTTATAAGGCCTGCTCGTACGAGCCTGTCTTTTGTCATTTGAGGTTTGGATTTGTTTAGAGCTTCGGATTTAGTGCTTCGAGATACGCAATATGATATGCCCTGAATCTCCGAGTAAAGGACAATTTTCCATAAAAATGCGGATTTCACTTGTTTTTTGGACTATCTATCGTATAATACATATCTAAATAATGGATTAGGGTCACAATAAATAGTCAATAGTCAATCATAAATCCGGAGGGGTTCCTAATGGCTACCGAAACCCAAAATTTTATCCAGCTCGTCCCCGAATGTCGTAGTCGGGGATCCAGTTGGCCCATTAGACAGAAATCAGCGGAAAAACCTACGAAGTTTTGACTACTTTTTATGCAAAACAAACCCAATTATTGAAAAGCCAAATGAATGTAAATCCATATAATACGACGGAATATGAAAATATATCCAATTGGACAATTGGTGAAAACAAACCCAATTCAAACCCAATCAAACCCAATTTCCGAAAAGCCAAAATGAACGCAAATGTCTTTGTCACAAAGGATTACAGAAAAAACGACGCTTTCGCAGTCCAAAAAAACAAACCCAATTCAAAGCCAATTTCCGTAAAGGCCAAAATGAACGCAAACTTATTTGTCACAAAGGATTATGAAAATGAAACCGCCTTCAGGCCCCAAAAATACAAAGCCAAACAAACCCAATTTCAAACCCGACGACGGTTTTTCTGCTTATTACACAAGAGATTGCCACGTCGCGGAGTTTACCCTGAGCGCAGCCGAAGGGGGCCTCGCAATGACATTTTTGGGAGCTTTCCTGCAAAGAGTAGCTGCCCGGCCTGAGAAAAACGTTGGCACTATGAACTTATTGGCGATAAAATCGTATAAAATTTACTTAAATCGTTTTCTATTGTTGTTGAAGCATTAGTGTTTGTTACCGTTTCGTTTAACGAAGAAATTGGAGGTCAAAATGCAGATTAGCAGCTTAAAACAGAACCAAACTCGCTCACGTTATATTGCAATTTCAACTGTCTTTCTTTTTCTATTTGTTATCAGCCCATTATCAGCCTTTGCGCAGGACCAGGCCAGCATTGCTACTCTTCGCCAGATGGGTAAAGCCTTTGCTTCAATTGCCGAGAAGACCTCACCCGCCGTAGTCAGCCTCAAATCTGAAAGAACCATCACACGGGAGTACCCGTCAATACAAGAATGGCCTTTCGGCGAGCCGTTTTCTGACCCATTCGACTTTTTCTTCCGCCGTTCTCCTCGCCAGCGCTCACCACAGCGCCAATACAGAGAGCCGCGAATAGCCCAGGGCTCCGGCTTTATCATATCAGCCGATGGTTATATGCTCACAAACAATCACATGGTCGAGGGAGCTGAAAAGGTCGAGGTCGAGCTCACAGACGGACGAAAGTTTACTGCAAAAATCATCGGAGCAGACTCGGATTCCGATGTCGCCGTCGTAAAAATCGATGCCGGTAACCTGCCTTATCTTGAATTGGCCGACTCTGATACCCTCGAAGTCGGCGAATGGGTCCTTGCAATTGGCAATCCGCTTGGCCTGAGCCATACCGTTACCGCCGGCATCGTAAGTGCAAAGGGCAGAAGTGGTTTCGGTCTGGCCGATTTCGAAAACTTCATTCAGACCGATGCCGCGATAAATTTTGGCAATTCAGGCGGCCCTCTGATAAATCTTGACGGAAAAGTAGTAGGGATTAATACCGCCATTGCCGGCTCGAGCGGCAATATTGGAATCGGCTTCGCAATACCCATAAATATGGCAAAACACGTCTATGACCAGCTTATTAAAGGTGGAACGGTGGAGAGGGGTTTTCTCGGAGTCAGCGTTGAGGACCTGACTCCCGAAACTGCCCCCTTTTTTGGCTTAAAGGAAGATGTCAAAGGAGTTCTTATTCCTGAGGTTACTGAGGGTTCCGCTGCCGACAAGGCGGGACTAAAACACAATGATGTTGTTCTTGAGCTTAACGGCAAGCCGGCAGAATCAAGAGATGCCTTTCGAAACCAAATCGCAATGCTCGAACCAGGTAGTCAGATTGATTTAGTCGTCTGGCGGGATGGAAAACGACAAACTCTTACCGTTAAACTTGGCAAACGTCCACCAACGGAAGAGCTTACCGGTAATTTATCGCCGGAGACACTCAGTGAATTAGGTTTTACCGTAGAAGACCTGACTGATGAGCTGGCAGGGCGCTACGGCTATGAAGGTCAGGACGGAGTCATCGTCAGTAAGGTTGAGAGTGGCTCACAGGCTGAGCAGAAAGGCATAGCACCAGGGTCGCTGATTAAAGAAGTCAATCAGCAGAAAATCAGGAATACAAAAGAATTCAACGAGGCAATAAAAAAGGCTAGGAAAGAAGGTGGCGCTCTGCTGTTGGTTAAGCGAGGCCGATTCACATTTTTTGTCCCTCTAAAACTGTCCGGAAAATAGAAATATACACAACCTCTTTCGTATTAACCCTTTAGCCCCGCCCTAAGCGGGGCTTTTTATTTATATCGGCATACGTGTCCTGCGGAGGACAGATGACGCAGAAGGAGGACAGACGACCGAAGAAAGAGGAGAGAGGTGGTGGTTGTGATTTACAGCTCTTTCTTCGCAGCCTCCGTCGTTTGCTTCGCACCTGTGCCTGCAAAATCGACAGGTGCAGGCACAAACGAAACAGAGGGGCGAAGTTTGAATTTACGATTACCGACCTGATACGAGGATGTTGAGAAGGGATGCAATAATTCAAGAGATTTCGCTTGACAGGAAAATGGCTGATTTGGTATAAATATTATTGGTGAAGCTTGTATCGCTATAGAGCCTGCCCTGAGCGTAGTCGAAGGGGTGGCCGAAGGCTCAAATGGATAGGTATTTTCTGACCCCTGTCCTCTGAGGTGTGGAATTTTTGTGTTTTTCTGTAGAGGAGGAGATATTATGTGAAGCACGCATGTTTTAAGAAGAACCTTGTACTTCGCAGTGAAGACATCTTACATTTCAATTGACAACCAATATTTTTCTGAAGGAGGATTATTATGTCTAAAAAGTTGATTTATCTGATTTCTTTTATTCTTGTTCTGAGCGTTCCAGGCAGTGTATTTGCTGATCTGGTGGGCCACTGGACGCTCGACGATGGGTCGGGCACAGTCGCTGCCGATTCGAGCGGCAATGGCAACGATGGGACCATCGTGGGTAATCCCACATGGATTCCCGGCGTCGGGGGGACAGCCCTGGAGTTCCATGGATTGGGCGTCGCCGGTGGCGGCGGGGACTATATCGATTGCGGCAATGACGCCAGCCTGGACATTACCGGTCCCATCTCCATAGCCCTCTGGATAAGACCTGACGCGGATGACCCGGAGGGAAAGGGCACAGCTGGCGGTGAGACAGCGCCGATGGCCAAGGCGGATCAGAATATGAGTCCCAGTTGGAGCTGGCAGGTTCGATACGGCTGGGGCGGCGCTCCTCAGCCCTACATGGCGTTTACGTTCAATACGTCGCCCAGGGCCTGGGCCTTCGTCGGCAGAAACCTGGAGCGCTACGAGTGGTGCCATATCGCGTGCTCGTATGACGGCACGACGCTGAAATGCTATCTCGATGGAGAGCAGACCGATTCGACCCCAATGGGCCAAATTACCAGCAGCAGTACCCCTGTCCTCATCGGCTCGGACGGGTGGGGCTGCGACTGGATTGGCGCGATTGATGATGTAAGGATTTACGACCATGCCTTGTCGGTGCCCGAAATAATGGGCACGATGGAAGGTGAGGTATGGCCTTACGCCTTGGCCCCCAACCCGGCCGATGGTGCCCTCCATCCGGATACATGGGTGAACCTTAGCTGGTTACCGGGAGGTTTTGCGGTCTCGCACGATGTGTACATAGGTGACAATTTTGACGATGTCAACGACGGCGCCGAAGGCACATTCGTCGGTAACCAAGCCGGGACGTTTATTGTTGTCGGCTTTCCCGGATTTGCTTATCCGGATGGTCTTGTTCCCGGCACAACCTACTACTGGCGAATCGATGAGGTCAATGATGCCGAGCCGAATAGCCCCTGGAAGGGCGATGTCTGGAGCTTTTCGGTTCCCCCCAAGACCGCATACAATCCCGCCCCGGCTGATGGTGCTGAGCTTGTAGCCCTGGATGTGAAGCTTAGCTGGACGGCAGGTTTCCGTGCAAAATTGCACACCATTTATTTTGGCGACAATTTTGACAATGTCAACAACGCCGCCGGTGGGCTTCCTCAGGGAGCTGCAACCTATACTCCTCGCGGCCCGCTTAAATTGGCCAAGACTTACTACTGGCGGGTCGATGAGTTTGACGCCGTCGCCACGTATAAAGGCCAAGTCTGGAGCTTTACTACTCAGGGCGCCGTCGGAAGTCCGGACCCGTCTAACAGCGCTGTGGATGTAAAGCACACACCGGTTCTTGCCTGGTCGCCGGGAGTCTATGCTGCTTCGCATCAGGTCTATTTCGGCGCTGATAAAGATGCCGTGAAAAATGCCGGTACGGCTTCGCCAGAGTACAAAGGCACCAGAAACCTTGGTTCTGAAAACTATGAACCCGGGAAACTCCTGTGGGATGCCACCTACTATTGGCGGATTGATGAGGTCAATAACCTCAATACCGACAGTCCGTGGAAAGGCCCTGTCTGGAGCTTTACGACCGCCAACTTTCTTGTCGTGGACGATTTTGAGGACTACGACGTCGGTAACAACGAGATATGGTGGTCGTGGAAAGATGGGCTTGGCTATGCCGCGCATGGTAACGAACCGGCCTATCCCGGTAACGGGACCGGCTCAGCCGTGGGCGACGAAAGCACAGCCTCTTACACCGAGGAGACTATCGTTCACGGAGGTAATCAAGCGTTGCCTTTATTCTACGACAATAGCGTCCTCAAATATTCAGAGGCCCATAAGACGTTGACTTATCCGCGTGACTGGACCGAGAATGGTGTCAGCACGTTGACAATTTGGTTCAGGGGTGATTCGGCTAACGCTGCCGAGACGTTGTATGTTGCTCTCAATGGCAATGCGGTCGTCTCTCACGATAATCCAAGTGCAGCACAGATAGCAACCTGGACACAATGGAATATCGACCTGAAGGCGTTTGCAGACCAGGGCGTGAACCTTGCCAATGTCAATACGATTGCCCTTGGGTTAGGCAACAAGAAAACCCCGCAGGCCGGTGGTTCAGGTACGATGTACTTCGATGATATTCGGCTGTATCCCCCGCCACCGTAAGCCGATATTTGGCTGGCCCCCATTGCGGCAGATGCCTTTCGGCAGAAGCAATGGGGGCCGCCTGAATCCCGCCTTCTGTCTTTCAAATCTTCGTAAATTGTTCGAACCTTTCTCTTGTGTGCTTAGATTGTTTTTATTCAGAGCAGTTCGTCGATTGCATCAGTAATGACATCTTTACCGGTTACACCCACCCATTTTTTTTGGCTCGTGCCATCCTTGAATAAGAGCAGAGTAGGTATTGCGCTTATACCGTAGTTCGTAGCAATGTGAGGAGAATCATCGATGTTAAGCACGCAGATTTTGGCCTGGCCTGCGTATTCATCTGCGATTTCCTGGACAATGGGCTCCATCATCCCGCAATATACGCACCATGGTGCCGAGAAAAATACCAGCACCGGCACATCAGAAGTGTAAATAGTGTTGTCAAAAGTAGCATCAGTCAGCTCAATTACCAAACCTGTTGGTTGTGAAGGATAAAGCAGCTTGTCGATTGCGGCTGTAATGATATTTTTACTGGTTACGCCTACCCATTGTCTTTGCGCTTGGCCATCCTTGAATAAGATGAACGTAGGTATGAAAATTATTCCATAGTTCGAGGTAGTTTGAGGTTCATTATCGACGTTGAGCTTGCAGACTTTGACCTTGCCTGCATATTCGTCTGCGATTTCCTCAATAACAGGAGCCATTATTAAGCAAGGTCCACACCAGGGCGCCCAGAAATCAACCAGCACCGGTAGCTCTGAACGAAGAACAGTCTGGTCGAAAGTAGCATCAGTCAGCTCAATTACACCTACAGCTACACCTGCACCTGCTGGCGGCGACAGTGCAGCCTGTGGAACAAGCTGTTTCGGCGTGTGGGGGCTCGACCAGCGCAACTGTGCCACTGCTTCACCACTATTTTCATAATACTCCATCACAATGCTGTACATTTGGCCTGCGACAAGGTCAATCGTTCCGCTCCACTCGGTCGCAATCTGTTCTACCCACTTATCGATGATTTGCTCATCGCTGACCCACAGCCGCACACCGTCGTCGGTAGTCGTGTAGAATGTGTAGGTCTCGGTAAATGCCGCCTCCACCTCGCCGGTCCATCTGACCGAGAAATTATCAGCGTTAACCGATGCACCCGGTGCGCTATTGTCCCAGTTAAAGTTGATTTTAGGGTCTATTCGGGTCAGCACGAGATTGGAGAAAGCCGCCGAACGGGACGGAGGAAAATTGCCAGACCACTGATAGTAATTCCCTTGCAGACCTCCGCCGCCACGCGTAATCGTAAAGTTCCAGACATCGCCTTTGTGTACCGTAGTACCGTCTGCCTCGACCTCGTCGATCCTCCAGTAGTAAGTTGTACCCGGAACAAGACCATCCGGATAAGGAGAACCAGCAATACCAACAGTGAAAACCGTTCTTGTCTGGTTGCCTCGAAACGTGCCAGGCGCTCCATCATCCACATCGTCAAAATTCTCACCAAAATATACATCGTGCGAAACTGCAAAATCTCCTGCTCGCCATGAAAGGCTTGCCCATGTATCCGCATGGAGTGTACCATCCGCCGGGGTAGGACTCAAGGCATACGGCCATCCTTCACCACCTTCCATAGCACCCAGAATCTCGCCCTCTGTCAGCGCGTGGTTGTAGAGACGAACATCATCCATAACGCCGTTAAAATTGTACGAGCCGGTTGTGAAGGGCTCACAACCAATCTTAAAAGACCCTGGTGAAGCACCAAGCGCCTGTGTTGTAAGCAACTCTCTGTCCAGAACTCCGTCAACGTATGTCCTGATGTAGCCATCCTCCAAAGAATAGACACCAGCGACGTGATACCAAACATCCACTTCCAATATTGTTCCGCCACCCACATCTCTGTTGAGAACGTCCGAGTTACTGGACGTTCGAATTTCAAATTCAACCTTGTTGTTACTATATACGGTCATCTTATAGCCGCCATTGGCACCATCCTGGTTACCCCCAATCTTGTGATCAACACCCTGAGCACTAACTTTGATCCAAGCCGATATCGAAACAGCACCTGTAATTCCCAAACTTGGGTCAGTCCCGCAATCGAGCCAATCACCGGAACCATCAAATTCCAGTGCATAGCCAAAATGCCCCGGCACCCACTGTGGATCGCCGTTGAAGGTGCCGTCGTTGCCGTTGCCGCTTGAGTCGTAGGCGATAGTTCCGGAGCCCTCGTCGAACTTCCAGTAAGCCACCAGTTCTGCTGAGGCATTACCTGCTATGCTCAGCACCACAACAAAAGAAACCAGATAAATCAATTTCTTACACATAATAGTCCTCCTTCAAAAAGAGTTAAAATTACCATGCTTTGGCCACACACCAAAACATCCGTTGTTCTCAACATATGAACTGTTAATTGACGAGATGTATGAATCTGAATTTGCGAAGCACAAAGTAAAGTTCTTACTTAAAACTCGGTGCCTGGCACAATATACAATAACTCCTCCTCTATCGAAAAATTATAAGAATTCCACCCGCTGGATGACCTCAAAGCCACAGATGCCCGACTGCGCAGGCACAAGCTTCACTATTTCATTTATACCTAACCAGCCACTTTCCCGTCAAGGAAAATCTCTTGAATTATGCCTGTTTTTTAACACCCTCAAACAAAATCGGCAATTGAAAAATGGAGCAAAAAAGAAGTCGAAGCAAAAGGGCCTGCCCTGCCTTTCCCGTACCAAACCTGTCTTGAGTAAAATCGAAGGAAAGTCTCCTGCCGGCTGCCCCCCAGGGTTAGCTCTTGCACGCCGGCAGACCGGGGGTCATTTGGTGCGGGAAACGGAGTCGGGGTGTCGAAGGAACTAAATCCTCAATTCTAAATTCTCATTCTCCTGTTCTCTTGCTCTCCGTCCTTATCCTCACCTATAATCCTTCATCATTCAATATTCCTTGATCGATATTCGATATTCCCTCCTTGTCGGCCATCCGTCTTTCATCTTCTGCCGTCCTTCTGCTGGCCAATAAAAAACCTCGCGCTTCACAATCCAAATTCAGCATTTTGTCACATTAGTCACGAATCACGATACACAACCCATTTGTTAGCTAACCGATTAGCCATGCCTGACACATCGCTCTTCTATATATACGTATTCATATATACGTACATAACACATTAACTCTGACGATTTATAAAAGCAAGTAGTCTTTTTGATTAATCAAAAGGACTATATAGATTATTCCGCTCGTAAAACAGGTCACCAAAATTTTGACTTCTTTCACGATACGCTAAACGCTGTACGCTAAATGAAATCCCCAAAATCGCCCATCTTTCAACAAATAATTTCGTAGGTTAGCCCGCCGGTTTATCCGGTGGGTTTTGCCGGGTTTATTTTTTTAACCAATTCACCAATTAACTAATTCTCTAATCCACTAATTCACTAATTATCTCCTCCGTCCTTTGTCTTCCGTATTCTGCCCTCTGTTTTCTGTCCCCACCTACCCTTCATCATTCAATATTCCTTGTTCGATATTCGATATTCCTTCTACCTTCCCCGCCTGCCCCCGCAATTCTTAGGCGGGGGTCCTCTTGCCGGGGTTATATTTTCGACCAAAGTTAGCAAAAATAATATAGCTTTGCATAGACCTTTCTGATATATTATTCATTAGAGCACTTTCGCAGGGCCGAGGTTATCTCGCTTTCTTTCCTCTCCCTCCGCTCCTTGGCCCTGCTTCCTCCTTTTTCAGGCCAATCGACTCTTTTGTTCGAACTTCCCGCTGATATTGGTTGGCACTATCCGCCAAAAGGGGAGTCTATCGCCTCTTAGGCGATTTAAATTGAAAGCTGATGGGGGTGCTGTGAGATTGTGTGAGCTATCTCAAGTAATGAAAAAAGGGCTGCAATTCTTAGGAAGATTTTGATATTATCGTAGCATTGAAAGGCCTGGTTGCATAGACAAGCGTTTAATATGGAGAAATAGGTATGGTGTCACCAGATTTCACCGCTGCGCTCCATAGCGGCAGGTAAGTTTAGCGTTGAAAGGAGATAAAGAATGAAGTGGGCCGCCAACCAATTTGAACGTGTATTATTTAGGCTTTTCCGGGATCGAACCCACAGGTTACGGGATTTAGTAAAAAGTCCTGGGTCAGGAAAAGCGCCTGGTTTCAACAGGGAAAAAAGAGAAAAGGCGATTGGGGAATTGCAAAAACTCGCTTCAGCCTGTCTCGTTAAAGACTATGCCAAAAGGGAATTCAAAAAACTTGTTGATAAGAAAAGACAATGGCATGTGACGACAAAGAAGGGATGGGGAATAGACAAGAAGAAAAAAAGTTTTGATTCGTGGTTTTCCAAGCACGTTCCCTTTCCAAATTGTATTTACGTATTCTGGGCGGGCTCCAAATGTAAATACGTGGGTAGAACAATCAAGGGGAAAGGACGTCCTCAATCGCACTTTAGTAAATACTGGTTTGGTGGCGTGACTCGAATCGACATCTGCTCAACTTCACTTTCAAGCGAAGTACCTAAACTGGAATGCATAGACTCACCGATTTAACCCCTCCATGTCTAAAATCAAATCATCGAAAAAGAAGTGGACGAGAAAATGTCCCGTATGCCAGACGCACAAAACGATTAGCAACGAGATAAGGACCTTATTCAGATTGAAATAAAATCTTGAAAATCTCACTATTGACTTGCTTTACCTGGACTGTTTGCGTTATAATTATGGCAGACAAGCTTACCAGTATGAGACTAATCATCTCTGGCGAAAATTGTTGGTTTGGATGGACCTTTTTTAAAGGGAAGGACGAGTATTGTGCGCAAAAGAAACGGCTTTACCCCATTAGAAATTAAGATACATGGTCGGGAAAGCGGAAAATTTCTAACGGGCCCCGTTAGAAGAAACTTTTCTAACGAGGCGGGCTTTACACTAATAGAGCTTTTGGTGGTCATTGCCATTATCGCATTGCTGATGGCGATATTGATGCCGGCCCTACAGCGGGTAAAGAAACAGGCACAGGCGGTTGCTTGTATGTCCAACATCAAACAATGGGGCTACTGTTGGCATATGTATCTCGAGGACTCCGGGGGAAAGTTTCCGAGCGGTGCCGAAGCCTCCGGAGACTGGCCTGATAAATTGCGACCGTATTACAAGGACCGGGGGGCGTTGACCTTGTGTCCGTCGGCAACGAAACCTTATACCCAGGGAGGCAAGGTCCCCTTCGGAGCCTGGCGATGGAGGCCTGAAGGAGGAGGCTGGACAGACTTTGAGAGCAAACCCGGCGACGATTACGGCAGTTATGGCATGGATGAATGGCTCGGTGATCGACCTGGTGATAACTTTTGGAGACATCGAGAGCAAAAAAAGGCAAACAACATACCGATGTTTTTTGACTGTGTATTCATAGATACCTACTGTAATCACACACAAGGTCCGCCTGAGGTTGATGGCATTGTTGTATTGCCAAACGAAATGCACTTAGTATGCATCAACAGGCACAAAGGCGCCATAAATGCCGTTTTTCTGGACCTTAATGTGAGGAAGGTTGGTTTGAAGGAGCTTTGGACGTTCAATTGGCACCGCAACTTTGATACTCAGGGTCCCTGGACCACAGCCGGCGGCGTCGCACAAGAGGACTGGCCGCAATGGATGAGAAGCTTCAAAAACTATTAGTGGTGTAGGGTGGGCTCCGCCCACCTTTTCTTTGGTGGTGTGCAGTCCGTAAGTCCTGCGGACTCCTTTCGGAGGACTGCTTGCGGAGTGCACACCCTGATATGGCATTTCGTATTTTGAACACGCCTGTCAGTCCCAAGGACTCCGCCGTAAGGAGTCCCAAGGACTGTGGACTTACGGAGAAGCGTGCGTATCCGCATTCGAATTTAGCTACCGCTGCTTCGTGTGTTTCGGATTTGTGCTTTGTAATTTCCTCCTTGTTCATTCTTTTGTTTGGCCTTAACAATCAATCACAGGAAAAAAGTTTATACGTAAAGCGCGTACGCGCTTTACGTATGACCATTACAAACTTCCAAAAAGCTAATTTTAAAAAAAGAACTATCCTTTTTGACCCTTCGATCCATTCGACTACCCCTTCGACGGAGTTTACCCTGAATTAGCCGCAGCCCTGAGCGCAGCCGAAGGGGTAGCCGAACAAGCTCAGGATGAAGGGTTCAGGATATACTTTGCCATTTTTGGTTTGCGGCCGAGAAGCTCGGTGAAGTGGTGAATTAAAACCGTCTCAATTTCATTCAGCGTTTTTTCCTTCGATTCGGCAATTAGTTTCAGATTGGCGAGACAATTGGCAGCCTTTTTGGTCAGTCTAATCCTGTCGAGGAAGGCACCCTCACAATCTCTGCAAACGAGCCCGTGACAATCTTAAAAAACAGTTAGCTGTCCTCAAATAGAAGGTTCAAATATTAGTACAATAGGACATAGTGAAAAAAAAGCTTATACGTAAAGCGCGTACGCGCTTTACGTATGACCATTACAAATTTCCAAAAAGCTAAATTCAAAACAAGATCCCTCACATTCGACCCTTCGGCCCATTCGGCTCTGCTCAGGGCAGGCTTCGCTCAGGATGAAGAGAAGAAATATCGAATATCCAGCAAGGAATGTTGAACTTCGAAGGGAAGGATTAAGGGTTCAGGATATATTTTGCCATTTTTGGTCTGCGGCCGAGGAGCTCGGTGAAGTGGTGAACTAAAACCATCTCAATTTCAATCAGCGTTTTTTCCTTCGATTCGGCAATTAGTTTCAGATTGGCGAGACAATTGGCAGCCGTTCGGGTCAGCCTTAGTTTGTCCGGGAAACTCGTTTCGCAATCTCTGCAAATCAGCCCGTTGGCGGAGCTGCTGAAGTAAACCTCGTCTCTCGTCTTTCGTCCCTCGTATCTCGTTTTACAGTTGGCGCAGGCATTCAGGACCGGCCTTAAGCCGACCTCTTTGAGCAGAGACAACTGAAACAATATCAGGAGCGCCAGCATCTGGTGTTTGTTATTGATGTTCTGAGTATTTTCCAAAAACTGCAAAAAGTCATCGAAAAGTTGCGGGTGAGGGTCGTAATCGTGGGTCAGGTAATTGAGAAGCTCGGCGGCAAAAAGGCAGGAATTTAAGGCCAGCAGATTATTACTCAGGCTGCCAAAACCCGGGCCTCCGTATGCGGATTCGAATTCCGTCAGAGTGGCGAGCTTTTCTTTATTTGAATCGGAGAAAACAATTTTCCCGTACGAGAATATTTCGATTGGCCCGTCGAATGCCGATTTGGGCCGTTTCGAGCCTTTGGCGATGGCGCTGATTTTGCCGGCTGCTCTGGCAAAAAATGTTACTATCTGAGACGTCTCGGAGTAATCCACAGCGCGTATGCAAATAGCTGTATCTTTGGTTAACACTGACTATAACACTGATTAACACGGACTTTGACACTGATTAACACTAACCCCCACCGCAGGGGTAGGGGCTAAACAACTAATTCACTAATTCACTAATTCTCTAACCTTCTGTCCTCTGTTATCTGCCCTCTGTCTTCTGAATTCTGATGCGCTTTATGCTTCTTGCCTCGGCCGAGGCGATAGTGAATTTCAGATTTTCGTGGTCGAAGCTTTCCCCGCTCTTGGGAATATAACCAAGACGCGAAAAGACGAAGCCGCCTATCGTCTCGTAATCCTCATCTTCGGGCAGATTCAATTCGAGCTGGTCGTTGATGTCGTCAATGTTTGTTCTGGCGTCGGCTTCAATGGTGTTTTGGTCTATTTTCTTTATCGGTTCGGGCGGCGTGTCTTCGTATTCATCTGCTATTTCGCCGACAAGCTCTTCGAGAATATCCTCCAAGGTAACGATGCCGGCCGTTCCGCCATACTCATCCAGCACTACGGCTATGTGCAGTTTTCGATTTTGAAATTCGTGGAGCAATGCTCGCAACGGCTTACTTTCGGGGACGAAGTAAGCATTTCTCATTTTATCGTGTAATTTGAACTCTGCGCCCGTTTTGCCTATCTCGGCCAGCAAGTCCTTAGCGTAAACAAGCCCAATTATGTTATCGATATTGTCCTTATAGACGGGGACACGTGTATGTCCCGCCGTGGTGATAGTCTCCAGAACCTTTTGCAAATCCGAGTTGACCTCCACTGCTATAATATCGGTGCGAGGGGTCATAATCTCATTGGCGGTGGTGCTGCTCAACTCTAAGACGTTTTCAATCATCTCCTGCTCTTCTTCATCGAGCACTCCTTCGGTCCTGTGCTGCTCAAGGCCGGTTATAAATTCCTCCTGTCTTTCTTCATGTTGTTCTTCGGGTGTTGTTTCTGTTACACCGGCCAGACGCCGGATGAAGCCGTCATATAATCTAAAGATGTAAAGAGCCGGAGATGCTGCAATCGAAAAGCCCATCACCATTCTGTACGTTCGGCTCAAAATTTTTTCCCCGGCGTATTTAGCCCAGGCATGAGGAATCGCCAGGTTGAATACGGAAAATATTGCTGTCGCAACAATAAATGTAAGCAGATAGCTGATTCCGGTATCAGCAGCGTTTTTTCCCCCTGCGGGACCGGCAAAAACTGATACCAGCAGCAATAGTATGCTCATATTGAGGATGAGCCGATATAAAGAGCACGTCAAAATCAGTTTTTCGGTGTTTTCTGCTAACTGCTCGGTGAGCTCTTCCGGATCTGTCTTTTTATTTGCCGTCCTGAACGCTTCCTGTAGTTTGACGTGTGAGAATGTTCGCAGAGCAACGGCATTGACGGAAAAGAACAACGTACCGCCGGCAAGAAAACAAATCAGCAACACCGCCCAACTAACATAGCCCACTTTTTATATCCTTTCAATTAAACTGAGAATATCGAATGTCGAACAGGAAATATCGAATTTCGAAGCTCACTATTCGTCATTCAATATTCGATATTCGTTCGCCCTTATTATATACCAAACCGTAACCAAGCTCTTGTAAAATTTCGTCCTCTGTATTGTGCATTTTCCGGGCCTGGCTCGGTGTGGAGTCGTCGAATCCAAGGTGGTGCAGCAGCCCGTGTGTTATATAAAGCGCCAGCTCTGCTTCGCTTGAGTGACCTCGTAACTTTGCTTGTCTTAAAGCCATCTCGCCGTTGACAATCAGCTCAAGTGATTTGGGCGGCTGCGGCACCTCGTCATCGGACAGGTCGAAACTTAAACAATCGGTAGTCGATTTGCTCATCAGGAACCGATTGTTTAATTTCCGGATTTGGGCGTCGTCAACTATCGCAATACTTACTGTTGCTTTCGAGAGCTTAAAACGATTGCAGATGACTTTGACCAATTTTCTAAGCTCAGGCAGACGAACCTTTATCTTTTTAAAATTTCTGGCGATGCGAACGGTTATCTCTTGGTTTTGTTTAGAGGAGGCCATAGTTATTAATTGCTTTTTTTGGATTGCTCAGCTTGAGATTGGGCCTCTTCCGGCACATCCGGTGCTTTAGGATATGCGATTCGACCGTGATAGTGTGCCGCGAGAGTTTTTGACATACTTTCCTCTATCTGGCTTAATTCCCGCAGAGACAGGTCGCATTCATCGAATTGGCCGTCCTGCAGACGTCTCATAGCCATAGTGTGCACGACCGCTTCTACTTTCGTCGGCGTTACCTCCGGCAGACTCCTGACGGCACCCTCTATCGTGTCGGCCAACATTACAATCGCCGCTTCTTTTATTAGGGGTTTTGGCCCCGGATACCTGAATTCACTCTCGGAAGGCTCATCAGTAGTTTTTCCTTTTGAGTCTTTCGTCTTTAATTTTTTGGCCTCGTGGTAAAAATGTTCGACTAATGTCGTGCCGTGATGGGTCTCGATAAATTGCCGAAGCACGTTGGGCAGGGCGTATTCCTTGGCCATTTCTATCCCGTCTTTAACGTGGCCCACGATAATCAATTGACTCATCGCAGGCGATAGCTCTTTATGCCGGCTTGCCGAGCCGATTTCATTTTCAACAAAATAGCTTGCCTTGTTAATTTTGCCGATGTCATGGTAGTAAGCACCGACCCTGCACAAAAGACCGTTGCGATCGATTGCCTCGGCGGCAGCCTCGGCAATGGAACCTATCAACAAACTGTGACTGAACGTTCCGGGCGCTTCCATAGCAAGTTTCCTCAACAAAGGCTGATTCGCGTCGCTGTAGTCAAAAAGAGTCATACTTGTTGCTATGTGAAAGATTTTTTCGATTAGCGGAAGCAAACTCTGGATGAGCAGACCAACAAGGAAAGTGGCCCCCGCGTGATAGCCCGCATTACTGAAGACATCCGCCAGCGACAGCTTTTGGTCCAAATAGTCCAAACAGGCTAAGGAACCCGCCGTTAGAAATACCACCGCCGCCGCCAGGGTGCTGACTTGAAGCAGCTTCATTCTTGTACGGATTTCTCTCAACGAAAAACAGCACGTAAGAGCACCTGCGAACATCGTCAAAAACAGGTTCATATCCGTCAGCTGATATTCGTTTATTGTTCCTGTGGCAAAACAGGCAAGCAGACAATAAAACATAATCATACCTATCGCAAAACGCTGGTTATAAGCGATTGTCAAAATAATAGCCGCAGTAACAGCGCTTCCGGTGGCTCCGGAGGTATGGTTGAACAACAAAGAGATAACTTTGGTTGCTGCCAGCAGCAAAATAAATAAGCCTACTAATGCCAGTGCTCTGGCGTGGTTTACTATTATTCGCTTTTGGTAGTGGTGAATATAGAAAGCTACAGCAAGACAGATTAGTAATACTATTATCGTTGTCAATAGCATATCAAAGTAATGGACCTGCTGGATTAGCTCAAATGTTAAAATAGGAACACAGAGCACCACGAAGAGACACCACAGCAGAATAGAGATTAAGGAATCGGTGTTGAGCGGCAGGCTTATTCGCGAAAAACGCTCAGCAGTTATATTCCTGCGGACCTGAATTCGACGCGGACTTATTTTCTTCCAAAACGGCATCTATTTATCCCGATTAGCTTTTGTCTTTTTCTTGTAAGCCTGCACAATATTTTGAACCAGTCGATGTCGCACTATATCTTTCTGGTTTAATTCTACGCAACCTATTCCTTTGATTCGTCGCAATAATTCAATTGCTTCGACCATTCCGCTTTTCTGGCCTGGTTCCAGGTCAATTTGTGTTATATCACCTGTTATTATCATTTTCGAGCCATGTCCCAGTCTTGTCAAGACCATCAGCATCTGCAGGGCCGAGGTGTTTTGGGCCTCATCGCAGATGATAGCCGCCTCGTTCAACGTTCGGCCGCGCATAAAGGCAAGCGGAATTATCTCAATAATATCCATCTCCATAAATTTCTTCATCAGAGCAAAGTCCATCATATCTTCGAGAGCATCAAACAAAGGGCGAAGATACGGATTTACCTTTGCCTGGATGTCGCCCGGTAAAAAACCGAGTTTCTCACCCGCCTCCACAGCAGGACGGGCAAGGACAATTCTCCTGATTTGCTTTTTCTTTAGCATGGAGACAGCAATTGCAACGGCCAGGTATGTTTTACCCGTTCCGGCGGGCCCTATGCAAAAAGTAAGGTCGTTGGCTAACATCGTCTTGATGTATTTTAGCTGTCCTTTCGTGGAAGGTTCGATAACCTTTTTGTGAGAATAGACAAAAACAGCTTCGCCGGTCTCAGGAGCGCCGTGTGAATCGTCTTCGGTTATAAAAGCAGTTACATTTGCAGTGCTCATCGAGTGGCGTTTGAGAAGCTGTTTTTGCATCTTGTCGATGACCTTAATGGCCTTATTTACGTCTTCCTCTTTGCCCCTGATTATTAAATTGCTCTGCCGGGCCGTAATTTGCACCCCCAGCGATTCCCGCAAAAGCCGAAGGTAACTGTCGGCTGGGCCAAACAATTCAAGCTGCCTGTCGGCTGAATCTAATTGTATCGTAACTTCCAAAGCTCTCCTCTATCAAATGCTCAACATAAAGAACAGATACCCGAACGGTGCTGCTACCAAAAGCGAATCGATTATATCCAGTACTCCGCCGAAGCCCGGCACATTGTTTGACGAATCTTTTTGCTCAGCGTCCCTCTTAATCATAGACTCGACCAAATCCCCAATCTGGCCGATAAATGCGAAACACAGGCCAAAGCCTGCCGCTAACCACCAAACCATTATATCACAGCTCACCGCAAAACCAACAGCGACTATCACCGCGGCCCCAACGGCGCCGGCCATTCCTTCCCAGCTTTTTAAAGGGCTGATTTTGGGCGAAAATTTATGCTTTCCAAACGAAGTTCCAATTGCATAAGCCCCTATATCGGCAAATTTTACGACAAAAACAAACATGAGCAGATGCCATAGTCCAAGCTCGAGCCGAATCGCCACAAAGAAGCTGCTCAAAAGTCCTAAATACAGAATCGAAAAATAATTCGCTCCGCAATTAGCTAACACCCCTGAGGTCCCATAACTTATATATTGGTATAAAAGCAACGACAACAGCACGAGGACCGAGAGAAAGATTAGATGAGTTTCCGGCCGAATTACTAAAAACTGATGCCAATATTCCTGCTGCCAATACCGATAAGTGGCGAACAAAATCGAGGCGATAGTCGAAACAGTGATAAAAATCTTCAGGTTTTTGGCTGCTGCGAGTTTCGACAGCTCGAGCTGAGCCGGGATTGCCAGCAAAGCGATAAGGATACAAAGGACTGTTCCCTGTATTGGTTTATCGTCGGTTGTTGAAGCGGTCAGAGAGCCGTCCAGCCAGCCGTCGAAAATGACAACAGCCGTGAAAAACGCCGTCATCAATATTCCAAAAAGCAGCCTGTATCTGAGCATAGTTTCTTATTTTTTGCCGGTGCGTTGATATGGAAATAAGGATACCAGGATATCAGGACATCAGGACATCAGGACATCAGGACATCAGGACATCAGGTTGCAGGATACCCTGATAATCTGATGTCCACTACCTGATAATCTGGTAACCTGATACCCTTATAACGATTTACCCATCCACGCATCTATTCATTTACTCATCAGCTTATTTGATAGTTCCGAAACGTCGGACTCGTTTTGCGTAGGCCAGTATCGCTTTTTCCAGAGACGATTTTTTGAAATCCGGCCAAAGTGTTTTTGTAACGTAGAATTCGCTGTATGAAATTTGCCAGAGCAGAAAGTTGCTGATTCTCATTTCGTTTGCCGTCCGTATCAAAAGGTCGGGCTCGGCAAGTCCTGCCGTGTATAGATGTCGGCTTACACATTGCTCGTCGATATCTCTTAGCAGCAATTTGCCGTTTTTGTATTCTTTTGCGATTTTTTGGGTCGCATCAATGATTTCCGCTCTGCCGCTATAGTTCAGCGCCAAAGCAAGTATCATGCCGGTGTTGGCGTCGGTGATTTCCATTGTTTTTCTAAGCTCATTTTGAACCGATGCAGGAAGACCCGCCAGTCGGCCGAGGTGAATCAGCTTCACATTATTCTTCATCAGCGTAGAGCGAATCTCGATAAGGTATTGAGTGTACAGATACATAAGCGCGTTGACTTCCACTTTGGGTCTCTTCCAGTTCTCTATGCTGAACGAATATAAAGTCAGAGATTCGATACCAAAATCAACGCAGCATTGGGCTATTTTCTCAACTGTTTTTCCCCCCTGGCGATGTCCGTCAACTCGCGGCAGACCTTTTTTCTTTGCCCATCGGCCGTTGCCGTCCATAATGATGGCAATATGGCGGGGCATCCGGTCGGGCGTTAGACCAAGACGCAAGGCGGTTTTCTTAAGTTTCTCTTCGGACTTTTCCATTAACTAAAAACTTAAAACTAAAACCGAAAAACCATAACAAAAAATTCTCGAATCTTGCGTTATGGTGTTTCGTTTTCAGCTTTTAGTTGTTATCACCTGAATATTGTCTGACTTCGTTTTGGTCCTACGCCAATGATTGTGATTGGTTTGCCAATTTCCTCTTCGATTCGGCAAATATAGTTTTGAGCGTTCGCAGGCAAATCGTGAAAATCGTTTACTCCGGTTATCTCTTGGTCCCATCCGGGGACAGTTTCGTAAACGGTGCTCGCCCGTGATAGTTTCTCTGTATTTGCAGGGAAGAAGGTTTTTTCTGTTCCATTGATTTTGTATGCCCTGCAAATCTTTAATTCTTTCAGGCCGGTAAGCGTATCCAGGTGCATCATTGCCACAAAATCTATAGCACTGATAGTAACGGCGTACGATACGGCTACGGCATCGAACCATCCGCATCGCCGCGGACGCCCTGTTGTCGTGCCGTACTCGTTCCCTTTGTCACGGATGTATTGGCCTATCTCGTTGTCCTGCTCCGTAGGGAAGGGACCGGCTCCAACCCTTGTCGTGTATGCCTTGACGATACCAATAAATTTATCGACCAGCTTGGCCGGCACACCGCAGCCGGCGGGCATACCGAGCGAGCTTGAGTTCGAGCTGGTCACAAATGGAAAAGTGCCGTGGTCAAGGTCCAGCAGTGAGCCTTGAGCGCCCTCAAAAAGGATGGATTTGCCGTTCGCAATTGCTCTGTGCAGATATTCTGTCGTATCTGTTATAAAAAGCAGGAGTCTCTCGGCATAAGATTTACACTTTTCGAAGATTTCATCGGCACTCATCGGCTCAGCATCATAAACAGCCCCGAAGATTTTGTTTTTATATTCCACAATGGTTTGAAGCTTCGCTTTGAGCGCCTCCAGGTTTCTCAGATCGGCCATACGGACCGTATAGCTTCTGCCGACCTTATCGGCATAGCACGGCCCAATGCCGCGAATTGTCGTACCGAGCTTGTTTTTCCCGAGAGATTCTTCGCGCAGCTGGTCCTCTTTTTTGTGATAATCCAGCACAACATGAGCATTCTCACTGATAAAAAGCCGGCCATCTAACGAAATATCTTTTTCGCCGAGTTTTTCAATTTCGTCTATCAGGACATCGGGGTCGAGAACCACTCCATTCGCAATTACACAAATTGTATCCGGTCTGATTGAACCACTGGGCAAGAGGTGCAAAGCAAACCTGCTGTCGCCTACGACAACCGTATGACCGGCATTGGCACCGCCATTGTATCGCACGACAATATCGCTCTGCTCGGCGAGAATATCGACAACCTTGCCTTTGCCTTCATCACCCCACTGTAAGCCCACAACGCAACGATTCATTTGTATCCGTCCCTTTAAAGTGCTGCCAAATCATAAATGCACAACGCATAAGCTCTTTAGGCTTTTGTCCTCAACTGATTTTTGCCACCAGATGCTCTAAAATGGCCGCCAGGTTGTCATACTGTCTATCGCTTATCTTCCAATTCATTTCATTATCATCTTCGTTTTTGTATGTTATCACGAAAACTCCTTTTTTATCGAAGTAGGTTTTGTCTATTTTTTCTATGGAATCATAAGAGATTCTTTTTTTATTATTGATTATAAGCTCATTTTCGTCGGCGAGGAGTTTCTTATCCTTCATCGCGAACAAACACGCGCCTAAAAGCACCGCCCCGGCAATAAAAAACGGCGGCGACTTCCGATTAAAATTCATTGTGGGCGTCGGCTTGCCGTCATTATCAAGAACATTCTTTTTATAGAAGCTATAACGCCCTGACCACTTATATTTGCTCAGATAGCCGTCGTAAGCAAAAATAACTGCCCCGGCAACGCAGGCGGCAATATAAATTTTGAAATTGGTTTTCTTGAACTTGCTTATCGGCGCTTCGATAGCCATTTAACGTCCTTTGTGGGGTCTATGTTAAACGTTTTTGCGCGATTGTCTCGGTTAAAGGCTGAACAAAGTTCGGGACTATTTTTTCAGACATCAGCTCTTCGGCTAAGCGGCATTGATATTCAAAAGATTTTAGCGGGTCGAATTTCTCGTCCGTCCTCGGGTACTGACGGACTGTAAAAGACAAACTTATCGCCTCATCTGTAATCTGTCCTTTTTTCTTAGGCCCATAGACGCTTGTTTTTGACTCTACGCTGATGCGTCCCTGAGTACGGTCATCGTCGGACAATGCCACCACTACCGCAGGCGAAAAGCCGATGGGCCTTGCGCCGGGCAAATCCAAAAGGCAGTTAAAAGCGCTCTGCCCCAGCAGCGCCTCGGCGATAACCTCATCGTGACTGCCTGCATAATCAAAATCCATAGCGAAAGTAACATCTAACGAATCGATATCGAGATGATTTACTCCAAGCATATAGGGAACAATCTCGAGCACCAATCTGTCCTGGCAATAAGCCGTCTCAAAGTCAGAGGGGTTGGCAACGCCGGAGCCGATACGGTCTATTTCAAGACTGACCCACCTGCATTGTCCGGGGTCGCGGTCTTCCTCGAGGTAGTACTCATTATTCTCACGCCGATAGAAACGGCCCATTGACGGAAATTGTTTTTGTATCCGCTCGAAAAAGGACAGAATGGTATCACGCCCGGTCGGCAGCTCCAGCTCGGTATTGATGTACATATCGAGGTAAAAATCATCGCAGAGCGAACTATAACTATTTATTGACATCGCAGAAAAATCCTCCAGAAAAGGCTTCGGGAACACACCCCTAAGGCCTTACAAAAAGGTTCAAACTTCAAACCACATAATCGGTCGGGCAGCCATTATACGGTCAAATACTCATTTTTCCAGATTTTTTCAGTTAAACCCTGCAATTCTTCGTCGTAGTGTTTCAGGACCTCAAAATATTCATCGGATTCGAGTGCTTCTTTTGCGTTTTTATCTTCCGGTTTTGCCTCTTTGGGTAAAACTAAATTCCTGAAAATCTCGTAATGGTCTCTTATAGAGCAGGGCATCAGCCAATTTTTTGGTTTTTTCCAGTTGTCCAGGCCGTATTCTCTCTGCCATTTTCGGCCGTTTTTCATAAAATCGGAGAACATTGCATCAGCTAACGTCTTGCCGTTTTTATATAGCTCGTAGATATTATCGACATAATAGGGTATGAACGCACAGGGTGTTACGTTTCCATGCCAGTCAACGTATGCGTACCCCCCGCTTCTGCCGTAGGCGATACAGCCTCGCGCCAGCACTCCGCTGTTCCAAAAATCTGCCAAGCAGTATTTCTTTTCACTCAGCAGCTTTTCCCATTTTCTATATAACGCCAGTCTCTTTTCAGGGTTCACCATCAAATCAAGCTCGTCCTTGCCTCTGCCGATTGGCATCATTTGAAATTCCCACATATAACAGGCGCCGTGTTTCTCAAAGTAGCAGTCATAAAATTCGTCTCCTAACAGTACATCGATATTCTTGCTTGTTGCTGTAACGGAAATGCCGAAAGGCACCCCCACCTTTCTTAGATGCTCGAAGGCACTGAGGATTTTTTTGAATGTGCCGGCGCCTCTTCTTTGGTCGGTTTCGTTCTCGAAGCCTTCAACGGAAATCGCAGGTGTTACGTTTGCCGTTTCTGCAAGCCTCTTAGCAATTTCTTCGTTAATAACTGTGCCGTTGGTATAAACCAGAAAAAACATGTCTTCATATTTTTTGTATATATCGAGCAGAGTCTTGCCTTCACTTTTATAGATAAAGGGTTCACCGCCGCTGATAGTTATGAACCTGCCTCCAAACAAGTCATGCACCTCACTGATTACTCTATCTACAAACGGATAGGGCACCGTGGCGGGAGTATCTGTTCCTGAAGCTGCATAACAGCCGATACATCTAAGATTGCATTTTTGTGTCGGAGAGAAAACGATGAACGTTGGCGGCAATTCCCCGTATTTTTCTTCGAATTTCTTTACAGACTGATTATAATTCTGGTCTTCGCGAATGAGGTTATTTTGAACGAGCACATCTACAATTTTCTCGATAATTTCACCGCAAACGTATCCTTTATCTATATTTCTGTTCACACACCGCATCATCGCCGACAAGAATTGGTATCTTTTTATCTGCACTTCTGGCAAATCTTCTGACTGGTCATTGACAATGCTGTTATAGAGGTAATTGTCGATTTTTTTTGCCATTAGTTTTCTGAGGTGTTTGTGATTTACCATCTTTTTTAGCGTTGAGGATATGACTTCAGGTTTCATTTCTTACTCCCTTCAAATGTATTAGAGCTACAGAGATGATTTGCTGCAAACACTTCGCCTTAATATTAATTATCGCACAAATTCGGGTTTCCCGCAAGAAATAAACACGCTCAAAAGGATAAAAAACGAGTTTTTTTGACCCTGGAAATCCTGGCCTAAAGTGCCTAAAGTTAAAAGTGCCTAAATTATGGATATCAGCGGACCAGGAAATCAGGATGCAGATTACCAGTATATCAGAGTATCAGGAAAAAGCTACCTGATGTTCTGATAACCTGATGTCCACTACCTGATATCCTGATACGCTGATAATCTGAATCTTTAGCTCACTTTAGTTCACTTTATTTCGAGAAAGAAAGCGCCACTTACTCCACGTCCGGCTCGGGCATCTTTAGCTCCGTAATTATCGCCCCGATGGTTGACAGAACTGCAAAAATAAATATTCGCCACACACAGCTTGCCACAATCCCGCCGGTATGACTCAACATCGCCGAAACTGCCGTATAAAGCACGCCAATCAATGCACCGCAGACAGCCGCTGCAGTAATCCGTTTCCCAAATGCCGCACCACCGCCGCCTAAAGTTACAACCGCCCCACAAACTAATACCTGCGACACAAGCACTGCAAGCCACCAAAGTATATTTATACTCGGCGGCTCTGGGACATTCTCTAAGTAAATCCACCTGGCAAATGCAGACAATGCTGCAACGCCGATTGCACACAAACCTATGTGCCAATATCGCGGTTTCAGCAATGCCCGCACCTGGGCCCTCTTTTGCATTCGACGCCGTATCGTCAGGGGCCAGTTATAGAACAGACAAAATACCCAATGTTCCAGCAGTGCACCTCGCTCCCCGAACACCGGAACAATGTGTGCTGCTTCCGTCGCCCAGTGGGCCGCCATAAATCTCGCCAAAGCAGGATAGTGATATGTCATCTGAATTGGAAAAGCCAAGTAACCGACATACTTAAAAAATCCCAGGAACACAGCGATATTATAGTCCTTGAAATTCCGTTCTTTTATAACAAGATACAATACATACAATCCTCGAACCAACGAGCCAGGCGAAATCGGCACGATTTGAAACAATGCTATAATACCGAAACCGATCCCCCACGCCTGCGCCCTCGGCATTTCAGGATGCGTTAAAACAAAAATAGCTGCCAACGACACAGAAACAACCTGTGTTACCGGCAAAGTGCAAACGTGCACCGCTAAACTCTTCAGATACTTCTGAATAAAAGGCTCGTTGATCTGCGAAAGGATAATATCCGCATCCTCATTGCTGAGCATGTGCTTTTTTTGTCCCTCGGCCATCATCTCACGAAGCCACTGTTCGCGCATCTGTGCATTGAAATACAACCGAACCGGACGAGCAATGAAATAGGCCAAACGGTTCTTTGCATACTTCCAATCCGTCAAAAACCTGTGCAGCCCGGCAGGCAGAACCGACAGCGGCAAATGGCACAAAAACCGCCAAATGCTGTCAGATACCTTAAGTGCTCTATCACCGTCAAGGCGTCCTGTCCTGTGCCAAACGATAATCTTTTCAGCAATCCTCCCTCGAACCGCTCGCTTGAAATAATCCCGGCTGCTCAGCATTCGCCCATAGTGCCTGCGCCAGTCCGCTCGCCCCCAGATTCGGCGAAACAGCTTACCCAAAAACGGTATCACCCCGAACACTAAGAATATCTGCGCCAAAATCCTGCTGTCTCGCAGCTTCTGTTCGTGCTGCTTGTCAACCAGGTTACGCACCCGCCAACCGGTTACCGCACCAGCGAGCATTGTTGACCACAGCTTCCCGCTGTAAAGCAGACGAATATGATTGTGCGTAATATCAGGAACCGAGTTCCGATACACATCCTCGGCGCCCTTTAGCTGCTCCAACATTTCGCGCATATCGGCAAACTCTTCGCCGTGCTTCTGCACAAAGGCCTCCAGCTTGCTAATATCACCCCGGTCAAATTGTACCAGCGAACCACGCTTAATACCTCTGCCTATAAGTATGAAATCACCCGGACTCATCGGCAGAAACGGCAGCAGGGCAAGTCCCGCCCGGAAATCGACCGCCACCAGCCCTCCTGACGGATTGTCTTCGGTTCCCTGCCGTTTGAGAACATTCGGCTGACTCTTGCACGTTGACCATTCATACTGCCGGGCAAACTCATAGCCTCCCATCACGTGCAGAAGCTCGACAAATTCACTCATAAACCTGCGCTTCGCGCGATATTCCGGCGAACCGAGTCCGCCTATGGCGGACTCATCGACGACCTTACCACGACGCCACTGCTTCAATGTATCTAATCGGTCATCGACTTCCAGCCGCCACGTCCGTCCCTCAATCCACTCGCTCAATTCCCCGCAGCTACCGAGCTTGTCATCCACAAACGTTGTATAAATATCTCTAACCGCACTTTCATCCCCGAATCGAATCTTTGCCCCCCGCCGGATAAATTTCTGCCAGAGCGCCCCGGCCTTTGCCGCTGCCGGATTGACCTGAAGCTGAAAAGGCCCCTGAAAACCAATCCAATATAACACATTACGAAACAGCCGAGAGAAACCCGATGGCGGGATAAGAATCTTCATCGCATAAATTTGGCCAATCTTGAGTCCCTTTATTGCCCCCTCAAGCCCCACAATTTTTACAAGGTACACCTGCCCTGCAAATCCCCCGCCCACAAATTTCTCGACAACCAGATGCACCTGCGCCGTACCCGCTCGCCCGAAGCCGCTCACTTGATAAGTAAGCTCCGTGCCCGCATCGTAACGACCGATTCGCATCGGACGGTACAACTGTGCGGCGCGAAATTCGGCCTCGAGCTTCTTACAAACTTCAACGCTATATTCTATCGCCATCCTTGCTTTCTAACCTGTCAAAACAGCATACTACCCGCCAATCCACAACCTTATGATAATCTGCAAAACAATCGCTGCATACACTCCTGCCAATAAATCATCGGCCAGCACCCCCCAGCCTTCGGGGAGCTTCTCAAGTTTTCGTATCGGACAGGGCTTGGCAATGTCGAACAATCTGAACAGAAAAAAACCGCCTAATGTAATAATCCAGATTTGTCTGGTCGAGAATATTTCCGGACCTAAGAACGGAACGGTTAAAAACGCAACCGCCTGGCCGGCCAATTCGTCGGCAACAACTTCCCTGGGGTCGTTTTCACCTGTTGCTGCAATTACAGAAGGGGCAAATTTCACGCAAATAACGGAACCGGCTAAAGCCAGGGCTGCCATTGCGATTGATATCGAAATGCTCGGTATGCCGAAGTGCCACATCAGCCCAAAGATAATCGCTGCCGGCAGCGAAGCCCAAGTCCCCGGCGCCAGAGGCAGCCGACCGAGACCAAAACACGATGTGAGAAGTCTTTTCATAATCAGGGAAGGGTAACTGAAAGATAGAAATTAGTCAAAGGTTTGTTAATATTTAGCTCTGGATTTCACCTATGGTTTGCATGAACACCATTCACTAATGACTGCCGCTCCAGGATTGCGGGAAATTCAGGCAGGCGAACTCGCCGTGATACTTTCTCGCCGCCCGGTCGTATGCCTTCGCTGCGTCGATTTCGTTCCGGAAGTGGCCCAGATATATTCTCTTTTTCTCGAACGTTATCAGAGCCTGCCATTTGCGATTCTTTTTTTTCCAGTAAATTCCTTTGTATTTCGATTGCGTTGCCCCCGAACGCTTTCTTCTGTGGCACATATTCTGAGAATGTGTCGCCGCTCGTAAGTTTGCCCTTCTATTGTCCATCCCATCGTGATTGATATGGTCAACCACCATCCTCTCAGGCACTTTGATAACTTCGTGGTGCAGGTATATGAGCTTCTCTTTTCCTTTGCTGCCTGCCGAATGTCTTCGTGCGTAAAAGCTGTTACTTCCTTTTTTTGTTGCAAACCATTCGTATCCTCGCAGGCGCTTGTAATCAACCGGGTCCACCTTTGCGTACTTCGGCTGCGCCATGCGAATCCGCCGAAACGCATAGCCGTAGCGCAACCGCCGATACAAAAGCACCGGCCAGACAACTACGCCTTCAAGACAATCGAAGATGTGAACGATTGCTTTGATTTGTCCCCTCCGCCGGGATTAGTGAATTAGAGAATTAGTTAATTGGTTCCGACAAAAGACGGCGGCTCTGCAATATTGGTTATTAGCTCGGCCGGCTTTCTGCACTCGGCCTAAAGCCGTACCTCTATAATTAGACCTACCTGCACAAATGAGTCGAAAAAAATCGTTGATTCTCGATGCGGGATTTTCGTAACTTGATGTGGGAAAGTAAGTTAAAAAGTTTTCAAAAAATTTAATTTTTGCTCTTACCCCTCTGCGTTTTTGATTGAAAATCGACGGATTTTTTAACTATTTTAAACCACGGATTTCACAGATTACACAGATTTTTAAGATTCCTGTCATTGTGAGGCAAGATCCCTCCCATTCGACTCTTCGACGTTGCTTCCACCTTCGCAGAAGCTTCGGAGGACAATCATGATGAAAGGAGTTGAGATTGCCGCGTCGCTCACCAATAGACTAAAGACCACAGACGCAGGATTACAGACTAAGGAGAACTCTGGCCAGTGGCCAGGGCTAAAAATTAAATGACCTCTGCCGCGAGCGGCAGGGCTAAGCGGTGCAGGGAGCTAACATTTTTTATTCTTCGTGTCGCTGAACATATTTGATTTTCGTTTCTAATTCATGCTGATGATAACAATATCTTTTATCAAAACCTTTTGTCCATACTGAATTTGCGAATCCAAATTTTCTTAATGCTTTTGTCGCTGCCTTTTTGAATCGTCCTACTGAATACCCGCAACTGTTTCCTATACTTTCAACAACAATATGTACATGATTGCTGCATACTGTTATCGCATAAACTTTTTGACCAATTTCTACCGCTTCTTTGAGAATTGCGTTTTTGACCGTTTTACGAAGATGTTTAGGAATCTTTATTTCATTGTGCTTGAGTAAGTCTCTGTTTGATTTTTCAAATTCGGCATTCGCTTCTAAGGTAGTTCCATTTTTGACATAACCTTTTCTATCTCCTTGCAACCATGTCCCGTAAGTAGTCCAGGTCGCCATGAAACCAATCATTCTTGCCATATCGTTTTAAGTTAGCCCCTTGCACTGCAAGGGGTTTTAAAATTAAACTTCTTCGAGCATTTTTAAACAGAATCTATCAGTCATACCCGCAATATAGTCGGCGACCGTCCGTTGCAGGCCTTGTTCCGGTATGAACCGCTGAAAGTAGCCCGGCATCAGCTTGGGCTTGCGACAGAGTCTTTCAGAAAGAAGCTGCTTTTTGAAAAATGGCATTTGACAAACCAGCCCCAAAGTGGATACTATTCGTTTTTCAGAACTATTACATTCCCCGATGACGCTATGGGTAGTAAGTGTGAGCAAAGAATTTAAGCACAATGTTATTGCAGTTGTTTATGATTTTGATGGGACGTTGACACCACAGCCGATGCAGGAGTATACCATTTTACCGAAAATCGGCATAAAGGACGGAAAGAAGTTTTGGAAACAGGTCAACGAAGAGTCAAAACGAACAAACGGTGAAGCGATTGTAGCCTATATGCGTCTGATGCTTGAAAAGTCTAAATCAAAGCGTTTTCCGGTTACCGCTAAAATATTAAAAGAATTGGCTAAAAAAATCAATTATTTCCCAGGTGTCCAAGCTTATTTTGAAAGAATAAATAATTACGCTAAAGAACGATTCAATCGGGATATAGAACTTAGGCATTATGTAATTTCATCAGGCTTAAAGGAGATAATAACAGGAACGAGCATAGCTAAATATTTTTATAAGGTATTTGCTTCAGAATATTATTACGATGAATATGAAGCAGCCACTTTCCCGAATGTAATAGTGAATGACACGCTAAAAACCCAGTTCATTTTCAGAATTAACAAAGGCAAAGAAAACCTGAGTGAAAACATCAATTTACATATGCCTATGTCTTTGAGACCTATACCCTTTCAAAACATTATATATATAGGCGACGGTTTGACTGATGTTCCATGTATGACGGTAATAAGAAAAAATGGTGGGTATGCCATTGCTGTTTATAGATCTAATAACTCACAGGGCAAGAAAATCTGTAAGGAGTTGCTGAAAGCTGAGAGAGTTGATTTTATCGCTAAAGCAGATTATAAGAGTGGAACTGAACTTGACCGCTTGATAAAATTATTGTTAGGCAATATTGTTGAAGGGATTCGATATGGACGAGAATCCTTTAAGCAATCGGAAAAATATCGTTTATAAGGAGAATAATTACCGATGATGTATCGAACTCCTACCCAGCTTCATGCAAGTTTATATATGGAAGAATGCTTTACGGCTAAAAAAGAAAAAGGCAGTCCTAAAGCTGGTAGAGATGCAAAAACCGGAAAGTGTATAACTGCCAAGAAAGCTAACAGAAGGAAAAAGTAGAGTTCCTATATTATAGAGTAGGCAGATTATGTTCTTTGCTTATCTGTTGTAATAGCTCAAGAAGCTCAATCAGACTTTGACTGATAACATCGGTGTCACTGCACACGCTCATAAAGTTCGTATCTCCATCCCATCGCGGGACAACGTGGATGTGCAGGTGCTCCGGCAGTCCTGCCCCGCTGCATCGACCGAAATTCATACCGACATTAAAGCCGTGGGGTTTTATCGCCAGCGACAGTGCTTTTTGGGATTCTCTGATTAGCTTGAACATTTCGAGCAGCTCGGCTTCGCTCGCCATCTCAAGCTCGCCGATATGCCGGGCCGGCGCTATCAGTAAGTGGCCGTTGTTGTAGGGAAAGCGATTAAGTATTGTGATGCTTTTCTCTGTTCGCCACAGCACCAGATTCTTTTTGTCATTCTGCGGATTTTCCAGATTACGGCAGATAAAGCATTCACTGCTCTCGCTCAGGCCCTGGACGTATTTAATTCGCCACGGCGCCCATAAATTTTTACGTTCCAATCTGCAAGCACCTCCATAGAAAAAAAGTGCCTGAAGTGACGCACCGCGTCATTGCGAGCGGAGCGAAGCAATCTCAAACCTAAGCAATGAGATTGCCACGTCGCTACGCTCCTCGCAATGACACTCCGTGTCACTTTAGCTCACTTTAGCTCCATTGCCAGGTTTTGTTCGATGGTTATCATCGGTTTTACACTAATGCCCATTGGTATAGAGGCTTGTAACTGCATCTGGTACTGCTGATTATATTGTTCTGTTCGCCCGGCCTCGATGTTGAACAGCTCTTCGCCCCTGCCTTCTAAACTCAGAAGCTTATAGCCGCTGAGAAAGCCGAATGTCCCTTTCATCTGGAAACTGCCTGAATAAGGTATTGGCCAGCTTTGAGGAACCGTCTCAGCTACCTGATAAGTGCTGCTTATCACGGCCAATTGTCCCTTTTCGCTCTGCCGAATTTCATCGAGCTTGTACGTAACATCTCTTGCCTTTCGCATAACCATCGGTGAAGGCACGGACAGTTTTGAATTCCAGCTTTGCCCCACCGCCACACCTTTGGACGGATTTTTTAGACTGGAAACCGAATCCCATAAAAACCACTGAGTCGCAATAAAATCGCATATCATATCAGGCTCTTTGATTCTACCCCTGTTAGTGTCTGGTAGAAATGCTTTTTCGCCGACCTCTTTGACTAACTCGTCCAACTGCGAATAGTCTTCTATTTGACCGGAAGGCCCGACAGTAAACGTAAAGGTTTTACCAACCAGATGTTCCACGGCGTCTTTCCGCGGCCCTTTGCTTCTCGCCACTTTAACCGATTTGCACGTTGCCTCAATAGTGGTAAGCCCATACGGGTCTATTTTGATTGGTGTGTACGCGACAACCATTTCCATTGACTCGGAAGTCTTATCGGGATTGCTCTTATCCGATTTGGATAGCTTCCCTGTCGGGTCCCAGTCAAGAGTTATCTCTCTTCTGGAGACGAACTTGTATTCCAGACTCCGACCATCCTGCCAATCTACGGTCAAGAGTTCTTTGTTTTTAATTAACGGCTCTTTTATTCCGGCTTCGGTCTGGCATCCTGCAAGGACACTCACAACGACAACCGTCATAATCGCCGGTGCGGTTTTCAATTTCAATCCTTTTCAATGGGTTTAATTTATTGAAATTTGCATCGTTAAGGCAACGCCGGGCGGCACCCTCAAACCATGGCCTGAGTTAGTCGAAGGCTTGTTTGGGGGTGTTTCTAACCGGTTTTAATCGACTCTTTCAATGCGGTAAAGACGAATAGCACCCATTCGCAACGTATCAGGCTCTTCATTTTCTTTTTCGGCCAACGGGTCAACGGCAACCCATTCGGACCTGAATTCTTCAAAGTATTGTTCGACTTTGCCCGCAGTCAAATCCAGCTTTAACCGACCTGTATATATCTCAATAGGATTATCGAACATTTGTGAAAAGAAACCTGTTACTTGTTCTTTATGCAGCTCCTTCGCTTTTTCCGAGGAGGGAACAACGCTCATTTCGACAATGGCGGCTCGGCGTCCATCTGCATCCTTGATTTCTTTTAGCTCGTAAATTCTTTCGTATGATTTTGAACCCAACGGACCGAAAGAGAAGGTTTTTATATTGCTCCAGCTCTCGCCCGTTTGTAGCTGGTTCTTCTCGGCCGCCGGCAGTGCCGGAATGGCGTGTTGCTCACGGATTACCTCGGTTGAAAGCAATTGTGCCGCCCTTTGATTGCCTGAGGCGCTGCCCTCGACGGCAGCTCGGGCACCGCTTACGTCGATAACCTTTGAAACCTCCCCGCAAGCGGTGATTTCTATGCTATAACTTTGCCCGATTAACTTGCCTAAAGGATTATTTAGGTCCTTTTCTCGTGAGCTGTCGAAGTCCAGAATGATATTGTCCCTGACCTTAGCTGAATATTTCAGCCCTTTGATTGTTATCTCAGCGACGGCTTTGCCTTGGTCATCAACGCTTTGTATCCGCCGGGTGAAGGTCATTTCGATTCTGTTGCCGCTATGACCGCCGATAAAGCTCTTGGGTCTGTTTGTCTCGGGGCCTTCCCATATAACGCTTTGTTCGGTTTCTGTTGTTACCTTATAAGCTGTTAAGTCCTCCGGCGTAAATTTCAATGCGAGCTTTACCGTTGGCTTTTGTTCTTCCGCTTCAACCCTGGGTTTGGTAGTTTCCTCGGCAAGCTCGGCACAGCCGACCGTTAGAAGCAGCGCAAAAATTACAGTGCTCGCTGCGAAACTACAAATTTTGGCTTGGCTCATTATTTATTCTCCCTGTAAGTCGTTAATTTTGTGGCAAATTTAAATCCCGATTATACATTTGCTCTTCTCAAAGACAACCGTTTTTTCTTTATTTGCCCTTGATTGGCAGTTAGAATCCAGCCTTTGGGTTTTATCGGATTATTTTGCCAACCATTATAGGAGAAACCTGATTATGAATAGCGATACAGTCAAAAAAGGTTTTCAACGTACCCCGCACCGCGGCCTGCTGCGTGCCTGCGGTCTTAAAGATGCCGACATCGACAAGCCGTTCATCGGTATCGCAAACAGCTTCTGCGAGATAGTCCCCGGCCACGTCCATCTCAACAAGGTTGCACAGGTGGTTAAAAAGGCCGTTCGCGATGCCGGCGGAGCTGCTTTCGAATTCAATACAATAGCAGTCTGCGACGGCATTGCTATGGGCCATACCGGTATGAAATATTCCCTCCCCTCACGCGAAATCATTGCTGATTCCGTCGAGACTATGGTACGCGCGCACTGTTTTGACGGTCTTGTCTGCATCCCCAACTGTGACAAAATCATACCCGGAATGTTAATGGCCGCCGTAAGATTGAATATCCCGACAATTTTCGTCTCCGGCGGACCTATGGCCGCAGGTAAGACAAAGGATGGGAAAACGGTTGACCTTATCAGTATATTCGAAGGCGTTGCCCAATTCAACGCCGGCAAAATCGACGAAGCCCAGCTAAAGGAGCTTGAACACACCGCCTGCCCGACCGTGGGGAGCTGCTCCGGAATGTTCACCGCCAACTCGATGAACTGTCTTTGCGAGGCAATCGGGATAGCCCTGCCGGGCAATGGTACAATCCTGGCCGTTGACCCGAAACGAAAGCAGCTTTACAAAGCTACGGGCAAACAGATTATGACCCTTATTGAAAAGGACATTAAACCGCTGGATATAATCAATACAAAATCATTCGACAACGCACTTATTCTGGATATGGCGATGGGCGGCTCGACCAACACCGTATTGCACAGCCTGGCGGTGGCCAATGAAGCCGGCATCGAATACGACCTTGAGCGTATAAATGCAATCTCAGCTAAATGCCCCAATATCTGCAAAGTCGCGCCGTCGAGCCAATATCATGTAGAGGATGTTGACGCCGCCGGCGGCATAAGCGCGATACTAAAAGAAATAAGCAAAGTTCCGAATTTGCTTAATACTGATTGTCTTACGGTTACTACAAATACTCTTGGTGAAAATATTGCGGATGCCGAGATTAAAGACCCCGAAGTTATCCATCCGCTGGATAATGCGTACTCGAAGACAGGCGGCCTTGCAATTCTAAAAGGCAATCTCGCCCCCAAAGGCGGTGTTGTCAAATCCGCCGGTGTCGCCCCTGAGATGCTCACTCACACCGGCCCGGCTGTCATCTTCGAGAGCCAGGAAGACGCCTGCGAAGGCATCCTGGCCGGCAAGGTCAAAGAAGGTGATGTGGTGGTAATTCGTTACGAAGGCCCCAGGGGCGGCCCGGGAATGCAGGAGATGTTAAGCCCGACAAGCTATATTATAGGCGCAGGTTTGGGCGAATCCGTTGCTTTGATTACTGATGGCCGATTCAGCGGCGGCACAAGAGGTGCCTGTATCGGCCATATTAGTCCCGAAGCTGCGGTCGGCGGCCCAATCGGATTATTAAAAGACGGCGACATAATAGAAATCGACATCCCCAACAATACGATAAACGTAAAACTATCTGACAAAAAATTGGCCGATAGAAAAAAGGCCTGGAAACCACCCAAACCGAGAATAACCAAAGGCTGTCTTGCAAAATACGCCTCAATGGCTACCAGCGCCGACACCGGCGCCGTCCTGAAATTTCAGATTTAGACTTGGTCAGGAGTGAAATTCTACTGGCATTGTTCGCACAAGTTTGTATAATAGTATATATGACTATTCCCGAGAGTAAATACAATGAATGAACGAATCATAATCGACGCGAACATCTGTCATGGACAAGCCCGCATTAAAGGTACACGCATACCTGTTCATCAGATTATCCACATGCTGGCCAATGGGGACACAATTGAAGAGCTTCTGAAAGAATATCCCTCTCTTACACGTGATGACATTTTAGCCTGTCTGGATTATGCCGCCACTCTGGCTGAGGAGCAGATTACACCCATACGCGGATAAAGAATAAGAAATGGATATACTTGTAGATGAGAATATCCCTCTGGCAAGTGTTGAGCAGCTACAACAAATGGGCCACGATGTGCTTGATATCCGGGGTACGGCTGACGAAGGTATATCAGATGAGCTTCTTTGGAATAAGGCCTGTCAGGAAAAGCGGTTGCTTATTACGACGGACAGGGGTTTCGCACATTACCGTGACATGAAGCATCATGGCCTCCTGATTGTGGCTCTGCGCAGGCCAAATCGTCTCAAAATCAACGAACGTGTTATCAAGGCCATAAAAACGTTTTCTCCTGAGCAATGGTCAGGTCTGCTGGTTGTAATGCATGATAAGGTTATGAGCACCTGGCGCCAGGGTAAATAGTAGTAGCCTCGCAGGTGCCGAAAGAGGTAGTTAGCTTGAATAGAAGCAGAATTTGGTATTTAGCCGGTGGTTTTACCACCGGTTAGCGCAATATGCCTCACGCACGACGCAATACGAGTTAATCTGTGAAATCTGTGATTAAAAAAACTCCGTCGTATATTGCCGGTCTGCATTTAGAATGTATGGAGTTTGACAATTGATATGCAGGGTGAATTTTTGTATAATTTAGGTGAATGAGAACAGACAAGTTCGCCAGGGATATACCTATGAAAATAGAGCGTATAGTTAAGGAGTTCAAAGGGAAGATAGCCGAGCTTTATGGGCAGCGGCTTAAAAGGGTTGTGCTCTATGGCTCTTATGCAAGAGGTCATGCCAATGATGAACATTCAGACATCGATCTGGCCGTTGTGCTGGCAGGGGCGGTCGATCCCTGCGAAGAGATTAACCGAATGGCGGATATATTTACAGATTTGAATCTTGAGCATAATGTTCTGATAGCGGTATATCCGGTCTCCGAGAGTAATTTCGATAAAATCGAAAGTCCCTTCCTTATAAATATCCGTAGGGAAGGTATAACCGTATGAGCCAGATTCAAGCGCTTATTGAAAAAGCCCGCAGATATTTGAGAAGTGCGGAGTTATTGATTCATGACGGTGATTATGACTCTGCCGTTTCGCGGTCATATTATGCGATGTTTTATTCGGCAGAGGCAGCGCTGCTTAAAAAGAAAATGACTTTTACTTCGCACAAAGCTGTTATTTCTGCTTTTGGTCAGTATTTTGTAAAAACAGGGATTTTTGATAAACAGATGGGTAGAGACCTGAATATAATTTTTGGTGAGAGACAATTGGGGGACTGCGAGTCTAACTTTTCAATATCAGAAGATAATGCCCGCCATGCATTTGAAAGTGCCCGAGGATTTGTTGACCAAGTTGCAGAGTGGCTGAAATCAGATTTGTCGGATGATTGATGGTAATAATAGTATACCCTGGTATGTTGGGGGATTGCATTTTGAGTGCTTGCAGTGCGGGCGGTGCTGCTCCGGGCCGAGCGAAGGTTACATCTGGATTACTAAGCCGGAGATTCAAATAATCGCAGATTTCCTGAAAATATCTACGGGTCAATTGCGACAACAGTACTTGAAGCGGGTCGGCCTGCGAACAACTATTATTGAGCACCGCGCTACCAGAGACTGCATATTCCTGAACCACGGATTACGCGGATTACACGGAAGCCAGAAAAGATGTATCATTTACGCTGTTCGCCCGAGCCAGTGCAGGGCCTGGCCCTTCTGGTCTGATAATCTAACTGACCCTGAAGCATGGAACAAAACCGCCCAAAAATGCCCCGGCATCAATCACGGCAGGCTCTACACCTGCGACGAAATAGAAAAAATCAAAAGGAACAAATAATGGTGACAGAATGCCGCACAAACAGCCGGCTCCTCGGAAAAGTAGCTGAAATCTACACCTGGCTGGACACCCAAATCCGCGATAATAATAAGCTAACCGGCCAATGCAACGCTTGTGGTAAATGTTGTGACTTCGGCGGGTCTGCCTCCGGCCTCGACCAGGTGTTTGACCACCGCCTGTTTGTTACTCCGCCGGAATTGATATATCTGACCGATAGGCGGCAAGCTGCAAATCTGGACGCCGAAAAGATAAAGCCGATGCCGACAAGCCGATGCCCCTATAACGTCGGCGGCAAGTGCACAGTTTATGAATATCGTTTCGCGAGCTGTAGAATCTTTTATTGTAAGGCCGATGTGGATTTCCAGAGCAAATTGAGCGAATCAGCCCTGAAGAAGCTTAAATCCCTCTGCACAGAATTCCAAATCACCTATCATTATACCGACCTTGCCAACGCATTAAACAGTCTTGCAGATGCCTAATATTTATCAATCGGCAAAGGGATGTTGTCCTGCGGGTCGCGCAGATTGATGTATTTTGCTCCGCCTGAGAGGGTGCCGTACTCTTTGTAATAGCCGTAAAGCTTCGCCAATTTCTGCTCATCGGTGGATTCCAAATACCGCTGCCATTTGCCCACCTCGGCTCCCCATATAATCTGAGTATTATCCTTCGCATACAGAACAATATGTGGAAGCTTGCTGTTTTCTCGGCCGTTGAAATTACTTACATCAACCCTGTCGATTTCGTAAAGCAGCGGCTTATCTTGTGTAACGAGTCTGTCCATTCGTCTGAGCTGCTCTAATATTGCAATAGCCGCCGCGAGGTCATCGCGCTGCCAGACCTCACCTAATGGCGGCGTTCTTGTTATCAGCGACAGTCCTGCTATCTTTACTATCGGCAGATGCGGCATCTCCACAAAATCGAGCACCACCTGCTCGGCGTCCACGTAGAATTGACGCGGACCCGATTTGACCAGAGCCACAGGTCTTCGCCATCGTCCTTCGATGCGGAATCCATCATGCGTTCTCTGCACTGTTATCTCATCCAGCCATACAACCTTTCTCTTGATATTCTGCTGTACCGAGCCGGCGGCATTTTCATCGAGTCTTAAATCCTCGCCGTCACCTTTTGCAGCGGCCAGAACCTTTTCTTTGAGCTGGTTATTCACCCAGGCCGGGACATTAGCAAGCTCCAGCCCAATCACCCCTTCCGAGACGGGGACAGTGTCTTTTACGTATCTCTCTAAGAATACCAAACCGATTACTGTCCCGGCCAGAGCACAGACCACTATTGATAATTTTAACATGCTTATCAAACTCGGACCGAGCCGGCTGGCTTGTCTTTGCTTATTTCTTTTTGAGGTGCCGGGCTTAAATGATATTCTTTGCATCTCGCCTGTTTTTCTTTTCCTTCTCGCTGCCATAATCTCGTTTCACGCTTGGCGCCTCACGAGCGGCGAGTATGCTGCCTCGACGATTTTCGAGCACAAGCTGCTCATCGTAATTCCCGCCTTCGCCGCTGCCTTGGGCAGGAGTGAATGCGTTGTAAAGCCCGGAATTGTATTAAGCTCCAGAGCGTATGCGACTTCCTCATCGCTCAGGATGAAATCAACTCTTGCGAAGTGCCGACAGCCAAGCACATAGAAACAATCCATCGCCGCTTGCTCGATTTGAGCCGTCAGAGCAGGCTCCCTAATCGTATCGAACAGATACTCCGTGTGCTCATCAATATATTTTGCCTGGTAATCGTAAAAGCCGGTTTGACTTCTAATCTCAATAATTGGAAGCGCACCATCTTTTAAGATGCCGACTGTTATTTCTTTACCGGGGATGAATTTCTCAATCATACAATCGCCGAACTCAGCTAAGGTTTCCTGAGCGGCGCCGATAGTTTTCTGCTTCTCGGCGATAATCCTGACACCAACGCTGCTCCCCTGTTTTATGGGCTTTACAACATATTCATCTGCAAGGTGCTGCAATCGTTTTTCAAGCTGCTTGACATCGGTCTGGTCATTAAACTCAATCGCCGGGGGTGTAGCCACACCGGCTTTGGCAAAGAGCTTTTTGCTCGCCATTTTGTCGAACGCCAGCTTGCTCGCCATTGGTCCGCTTCCCGTATAGACAAGAGATTTGTCCTGGAGTATTTGCTGGAGCTGCCCGTCTTCGCCGAATTCGCCGTGCAGGGCGGGGAAGAACACGTCAATGCTGTTATCTTCTAAGATGTCAAGATTGTCCGGCCGAACGTCGGCCGTTACTACATCAAAGCCGGCCTCTCTTAAGGCCTCCGCAACACACATCCCGCTTTGAATACTTATCTGGCGCTCGGACCCGATACCCCCCATAAGGACAGCCACTTTTAACTTGCTGTTTACTATTTCCAATTACCAGACCTCAATTTCAAGTTCCAGCTCGGTGTCGAACTTTTCTTTAACTCTCTGTTTTACGGCCTCTATCAGCCTTTTGACGTCACGGCTTGTGCACCCTTTTTCGGCAATTATGAAATTTGCATGCTTTTCACTCACCACAGCCCCGCCGATTTGCAGACCTTTTAGACCGGCCCTGTCAATCAAGGCACCGGCCGAAACGCCTCTCGGATTCTTAAATATACAGCCGGAATTCCTCGTATTCAGCGGCTGATTATTCTTTTTATAAATCCAGATTTCTTTTACCGTCCGCATGATTTGTTCCGGGTCAGCCGTGTTAAGTTTCAACCGGGCGCTGAGAATGAATTTTGCAGTGATATTTGTTCGGCGGTAGTCGAATTCCAGTTCCGGTTTGCTCCTCTCAAAAACATTGCCTTCGCTGTCCATCAGTGTAACGCTTTCTACCGCTGTACCGAAGTCTCCAAAGTTGCCGCCTGCATTCATTTTCACGGCTCCGCCGACAGAGCCGGGTATCCCTGTCAGGGCCTCGACACCTGAAAGCCCCTTTTCCACGCACGTTAAAACCAGCTTGCTCAATTCCGTTCCTGCCCAGGCGGTAACCTCCTCATCATCAAATTCGATTTGTTTGAACTGCTCTGATTCGAGTTTTATTACCGCCCCCCGCAGTCCGTCGTCACTGATTAGCAGATTGGAGCCGAATCCCATAACGTAAATCCGGATATCGTTTTCGTTGCATCGCCGGACCACATCTCTGAGATGTTTGACTTTTTTTGGCTTAATAAAATAGTCAGCCGGCCCTCCAAGCCCGTACCACGTATGCTTGGCCAATGGATAATTGGTCTTAACTATTTCCTCTAAACCGCTGAATGCATTCATCTGTTACCTTCCAAATATCGCCTGCACCCATACTAACTACGACGTCGCCGGCGGTTACATTGCTCTCTAAATAATCACAAATAGCCCCGAAATTGTCGATAAATAACGCCTCAGTGCCGTTGGCTCGCATCCTTCCGACAAGTATCCGGGCGTTAACCTCTTTTTTGGCCGAGGCCGAATCCCGGACGAAGTAAATCTCCGGCACAATAGTTATATCGGCAAGCTTAAAGCTTTCGGCGAAATCATCAAGCAAAAATCTTGTTCTGCTGTACTGGTGCGGCTGAAAAACACACCAGATTCGTTTCGGCTGATACCTTTGCCGTATCGCCTGCAATGATGCCCTTATTTCAGTCGGGTGGTGGGCGTAGTCATCAAGAACTGTGATTTCGCCGAACCGCCCCTTCAACATCAGCCGGCGCTCGATTCCTGTAAAGCCCGGCAGCAGCTCCAGTATTTGCCCTGGTTCCAGCCCTGCGTTAACCGCCATACTCACAACCGCTAATGCGTTTAGAATATTGTGCGTCCCTGGGACCGAAATCCGAGTCCCTCCTAACAATTTGCCGTTATGATAAACGTCAAAGCTATAAAGCCCCTCATTTAGCACAATATTCTTAGCGTAGAAATTACAATTTTCCTCAAGCCCGAAAGTCTCAAACCGCAGCTTAGACGCCGACCGCCTGATAATCTTTGCCACATTCGCATCTTCCCCGTTGGCAATTACAACGCCTTGCGGCTTTGTCCCGAGGGCAAATTCACCAAACGCCTCAACTATTTCATCCTCATCCTTATAGTAATCCAGATGGTCCTGCTCGATATTCAATATACAGGCGATTTTCGGCTTTAGATTCAAAAAGCTCCTGTCGTATTCGCACGCCTCAGCCACGAAATATTTACTATCTGCCACGCCCGAGGAGCTGCCCAACTGACTGATTTTGGCCCCGATGATAAAGTTCGGCTCGATGCCGGCTTGTTTTAGCAAATAGACAAGCCATCCGCTCGTTGTGCTTTTGCCGTGAGTCCCGCTTACAGCGATACCCTCATAACGGCTCATCAGCTCTCCCAAAACCTCGGCGTATTTATAGATTTTGTATCCTCGCTGCCGCGCCAGTTTTAATTCCGGATTATCTTCTTTTATTGCCGCCGATATGACGACCGCATTCGTTCCCAGGCCGAGGTTCCTGGCCCGGTGACCGATTTTTATATCGGCCCCTCTCTGCCGAAGTCCGTCTATAACATTACCTGGCGTCTGGTCTGAGCCGGTCACAATCGCCTCGTGTTTCATCAGAAGCTGCGCCAGCCCGCTCATCCCGACACCGCCTGCCCCGATGAAGTGGAATCTCATCCCCGCCACACCTATCTCTTTGCAGACGGCTGTCGTTTCATATCCGTTAGCAACTTTCATACGCCTCCTATTATTCCCGCGCAAGCGGTAACCAGCTTATTACAGGTTTGTATATTTGGCCGGTTCATAGCGTCCCTTCTGTTTTATTCTTTCCTTAATAAACATACAAATAGTCTAACACATAAATCAGACACAGAAAAGAAAAAACTGACACCCGCGTAAAGTGGACGGCGAACACCATAAAAATATTCAGGGTTTACCTGTTTAGTCGTCACCGGAACAGCGACGTTACACCAAATTTAGTTAATGATTGCCGACCCGCTGCGCGAGTACCACAGGAAGTACGACAGAAACTTCTTGTTGTCGCTGACAGTGAAAAGATAATCTGGGTTTGGCCGATTCGAATTAGTGAGAAATCCAAGGTTACCGGCCGGACGCGAAAAATCCTTCAACTGCAAATAACTGATGTCCGGCTGGCGTCTTAAGCAAATAAAAAAGGCCGAGCGAAAAAGCCCGGCCTTTTTATAATTACTTACTGGGAAAGATTTACTTCGGCAGATTCTCCGGCGCCACATCCTCAACGTGCAAATCGCCATAAATGACACGGTAAGTTTCCGAGCCTTTCGGCTGATACGAGAATATTGCCTTGCCTGCATCGCCGAGTTTTACGCCTTGTCCGGCGTAGTGCCACTTGCCCTGACTATCTAATATTTGGTGGAACAGCATCCCTCGTGCGAATCTCATCGCCTTCTCTGTTGCTTCATCCTCCGGGAGGTTCAGCTGAGCAAGCTTTTCTGTAAATAGAGGCATTTGTTTCATAGCATTTTCGGTGCCTATCGCCTCCGGGAACGTGCCGTCCTGCAGAATCCCGGCCCAAATCCGCAGGCTTTCAACAAAGTCTTGTTCGGTGGCTCCTGAGAGGTCGAATTTAGTCTGCTGCAACGTATATCCAGATGGCACATCCATACTAATCAGCGAGTCCTCTATCGGCACGTCAAACTGGAAATTCTTCAAAATTGCAAACATCTGTCCTATTCGAAGCTCTATCCGTATTGGAAGAGCCGTTTTAGGGTCTGCCCAGACCTTCACTTCTTCATTTGGGCCCCTGGCTACAAACCCGATAGCTTTTTGGCCGTCGATTTCCTGCTCGCCAAGCTCCTCGTAATTATCCTGCAGCTTAATAATGACCTGCCGAACAAACTCTACGTAGTTTTGAGTTCTTTCCTGAAGCGAGCCTTGGATATCCACATAGAAGGCTGTTTTTGCTTCGGTATCGAGTGCGAGCATTTTTGGACTCTCCAGGTCGATAATCTGGGTCATGTTTGGCAGGTTCGATATGGTCCTTCTGATTCGTGAACCCACAACTATCTCGTGCATCAGGGGGTTTGTTTCTTCGGCGCCTATAATCAGGTCGAAAATCACAGTCCTCGCATTGAGGATAGGTTCGATGACTTTGGCAAAAGTTACTGTTGCTGCGAATGGATTACCAACAAAATACATCCCTATCAGCACTGCAATAATTATCACCGCCGCAGCGGCCATTTTTGTAATTGGACTTTTCATAATTATTCTCCTTAATTGAAGGTTTTTACTGACTTTGGCGGCTGTTTTGAGCCTTACGTTTTGTTCTCGAACAATTTGGTTCATAATATCATCTTCGAGGTCGCGCTGAGCCACTATCCTGCCGTTGTTAACCAGACGGTCTCGGAGGTTTCTTAGCTGCCTTACTTCGGCCTGACAAGAGCCGCAGTCCTTCAGGTGTTTCGCGACTGCCTGTTTTTGGGGTTCGGCTAACAGCCCTTCAAGATAGGCAACCAAAATTTCTTTACATTCTGCGCAGTTCATTTTTGCACCTCATAAATTTCCGTTTCGCTTTGCTGCTGCAGCGACTTACGCAGCATGGCATAGGCCCGTGATAATGTTTTTGTAACCGTACCCAACGGCATATCGAGCTGCTCAGCTACCTGACTACATGAGCGGCCCCCGTAATATCGCAGCAGAACAACTTGCCTGTAGCCTTCAGGCAGCTCGGCAATCGCTGCTTCGAGACCATAATCCTGCGAGAGTTCCGGGCTGGGAGCTTCGTCAGAGAACGAGCGGATAGCTTCTCGCTGTCGCTGGAGCTGCTCTTTCCTCTGGTGCTCTTTTGCTACGCGGTCGGCGATACCGAGCAGCCAGGAAAAGAAGGACCCGGGCTTATTCAGCCTGCTCATATTGAAGTAGGCCCGCACGAGGGACTCCTGGGCGGCTTCCTCGGCTCGGTCCTTGTCGCCCAATTTTCCGGCAAGATGCGCCAGTAAAACCGCCTGATAACGCCGCACAATATAGCGAAAATCATCTGGATGGCCATCCAAACAACGCTCAATATAATATTCATCGGTTTCAATCATTTCTGCACCTCGAAAAATCTCTCAGGATTCCGCCATTAGGCGTCCCTTACGGGAGTGTTCTCACAATATAGTGCGGGATTAGACGAATTTGCGACAGGAAAAAAAATAAAAAATGGTAAGGGAAAAATTGCAGGATTAACCCCCAGGAGCGCATAAAAAAGGCCAGGTCCAAAAACCAGGCCTTTTCAATAAATCTTGTTTGGCAAATTTATTTCGGCAGATTCTCCGGCGCCACGTCCTTTACGCTTAAATCACCGTAGATAACCCGGTAGGTCTCCGAGCCTTCCGGCTTATACCAGAATATCGCCTTGTCAGCTTCTCCGAATTTTACGTCCTCGCCGGCATAGCGCCAGCTGCTCTCCGCAGGCAATTTCAGCAGAAACATCATTCCCCGAGTCATCTGTAACGAATGCTGGAAATTCTCCTCCTCCGTTGTCTGCCCCTTTTTAAACTCGCCTTTCTTTTCCATCTCCATACCAAACTTCGCCAGCTTTGTCGGATCCAGCGTCGGAGGAAATCGGCCGTCCTTCGTCCATGTTGTCCACAATCTCAGGAACTCAATCATGTCCTGCTCGGATACTTCATCCGTATCGACCTGGATTTCCATACGAGTATAACCTTCCGGCGGCGTAAGGTTGAATAGCGAGTCGTCCAGCTCCACATCGAACTGAAAATCACTAATAGTCCCGCTCATGCCCGGGGCGTTCAAGAATTCCATCTCCACAAGAACAAGGTCTCTGGTTTGAGTGTCAATCCAGACTGTATTAATCAAACCTTCTTCAGTTACGCGGAATCCCTGAACTACCCGGCCGTCCATTTCCCTGGTTCCCAGCTCTTCATCCGCTCGCTCGGGAAGGCTCCTCAATCTTTCAATCACATTAATGTTCTGCTGAGCCGGGTCCTTTTGCAAATTGGACATTTCCATCTCTATGAACTGTTTTCTCGGCGGAAGAATAGTAATGCATTTTCCCTGTATCGAATCTACAATCGAAACAAAACCGCCGGGCGCGGACATTCGCATATACCCCGGCTCCTTAAATGCTATCTCCATTCGCATAGTCGGCATACTTTCTATTGGGGTAGTTGTCTCGACAGTGTAAGTCAGAGTGCGTGCGTTGTGTAATCTTTCGACAATTTCCGCATAGGCAACGCTTGTAATGCTAATCGAATCACTGAAGAAATTTAAGCCGATAAGCACGGCTATAATTATCACCGCAGCGGCGGCTATTTTTGTAAGTGGACTTTTCATAATTTTTCTCCTTAAGTTTTGAAAGACGATTATCCGGGCTGCGGGTCGCTGTCCGGCTTCGTTGAAGACGGAAAGCATATCCCGGCGCAGGTTTTCACGATGCTCCGGATTCGGCTCGGTATCGATATTCAGCCGATTGACGATTTTCTTGAACTCGGATTCGTCTTTGAACATTTTATGTTTCTCCGTCAATAACAGTTTGCAAATGTTTTCGCAATTCGTTAAGTATTCTGTGTAACGTAACGCGCACGGTTGCCTCTTTGATGTTTAGAATTTGAGCAATCTGCTCGTATTTGAGGTTTTCAAAGAACCTTAACGTAACAATGATCTGGTACTGCGGCTTTAATTTCAGGATGGCCTTGTAAAGCCTCGGCCAATCCGGCTCAGATGACTTATCAGTTCCGTCAGTAGCAGAAGTCGTCATTGAGCTGGCTGCTTCTTCGAGCAGCTTTTTACGTCGCGAGCTTTTTCTTATATAGGCATTTGCCAGGTTGGCGGCTATGGCGTACAGCCAGTTTCTAAAATCCTGCTCGGTTCGGCCTTTGAAGATGCGAATCTCGCGAGCTACTTCGAGAAAGACTGTTGAAGTTACATCCTCTGCAATCTCTTTGTCAAAGAGCCGATAGACACAGAACCGAAAGATTCGCTCATAGTACAATTCGTAAAGCCGACCCAACGCGCCGGCTTGCGTGCGGGCTTCGAGCACCAAATCGTCATCTTCTATTCGCTCAACATGTTTTGCCATAACACCAACCATTGTCGCGTGTATAATTGCGCGGGAGAGGATTATGTTACAAACTATCGTAAAAAAAATCCTGCAAAATGTATTTTCGGACCGGAAAGGTCTTTCTTTGTCGCACGGAATTTCATTGCAAAATAGGCTGATTACGAATAACCTAAGCGCAAATTTTTCAGGTTTGTTCCCTGTTAGAAGTAATTTGCAGGTCCGGAATTCCAATGGGCCTGGTATAATGGCCGGGCTGTTATAAGTCAGTTATTTGTGGAAATTTAATTATTCGAAAGGAGACACAAAATGGATTCAAATTATATTGAAAAGAGCTTTTCCTTACCAGAAACGCATCACAGCAGAGTACAGCTTTCGACGCGCCTGTCAGAAGTCAGACACCAGAAATCAGAAGTCAGAAATCAGAAGTCAGAAGTCAGACGCCAGAAGTCAGAAATCAAACCTGTCTTTTGTCCTCTGTTCTCTGTCCTCTGTTCTTTGTGCATCTGCTCGTCTATGTGGGCCGGCTGGCGGCCGGCCAATGGTCCGCTTATGACCCGATGGGCAAAACAGGTCTCGCCGGATAATGTCCACGCTGAGTATCCTCGCCCGCAATTGGTTCGTAAGGACTGGCTGAATCTCAATGGGTTGTGGGAATATGCAATCCAGCCCAAAAGCGAACAGCAACCAAAAAATTTCGATGGCCAGATTCTTGTGCCCTTTCCGGTTGAGTCGGCGTTGTCCGGTGTGATGAAGCCGGTGGGAGAAGAAAACCGTCTTTGGTATAAACGCACATTTGAAGTCCCCAAAAAATGGGCGAACCAGAATATACTGCTGCATTTCGGGGCTGTAGATTGGGATACTAAGGTGTGGGTCAACAGTAAGGAGGTCGGCAGTCACCGCGGCGGATACGACCCGTTTACTTTCGATGTCACCGATGCTCTAAACGATACCGGGCAGCAGGAAATAGTATTGAGTGTGTGGGACCCGACGAATACCGGCTATCAGCCGCGAGGCAAACAGGTAAAAAAGCCCGGCGGAATCTGGTACACGGCGGTCACGGGAATCTGGCAGACAGTCTGGATTGAACCTGTTGCCGCCGCGCATATCGAGTCGCTTAACATTGTTCCTGATGTGGACGGCCAGGCGGTGGATGTCGGCCTGAGTATGGTCTCTCCGGCCGGCGAGGCCGCCGCCACGGTTATTGTGCTCGACGGAAGAAAACAGATTGCCGACGGACAAGTCAAGATAACCGGCGAAGGCGGCATCGCGACGCTCAGTATAAAACTGGCCGTCAAAAACGCCAAACTCTGGTCGCCCGGTTCGCCTTTGCTCTATGACCTGAAGGTTACACTTACCCACAACGGCAAAATTGTCGATGAGCTTTCAAGCTACTTCGGGATGCGAAAAATCTCGTTGGGCAAAGACAAAGAAGGCATTACGCGGATATTTCTGAACAACAAGCCTTTGTTTCAGTTTGGGCCGCTTGACCAGGGCTGGTGGCCGGATGGGCTTTACGCTGCGCCGAGCGATGAAGCGCTGCGCTACGACATCGGGGTATTGAAAAAGCTCGGCTGCAATATGCTGCGCAAGCACGTCAAAGTGGAACCTGCTCGGCTGTATTACTGGTGCGACAAGTTAGGGCTGCTGGTCTGGCAGGATATGCCCAACGGCGATAAACACATAGGCGGCAGGGACGCCGACCTTAAGCGAAGTGAAGAGTCGGCAGCGCAGTTTGAGCTTGAGCTTAAGCGTGTCGTCAACGCTTTTCGCAATCACCCCTGCATAGTGATGTGGGTGCCGTTTAACGAGGGCTGGGGACAGTATGATACGCCGCGAATAGTCGATATGATTAGAGGACTCGACCCGACGCGGCTGGTGAACAACGCCAGCGGCTGGGCCGACCGCGGCGTTGGTGACGTCCACGATGTTCACAGTTATCCCGGCCCGGCTGCGCCGCCGACGGAAGAGAACCGCGCTGCGGTGCTCGGTGAGTTTGGCGGTCTGGGTCTGCCGGTCAAAGGGCATACCTGGCAGGATGAAAAGAACTGGGGATACCGCAGTTATAAAACTCGTGAGGAGCTTACCGATGCGTACTTAGTCCTCCTCGATAATTTGCGTTCGCTGATTGGCGGTGGTCTGTGTGCCGGTGTATATACGCAGACGACCGATGTGGAGATTGAGGTCAACGGACTGATGACTTACGATAGGGCGATGATAAAGATGGATGCCGAGAAGGCCGCAGCGGCGAATCGGCGTTTGTATCTGCCGCCGCCTGTTATTAAAACTATTGTTCCAACATCACAGGGACAAAGACAAAGCTGGCGATATACAACAAGCAAACCGAGCGATGACTGGCGGCAGGAAGGTTTCGATGACTCGGCCTGGAAGGAAGGCAAAGGCGGTTTCGGCACCGAAGGGACGCCCGGCGCTGTTGTCGGCACCGAGTGGAAGGATTCGGATATCTGGCTGCGCAGAACATTTGAGCTGGAGAGTACAAAACTTAGCCGGCCTCAGCTTTTGATTCATCACGATGAGGATGCTGAGGTTTATATCAATGGGCAGCTTATCGCAAAGCTGGAGGGTTATACTTCGAGCTATGTTCAAGTTAGGCTTGACGAAAAGGCAGTAAAGGTGCTGAAGGTCGGCTCAAATTGCTTAGCCGTCCACTGCCGGCAGACCACAGGCGGCCAATACATCGATGTCGGCCTGGTGGAAGTGAAAGAACAATAGGCGGATTGATTCACTATTTGGATTGAACGCAATAAGGACGTTCGTTGCCGAGGAGTATTTCATTTTGGAAATATCGGTTAGGGATTTGACTTTACAAAAACGAAATAAGTATTATCACGGACTCTTGCTCTTGATGCTTTGTTTTACTGGGCTACCAGTGCTGGCTGTTCAGCCCAACGAAATTATCTTGAGCAATGAGCACTGGTCAATCAAAGTATTGCCGGGAACGTTGGAGATGAGCGCCGAGCTGCGGGGAGGGGATAAAATCAAGTTATCCGTAGGTCAAGTCGATTTGGGTAAGGTCAGCAATGTCGTAAGAACGGGTAATCAGGTTCGATGGGCCCTGGAAGCGAAAGGCGTTAGTATAGATGTTCGATTGAGTCGGGAAGATCTGTCGGTTCGATTTTTTTCTGAAAAGGCCGGTACATTCACCTGGCCGGTTTTGCAGGAAACTGCAAATATGAAGGCGTTAATCTGGCCTCGCTGGGAGGGCTGCTATATTCCACTTGATGATTCGCGCTGGAAGGATTATCTCGTGGAGCACGAAGGTTGGGATACATTGGAGGGTTTGAGCATGCCCTTTTGGGGCCTGGATTGCGGCGGCTTCTCTCTGACCTATATCGTAACCAATCCATATAATAATGTGATGGATTTTAGTAGAACCGAGAGTAAGCTTGAAGCCCGGCTCTCCCACGAATTCACAACTCTTGAATCAAAGAAAGAATACGGATTCCTGATTCGGCTGGGTGACAACAGCTCGCCTGTAGAGCCTGCGAAGCAGTTCCGCCGCTGGCTAATCGAGCAGGGTAAGTTCGTCGGTATGCAGGAGAAGATTAAGAAAGTCCCCAAGGCGGCGCGTTTATTGGGGGCACCACATGTTTATCTTTGGGGGGGAGCGTTTCTGACCCGGCATGACATCCATCCCAACAAGTGGAGAGCATTCTGCCGGAAGCTGGTCGAACAAAGCAAGGCCGGACAGCCCTCGCCGGGCAAGCGAATTAAGCAGCTAATGGAGCCGGAACATTGGGCCGAGGTGATTGAGATTTCCAACGCTCAGCAGCCGTACAAGTATCTTAAAAACCAGGTTGCCGATGAGCTGTCAAGATTATTAGAAAGGCCGGATTTCTACGATGAAGCCTGTTGGCGAAATGTTGACCTTCCTGAAGAGGCAACCATTTTGCTTAAAAAGGGGGCGAATGGGCTTACCACCGCGGAGATTTGCCGGATGAACGGCCTGATTCTGCGTGCAGGATTTCCAGAGTTTATGCTTACAGCTGCAGAGTGGGGCGATGGTGTTTCAATCAAGATGCTGAATCAATTCAAGGAAAATGGTTTTGACCGGATGAGATTATGTGTGGACGTCTGGGAGGGCGTAGAAAAACGTCCCGAGGTGGCAAAGCAGGCTGATCAGATGGGCTATTTGTTTGGCACGTATGATTCGTATCACAGCATTCACGACCCTTCGACACGCGGCACAGATAGTACCTGGACTACTGCACAGTTTGATAGGGAACTTTTTGAGAAGGGTCCTATCGTCGGCAAGGACGGAAAGAAACGAGCGGGATTTAAGGGGGCCGGTTTCAAGCTCAGTCCGATTGCCGCCAGACCGTATGTGGAAAAGCGCGTGCGTGACAACATGAGAAAGGTTCCTTATAACTATTATTTTGTTGATTGTGATGCTTACGGCGAGGTTTATGATGATTACTCACCTTTTCACCGGGCAAGCCAGGCGGACGATGTTCAAGCCCGTATGGCTCGGCTCGCCTGGATTCGCGATACGTTCCGGGTAGTCATCGGCTCGGAGGGCGGCAGCTCATACGCCGCAGGAGTGATCCACGTGGCCGAAGGGATGTTCGGGCCGGTGTTTGGCTGGGGCGACCCTGATTTGAGGGACAAGGACTCCGATTATTACCTGGGGCAATATTATCCTTCTGATGGCCCGATGGTGTTCGTGAAGCAAGTGCCTATGAAAGAGCGGTATCAATATTTTTACTACGAACCACGTTTTCGTTTGCCGCTTTATGAAGTGGTCTTTCATGATTCGGTTGTAACTGCTCACCAATGGGCCAACGGCAGTCTTAAATACAGCAATATGCTCGATACAGTCGCCTTGACGGAGCTGTTGTATATGGTCCCGCCGATGTATCATATTAATCTGGATGAGTTTGAAAAACATCGGGCGATTATGAAAAGGCATTATGCATTTTTTTCACCACTGCATAGGGAGGTGGGTTTTGCACAGATGACGGACTTTTGCTGGTTGAGTTCCGACCGAATGGTGCAGCGTGCTGTCTTCGGCGATAAGGTGGAGCTGGTGGCGAATTTCTCACGAGAATCGCGCCATTATCAGGGAGTTGATATTCCGGGGCGAAGTGTATTGGCAAAATGGGTAGAGAATGAAAAGGCGAAGACCTTGACATTTACGCCAAATCTGATTCAAAGTGTGGAGAAATGAGCTTGGAAAAACAATGTAGGGACTTCTTTTATGAAATCCAAAATGAATCGGCGGGAGTTTATTAAGTTTGTTGCAGGTGGTGCAACGGCGGTGGTGATACCGAACTATGGTTTTCGGCGGGCAGGAGTGCTAAGATATAAACGGTAAAAAATGAGCATAAATTGGGTATATATTCATAAAAATGCGCGCGTTTTTAGCATAAATTAGTCAGAAAACAGCACTTTTTTGAAATTAACATTATGTTAAAATGAAAAAGATAGGGAATTATATTTAGTGAACCTTGGTCCGTTACTCGTGGCTCATATCTCTTTAAGCGTGAAGTGTATTTCATAAAAGCAGACATGTGGAGCGGAGATTTTAGATTTGCAGCGGCGGAGTTAAAGGCTTAAAAGGATTGGAGAATTTTGATATCAAAAAAAGCTCCAGAAAAGCATTGATGTAGAGTTAGAAAATTGTATAATTCAAAAATAAGGCTGCCTTAATAGGATTTTGGTTTAGAGAGCCGAGTAGGTAACTGTTTTTTTCATGTTCCTTTGTAAAGTTGTCCGATAGATATTATTAGATTATGTCGTATTTTTGGGTTAATGGGGAGAGATTAAATGAGCGAACCTTGGAAAGGTTGGATCCCGGGCGTTTTGTGCAAACCGCAGGTCAAGAAGTTATGTGAGGGGGATTACATTGAGAACGTAGCTAACTGGAAAGATGATGAAAACGGCCAGATCGACTATTCATCCATTGATTTAACATTATCAGATGAGGGTTACGAGATGGTCAAAGGGTCAGTAAAACCTGCCGGAATCGAATACAGAAGAACAATTCTTGAGAATGACTATTATGCTAAGAAATTAAATGCAGATAATAACGGTATATTCAATCTGAGTAAAGGTAAAACGTATGTGTTCTGTTTAAATGAGAAGCTTGATAAGTTACGTAAGACTTCCATTTATGGGCAAGCTACCGCTAAGAGTTCCATCGGTAGAGTAGATGTGCTCGCGCGTCTGATTGTGGACGAGATGCTTCATTATGAGTACTTTGATCCGGAGAAGTTGCCTGAAAGGAATGTTGAGATGTTCTTGGAGATAAGTCCTATTACTTTCAATGTGAGAGTGAAAAAGGGAATAGCTCTCTCTCAACTTCGTCTGTTTTATGGTCATCCACGTGATTCGCAGAAGCAAGGTGCTGAGATATGCAAATCTCTATTGTTCCGTAAAGAAGGACCAGTAGCAGAGCCTATGCTTTCAGTTGATTTGACGGAAACACAGATTTGCAGCACAGGTGTTTCCGCTTCCGCATTCGGGGCCAAAAAGCAAGAGAACCCTATAGATTTATGGAAGCATAAGAGCAAAGAAGATAGACCAGACCCTGTGGAATACTGGGAGCAGTTACACGTAGATGAGAGAAGCAGATTATCTATAAAAGAAGGTCGTTTTTATATTATCAGGTCTAAAGAGAGGCTTTGCCTACCCAAAGGAATAGCGGTCTATGCAAGGGCCATTGATGAAACAATTGGTGAAATGCGCGTACACTATGCTGGGTTTGCGCATCCTTTCTTTGGTAAAAACCGGAAAGACGGGAAAAAAGGGACACCGCTTATGTTTGAGGTGCGTGAACACAGTTTTCCTGTCAGCTTAAGAGATGATGAAAAGCTGGCGAGACTTGAGTTTTATCGCATGTCGGAGGATTATGAGCCACCAAAGTCCAATGGTCGCCGTGAAGGGGAGAATGATGAAGATGATGATTATAACGAACAAGAGCTGCTATTGTCGAAATTCTTCTCGCCTTGGAGAAGTTAAAATTAGTTAAAGGCGTGCTTGTTGTATAGTAGGTGGATGAGAAAAATGGAACACTTGTTTTCGCAAAAAGGTGATTTTAGTGTTGTTAGGCTATCTGAAGCGGATGCGCGCGGTGATACTGACCATCTGAAGAGATTACGGGAGTTGGTATTAGAAAACGAGCTGATGTACCCGAATATTAAGAAGTGGTTTGACGAGAAAGTTATTTTGGGTTTGAAAGCATCAGAAAGAGTCGGGTATGTTGGCTACCTTGATGAGAAGCCGGCTGTTTCTGCAATAGTAAAGCGAGGAGAGGATGCTAAATTCTGCCATCTTAGAATAAAAGATGAACTTCAGGATATTAATCTTGGAGAGGCTTTCTTTGCCTTGATGGGTTTGGAAGTGAGGGGATTCAGCAAAGAAGTGCATTTTACGCTTCCAGAGGGGCTTTGGGAGAAAAAGAAAAGGTTCTTTGAGTCGTTTGGATTTACAAAAGCTGTCAAAGCGGGACATCAATATAGGCTTTTTGAGGATGAGCTTAGGTGCTCATCGGATTTTGATAAAGTGTGGGCGGCCATTTTGGAAAAACTTCCGAAGATTGCTCGCGCCTTTTTTGTGGATGGGCATTCTCTCGATAGCGAACTTTTAATGAGTATTAAGGAGGAACATGCAAGGAAGGTTGTGTCCGGAACGAAAAATGTCGAGATAAGGAGAAGTTTCTCCAAAAAGTGGACGGGGTGTAAAGTTAGTATATATGCGTCAGGACGTGAACGTTCTCTTGTGGGTGAAGCATCGATAAAAAGAGTAATTGTTGATAAACCTGAAAATGTTTGGGAGAGATTTCACGATCAAATCGGGTGTACGAAAGAAGAGTTTGATAATTATACCGGGTCTAAGAATGAGATTTACGCCGTTGTGTTAGAAAATGCCATGCCATACCAAAAAAGCATATCCATAAGAGAGGTTTTGAGCTTAACGAAAGAGAAATTGCGCCCACCACAAAATTATTATAACCTTAACAACAATATAAAATGGGCAGAGGCCGTTTCAATGGGGGCTTTGTTGCAAAGTAGTTTCGGAACGAGAGAGCCCATTTTATTATAAAGATAAACCGGATATTCTAAGAAGGTTCGATTGAGAGGAACCTCTTAATCAAATATCACTTCCAAGTGGGACATGGGTATATCTTTGTATATTTATTCCATTACTTCGGATCATTCACGGACTTTCTAAACAAATCTTGTAGGTTTAGTTTGAATGGTTATAATCTGGATGGATTTCTGCTGGTAAAAGAAGAACCCCGGCCAGAGGCCGAGGCTAAACAACCCTATGTGAAGCCCAGGGCTAAATAAAAAGGAAGGATAATTAAATGGCACTTTTGTTGGGATATGATGTTGGGAGCTCGTCGATAAAGGCGACGCTGATAGAAAGCCAGACGGGTAAGGTGCTGGCGAGTGCGAGTTCGCCGGAAAAGGAATTAGAGATTATCGCAAAAGAGTCCGGCTGGGCTGAGCAGGAGCCTGCGGTCTGGTGGAAGCACCTTAAGGCAGCGACAGAGAGCATAAGCGAACAAGTGCATAAGGGCATAAGTGCACAAGGGCACAAGAGCATAAGTGCACAACGGCACAAGAGCACAAGTTACAAGATGGAGGATGTAGAGGCGATTGGGATTTCGTATCAGATGCACGGGCTGGTTTGTGTGGACAAGAATAAAGAGGTATTGAGGCCCTCGATAATATGGTGCGACAGCAGGGCGGTGCAAATCGGCAAAAAGGCGGCGGTGGATATCGGAAAAGAAAAGTGCCTTAAGAGCCTGTTCAATCTGCCGGGTAACTTTACTGCGTCGAAATTGAGGTGGGTTATGGAAAACGAGCCGAAGGTCTATTCGAAGATTCATAAAATAATGCTGCCGGGCGATTATATTGCGATGAAGATGACAGGCGAGATAAAAACGACGCCATCCGGTTTGTCGGAAGGGATAATGTGGGATTTTAAAAAGGACGAATTAGCGGAATTTGTGCTTGAAAACTATGGCATTTCGGGCGATTTGATAGCTGACAGGGTTCCTACATTTTCTATACAGGGTGAGCTGACAAAAGAGGCGGCCAGGGAATTAGGCCTTAAGGCCGGGACGAAGGTGAGCTATCGGGCGGGAGACCAGCCTAATAATGCACTGTCTCTTGGCGTATTGCAGCCGGGCGAAATTGCGGTTACCGCGGGGACGTCTGGCGTAGTGTACGGAGTGAGTGATAAGAAGAAATACGACCAAAAGTCACGCGTAAATATATTTGTTCACGTCAATCATTCAAAAGATGAGCCGAGGTACGGTGTATTGCTTTGCCTTAACGGGACGGGAATCCTCAATAGCTGGCTGAAGCATAATTTTGTCGGCGGTGAAGGATTGGACTATGAGCAGATGAATGAGCTGGCGGCGGAGGTTGCGGTCGGGTCCGATGGGCTGGTGATACTTCCCTACGGCAATGGGGCGGAGAGGACTCTGGAGAACAGGAATATTGGTGCATCCGTTCACGGGTGGAATTTTAATATACACAAGAAGGCGCATTTCCTGCGGGCGGCTCAAGAGGGAATTGTTTTTGCGCTGAATTACGGGCTTGGGATAATGCGCGATATGGGAATTGAGCTGGAAACAGTCAAGGCGGGAAATGCGAATATGTTTTTAAGTCCCTTATTTGCGGAGGCCTTTGCCACGATTACCGGCGCGACCGTGGAGCTTTACAATACCGACGGCTCCCAGGGGGCCGCAAGGGGGGCAGGAATCGGAGCGGGTATTTACAAGGGGGCCGATGATGCCTTTGTGGGCTTGGAGCCGGTTAAGTCAATCCAGCCGAATGAAAAGTTGGCAGGGGCGTATCAAGATGCGTATGGAAGATGGGAAGATGTTTTGAAACAGCAATTATCAACAATTAATTGAATATCGAATGCCGAACCCCGACTAATACTTTTGGGGCAAGCAAAAAATGTCGAATGTTGAAGTTTCGTGATTGATTAAAAAGGAGCAATTAAAATGGCAGAGAAGTCTTTACACAGTATATGCAGATGGACATTTAATCCCGGCAAGGGCGGGTTTGTGCCGGGTGACATGCGGCCGGAATGGGGCGGCAAGTTCGGCACGCCGGAAATGATTAAGCTCGTAGCGGATAAAATTGTTCCAAGGATGCCTGATAACGTCGAGCTGGGTATTGAGGTTCACTATGATGCGGAGGTGGATGATAAGAACGCTGCTGCGGTGGCGGATGCGCTTGTGGACAACGACTTGTATTTGGCGATGATTACGCCGGGGGCGCATTGTCATTTTGCTTACGGCGGAGTTGCGTCTTTAGACCCGAATGAGCGAAAAGCCGCTGAAGAATTAGGCGTGAAAACGGTTGACCTGGCGTACGGCACTTTGAAAAAGGCCTGGCACCCGGATGAGGACAAAGCGCCGTCGCTGATAATCTGGAACGGTTCGTTTGGTTATGACATTGCCACAGTCGGTATCCGACAGATGTATCAGAATCTCAAGGAGAGCATCGCCGGGCTGTGTAAATATGAACAGGAAAAAGGCGGCAGCTTATATATAGGATTTGAGCCGAAGCCGAACGAAGGGCATCCGGCTATGCTGATTCCGACGGTGGCAAGTGCGTTGCTTTTCTGGAGACGAATTGAGGATGAGTTCGGGGTCTCAAGGGAAAAGAAAGGCGTCAATAAGGAGTTTGGGCATTCGGAAATGATAGGGCTTGACCACGTGGCGGATACGGTCGAAGAGATTGACAACGATGCGATGGTGCATATGCACTTGAACAGCCAGGGGTATAATGACGGTATTATTCTTGGCGGGCCGGGCAAATATGACATCGACCACGGGGTAAGGGTCAATGGTATGAACGTAGCCATTGCGGGGCTTATCCGGGAGGCGGGCTTTAGCCGATGGAAAGGCCACGACATGCAGACGCGGGCATACGATAATGCCAAGCAGGGTATCGACCGCGTAGTAAGAAGCGTGCTGAGCTGGGAGGCGTGTGAAAAAGCGGCGCAGGAGCTGGATACAGCGGGGCTGATGAAAGTATTGGCCAAACGAGAGACAGCTAAAGCTGAAGATATGATGCGAGGTGCGGTGGTTAATGCTCAGGGCTATTTCGACGAGATGTATGGTTGAGAATATAGTATCAAACATGAACAGGGGATTTTGATTTAGCAACAAGATATGGATAAAGCTCGCCTGCTTTTTGTCGATAACCTGAGAATCCTGCTGATTACCCTGGTAATTATGGTGCACCTATCCATTACCTATGGTGGTGCTGGGGGATGGTATTACACAGAAGTCAACGAGCCGGATAAGATTTCATTTATCGTGCTGGCTTGGCACAACGGGGCGGTTCAGGCCTTTTCGATGGGTCTGTTTTTCATGATATCGGGATACTTCACTCCGGGCTCTTATGACCGCAAAGGCCCCCGGCGGTTTCTCAAAGACCGGCTGCTGCGCCTGGGCATCCCGATACTCTGCTACGACTTTATCATCGGCCCGCTTTTGGCATATCCGCTGATTCAGGCAGGTGCCTGGGAATCCCCCGGCTCTTATTTTGATTTTCTTGTCCGGTATTACAGCAGGTTTCACGTTGGCACCGGGCCATTGTGGTTTGTCGAAGCCTTATTGATATTTGCTGTTTTCTATGTTCTTTGGCGAGCATTTGCAAAAACGGCCGGCCTGGCCGTTCAAAACGACAGCAAAGTGCCGGGTAATGTGGCAATAGTTATCTTTGCCCTTGCTTTGGGCGCTGTCAGCTTCGCGGTGCGGATATGGCTTCCCATCGGCTGGACTTTCGGACCTTTGAATTTTCAGTTTCCCTTCTTCCCGCAGTACATTGGCCTGTTTATTGTGGGAATTGCTGCATATCGTCGTAATTGGTTTATGCGCATTTCCGATGCGATGGGCAAGTTCTGGCTTTGTATCGCCCTGCTCTTTATCGTGATACTTTTTCCGGCTCTGTTCGAGTTAGGTGGAGCGCGCAGTGGTAATATCCAGGCATTTGCAGGCGGCCTGCATTGGCAATGCTTTGCGTATGCTGCCTGGGAGCAGTGTGCCGGCGTGGCGATAATCATCGCTCTGCTGGTGCTGTTCCGCAAACGGCTCAATCACCAGGGAAGATTAGCCAAAGTGATTTCCGCCAGTTCTTACACGGCGTATATAATCCACGCTCCGGTTGCAGTCCTCGTGGCACTGGCGATAAGACATATTATGATGTATCCACTTTTGAAATTTGCATTGGCCGTGCTGATTGCCGTGCCGTTATGCTTTGCACTCGGCAGCTTCATCAGGCAACTGCCGCTGGCGAGACGAATATTGTAATTAAAGCGGCGGAGTAAGAATGAAAAGCAAATTAGCTTTATGTTTCCAAGGTATCTTGAATAGGTTTTTTGACAATAACTCTGATTGAGGCTTCACTTTAGACCTTCATTCCTGGATTCCCGCTTTCGCGGGAATGACAGGGAAACGATTGTTTAAAAACTTTATAATAGTAGCTTAGCTTTTTAGATAATCAGCATTGCATCGCCGTAAGAATAGAAACGGTATCGCTGTTGGATGGCGTGATTGTAAGCAGTAAGGATATTATCCAGGCCCGCAAATGCGGCGACCAGCGCGAGGAGGGAGGATTTGGGCAGATGAAAATTCGTTATCATTGCATCGGTGATTTTGAATTTATAGCCGGGCTTAATGAATAAACTTGTTGTGCCGGTTGCGGCTTTGACCTGTGAGCCTTCAACTATTGTCTCGAGGGTTCGCGTCGAAGTTGTACCCACAGGAATTATTCGTTCTCCTTTGCTTTTAGCTGTATTTATTATCCGGGCATTTTCCTCGTCGATGCTGAATCGCTCCTGATGGATTTTGTGGTCTTCGAGGTTTTCCGTTGTTACCGGCTTGAATGTGCCTGTTCCTACGTGCAGTGTTATGTATGCAAAGCAGACGCCGGCCCATTTTAACCGCTCGATAAGGCTGTGCGTGAAGTGCAGCCCGGCAGTTGGTGCGGCGACGGCGCCGGTATGCCGCGCGTAAACCGTCTGGTATCGCAATTTATCCATTTTGGCGACAGCCAAGTTATCATCTCGTTTGATATATGGGGGCAGCGGCGGAAAGCCGATTTCGTCGAGGATGGTTTCTGCATCTGCTTCTATATTCAGCCTTAGCAGGCATCTGCCCTGGGATTGCTTTTCGAGCAGCACGGCTTTGCAAAAATCGGTTTTTTGTTTGTCTTTTAGAATGAGAAGGTCGCCGGGATTTAGTTTGCGGGTACCTTTTAACATTATATCCCAGGTTCTGTCAGTATTTTCAGCGAGGAATAATCCTTCGAGCTTACCTCCGGTAGCGCTACGTGCAAAAAAACGAGCGGGCAAGACCTTCGTGTCGTTAAGCACAAGGCAATCGCCTGGCAACATAAAATCTCCAATATTGTCGAATCGGCTGTCGATAATTTCACGGGTGTTGCGATTGAGAACCAGCAGCCGCGATTTGCTTCGAGCACGGAGAGGGCGTTGGGCAATCAGCTCAGGTGGTAAGAAGTAATTTAGCTTTTCCGTTTTCATAGCCAAACGTTATCAGACGGTCAGCAAAATGACAAAAAAAATTTTATCCGAATAATACGCAAAATCAGAGGCTTGGGCAGTAGTATAAAGATTCCTGCAAAAGTGGTTCGATATGAGGGACGATACCAATACTAATAACACGAATCCAACTTGCTTATTGGAATAGTTTTTCAGAGGTGAGGGTTATGTCTTCGAGAGAGTATTTTGACAGAGAAATAACTTCAATCACTGCTTTGGGCAGGAATGAGCTTACGCGACGAATCAGAGGTTTCAAAGGCCGATTTAAGCTGGATTTTACGGAAGATTACCTCAACAATATCAGCGTTGAAAGATTAAGACATATCCTATTGGCAGCGTTAATAAACGCAAAGCCGCATAGTTAGGAAACTATATCAAGACTGCCGGTTTTAGTAATATACGCAACAGGCTCTATAAGCCAAAGAATTATCTTATTGATTAGTTGGTGTATAACCCAATCTCCCCCACGTGGCCTTCTGCATCTTTTGCACATCATCCAGGCCCTCGTTGGTAGTAGGCGCATATTGATGCGGCGGGTTTGCCATCTTGCCGACCTTTAGCGTCTCTGCTCCTCTATACTTCCAGTAATCGCTGTGGCCATCAGCGAAAGAGACGTTCGTACCGTCACCATGTCGGACAAACGGTGGGTCCCACCATTGGGGAATAACATAATGAATAGCGTAACTATCCGGAGTTATCCGGCCTTCGTCAAGAAAAACGAGTCTATATGCCGGAGCGGGGACGGTAATCTCTGTTCTCCTCTTAACCATCAACACCGTGTTGCCCACTCTCACCCCCTTGTTACCAATATAAGTTCCAGCTGCATCGAAACAACCATTCATACCATAAGCTGTGGAGTACGTGCGCATCTCTCCACGAATACCGGTTGGGCACCGGTAAAGCTTTTCGTTTTTGCAGTATGTAAATAGCGCTCCGAGCCGGATAGCTTGTATTTGTATGTCTTGCGGTCGTTGTTCTCCCAGCATGTAATTATTGGCGCAATCGTTTCCTACCCAATAGCGCTCGCCCCTATGAGGACCAGATGTGGGCACGGGTGCAGCGGGGGCGGCGGCAGGGGCCCAATAGGCTTCGCCGTTGACGAGATTGTCATCGTTCTCATCGGCATACATAATCCATGAAAGTGTCAGCTGCTTTAGATTGCTCAGGCAGGCGGCACGTTTGCCCTGCTCCCTGGCTCGGTTCAGTGCCGGCATCAGTATCGCCATCAATACGGCAATAATGGCAATCACCACCAGAAGTTCAATTAATGTAAAACCTTTTCGTTTGCCCATGATAGTGTTCCTTACATATCTCCTCGTAGGAGAAGGAAAGCAGGCCTAGCCAGACCCTCCGGGTGGGGATTGCTAGGGGGCTTGGACCAACATTTTCCCGGATACTCCCGGAATGTTTCCACTCCTTCCTGCTTTCCTTTCAGAACTACTTTACTTTTGATAATCCTGTTTTATAAGTATGACAAAATCAGAACTTCTTTGCCTGCTTTCGTGCAGTGGTCATTCTTTTCAGTAGTCCTCAAAATTTCTTGTCCAATCCGGCCGGCTGGTCGCCCCACCGTCCGGCGGCAATCCCAAAAGCATCTCACCTTCCTGGCCAGCCGAAAAATCAATAAGCACAAAAAATCACGCCAACGGCTTCGGCTAATACCCTAATCTTCCCCAGATAGCCTTCTGCATCTTTTCCAAATCCTCCCTGCCTACATCGGTAGTAGGCTGAAACTGGTGCAGGGGGTTTGCCATTTTGCCGATTTTTATTGTTGCGGGGTCATTCCATTTCCAGTAATCACTATGTCCGTCAGCAAAAGAGACGTTGGTTCCGTCACCGTGCCGGACGTGGGGCGGGTCCCACCATCGCGGATTAAGGTAATGGACGGCGTAACTGTCGGGAGTTATCCGGCCTTCATCAAGAAAAACTATTCTATATGATGGGCCCGGGACCATAATTTCCGTTCTCTTCTTAACCCACAACATTGTCCTGCCAACTAACTTTCCCACGTTACCGTTGTAAGTCCCATCCCTGCGAAGACCATTCATAGAGTCGCCTATGGTATATGTGCGCATTTCTCCACGAACACCGGTCGGGCAGCGGTAAAGTTTTTCGTTTTTGCAGTATGGATATAGTGCGCCGGCTTTGATAGCCATTATTTGTATGTCAAGCGGTAAATGTTCTCCCTGCATGTAACCAGGAGCACAATCGTCGCCTGCCCACCATTGCTCACCCGCGTGGATACCGCCTGTGGGTACTGGCGACAGACCATCTCCGCTGTTATATGCTTCGCCGTTGACAATCCTGTCGTCGTTCTCATCTGCATACATAATCCAGGCAAGTGCCAGCTGCTTGAGATTGTTAAGACAAGCCGCTCGTTTGCCCTGCTCCCTGGCCCGATTCAGTGCCGGCATCAATATCGCCATTAATACAGCGATAATGGCAACAACCACCAAAAGCTCTATCAGAGTAAAACCTTTTCGTCTTTTCATATCGATACTCCTTGTGTATTTTTAGCTTACTTTTTGCAATTCTGTCTTATAAGTTCAGTATAACCTTTTGTGGGTTTTTGTGCAACAATTTTTTTCAGCAAATTCTTGCGCATAAAAAAGGCGGACATTGCATCCGCCTGTAATCCCAAAGAAGCTAAGTTGTCTGTTTATTGGAAAATCAATAAGCACAAAAAATCGCGCCAAAAGCTTCGGCTAATAACCCAGTCTGCCCCAGATACCCTTCTGCATCTTGTGCAAATCATCATAATCATCAGGGCTTTCAGGCTGCATCTGGTGCAAAGGGTTTGCATCAAGGTAGGGAACAGCGGCGAGCTTGCCGATACGTAACGTTTTCGTGCCCATGTACTTCCAATAATCAGCGTGCCCATCTGCAAAAGAGACGTTAGTGCCGTCACCGTGTCGGACAAAGGGTGGGTCCCACCAGCGCTCATTAACATAATGACAAGCGTAACTATCCGGAGTTATCCGGCCTTCGTCAAGAAAAACTATTCTTTGCGCCGGGCCTGGGCTGATAATCTCCGTCCTCTTCTTAACCCACAACACTGTTCTGCCTACTCTCTTTCCCACGTTACCGGAGAAAGTCCCGTCCCTGCGAAGACCATTCATAGAATCGACTATGGTGTACGTGCGCATTTCTCCGCGAACACCGGTCGGACAGCGGTAAAGGTTTTCGTTCTTGCAATATGGGTATAAGGCGCCAGCTCTAATAGCATTTAGTTGAATTTCCATGGGCAAATGCTCGCCGGCCCAAAAATCTCCACAATCGCCTCCAACCCACCACTGCTCACCATTGTGGATACCACCTGTGGGTACAGTGGCCAGGCCATTTCCACCGCCAGCTGATTCGCCGTTGACAATCCTGTCGTCGTTCTCATCTGCATACATAATCCAAGCAAGTGCCAGCTGCTTGAGATTGTTAAGACAAGCGGCTCGCTTTCCCTGCTCTCTGGCTCTTTGTAGTGCGGGCATTAATATTGCCATCAATATAGCGATAATGGCAACAACCACCAAAAGCTCTATCAGGGTAAAGCCTTTTTGTTTGTTCATAATAATACTCCTTGCCATATTTTCAGTTAGCTTGTTTTGATAATTCTGCATCTTTTTATGTAGTGATTATTTTTAATAATCCTTATAATGTCTCATCCATATTGGCCAGTCGCTCGGGCTGGCACCGCCTGCTATTGTCCATGGGCCGTTTATGTCATAACTTTTGTGCCATTTTAACGTCCAGAGCTCCTTGAGTCCGACCTTTCTGACAGAATAATCGCAGAACAAAGAATTTAAAAAACCATCGTGTCGGTCAACGCAATTTCGTTCCATTTCGTTTACGTTGGGTCTGTCCGGCGGCCCTCCTATGATTTCGGGAGGTGCGTCTGTCTGCCTTGGCCAGGCATCGACCCACCAGCTACCGGTAAAGAACGGTATATTACTCGCACCCGGCCATTCAGGCTTCCTCCAATGGTCTGAAATGGGGCTACGTCCCCAGACACTCCCCGATGGACTCGTCGAGGTAGGGTTACACATCCACCCGTTTGGTCCGTAGCTACCTACCCATTCACCTGTTTGCCAGGCCTGGTAGAACCAATAACCTATACCTTGATGCACTCCTGAACCCAGGGCTTTTGTAGCCTGTGGGCAGCAGCGCATCTTCTCACCGATTTTGTAAGTCGCCAGCATCGGTTCGAACCACCACCTGCCGCTGCCGCCGCCTGAGCCGCTAAGCCAGTATCCGTTGTTATCGTCACAATACATCGACCAAAAAAGGCCCCACTGATTGAGGTTGGCCATACACGCAACGGCCCTGGCCTGTTTCTTTACACGATTAAGCGCGGGCATCAAGATTGCCATCAGAAGCGCGATAATGGCAATTACCACTAAAAGCTCTATCAGGGTAAAGCCTTTTCGTTTGTCCATAATAATGCCTCCTTCTTCATGTTTTAATTGTTTACTTTTGCAATTGTATTTTATAGTCCGGCAAAACCGTAATTATTTTTGTTTTTTTTATGATAATTGTTTTTTAATGGTCTTTAAAATGCCTCATCCATTCCGGCCAATCGCTCGGCTGGACGCCGCCGGCCATTGTCCATGGTCCGGCTTCATTGTACTCTTTATGCCATTTTAGGGTCCAGAGCTCTTTGAGCCCGACTTTACGAGCCGAGTAGTCTAAGAACAGACAGCCGCCGAATCCATCGTGCCGGTTGAGGCAATACCGTCCCATCTGCGCATCGTCGTTCCACCGCTCTCCGCTATAGCTTGGAGGCCTGTCTGTGTGTAACGCCCAGCCGTTATATCTCTGTGCCTCCAGGAACAAAGGGACAAACCCTGCCCCCGCTACCGTGGGCCCGCGCCAAAACCACGTTACTCCGCCGCTGTGAGGTTCCCGGCCCGGCTGGGGGTCAACGCACCAGCCGTTGATGCCGTAACTTCCCTTCATCGGCTTTTTCCAGTGGCTCTGGTTCATATATCCCCAGGCCATGGTCACACCGACACCTAAAGTGCTTCCTTCGGCGCCCGAATCTACCCCAAATTTATCCACCCACGGTTTCGTTGCGTTCGGGCAGCATGTGAATTCGTCATCCCACTTGTAGTAATCGCCAAGTGCGTAAACCCATCGATTGGGCTGAGGCAGGGCTGTAAAGTCCTGCATAAATCGGCCGTTGTAGTCGTCGGCGTACATTGAAAAAAATATGCCCCACTGCTTGAGCTTGCTCAGGCAGGCAACGCTCCTGGCCTGTTTCTTGACCCGCTGCAGCGCCGGCATTAATATCGCCATCAATAACGCAATGATAGCTATTACTACCAAAAGCTCTATTAATGTAAACCCCGTTAGAAAACAACTTCTTACTTCTAACGGAGTAAACCCCGCCCTATTAGAGAGCTGTTTTCTAACAGGGCAAGTTAGAAATCTTCCGCTTTTCCGAACAGGAATCTCAATTTCTAACGGGGTAAATCCTTTTTGTTTATTCATAATGACCCCTTTCGAGGTTTACCCGCCTGTTGGGATGCGCAAAAAAAGATTTATGTTTCGTTAATTTTGTATTCCTGTGTTAATTTAGGCTATTATTGGCAAACAAAATATTATACACCCAAAACGAATTTTCCGCAATAGCAAAATAGCTCAAACTCAGAGATTTTTTGAAAACACTGCGGAGCAAGACCGGCCAATCCGTGATGTTATAAACGGGTCACAGCGCCTCATAAGTATTTATAACAGATGGCTTTACAGCTCAAAGTCTGTTTAAATTGCCGGGAGTATGAAAAACCTCCTGAGCGTTGAGATAAGTTTTCCTTGAAGTTAAGTGACAAATCTGATATAAAGATTATTGATAAACCTCATACTTGGTAATTGAATTTTTTTATTCCTAACGGCAGTTAATGATAGGCTTTTGAAGGAAGAAGGCAAGGTCAAGTCGCCCCAGAAACAGTCCGTCAAACATTGTTAGAATTTAGTAATCGCGAAAGTTATTATCGGTCTTTTTTATTATTAACTTTTTTTGTAAGGAGGACTATTATGTGTAGAAAATTGATTTTTTTAGTTTCTTTTGTTTTGGTGTTGGGCATGTTTGCCGGAGTCGCCAGCGGTCGACCGGTGAAGATCAATTTCCAGCAAGCAGGTGGTGAGGTACCGGAAGAATATCTGCCCGACTATGGCGAGGTATTCGGCGACCGTGGAAATGGCTGGAGCTACGGCTGGAACCGGGACATCCAGGCCGACTCGCGTGACCGCGGCAGTGGAAACGCACCCGACCAGCGTTATGACACACTGCTCCACTTGCAGAAGGCAGCAAACGCTATATGGGAGATCGAATTGCCCAACGGCGAATACGAGCTGTTTCTGGTTTGTGGCGACCCGTCCAACACCGACCAGACGAATAACTTTGATGTGGAAGGTGTTATTCTGAAGGACCCGGACGGGCAGGCTGGAACTGGTTTTGACTTTGACGAGTTCAACTTGACGGCCATTGTGGCAGACGGTCGTTTGACCATCCAGCCGGCGGAAGGCTCGTCAAACTGCAAGATCATGTTCCTGGATATTCTGGGTGGTGTGGAGTTAGTAAAGGCCTATAGGGCTGTTCCTGATGATGGTGTTCTCCATCCGGATACGTGGGCCAATCTTGGATGGTCAGCGGGAGATACTGCGGCCTCACACGATGTGTATTTCGGCGACAATTTTGACGATGTGAACGCTGGAGTTGAGAACACGTTCCAGGTCAACCAGACCTCGACGTTTTTTGTTGTTGGCTTTCCCGGATTTCCTTATCCGGATGGTCTTGTCCCAGGGACGACTTACTACTGGCGCATCGATGAGATTGAGGCAGATGGCACTACGATACACAAAGGCGATGTCTGGAGCTTTAGTATTCCCCCCAAGACTGCATACAATCCCGCCCCGGCTGATGGCGCCGAGCTTATAGCCCCGGATGTGAAGCTTAGCTGGACGGCAGGATTCGGTGCAAAATTGCACACCGTATATTTCGGTGACAATTTTGACGATGTGAACAACGCCGCCGGGGGGCTTCCTCAGGGGGCTGCAACCTATACTCCCGCCACGCTTAAATTGGCTAAGACTTACTACTGGCGGGTTGATGAGTTCGATCCCCCCGCCACGCATAAAGGCCACGTCTGGAGCTTTACTACTCAGGGCGCCGTTGTGAGCCTGAACCCATCTAATGGCGCCGTGGATGTAAAGCACACACCGGTTCTTGCCTGGTCGCCGGGAGTCTATGCTGCTTCGCATCAGGTCTATTTCGGCGCTGATAAAGATGCCGTGAAAAATGCCGGTACGGCTTCGCCAGAGTACAAAGGCAGCCGTCCCAAAGAGGATGAGAGCTATGAACCCGGAAAACTCCTGTGGAATACCACCTACTATTGGCGTGTTGATGAGGTCAATAACGTCAATCCCGACAGTCCGTGGGCAGGCCCTGTCTGGAGCTTTACGATAGCCAATTTCCTTATCGTGGACGATTTCGAGGACTATGATGCCGGCGAGAACCAGATATGGTACGCCTGGAAAGACGGGCTTGGCTACGGCACGCCGGGTGCTCAGCCCTACGCACCTGGTAACGGGACCGGCTCAGCCGTGGGCGATGAAAGCACAGCCTCTTACACCGAGGAGACTATCGTTCACGGAGGCAGCCAATCGATGCCTGTATTCTACGACAACAGCATCCTCAAGTATTCAGAGGCCCAGAAAACGCTGACTTATCCGCGTGACTGGACTGAGAATGGTGTCAGCACACTGACGATTTGGTTCAGGGGCGATTCGGCTAACGCTGCCGAGACGTTGTATGTTGCTCTCAATGGCAGTGCGGTGGTCTCTCTTGATTATCCTAATGCAGCGCAGATAGCTACCTGGACCCGATGGAACATCGACCTGAAAGCGTTTGCAGACCAGGGCGTGAACCTTGCCAATGTCAATACGATTGCCCTTGGGTTAGGCAATAAGAAAACCCCGCAGGCTGGTGGTTCAGGTACTATGTACTTTGACGATATTCGTCTGTATCCTCCGGCACCGTAAGCCGGGATTCGGCAATTAAGACTGCGCGGTTGATATCAAATTCGCGTCACTTGTACCTGCCTGCGCCCCATTGTCTGCTGTCGCAGACAGCAAAGGGGGTAATGCAGGCACAGGTGCGGGTACGCAAGCGAAGGAAATTCGGGGCCTATGCTGATTTGCTCGGCATAGGCCCCCTGCTGTTTAATACATACAATTTTTGTTAGTAATCTTTGCAGGTTCTTATCCATGTTGGCCAGTCGCTCGGCTGGACGCCGCCGACTGTGGTCCAGGGTCCGGCCAGGTTATATGCGCGATGCCACTTCAGTGTCCATAATTCCTTAAGTCCGGCCTTTCTTGCGGACCAATCGAGAAAAGCCATGTTTATGAAGCCATCGTGCCGGTCGATGCAGATACGCCTCATGTGCTGCATACCCTGCCAGGCCATATCCTGAAATTCCGGTGGTGTATCGGTATCCCTCGGGAAGATATTGAATCTGAGGGCATCCATAAACAGAGGCACATAGCCGGCGCCTTTGACATTGGGGGTTCTCCAGTTATAGACGGTCTCAAAATCTTCATAGACCGTCGTGTACGATGGGGGCGGGTCTTCCACCCAGCCGTTTATCCCATAGCTGCCATATTCCCCTGCCAAGTCATAGCCCTCGCCCCAGAATCTACCCCAGGCTGAAAACACATTCCACTGTGGCGAAAGCTGTCCATTCTCGTCGATAAGAGGCTTCGTGGCGGTAGGGCAGCAGCGCATTTTAGGGTCGTTGCGATAATACGGTCTTAGTGCATTCATCCAATGGTATGTGTGCCCATCGCCAACCCCCGCCTGGAACTTGCCTTCGTGGTCTTCGGTGTACATCGAAAAGTAAAGTGTCCATTGTTTGAGGTTCGCCTGACATGCCATTGTCTTTGCCTGTTGCTTCACCCGTGCCAGTGCCGGCATCAGTATCGACATCAATAGCGCAATAATTGCGATTACCACCAAAAGCTCTATAAGTGTAAACCCTTTTTGTCTGTTCATAATTGTACCCTTTACTTTATTCTTTGCTGTCAAGTTGTTAAGATTCGTAAAAGCAGCTCTCTATTCCGTTAATTTTGCATTCCTGCGTTATTTTAAGGCTTTCGTGCATGAAAAAGCATTATACCATACATTAAATTCTTTTGCAATATCAAAATCGTCAATGTGGATGTAGGAACGCTCGAAGCTTGTGCATAATATCGCCCTTTCCTTTACCACCTTAATTTGATGTAATTTTGTCTTTGTGAGTCAGGCAAAATCAAGGCAGTTGACATGTAGAAATATAACCAGCTTATCCTTTTGCAGGCTTCAATATTTTACCAGATAGAAAAATAGCTATCAAGGCAAATTTTAGATAGCTAAAGCTTTTTAGTTACAGTAAGTGTTTATTAAACTCAAAGCAATGTCGGCCGATGAATCTTCGGCAACCGGCGAGATATGCCTGTGGAAAGAAAAGCGATATGCCGGTTCGGCTCACTATGAACAAACCTGAGGTGCTTTAAGAAACAAAAAAAGCTGGAGCGAGAAACTCCAGCTTTTGTGAGACAGCTTTTCATTTAGAAGATATACTGCAAGCTTATAAAAAATTTACCGTCTCACCAAAACCAAGATTTAGAGAAGAAAAGAACACTTATTACAAATTAAATTATAATTGCGGTCCTGATTTTTGCAAGCACTTTTTTTAAGGTTTTTCAATTTTTTTCAAGATTTTTTTGTTTTTCAGCGATTTCGGCCTTATAAAGGGCAATTATCCCTCCCTTACGGTCGGGTCTCTGTTTTATGAAGCGTACATACTTTTTTTGGTCCATATTATTCGCCGGCTATGGGGGCAACGCAATAGACATAAACAAGTGGTTCGGAGCCGGTATTTTTAATGTCGTGGGCTGTGTGCGGGGGTATATAGGAGACCCTCCCCCGGCCAACTTGATAGCAGTCTCCTTTGCCAATTATCAATTCGCCCCGGCCGGAGAGAAAGACGAGCAGCTCCTCACGATTCTTTGTGCTGTGTTGGCCACAGGCCTGGCCGGGGGGTAAATATACTCTGCCCGAGCGCATTCCGCAGGTCTGCGGTCTGCCATCGAGGAGCTTTTGATTTTCGGGATTTTCGTTCAATTCGATGACGAGCACCTTTTCTGTCGAAGCCATATAGTCTCCTTGAAAACAGTGAGTCGTAAACGGATGAGCGTATTTAGAAAATTTTTATTTTTTTGTCAATTATATTTTTGACTCGGTAGCACGAATTTGATATTTTTATGCGCTAATAAAAAATATGAACGGTAAATTGACAATTTTTCGGAGGATGTAGTTATGAGAAGCTTTATTTTCTTAACAACAGTTTTGGGCCTGATGTCCTGGGCTGCAGTGAAAGCCAGCCTCACTGTTGCCAAAGTAACACACTCGGAATTCCAGGCGGTTGAAGAAAACGGCGAACAAACGTATATCGCAACCGACAAGGTTATTCTTGAAGGGATTTTGCTGCACAATCCTGCAGATATGCTGGACCCAACGCCGGATGATACTATCAAACAGACGTTCAACATTGGCGGTCAGTGGCAGATTTTCTTTCAGGGCGAAGGCGAAGACCATGCCGGTACGGCTGTTTGGCTGGGACAGCTTTATAACAATCTGCCCTGGATTGCACCCGATGGAGGCTACACCAACGTAGAATTCGTTGCGGAGCTGAGCCGTTTGAACGCCGCTCAGTTTAATCCCGGTGACAGAATACGAGTTACGGGCTATTATCTGTCATACAATGGGAAATTAAATATCAATGAGCAGCATAATAAGAATCCCGACCACGATTTTAGCATTGAGCTTGTGGAGCGAGGTGTCGGATTGCCTCGCCCGGAAGCTGTTGCGCTGGATGAGTTAAAAGACGCCGACGATGACTTTATTTTTGACCCCAATCGAAAAAAAGGCTGCGAGTATTACCAGGCCCGACTGATAAAAATTGAAGACGTTTACTTCGCGGATGCAAACGACTGGCGTCCGTATGGGGAGCTGGTAATAACCGACGGCACGAAGACGTTAGGCGTAAAATTGGGGCGCGGCAATGGTATTTATGCCGGCTCAAATAATCTGACCGAGCCTTTTGATATCATCGGGATTATGGACCAGGAAAGCCCGGACTTGACCGGCGGTTACCGGCTATACGTGATGAGCTATGACGGAAACGGTTCTGTTTTAGCCGGTCGTGAACACCGTCTGGCAGATAAACCCGGTGACATTAATTTGAACGGTGTAGTTGACTCAGCTGATTTTGCCGAGTTCGTAGAGGACTGGCTCAAGTGAGAAACTGGTGCGGGAAATTTTTAAAAATGGTGTTAAACTGTGAAGCACGGCTTTACTCTAATTGAGTTACTGGCGGTTATTTCAATCATTGCTTTGCTAATGGGGATTTTGCTTCCTGTAATGGGGCAGGCACGTCTTCAGGCAAAAGTTGTTGCGGTCAATGCCGAGCTGCATCAGATAGGGATGGCGCTCGAGGCCTATTCGTTTGATAATAGCGATAAATATCCGCCAACCCGCGTGGACTGTATGCTCGGAGGCCACTTCTATCAGCTTCCTGTTGAGCTGGTCGAAAGCGGATATCTGCCGAGGCCGGGCAGCGATACTTTTATGGCTGCCGGCATAGAAGACAGATTTAATCGAGGATACACCTACAAGTACAGGTCGGTGGGGGAGCTAATTTATAACAGAACCTTCGTTATTCAAGATGGGGCGAATCTCTGGGTTCCAGATGGATTTCCCGACAATGAGAAAGAAGAAGGGGATACGTATAACATTCCAAAAGACTCACCGGTAAGCTGGGTTTTATATAGTGAAGGGCCCAAATTTGACCTGAACCGTATGAAAGAATTGAAATATCCTGTGCCGAAGGAAACCTGGTATAGTCCCAGGACTCACAGCGGCGTTATAGTTCGACTGCGGCTGAAGAACGGGGCACAGATAGGGTCGTTTGAGGGTAATCCATAAATGAGAAAGCCACAATATATGAAAAGGAGCTGAAGATGAACAATATCCGAATAAAAGCAGCGGTCATTACCTTCGTTTTTGTATGGCTTGCCGGTAGTATATTCGTTCAGGGATGTGCGGTGGGCCATAGAGGTTCTATAATGCCACCGGGAAAAGTTCTCGTAATGGATTTGAACAGCAGCCCCGAATACCAACAGCTCCTGGGCGGTAAACCGCAAACCTGTGGAATGCGCTCAGGCAGGATATATTTACAGCCCGGCGAGGCCTGCGGCCAGCACAGCACCAAAGCCAATGAGGAAATGCTTGTTTTTTTGTCCGGCAAGGGATTGATGTTAATCGGCGAGGAAGAAATCCCTTATGAAGTTGGTGCAGGCAAAGTCTGCTATATACCTCCGCATACAAGCCATAACAACAAAAATACCGGCACAGAACCTCTTGTTTACATTTATTGTGTCGCCCCTGCAAATAGTCTCGATTAAGCGAAAAAACAAACAAGATTAACCAAAGAAATGTAACAAAAAACATTACGATTATTTGTCACTTATATTCTTGACTTGATAGCACAAATTCGTTATTTTTATGCGCAAGCTTTAGCAACGAATATTATTTCTCTTGAGGAGTTAGTAATGACAGCGGAGCTGAGTGCTCTTTTTATCACCGCTGCTTCCATCGGCTTTTTGCACACCGTACTGGGCCCGGACCATTATCTACCTTTCATCATGATGTCCTGGGCACGAAAATGGTCACGAGCTAAAACTATCGTCATAACCTTTCTGTGCGGCCTTGGGCACATAGCAAGCTCAGTGGTGCTGGGTTTGATAGGGGTGTCGTTGGGTCTGGCGGTCAAAAAGCTGGAACTTATCGAATCTTCCCGGGGCAACATAGCAGCATGGCTTCTTATCGCTTTCGGACTTGCTTATTTGGTCTGGGGATTAAGGCAGGCGTACAGGAGCCGACCCCATATTCATACCCACATTCACCCCGTCCCGTCTTCGATGGGCGGGGTTCACGCAGACGAGACCGGACACACCCACCCGCACGGCCATCATCTGGAGCACAGTCATATTCACCCCGTCCTGTCTTCGACAGGCGGGATTCACAACGGCAAAAGTGCTATGAGCATTACGCCCTGGGTGCTGTTTGCTATTTTTGTTTTCGGGCCTTGTGAGCCTTTGATTCCCATACTGATGTATCCGGCTGCGAAAAACAGCTTCTTTGGAGTGCTGCTTGTCGCCTTTGTGTTCGGCACGGCAACCATTTCTACTATGTTAGTGGCAGTTCTTCTTGCCGGTGCGGGAGTGAATTTTATGCCTTTGGCCAAGGTGCAGCGCTTTGCTCACGTTATAGCCGGAGCCACCATATTTCTTTGCGGCCTGGCCATTCAGTTCCTGGGGCTGTGAGGACCAATTCATCAGGCTATCAAGTGTTTTCAAACCAGAAAAACCGTTCAAAGAAACCTGCCGGAGGTCTGATTGCAGAAATGGTTTAAAATTTCTTGCAATGACACCAAACAAGTCTTAAAATACACCCTTCAAATCAATAAAATAGGGGAACAATATGTTAGCCAGACTGCATAGCGTTACACTTGAAGGGATTGAAGGGATAATCTGCGAAGTCGAGGTTGACGTTGCGCGGGGCGGTTTTGAGAAGTCTGTTATCGTAGGGCTGCCGGATGCTGCGGTGAAGGAAAGTATCGAGAGGGTCAAAAGCGCAATTGTCAACAGCGGCTATAAGCATCCCAAAACCCAATCGTTAATAAATTTAGCGCCGGCCGATGTGAAAAAGGCAGGACCTGCCTTCGATTTGCCTATCGCCCTGGGTATGCTGATTGGCCAGGGGGTCTTGTTCAGCTCTGTTCCTAATGAGACCATTATCGTGGGCGAATTAGCTCTTGACGGCAGGGTCAGGTCGGTCAACGGCGTATTAAGTATGGCGATGACGGCTGCGGCGAATGGCTTTAGCCAAATGATAGTACCTTTGGAAAACGCCAGAGAAGCTGCGGTGGTTGCCGGCATTGATGTTTTTGCCGTCGGCTCGCTCGCCCAGGCGGCAGGTTTTCTTTCGGGGCAGCTGCCGTTGGAAACAACCACGGTTGATGTTGATGAGCTATTTAACGTAGCGTCAAATTATGAAGTTGATTTTGCAGACGTTAAGGGTCAAGAAAGCGTCAAACGGGCCCTGACTGTTGCGGCAGCCGGCGGACATAATATAATGATGATAGGCCCGCCCGGAGCAGGAAAGACGATGCTGGCGCAAAGATTGGTGACGATTTTGCCGCCTTTGAGTCTGGAAGAATCAATCGAGACCACGTGTGTGTACTCCTCCGTGGGCCTGCTGGGTAAAAACAAGGCGTTGTTAGCTACTCGCCCGGTACGAATGCCGCACCACTCAGCAAGCTGCCCGGCCCTGATTGGCGGCGGCACGACACCCCGGCCCGGGGAATTGTCTCTGGCTCACTTCGGAGTATTGTTTCTGGACGAATTTGTCGAGTTTCCACGACACGTTCTTGAGATGATTCGTCAGCCATTGGAGGACGGTTTTGTACTTGTGTCACGTGCGAAAAAGACCATCAGATTCCCTGCTCAATTTATGCTTGTTGCGGCGATGAATCCCTGTCCGTGCGGTTATTTCGGCAGTGACGCAAGAAGATGCAAGTGCACGCCGGGGCAGATAGCGCGGTATCTGTCGAAGGTATCAGGGCCTTTAGTTGACAGGATTGATATTCATATTGAGGTGCCTGCGGTAAGTTTCAGCAAGCTTCGCTCAAAATCAAGCCGGCTCGACTCGGCTGCAATGAGGCAGGATGTTGTCCGAGCAGGGACCGTTCAAGCCGGGCGGTTCGGTGATAAAAAGGTTATGATAAACGCAAGGATGAGTCATAAACAGGTGGAGAAGTTCTGCAATCTCGATTCAGCGAGCGAATTTATCCTGAAACAGGCGATGATAGAATTCGGCCTGAGCGCTCGTGCTCACGACAAGATTTGCAAAGTGGCGCGGACAATAGCGGACTTAGCCGGTACCGAGAACATCCAGCCGGAACACATTGCCGAGGCTGTCAGCTACCGAAAATTGGACCGAAGATTGTGAAGTTTGTAAAGCCGATACGAAGTTTGGTAAGTTCGCCCAGATGACAGCTCCATAACCCTTTTGTTAGTACACGCTGAAATTAAGGAAGAGGAAAAAGACTAAATTCACCCTTTTTTCAATGATTTCGCTCATTTATCCGTGGGATGGCAGGAGAACACCGATTTTTATAGGCCGATGCTGTAAAGCAAATAAAGTTTCTTTTGTTTTTATTTCTTAACCCGGCTGAAACTTATGCCGATAAAATATCTGAATGTTGCTCGGTAACCCATTTTGTAATGAGTTGAAAAATGTGAATCTTAAACGCTTTATTGACTTGAAAAAAGGAGATTAAGATGGGGATTCAAGATTGGTCTGAAGATGTTATTCTTGTGGACTTGCCCCAGGAGCCGGAGATGGGAGAAGAGCTCAAAACGGTTACGGAGATGGTGCGTAACAGAGGTAACTGTGACGTCGTAATAGACTTTTCCAGCGTGGATATTGTAACTTCCTCCAGCCTTTCGAAGCTTCTGAAGCTGCGTAAGTTGTTAACCGATTGCGGTCATCAGCTTGTTTTCTGCAACGTTGCGGCGGCAACCAAAGGTATCTTTACGATAACCGGTCTTGACGGGATATTTGAGTTTGCTGAAGATAAGTTTGTGGCCCTGGCAGGTTTGCAGATGGAAGTTCGCAAGTAAGCTATTGGTTAGCGGTAACTGGTTATTGTTGACCCTTTTACTATTTACTATTTACTATTTACTATTTATCATTTACCATTTACCAGATGAAGTTTTTCTGTTGAGCCGGCTACGAAGATCGCTGTTTATAGCGGTGTTCGTAATCTGCTCGCAGGCTTCTTATAAAAGCAGGACGTAATTAATATGGATAAAGAAACTCTGCATCAAATCGAGCAGACGATAGGTTACACATTTTCCGACAAGAATCTTTTAGTCAAAGCTTTTACCCATTCCTCTGCGGTTGATAATCGTCTTTTAAGTAACGAAAGGCTGGAGTTTCTCGGCGATGCAGTTTTAGCTGTGGTTATCTGTCAAACACTCTTCAAGCGGTTTTCAGGTTATCTCGAGGGCGACTTAACGAAGATTAAGAGTATGCTTGTTTCTCGTGGGACCTGCGCCAAGGTTTCAAGGCAGCTCGGGCTGCAAAAATTTCTCAAAGTCGGCAAGGGCATGGTTTCCAGCCGGGCTTTGTCAGGCTCTCTTGCCGCCGGCGTGCTGGAAACCATTATTGCTGCGATTTATGTTGATGGTGGATTTGACGCCGCTCGCAGTTTCGTTTTGAGGGTTTTTAATTCGTTAATTGAAGGAGCCGATGCAGAACAAGCTCAGGGCAACTACAAGTCGTTACTGCAACAGTACGCCCAGGAGCAGTCTAATGTTACGCCGGTCTATGTGCTGCTTGATGAAAAAGGACCCGACCACAATAAGTGCTTTGAGCTGGAAGTGGTTATCGCGGACCTTCATTTCCCAAGCGCCTGGGGGACAAACAAAAAAGAAGCGGAGCAAAAAGCCGCCTTCAACGCTCTTGTCGAGTTAGGTGTGCTTGAGAGGGCCTCTGGAGAAGACGGCGAATAATACCAATCAAAGAAATTAAACGCTAGTACTTTGTCACAGTTCAATTGATGGGTTGTCATTCCTGCGGAAGCAGGAATCCAGAATTGAAACAATGGATTCCGCATCAGGTGCGGAATGACAACTACTCAAAGCATGTGTGACAGACTACTATATGTGCACCCGCTTTGAATCCGGGAGTGCAATTACCCCTCCCTTACGTTCGGGGCTCTGTTTGAAGGTTTTTCCGGCATTTACTCTGTAACCAGCCATGCCAGGGCGCACAGGGCCAGTGCGGTTATGAACATAAAAACAACAATTGAGCCGGATAGAATCACGGCTTCTTTGAGGAAATTGGCGGATTTTATTTCGGGCAGCTTCGTTGCTTTATAGACGACGGCTATCGCGGCTACTAACGGCAGCAGCCACAGAATAGATTGCGGATTTGCGGTAATTTTTTCCGGCGTTGTAAAGGTCGCCATTACAAGAGCAGGCATTATCGACATTTCAGTCTCCAACGGCCTCTTTTTTTTGCAGATGAGCCAAATAAACGGCGTTTACTATACACAAAAGGTTTAGCAAACCTGTGATGCTGGTGTATATCTGTCCAATTTCGTTCGGTCTGCCAAAGACAGAATAGTCTGCGGTTGTGGCCAAATGCCCCAGGACCGCCACCATCGGAGAATTCATAATCTGTGCCACATACCAGGGCTTTGCACCGACGGGATTGATAACTCCAATCGAGCCGACATATAATCCTACGCAGAAGGCAAATACAATAGTTGCGAATATAATGAGGGCACGTTTTCTTTCTTTTAACAGGAGATGTCCGGCGCCCGGGACGAGCCAGGCCAGCAGTCCCACAGTCAGCAGAAACAGGGAGTGGTTTTCTTTCGAACGCCGTGTCTTCACAATACTGCCTCCGATTCTGTCGGGCTACGGCGGGCTTCGCCCGGACGAGCGGGCGTATTGGCATCCGCGGGTTCTTCACCGGCTTTGACCAGCCTGAAGTTCATCCGTTTTAATATGTTTTCGGGGTTAAAATAGACCGCCGCCAGACTCTCGGATTGAGAATAATCTTCTCTTTGTAATCGCATCGCTTTGATTTTCTCGTACTCCTGGAGGGTAATCCGCTTAACGGAGATATTTTTTATGCAATACAAGCTCAAATCCGGCTTGAACTCTATAACCAGAGGGACGGCATCAGCAGTATTACTGTCCTGCGGTACAAGCGAATAAAGCTGCTCTACGAAACGACGATGGTTTTTTTGCTCGTTCAAGACGAACGGTGCCGCCGGTTTTCCCGCACTTTGCACAGTTAGAGCCTGTAAAGCCGCCTTTGATATTCTTCGCAGGCCTGTAAGGTTTTGCAGCTTGAAGGGTTCGGCAATGCTTTCTTCCTCATCTGGGGTCCCGGATACGTTGGGGTCGCCTTCATCCCGGCTTGTTTGTCGTCCATAAAGCTCGTTAAATTTATCAATTGCGCCGTCCCAGCCGTCCTTTGTCGCCAGGCCAATGAACTCTTCGGCTTTGCTTTTTGTGATGTCAATTGCAGCAAGTTTTTTTAAGTCTTCGGTAACTTTTTCTTTTACAGAATAAACGTTTTCACCTGCATCTTCCCCTTCGGCTGCTCTCAGGGCCGAAGGCTGGTTTGGGTCAAATTCAAGTGTGCTTGTGCTAAAGGTTTGGTCTATGCTTTCCGGTTCGGCGGCTTTTATAGTTTTAATCACCCGGACAACGGCCATTATTTGTCCGGAGACGTCCTGAAGCCCGCTCCACGCCGAACCCCATAAATCTTTGAGGAGCCCGATATTTTCATACATTCTGGGCTTTCGCACATCAAACGGTCCAAGCTCGCTGGCGGCTAAGTCATTGACGGCAAAGACAATCTGAGCCAATGAGACCGGATTTTGCCCGTAGCCCTCTAAATACAGCCTTGCAAGATATTCATCGGTTTGCATATCGATTGGGCTGAGCAGTCCCGTCCGGCCTGCATATAGCTTGATATTGTTCTTTTTGCTTAATTGCTCGGCGGTGGTTTGATAATTGCCGGCTCTTTGCTTAAACTGCTCATCAGTCAGATTAGCATGCTCTATATCTGTATCCTCCAGGCCGGCTTCGGTAAGCGTTTTAGCCTCCTGCAGTATCCTATTTGCTGTGGAATTTATTTTGTCCTTTAGAATCTGGTCCGAAATTATATCTGAAACCTCGGCATAGCTTTTAGTTTGCTGTTTCAGCGGAGAGTTCGGGTCGTTCGGGTCGGATGGCACTTGCTCGGTGAACAACTGTTCTCTATGTTTTTGGTAATAATCTTCCTTCTGCTGGTGGGTAGGCGGGTTAATCAGCGGTGAAATATCGTCGAGCCTGACGACAATGTATTCAAGCTGAACCCTGTCCGGCAGCTTATATCCGAAGCCGTAGGGATTTCCCTCGCTTACGTCGCCGGCAAAGAATTTCTTGTATTTGTCAAAATGCCCGAGGAGTTCTTCATTACTTATCTGAGCCTGGGCTTCGGCGAATACGGCGGGGTCGAACTCCACCAATTCAACGTCAATGCTTTCCTGCTCGGAGGCAATAGCCCGGCTTATCTGTGAGCTTGTAACATCTTCATTCGAGCAAATCATCTGGGCGTACTGCATTACGGCTAACAATTCGCTAAATATTGTTAGGAGCTGCTTCTCCGGTAGGCCGTACTGGCTTATTAAATCCCCAATTCGTTGCGAATATGTTTGGCCGTTGAATAGCTGTGGTATTACTTGTCCGAGCACTTCGCCGGCCTGCTCGATTGGCACCCTGATACCGGCGAGCTGTGCTTCGTTTTTAAGTAACAGCCAGTATATACTGGACGGCACCGGGCGTTTATACATATCGTTGATTTGTTTGTCGCTGATTCTGTACCGGTTCGTTCTAATCGTCCGCCTTATATGACTAATAAGTGCTGGCGAAGTTTGCTGCTCGGCAAACAGCAGCTCACCCAGCAGAATTCCCCGTAAGTCCTGGTTCCTCAGCAGCACATCGGCCGCCAGGCTTCTGAAGACATCCAGCTCTCGTTGTGCCTGAACGTATAAGTCGTTGCTTGTTATTTTCCTGTTGTCCCCAAAGTAAGCCATTGTCTTGTGCATCCCTGTTGCCCTTCGGCTGAAATGTCGGAGCAAAGTGCCGCCGCCGATAAAGCCGAACATTGTGACGATGGCTACAAAAGCCATCACTTTTTTGTTGTTTTTTCGAAACCACTTGATTAAATTCATATATTTACTCCAATATCAAATTCTAAAACCCCTGTGAGTTTAGCAAATCACACAAACATTGCAAGAAAAATAGCTTCTCACGGGCTGCATAAAACTGTTGTGGCCGCATCTTATACAAATAGTTTGAATCTTGCTGCCAATAGTCTTATGATGTAAAAGCAGATGAAAGAGGACAGATGACAGAAGACAGATGACAGAGAACAGAGAAAAAAGGACATATCAATTGACTAAATCAGCACGGGCCTTTGCCGAGGCGTGTAGTTGTCTGCCGGGCGGTGTGAATTCCCCGGTGCGGGCGTTCGGGGGGGTGGATGTAGAACCGATTTTCATTTCCGGTGCAAAGGGTTCAAAAATCTACGATATTGACGGCAATGAATACATCGACTACGTGGGCTCGTGGGGACCGATGATACTTGGGCACGCTCACCCTCAGGTTTTGAAAGCGGTTACGGCCGCAGCACAAAAGGGCACATCATTCGGGGCGCCGACGTTGGCTGAGACCGCCTTAGCTAAGAAAATAATCGCTGCCTTTAATTCCATTGAGAAGGTTCGGCTGGTAAGCAGCGGCACCGAGGCGGTAATGACCGCTGTCCGGCTGGCCCGCGGATATACAAAAAAGGATTTAATCATCAAAATGGCCGGCTGTTATCACGGGCACAGCGATTCGTTGCTGGTGGCTGCCGGTTCCGGCCTTGCCGAGGCAACCACAGGGCGTCCCTTCGGGAGTGCCGTCGCTTCGAGCGGGGGTGTTCCCGATTCGATTGCGAAGCTGACCGTCGTAGTTGACTACAATGATATTGAGGGGGTGGGGGCTGCATTTAATTTGTACAGGGGGAAAATCGCGGCGGTTCTGGTTGAGCCTGTTGCTGCGAATATGGGCGTGGTGCCGCCGATGGATGGGTACCTGCAGATGCTTCGGGATTTGTGCGACCGGAACGATGCGCTTTTGATATTTGACGAGGTTATAACCGGCTTTCGTTTAGCCCTCGGTGGTGCGCAGGAGCTTTTCGGTATAAAAGCGGATATTACCTGTTTAGGCAAAATCATAGGAGGCGGACTGCCCGTGGGGGCTCTTGGCGGCAGAGCCGATATTATGGACATGCTCGCTCCGCTCGGGCCGGTCTATCAGGCAGGTACGCTTAGCGGCAATCCGCTCGCAACGGCGGCGGCAAACGCAACACTGGATATGCTCGATACTCGATTCTTTATGCTCGACTCTCGTCGAGTATCGAGTTACGAGTATTTAGAATCGAGGGCAGCTCTGTTAGAGGCCGGATTAGCTGATGCCGCTAAAGAGACCGGCATCGCCGTAACGATTAATCGTGTCGGCTCGATTTTGAGCTGTTTCTTCACGGGCAGGCAAATACGAAACTTTACCGATGTTCAGTCAGCTAATATAAAACGGTTCAAAAAATTCTTTGCCCTGATGTTGGAGCAGGGGATTTACCTTGCACCAAGCGCTTATGAGGCGATGTTTGTTTCGTTAGCCCACAGCAAAGCGGACATTGAGAAGACTATTGAAGCAGCCAAAAATAGCTTCCAGAAGATAAAAGATGAGAAATAACCCCGCACCAATTGCCCGGGAGAGAAAAATTGGCCCTTTTAACAGGTTCCGGTATCCGGCTCGAAATCAATTGGTGCGGGCCAAAGAAATTTCTTGCACTTACAGCAGAAGCAGAACATAATAGCTCAAAAAAGGATGTATCACCTATTAACCCGATTTAGGAGATTTAAAAATGAACGAGAACCAGGCCGGCCCAAGCGGTTTACTGGATACTACCGATTGCCTCGAAGCGATTAGTGTATTCAGGGGATGGAAAAACTTTTTCTTTATTATTGTGGTTTTGTGTCTTCTGCTGTTGCAGATATGCTTTTGGGCTGTAAAAACGGGTTACATTTCCGCAAAGGGATATATATGTAACAAAGCGCTGGATAGCGAAGCTGCCCCCGCCGTTTTGCTTGGCAAAACCGAAGCTGCGGCGGTGGCTGGAGGCTCGAGCAAGGATGTGCAGGACGTTGGCGAGGCTGCAAAAAAAGTTGCCGCCGAGCAAAGTGAGCAGGACAAAGCAGAAATGGAGGGCTCCTTGTTTGGCATAACATTCGAACATTTGGCAGGGGCCATCCGCCTTATTAACGCTGTGCTTATACTAACGGCTATACTTTACTGTTTGACAATACTTTTGTCCCTGAAGGTTTCGCTGGTAGGCAGGCTCGGCGGAATGAACCATATCAGCAGAGCGTTTTTCCTATCAATGGTTATGCTTATTCTGCTGCTGCCCTGGCAGAAAATCTTCGGCTGTATGGTTCTCGGCGCGATATATACGCCATACGAGCTGGCGAAGTGGAGCTCTGCTGAAACCGGCAGTATATTCGACATTATCCTTTATTATCTGCGGTTCAGCGGCTGCTGGCTGTTGATAATGTTACTGCTTATCTTTTCGCAGCTTCGCAGCGGCCGCTGGACAAAGTCGATTCTTCGCCGTCTCGAGGTGATATAAACAGATGGCTAAAGCGTAATCGAAGCGGCAAGAAGGGGTCTTATCTGCATCGATATAATCACTATATCACCAGCCGTCACAAAAGAAATGATGATTGATGTCATACGGCAGCTGGTAAACAAACCAAGGGGCAGTTTATAAGGTCGGTTGTATTTTATTGTCAGATTTCGAGCAAAGAGTGAAACTTAGTGGTTATCCGGAGAATAAAGATGGCGCAGCTCGAACGTATAGGGGTCTCACTTGACAAAGAGCTGCTTTTGATGTTCGATGGGCTTATTGACAGGCAGGGTTATCAGAGCCGCTCCGAGGCGATACGTGACCTCGTGCGCCGGCAATTAAGTGAAGAACGGCTGGGCGACCCAAAAGCCAAGGCGGTCGCCGCTGTGTTTCTGGTTTACGACCATCACTCGACGAAGCTCACGGACAGGCTGATAGGTCTGCAGCATACGCATACTATGGGTTCGTCCCTGCAGGTAATTTCTTCTCTGCACGTTCACCTGGATGAGCACGATTGCCTGGAGGTGATTGTGCTTCGAGGACAAGCCGGTGAAATCAATAAGGTGGCGGAAAGCATATTGAGCATGAAGGGTGTTAAATTAGGGCGTCTCAATGTTATGGCAACTTAAAGTGTCTAACAGAATGACCTTATTGCCACCCCTTCGACGAGCTCAGGGCAGGCTCTGAGCGCAGCGAAGGGTCTCGTTTGTATAAGAGCGATGAGATTCTTCGCTTTGCTCAGAATGACAGATATGTTGTGTGCTCATTTTGCCGGAAGTTCTTGGTTGACGATTTGCGATTGACAATTTATAATTTTTAATCGTCAACCGGATTTCGGGAAATTAGCTCGTGCTGCGTAGCCCCCGCTGCCGGCTTGCACCGGCAAGCTGGGGGGGCAGAGTAGTACAGGGCGATTAGCTCAGTTGGCTAGAGCGCACGGATCACACCCGTGAGGTCACAGGTTCGAATCCTGTATCGCCCATTAGTATGAGATGGAGTGGAAAAGACTTCCTTAAACGATATTACCAGAAGAATATTTAAGGGCTATACAGTGCAATCTCTTAATAAAGACGAAAAAGGGGAGAAAATTATTTGAAGGTGTACCGACAGCTTTTCTATTTCGCCCTTTTTGCTGCTAAACGAGAGAGGTTGGTTATTCTCTGGTGGCTCTCTTTTAATCCACTATTTTTGAATGAGCGTTGACGAGTATCCAATTTTTTGACGGTACGGGTTTGTTAGTACCGACGACCGCCGCCGCCGCCGCCTCTGCCGCCACTGCCGCCGCCACGACTGCCACCGCCACGACCGCCTCTGCTATCACGGCTGTCAGTTTTGGGGCGAGCTTCATTGACATTTACAGCGCGTCCCATCAAGTCCTTGCCATTCATTTCTTCGATAGCCTTTTGCGCTTCCTGCTTAGAGGGTAGTTCCACAAATCCGAACCCTCTGGATTCACCGCTAAATCTATCCTTTATAATGTTGACAGATTTGACTTGGCCAAAAACTTCAAAAGCCTGACGCAAGTCATCTTCGGTCGTCTGGTTTGACAAATTTCCCACGTAAATATTCACTTCGATTTCCTCTTTCAAACTTTAACCTTAATTGTTTCTTCCAGCATCCGGCTACCATTGCTCACCGCATTGCTACATTCATATATTTTAACTAATGCCCCCAATAAGCACATCAGCAAAGATTATTTTTCTTTACCAGCTAACATTCCTGGACCTTCCAAAGTATAAAGCTTAATTTATTCCAAGTATATGACAAAACAGTGCTTTTGAAAAGCTAAAAATATAAAAAAGCGGAATATTGAAGTATATTCGCCGATTATAACGCAGTCTCCGTTTGTCCGGAGATTGGTAGTCTTACCGGCATCGGCTATTATTATTTCTGATGGACTTTGCTAAATAAATTTACCTCTGAACAATACTCAAGCCTTTAAGCGTGCAAAAAAATCCTTGGGAAAATGAGGATTTGGTATTACATTATGGGCGAGATTAGGTTCTCAATAAGGAACCGCAAACGTATCATTGATACGAAATCGGGTGAGAACAGGTACGAACGAGTGCAAAAAAGCAAGATTTGCAAAATTTAGAGCTTTTATAAGATGTTCTAAAATAAGAGGTTACAATCTCGCACTTTTGGGCCAAAGATTAATCACACCCGTGAGGCCAGGTTCAAGTCCTGTATCGCCCATTTTTGACAATTTCGAAATCCGAAGTTTGACGTTCGGAATTCTCAGTAGAGGCGTCTTTGGATAATCCGACAAAAAAGCATATTCCGCTGACCAGAATCCAGAGGCTCATCGGCGAAAGGATGTTAAAGTCCAAGCTGAGCAAGCCCTCCTTTTATGTTGGGTCGAAAGCGGACGTTACCGAACTAATGGCCATTCGGCCCGAACTGAGAAAATCGCTGGGCGTTAAAATAACAACGAACGCTTTCTATATTCGTGCTCTGGGCCTGGCGGTGCAAAAATATCCTCTTGTTGTAGGCAGATTTGGCGATGACAAGATAAGGATTGCCGAACGTGTGAATGTTGGCTTTGCGGTTAATGCACCGCAGGGCCTCGTTGTGCCGGTGGTGAAGGATGCCGGGGAAAAAACACTACCGGAAATTGCCCGTGAGGAACAATCGCTGACCGATAAAGCACGTGATAATCAATTAACACTTGAGGATATAGAAGGCGAAACTATAGCGTTGAGCAATCTTGGCGTGTATGGCATTGATTCTTTTTTGGGGATTGTGCCGCCGCCGGCCAGCACTATACTGGCTGTTGGTAATGTCATCCACACAGCCGTCTGCGAAAATGATAAGATAATAATGCGAAAAATAGTCGGTCTGTCTCTGGCGGCTGACCAGAGAGTTATAACCGAGAACTACGCTGCCGAGTTCTTGAGTTTCATTACGGATGAGCTGCAAAACCCGCAACGGTTGATTTAATGGGAAATTCAAGTCTTTTTGTCGAGCAAAAAGAACAGGAGCTATTCTCTTCTGGGCAATGGGACCTATTCGGACAAAATTCTTCTTGTGTCCTTTCCATATTTAATAAATTTATGCTGTTTTGCCAATATGCTAAATTAAGAACAAGCGCTTGTCCCGCTGCGCCGGTCAGAGCAACAGAGGCTCTAAAGCAGCTCTGTTAGCTGCTTATTGCAGCGGCGGAAGCGGCGAGGGCGGCTGTAGAGAAGCATATCTGGAGATTGTATCCGCCGCAGGGGCCATCGACATCAAGGACCTCGCCTGCGAAAAACAAGCCTGGACAAAGTTTTGATTCCATAGTTTTAGGCTCAATTTCTTTTAAGCTGACGCCGCCGCGGGTTACCGTCGCCTCGGTAATCGGTCTGGTACGCAGGATTGAAAGAGGCAGGGCCTTGATGGTTGCGACCAGCTTTTTTCGAACATCTTTTTTAAGACGGCCCGCCGGAAGCTCATCATCACAGCCGGCCCGCTCGCACAGAAAGATTGCGAGGCGCTTTGGCAGGAATTCGGCGAGTATATTAGCGATTTTCTTTTTGGGATTTGCGTTTTGAAGGGCGGTAATTTCTTTGTCAAGACCGGATTGTTCAAGGTGCGGTGCAAGGTCCAGAGTAATTTCGATTGGAGCTTCTTCAGCGGGAAGATAATCGGTGAGATGCCGGCTCATATCGAGCACAGCCGGGCCGCCAATGCCGTCATCAGTGAAAATAAACGCTCCGGCGGTGGCAATCTTTTTGTTATTGATGCGGGCTGAGATTCTGACATTTTCAACGGGTGTACCTGCAAGTTTCGCGGGCCAATCTTCGAGGGTTACCAGCGGGACCAGAGAGGCTCTGGTTTTGGTTATATGATGACCGAAGCTTCGGGCGAATTGGTAGCCGTCGCCTGTGCAGCCTGTCCGTGGCCAGGAGAGGCCGCCTGTCGCGATGATAACTTTTTCGGCACGGACCGGCTCTTTTGGAATGTGAACTATAAATGTATCGGCCTGTTTGGTGATATTGCCGGCGCGGCTGCCATAGAGAAAATTAACGCCGAGCTTTCTTGCCCGGTTTACGAGTGCATCTCTGACATCAGAGGCACGGTCGGAGGCGGGGAACACGCAGCCATCTTGTTCGGTCCTGATTTTGAGCCCCAGAGAAGCGAAAAAATTCAGCACATCTTGCGGTGAAAATTTATACAGGCAATAGCTTAAAAATCTGCCCTGTTGTGGGCCGAGTGTTCGGACAAGCTCGGCAGGGTCGGCTTTGTGCGTGAAGTTGCAGCGACCTGCTCCTGTGAGCAGCAGCTTTCGGCCGGGGGTTGTATTTGCCTCGATTATGGTTGTATGAGCACCAGCCTGAGCCGCGAAAATCGCCGCCGTCAGGCCCGCCGGCCCTGCTCCAATTATGCAAATTCCTGTTTTCATAGACACCCGTTACATAGACAGCATCGGCCTATAAATCTAATCGGTCGAAACGACCCTGTCAAACAGCAGCAATAATAACTCGTGAATCCCTTCGACTTTGCTCAGGGTGAGCTGTCAAGCACATCTCATTGAGAAGGTACTGGCTCGCTAATTCAATATTCGACTTTCGATATTCACACCGCAGCTTTCAGTCCTTGTAATCGGCGGCTTTGTCTATATAATAAGCCCAGTTTATAATTTTGGAGACAAGATATGGCAAAAATTACCAAACTCGACGACATTGTGTCGCTGTGTAAGCGAAGGGGTTTTATATTTCAGTCCAGCGAAATCTACGGCGGTCTGGCGAGCTGCTACGACTATGGGCCGCTCGGCGTCGAATTAAAGAACAACGTCAAGAAGGCCTGGTGGAAAAGCGTCGTGCAGATGCGAGATGATGTGGTCGGCCTTGATTGCAGTATCCTTATGCACCCGATGGTCTGGAAGTCGAGCGGGCACGCCGACAAGTTCGCCGACCTGATAGCCGAGTGTAAAAAGTGCAATACGCGAACCCGCGTTGACCACCTTGAAGAAAAAGTTGCCGAGCAGACCCGGGAGCATACCGAGCATATCGCAATCGAAGCGGCTATGGCCAAGGCCCAGGATTTGAGCAACAAGGTATGTCCCAGTTGCGGGGCGGTGGGGCAATTTACCGAGCCGATGCCTTTTAAGCTGATGTTCGAGACCCGAATGGGTGCCAATATCGATGACTCGATGACGATACAGCTTCGGCCCGAAACCGCTCAGGGGATTTTTGCTAATTTCAGAAACGTGCTCGATACCACCAGAGTAAAGATACCTTTCGGCATCGCCCAGATTGGCAAGAGCTTCCGCAATGAGGTAACCACTAAGGCCTTTATCTTCCGGACGCGTGAATTCGAGCAGGCGGAGCTGGAGTTCTTCTGTGAGCCGGGCACTGATGAGCAGTGGTTTGAGCACTGGAAGCAGGCCCGATTCGACTGGTATATCGGCCTGGGGATGAAAAAGGAAAATCTGCATTTCCGCCAGCACGATGCCGATGAGCTTGCCCATTACGCCAAGGCCTGCGTGGATGTCGAATACAGGTTCCCGTTCGGCAGCGGCGACTGGCAGGAGCTTGAAGGCATCGCCAACCGCACGGACTACGACCTGCGGCAGCATCAACGCGGCATAAGAACGCTCAATAAATGGTATGAAAACGACCGGGACCTGACGAATATCGAATTGGCGGAGGAAGCCGAAGATTACAATAAAGGCCCGCTGTCTTATTTCGATGACGAGAAGAAACAACGATATATCCCTTATGTGATTGAGCCAAGCGCCGGCATCGACCGCAGTGCGCTTGCCTTTCTGGTCGATGCTTACGACGAGGAAGAAGTTCGGGGCGAAACGAGAAACCTTTTAAGATTTCATCCCGCCCTTGCACCCGTGAAAGTCGCTGTCTTTCCGTTAGTCAAAAGAGAAAGTATGCCGGAAATAGCTAAGAATATCTACAACGACCTCAAAAAATACTTCAATTGTTTCTATGATGAAAAAGGTGCAATTGGCAGGCGTTATCGCAGACAGGATGAAGCCGGCACACCCTTCTGCATCACCGTTGATGGCCAGACGTTGGAAGACAACACCGTAACCGTCCGCGAGCGTGACTCGATGGAACAGGTAAGAGTCTCAACCGACCAGTTGAGAGACTATCTGCGAGAAAAACTGGATATCTAAAATGGCTGAACAAGACCAGCAAAAGAAAAAGGCCAGATTGGTCTGGCGAATCTTCAAATGGATTGGGCTTGGTTTGCTTGCATTGCTCTTAATCGCGGGTATTATCTTTCAAGCCCCCTGGAAAGTAATAACACTTCTCGTTGTAATTCTCGCTGCCTGTACTGTACTGCCTAAACCGGTCAGGAAATGGTTCTGGCTTTCAGCCGGTGTTGTAGTCATAGCATTGATTATCTGGGTCCTTTTACCAGAAGACAACGAAGATTGGCGTCCCTATACCTTTGATGAAGAACTAGCCGCAATGAAAGCCGAATATGCAATACCCGATGAAGAAAACGCCGCCGTGATTTATAACGAACTGTTTGAAACTCTGGACGTGGATTCCAATCAACCCAAATTTTTTTGGAGAACAACACCTTCCTCGTTGCATGAACCGTGGTTGACAAAGGACCACCCGGAAACAGCCGAATGGCTCAAAGGTCATCAGAGCACGATAGATAAATTGATACAAGCTACTAAAAAGGAAAAATGTAGATTTTTTCCAATATGTGTTGAGCCTGTAACGTATGGCAATTATTTAAATCGGTTACCTAAGATACGTAATTCTGAACGCTTGCTTATCTCGTTTGCCAATAACGATGTGGCTGAAGATCGGAATGGTGATGCTATTGAAAAATATTCTTGTGTTATTCAAATAGCCGACCATATGTTCCAGCAGCCGGCAATGATGTACTACCTTGTTGGTTTTGCGATTGAAAATCTAAGTATGCAAATGCTTAATCGTTTCGTAATAGAAAGCAGGCCCACTGCAGAGCAGTTGCAATTAATATCAAGCTTTATTAAAAGCTTAGAAAATAACTGGGGCACTGATTGGCGCAAAATGCTTGATTTTGAGAAACTGTTCGCCAAGAACAGCCTTTGTTGTATGGTTTACGAAATCAATCCAAACGGGAAAATACGGCGAAGTCGCGGCTTGCCGCCAACGGCCCAAGAATTTAAAGAAAAGGCTCCATCCGAGACCTATCGACGGAGGAGATGTGCCAAGTTGGGTACTATTTTTGTCGGATTATATTATCCGTCTTCACCGGTTAAGGTTATTGAGATTATTAATACAGGTTTTGAAAAATACTTTGCAATGGCTGAACCTGACTATGACTGGAGTAAGGAACCCGATTATGTGTGGCGACTGTCGAAATTCAATTATAGAGCTGGAGTTAAGTTCCTTGCAGGTATAAATGAGCCGACTTATTACAGGGTGCATGAAATATATTTAACAAATCTTGCTTTGCGCAGAGGTTCGCGACTATTAGTAGCGATAAAGCAATATAATATTGAACACGGTAGTTGGCCGAGCAGTCTTGATAAAATAAAATCCGGAGCGCCGGCCGAGGCTTTCATTGACCCGGTCGGTGGAGGCCAATTCGAATATGAAAATCACGGTGAACGCTTTTCATTATTCGGAGAGACGATAAATATCTGGCCGAAATAGATGAAGTAATCGGGGACATAATGTCACACAGATAATCGATTAGGAATCTTTGGATTATGAACAACGAGTACACTACAATCAACTGTTTATCACAGCATGAAGGTAAAGAAGTTACATTAGCCGGCTGGCTGTACAACAGCCGGGCGAGCGGCAAAATCCAGTTTCTAATCCTCCGCGACGGCACCGGGCTTTGCCAGTGTGTCGTCGAAAAAGGCAAAATAACCGACGAGCTTTTCGAACAGCTAAAACACCTCGGGCAGGAATCGTCTCTGACCGTAACCGGCATCGTGCGGGCCGACGAAAGAAGCGTGGGCGGCTACGAATTAGCTGTTACCGATGCGAAAATAATTTCGCCTGCTGAAGGCTATCCGATAACGCCGAAATCGCACGGCATAGATTTTCTACTCAAGCATCGCCACCTGCACTTTCGTTCGCAGCAGCAGTGGTGTATCGGAAAGATTCGCCATACTGTTGTTGATGCCATCCGCAGATTTTTCAACGACAACGGCTTTGTTCTAATCGATACGCCAATCCTAACCGCTACGGCAGGTGAAGAAGAACAAACACTTTTTGAAGTCGATTATTTCGGTTCTCCCCTGTACCTGACCCAGACCGGCCAGTTGCACCTCGAATCGGCGGCGATGAGCTTCGGCAAGGTCTATTGCTTCGGGCCGACCTTCAGAGCGGAAAGGAGCAAGACCCGAAGGCATCTGACCGAGTTCTGGATGGTCGAGCCGGAACTGGCTTTCATCGACCTTGACGGCCTGCTTGAATTAGCAGAGAATTTCGTATTGTTTATCATCGCCCAGGTCCTGCAAAATAACAAGAACGAGCTTTTAACTTTAGAGACCAACATTACGTCACTTGAAAAAATTAAACCGCCCTTTTACAGATATACTTACACCGAGGTGGTTGACATCCTGAGAAGCCAGAGAACGCTGGATTTTCTCGCCGGGCAATTGAAAGAGCTGCAAGACCAGAAACAGCAATTGGAAACCAGAATCGGCGAGCTTGAAAACCAGCAGGCAGGCCAGATAAAACAATGGCAGAAAGACAAAATCGCTGCTGAGCTGATTGAATTGCGCACCGATCTTGCCGAGACAGATACAAAAATCGAAAACAATCCCAAGCACGCCGAGCTGGCTGCTGGTTTTCAATGGGGCAAAGACCTCGGCGGCTCGGATGAGACTATTATTTCACAAATGCACGACAAACCGGTCTTCGTTACGCACTATCCCAAACAGGCCAAGGCCTTTTATATGAAAACTGACAGGGACAACGAAAAGGTGGTTTTGAATTTCGATTTGCTTGCCCCGGCGGGCTTCGGCGAAATCATAGGCGGCTCAATGAGAGAAGACGACCACGACCTGCTGGTCGCACGAATCAACGAGCAGGGTCTGAATATCGAAAATTACGAATGGTATTTGGATTTGCGAAAATACGGCTCAGTGCCGCACGGCGGCTTCGGACTCGGCGTCGAAAGAACCATCGCCTGGCTGACCGCCCAAAAGCATATCCGGCAGTGCATACCCTTCCCAAGAATGATGGACAAAGTTTACATCTGACGGCGACGTTTCATCCCGCCACACAGGAATTTGGAGGTCGTTCGGCTGAATCCGACACTAATATGAGCCGGGGCGTTTGATACGACGTATCAAACGCCCTGATAAGCTCAAGTCGATAGTTATCTCTGTTAATCTACCTTGAACCACTCTTCAGTCAGTGAATTATCCTTCAGCCAGTTTTCCTGCAGCAATGCAAAATCAACATCATCTACCCGGCAGTCCCCATTGAGATCCCCTACCAGGGGCACATAGTTCGGCAGTGATTTGGCAGCTTCACAACTATCGCTGTACACGTTGATAGTGACCGTGTCCGAACCGGTGTATTCACCGTCAAAGGCCTCCAGCTGCAAGACATACTCACCCAGCTCTGCCAGGGTAATACTCGTATCCTCGGCAGTTGCTGTCTCTATAACAGCAGCCCCTTCATTGGGCTCACTAACCACCGTCCACTGCACGGTATAGGGACTTATCGCACCATCGTCAGTGACGGTCGCGTCCAGATTCCCGGTTCTGGGTCCTCCTTCCAGCCAGGTTACTACATTCGCGCCGGCGTCCACTTTGGGAGCCATATTATCTGCAAAAAAACTAAAGATAGGACCAACGACCGGAAAGGCAGCGGCGATGTCAACATAGGTATCGACGGCCCAATAGTACCGCGTCTTTGGTTTAGTTTGCACGATGACGGAAGTTACGTTCTGCTTGCTAACAACCCGGATAGCCGCCGGGTTGGTAAACTGTTTCAGCAATTCCAAGTCGCTGGTAAAGTAAACGTCAACGGGCACCGGCTGACCTGGCACATACGGGTCAGGCAAAGTCCAGCTCAGCTCTACCTCGCCGGGTGATACTGAACTACCGTCGGCCGGATTCGGATTAAGCAGTGCGGTAGCCGTCAACGTAGTTTTGCCTTCATTCGTGAGGTCATAATCCAGGTGCAGTGTGCCTTGGCCGTCATAGGCGGTAATCCAGCCGTTGTCAATGTAGGTTTGAATTGTTTTGGTATCATCTCCGGCAAGGATCAGTGTGCCCACCGTAATATCCATTGAGCCGGAGGCGGAGGTTATGCGGAGATTGGATGCATTGATAGTGCCGCCGTAGAGGCTCACCGAGCCGGTGCCGGTCAGGCCGGGTATCACCAGGCTGTCACTTAGCTCGATGGTACCGCCTGTCATATTGAGCGTACCGGTGCCGCTCCAGCCAATCTGCAATGACCCGGTGGAAAATAAGCCGCCGCTCACATTCAGGATGCCGTGGCCGGAGGCATTATCCACACCGACGTAGGCCCCGCTTGCCGTAAGCGAACCGCCGCTGATATCCAGGTTTGTGGTGAAGCTGGAATTGCCGACCCTCAGTGTTTCGCATTGGGCGGTAATACCGTCCTTGATCTCGCAATGCGTGTTAGCCGGATCGTCGATTGAAACCGGATCAATGCTGGTCGGGACGGTATCGGGACTCCAGTTTTTTGTTGTGCTCCAGAGATGGTCGGCCCCGCCGTCGTCCCAGAATATAATCGCCGAGGCACTGTCGAACAGAACCAGCGGCAGGACAAGAGAAATCAAACATGTAATTTTCCTAAGCATTGTATTTCTCCTTCGAAATCGTTGTTTAGTTTTCGTAACAAGGGAAATTAGAAATAACAATTTTTTAGACATGACAGCCCTCCTTCAAACAAAAGGTTAAAATAATGATTGTTGTGCTTTTACCACACACCAAAACACCGTGGTCCTTAATCAACACTACTCTTTAGGTCTTGACTCTACCTCCTTCCTTCAAGAATCTAATTTGAAATGTAACAAACTTGATTCTCCGAAAGGAGTCCCTTGGACTGCGGCCGAAAGTTTACACTATTGCTGTGCGCTTTAGGCCGTATAGCTCCTCCCTTCAGGAAAAACTGCAAAACGCCATCGACTCAAAAAAACCAAATCACAAGCCTCGTTTTGTTTATTTATACCAAATCATCTACCACCTCGTCAAGCCAAATTCTTTAAAATCGGTCTCGGCGTCGAAAGAACAATCGCCTGGCTGACCGCTCAAAAGCACATCCGACAGTGCATACTCTTCCCAAGAATGATGGACAAGGTTTACATCTGACGACGATGTTTCATCCCTCCACACTGGAATTTGAAGGTCGTTTAGCGGAATGGCACGACCTCGTAACCTCGCGGCCATAGCGGACAGAGGAATACTTACGAGACATAAAAATATGAGCCGGGGCGTTTGATACGCATATCAAACGCCCCGGTAAGCTCCAGTCGATAGTGAAGTGATCTCAGTTAATCGACCTTGAACCACTCTTCAGTCAATGAATTATCCTGCAGCCAGTTTTCTTCCAGCAATGCCATATCAGCTTCATCGACCCGGCAGTCCCCATTGAGATCCCCTACGAGGGGCACATAGTTCGGCAGTGACCTGGCAGCTTCACAACTATCGCTGTACACGTTGATAGTGACTGTGTCCGAACCGGTGTATTCACCGTCAAAGGCCTCCAGCCGCAAGACATACTCGCCCAGCTCTGCCAGGGTAATACTCGTATCCTCGGCAGTTGCTGTCTGTATAACAGCAGCCCCTTCATTGGGCTCACTAACCACCGTCCATTGCACGGTATAGGGACTTATCGCACCATCGTCAGTGACGGTCGCGTCCAGATTCCCGGTCCTGGAACCCCCTTCCAGCCAGGTTACTACATTCGCGCCGGCGTCCACTTTGGGAGCCATATTATCTGCAACAAAACTAAAGATAGGACCAACGACCGGAAAGGCAGCGGTGCTGTCAACATAGGTATCGACGGCCCAATAGTACCGCGTCTTTGGTTTAGTTTGCACGATGACGGAAGTTACGTTCTGCTTGCTAACAACCTGGATAGCCGCCGGGTTGGTAAACTGTTCCAGCAATGTCAGGTTGTTGGTAAAATAGACGTCAACAGGTACCGGCTGACCGGGCACACACGGGTCAGGCAAAGTCCAGCTCAGCTCTACGTTGCCTGCTGATGAAATGCCGTCATCTGCCGGGAGGGGCTTAAGAGGATGAACACCCCTTACCGTTAGCCTGCCCGGTGTTTCATTGGGGTCAATTACAACCTCGCCAATTCCGCCGTATGCCTTGATAATACCGTCGCCAATAGCCCTGTTGAGATAGTTTTGATTTTCCGTCGTATCCCGAAGTGTCATTGTACCGCCCCGGAAATCTATGCTGGCCTTGGCAGTATATAGATTCAGACCCCGCGGATCAGTCCCCGCGAGGAGGTTCAGTGTGCCGCCTTCCAGTTTGACAACGCCGTTACCCCCCGGCTCCTGACCGACCCCGAAGGCTTGAGTGTGTATGTTGACTGTTCCACCTTCATACACGGTCAGGTATCCTTCGCCCCTAAAGCCCACATAAAAACGCACCATGCAATTCAGCACCCCACCATCATATACCTCTACATGACCGGCATTACTACCTACATTGCCTGCGTTATAACCCAGTATGAACCAATCGCGGACCGTTAGGTTTCCTCCATCGACTATTTTCAATGGACCTCCGGCGAGGTCTATCTGCCACGCCCCGGCTCCATCAAAATCAACTATGCACTCGCCGGGGCCGTTAAAAAAAGCCTTAATATCGGGCGAGGGTATCACCTCACCCGACCAATTAGTAGGATCGCTCCATTTGCCGCTTTTCGTCTCCACCCATGTCGTTGACGATTGGGCATGAAGGGTGCCGACCAAACACAAAACAATACCTGCACACAAAACAGCTCGAGCTCTCATAATACATCCTCCAACAAAAAAGGTTACAATAACAACTACTGTGCTTGGGCCACGCACCAAAACACCGTTATCCTTAATCAACACTGTTTTTTAGGTCTTGACTCTACCTCCTTCCTTCAAGAATCTAAATTGAAATGTAACAATCCTGATTCTCCGAAAGGAGTTCCTTGGACTGCGGCCGAAAGCTTACGCTTTTGCTCTGTCCCTTAGGCCGTGTAGCTCCTCCCTTCAGGAAAAACTGCAAAACGCCATCAGCTCAGAAAGCCCAAATCACAAGCCTCGTTTTGTTTATTTATACCAAATCATCTACCACCTCGTCAAGCTAAATTCTTTAAAATCGGTCTCGGCGTCGAAAGAACAATCGCTTGGCTGACCGCTCAAAAGCACATCCGACAGTGCATACTCTTCCCAAGAATGATGGACAAGGTTTACATCTGACGACGATGTTTCATCCCTCCACACTGGAATTTGAAGGTCGTTTAGCGGAATGGCACGACCTCTTATCCCAATTCTGTTTATTGATTGCCGATTACCTGACTCTGTCATTCCTGCGAAAGCAGGAATCCAGTCCTTCCCATTTTGTATAATGTATAATTTTTTTCGGCAATTTTTAACTATAATTGGTATTAGTCTCGCGGCCAAAGCAGACAAGAGAAATACTTACGATACATAAAAAATAAGAGCTGGGGCGTTTGATATGCGTATCAAACGCCCCGGTAAGCTTAAATCGATAGTGATCTCAGTTAATCGACCTTGAACCACTCTTCAGTCAATGAATTATCCTGCAGCCAGTTTTCTTCCAGCAATGCAAAATCAACATCATCTACCCGGCAGTCCCCGTTGAGATCCCCTACCAGGGGCACATAGTCCGGCAGTGACTGGGCTGCTTGGCCATCATCGTCAACGTAGATGGTCTTGCCAACAGCCGCCGTGCACAGCGTGGCCAGTAGTACAGCCAATACGGAAATTGTCCTCTGAATCTTTTGATTTGTTACTCCTGTCATTTTTCTGTCATCCTCACCCCATATTTGGGCAATTGGATTACCACCTTTTGTACGCAAGACAACATGCAATCAAAGAAGAGGATGAATTTCAATTGATGTTTTGCTTGAAATTGAGGATATCATATCTCAAAGCAGTTCGACCTTTTCTACTGTTATGTCGAATGGGACTTGGCATACAAGTTTAAGTGGCATTTCTGATCATAGCAAAACAACCGGGGCCTATACCGAGTGAATCAGCATAGACCCCGAACTGGTGCAAATCTATCTTCTCAGCAGCGCAGTTACTTGCTGCTTCAATTAGCTTCCAATGAGCTTACCTAACCAGCCGAATGTCGTCGAAGTACATCTTGCCCGAGCCGCCTGCTGCGGGACTTTTCTTCGTGCCGAAGCCAATGGTAACAGTATTGACATTGGTCAAGGTCACACCCTGGTCGGCAAACGCCTGCAGCGGGATGACCCATTTGGTCCATCGGGCTATCTGCGTCACAGCAGGAGCATCATGGTACACAACCGCTGTGCCGTTGAGGGCTACGAACATCCGCTCGGCAGAGTTGGCCGACGCGCCGCTGAACCACAGCGACAGTTTCGCGACACCTTCCTCTGTCCAGTCGCGCGGATAAACCAATGTCAGCGTCGCCTCCGAGGTCTTCAGGTTGTTGTCGTATGAGTACGGCATAGATTGAGCACCGCCGTGAACAATGCTCGGCTCTGCGTAGGGAGGCATGTCATTGCCGACCAGAGCGCCATTGTCCGTGGTTCCAAAGCCGTCTATCCACGACCCGAATATCGTGTTGCTGGCCGGATCGGGAGGATCGATGTCGTTGTAGGACTCGAAATCATCCACAACAAGGAAATCGGCCGTCGTAAAGCTCCAGACGAGACCCTTAACCGTACCTGTATTATAGACCGCATCCACGCGCCAGTGGTAGTCGCTGTGCCAGGCAAGCTTTCCTGGATCGTAACTCTCAGCGCCCGCTGCTTTGTTGCCTTTGTATTCGGGCGAAGAAGTCGTGGCGTTTCTCACCGCATCTTTGTCGCTGCCAAAGTAAACATAGTGCGAGACTGCCTTGGTAGCCGGTGTCCAGCCAAGCTGTGCGGTCATCTGCACACCCGCGGCGCCGTTAGTCGGCTGCGGATTGCCCACGGCGCCGGGAGTCGTAAAGCTCCAGACGTCGCCTTTGTACGTGGCGAGGGCATCAAACTCATCGACCCGCCAGTAGTAAACCTTCTCCAGTTCAAGGGATGCGGGTTTGTAGGTTGCCAGGCCCCGCGGGGCGCCTCCGGCGGCGTTGTTGACATTGTCGAAATCGGCGCCGATATAGACTGTGTGCAATTTGGCGCCGAAACCTGGCGTCCAGCTTAAAGTCGCGTCGGTGGCTACAAATTCGGCTCCGTCAGCCGGGTTTGGATTGTAGGCCGTCTTGGGCGGAATCGAGAAGCTCCATACCTTGCCCTTCCATGGACTGTTCGGCTCGGCTTCATTGATCTCGTCGATTCGCCAATAGTACGTCGTGCCGGGAATAAGACCATCCGGATAAGGAAATCCGGGAAATCCGGCAACAAGAAACGTTGCGGCTTGATTGCCGATAAACGTGCCTTCGGCACCGGCATTCACATCGTCAAAATTATCGCCCAAATACACATCGTGCGAAACTGCAAATTCTCCGGCCCGCCAGCCAAGGGTGACCCACGTATTCTCGTGCAAGGCACCGTTGGCAGGACTCGGATTCTTACTGAATCCCGGTGTGACTGCAGCGTCGGAGAGAAACAAATGCCCAAATCCTAGACTCTGGTCGTGAGCTTCACGGCTTGTCCAGGTCATCTGAAGTTCTCTATCACCATTGTCGGTGTCGTCGAATACAGGGTGGAATCCGATGGTGTTGCCTGCTGTAAAGTCTAATGACAGCATCTTTCCGTATTCGATAGAGGCTTCGCAGATATATCCATCAGCAGTTATGGTGGAAGCTACCTGCAGGTAATCAATCGCGCTCTGACCACCAGTATCCATGTTGCACCAGTTCCATGTCTGTTCATTGGCGTTAAAGCCGTACTGGTAATGTTCAGCATGTGGTGGAACGGCGTTTGTCGTAGAGAAAAATATTTCTATAGCGTCCGCATTCCAGATATCGCCGCCGGTTTTATTCTGGGATAACTTATCGTCTTTCATCACCACTGCGATGTAGATGTTCTCGTCATCCCATAGCAGATAGAACTTTCCACTGCTATCTTCAGGCCCGTCCCAGCTATCCTGTCCAGAAAACAATTGCTCTACCACATCCAGGACCGCTGGGGTCATAGCGTCAAGACTCCAGTCGCTTAGATCTCCGTCAATTGCATCAGGAGTACCCCTGAGACAGTCTATCACCAGTGGTTCTCCAGTGATTGGGTGTACTGCAGGTGGGGCCGCAATCGCCAAACTCAAGATGAGCAAAGTGAAAATTCCCACGAAAAGGCATTTCTTAGCTAACATTTTATTCCTCCTAATAAAAGTTTTGTTGTAGCAATGAATCATCAACAGAAACAGAGCTGATGTCCATGCTTTTTATAAAACAATACTAACGTATTCATCGCAATACCGAATTAGCAAGGTGATTACACATCTCAAATAAGAACACAAGAAAAAACCTAAACTTATGGAGTCTTGACAGCACCCCAAGTCATTGCCGGTTTTCCAGTAACCTCCAGACTTCCGATCTTCTTGACCCATGGGCAAAGTCTCGTTATACCCTTGGTGATACACTTTGGTCAGGGGGGACGAGCCACCGTGCTCGGCCATGAGGTGGTTTGGGAATCAGGCACGTACATTACACGCCTCCTATCCATTTAACAGATATCATCCGGGATTTCCCATATACACTTCACTGAACCACTCCTGCAAACTTCACGTCTCAAAATACCGTAATTTTATCACAATGTCAACAATATTCCGGCCGCCCCAGCGAGTTTTTTCGCAAAAAACGCCAAAAAAGTTGAACACTTACGTCGAGAAGCCGCCTTTTGTACGCAGACAACATTCAATCAAAGAAGAGGATGAATTTCAATTGATGTTTTGCTTGAAATTGAGGATATCATATCTCAAAGCAGTTCGACCTTTTCTACTGTTATGTCGAATGGGACTTGGCATACAAGTTTAAGTGGCATTTCTGACCATAGCAAAACAACCGGGGCCTATACCGAATCAATCAGTATAAGCCCCGAGTTAACACACATCTTCAATATAAACTATGCAATCTTGACTGCCGGTATCGGTTTAAGGTGCCGGTCGATACAGACGAATATCATCAAAGAACATCAAACCCGAACCACCAGGCTGCGGGTCGTCCGCGCCGCCAAAGCCAATAGCCAGATTGCTAACATCGGTCAGAACAACGCCGGCATCACCGACCTCTTTCAGGTCGATACGCCATTCCGTCCAGGTGCTTATCAGCGATGCGTCGGGGTCATCGTTATACACCGTCGCAGCCATGCCACTGCTGTCTTTGACAGTGACATACATCGGCTCAGCCTCATTACTAAGCAGACCGATGTCCTCATCGACCCATTGGCCCGTACCATTGCTGGTAATGTTGGAGAATTTGGCCTCGCATTTTACACCGGAGTTATGACTGGTCAGCGCCAAACCTATATACATAGGTGAATTCATTGTGACCGTCTGAGGCATACCCAGTTGCGTCCAGGTGCTGCCGTTCGCCGAATAGTAGGCCCGGACAAGGCCACCTATGGTACGCTCCAATTTCACCCACTGAGGTGCTGTGATTCCAGCTTTATCATCACTACTGCTGCTGCCACCCGCCGAGGTGCGACGCTGGAAGGAAACTCCCTGAGTGGGTGTAACGACCATCATCGCATGCCTTGAATCCGCATCAAGAGTATCGCGAATCATCACGCCGGCCTTGGCCCAGGGGTCGGTGTTACTAACACTCTCCACCTTCGCTACAATCGAGCCTGCACCGGAGAACTCCTTCCAGGCGAAGTGGAACTGGTCGGCATTGCCCCAGATATCCGCGCCCTCCGCAGTCATCGTGTAAGTGCCGGTTGGGCCTTCTATAAAGCTGCCCATATACGCAGGATGACCTCTGAACCACAGCGACAATACCCCAACACCTTCTCTGGTCCAATCCTGCGCAGGACTGAACGCGCGTTCGGCTTCTGAATAAGTTGCTGTACCAACGTTGTTGTAGTAATACGGCATCGACTGCTTGCCACCGCGGACAATCGTAGTCTCGACAATATGCTCTCCCTTAGTAAAATCTGCGTCATGACCTATAAGGGCGCCGTTTGTTGGCACCTCGTATCCGTCTATCCACGTACTGAATATCTCATTGGGCGTATAGTCGTTGTAGTCCTCAAAATCTTCCACGATAAAATGATCTATTATCGTAAAGCTCCAGGTATTGCCTTTCCATGGACTGTTCGGCTCGGCGTCATTGAACTCATCGACTCGCCAGTAGTAAGTCTGGCCGAATTCGAGGAGGCCGGGGGGATCATAAATAGTGCTTTTCTGGTTTTGACTGACCAATACACCACGTGGATTTGTTCTGCTGGCATCGTTGACATCGTCGAAATTATCGCCCAAATACACATCGTGCGAAACCGCGAAATCTCCCGGCCGCCAGCTAAGGCTCACCGACATATCTTCATTGACGGCGCCGTTGGCAGGCCTCGGATTACTACTGGGTCCCGGTATGACTGAAGCGTCGGAGAGAAACAAATGCCCAAATCCTTGACTCTGGTCGTGAGCTTCACGGCCGGTCCAGGTCATCTGAAGTTCTCTATCACTATTGTCGATGTCGGTGTCGTCAAATACAGGATGGAATCCGATGGTGTTGCCTACTGAAAAGTCTAATGACAGCATCTTTCCGTATTCGATAGAGGCTTCGCAGATGTATCCATCGGAAGTTTCGGTGGAAGCGACCTGCAGGTAATCAATCGCGCTTTGACCACCAGTATCCATGTTGCACCAGTTCCATGTCTGTTCTTTGAAGTCAAAGCCGTACTGGTAATGTTCTTCATGTCCTGGAACGGCGTTTGTCGTAGAGAAAAATACTTCTATACCGTCCGCATTCCAGATATCGCCGCCGGATTTATTCTGGGATAACTTATCGTCTTTCATCACCACTGCGATGTAGATGTTCTCGTCATCCCATAGCAGATAGAACTTTCCGCTACTGTCCCCAGAGTTGTCCCAAGTAGTCTGTCCCATAAACAATTGCTCTTCCATATCCAGGACCGCTGGGGTCATAGCTCCAAGACTCCAGTCGCTCAGATCTCCGTCAATTGCATCAGGAGTACCCCTGAGACAGTCTATCACCAGTGGTTCTCCAGTGGTTGGGTGTACTGCAGGTGGGGCCGCAATCGCCAAACTCAAGATGAGCAAAGTGAAAATTCCCACGAAAAGGCATTTCTTAGCTAACATTTTATTCCTCCTAATAAAAGTTTTGTTGTAGCAATGAATCATCAACAGAAACAGAGCTGATGTCCATGCTTTTTATAAAACAATACTAACGTATTCATCGCAATACCGAATTAGCAAGGTGATTACACATCTCAAATAAGAACACAAGAAAAAACCTAAACTTATGGAGTCTTGACAGCACCCCAAGTCATTGCCGGTTTTCCAGTAACCTCCAGACTTCCGATCTTCTTGACCCATGGGCAAAGTCTCGTTATACCCTTGGTGATACACTTTGGTCAGGGGGGACGAGCCACCGTGCTCGGCCATGAGGTGGTTTGGGAATCAGGCACGTACATTACACGCCTCCTATCCATTTAACAGATATCATCCGGGATTTCCCATATACACTTCACTGAACCACTCCTGCAAACTTCACGTCTCAAAATACCGTAATTTTATCACAATGTCAACAATATTCCGGCCGCCCCAGCGAGTTTTTTCGCAAAAAACGACAACGAAATCGAGCAAATACTTCGAAAAGCCACTTTTTCCCACTATATTGGCACACCGCCACCGTTGACCTCCATTCCAGAACCCGATTTTCAGCAGTTCCACACATCATCCCGGCCTCGCAGGTATTGTCAAAAAACGCAACCGCCGGATTCGGGCAAGGATTTCCCGAAAGAGTGTCTGCGGCACAGCCACTTCCGCCATCTGAAATATCACGTAACGGTAATGGCTGACCACCTTGGCTCCTATCTTGATGAGCTTGTCTCTGAGCGTTCGCAGGGACCATTGTTTCACTGACTTGGGCAATGTCAACCGCCTGAGAAAATTACCGATGTTGTAAGCCAGAGCAAATAGCTGAAGGCGGACCTGATTATCAACGAAATCATGACAAGAAAGCCTCGTCCAGTTCAAGGCGTACTTACCTTCCTTGATCCACTGCTCGGCTGTGCCTCGCTTGTTATAGAATTCGACAACATTGCTGGATTTCCACCGAAGGTTCGTCTATGGCGAATTCGATATTGTTTGATGTCATCTCTGCGAGGAGCCCTTCGGCTATGCTCAGAGCCTGTCCTGAGCTGAGTGAAGGAATAAACTTCGCGATGAAGAAATCTCTGATTTGGCATTTCGTATTTTGAGCACGCCTGTCAGTTCTTGGGACTCCGCCGCAAGGCGTCCCTGCCGAAAGGCATCCCTGTCGGGATTACGGGACTTGCGGAGAAGTGTGCGTATCCGCATTCGTATTTATCTACCGCCGCCTCGTGTGTTTCGGATTTGTAGTTTATAATTTTCTCCATAATTTTCTCCTTGTTCATTCTTTTGTTTTGCCTTAACAATCAATCGCAAAATAAAAGCATATACGTAAAGCGCGTACGCGCTTTACGTATTCAATATACGAACGCAAAAAATGATTTAGACCAATTATGCTTACTCAACAGTTATTAGAAATTTTATATCGCAAATAAAGTAGATTTAGGGTATATGATTTTAACAAAGCATTTCCCGTAAGTCCCGTAATCCCGACAGGGATGCCTTTCGGCAGGGACGCTGCGCGGGATATGGCGTATAAAATTGTGAAAAACAGTCCCGCGAGTCCCGTAAGGGATACTGCGAAGACATAACGAAAAATGAAAGGTAACTGGTATGTCGGTTTCAGTGAAAACGTCAAAGGCTTCTCCCGTAAGTCCCGTAAGGGACGCTGCGCGGGATACTGCGTATAAAAAAATGCAGTTAGCCCGTCGCAGCTTCCTCGCATATTTCTCCGGCCTGGGACTGTCCGCCGCCGTCCTGCCGGGTGTTCTCTGGGCCAAAATGCAGGACGATGAGGTCACCAAAATTACCAAAGAGATGCTCCAGGACGCTGAGCAGATAGCCGGGCTTGAATTTACCGACCAGGAGCGGGAATTGATGGTCGAGGGACTAAACGAGAACCTGAAACGCTATGAGAAAATACGCGAATTTCAACTGGATAACAGCGTGGCGCCGGCCCTTCAGTTCAATCCCGTTGCACAGGTGATGAGCTTTGAAACAAAGCAACGCGCAGCGTCCCTTACGGGACTGCCGATAAAGACAAGTAAGCCCGGAAAGGCAAAACGCCCTTCGGATATTGAGGATCTGTCATTTTGGACGATTACCAATCTGGCCGGACTGATTAAATCGCGTAAAGTAAGCTCACAGGAGCTAACGAACATGTATTTGAGCCGGCTAAAAAAGTACGACAGCAAGCTGCAATGTGTCATAACCTTAACGGAGGAATTGGCCCTACAGCAGGCGAAACGTGCCGATAAAGAAATCGCGGCGGGTCGTTATCGAGGACCTTTGCACGGGATTCCCTGGGGGGCAAAAGATTTACTGGCGGTTAAAGGATATAAGACCACCTGGGGCGCGATGCCCTATAAAGACCAGGTTATCGACTTGGATGCCACCGTGGTCAGGCGTTTGGAAGAGGCCGGTGCTGTGCTGGCGGGAAAATTAACTTTAGGTGCGCTGGCCTGGGGAGATGTCTGGTTTGGGGGCAAGACCCGGAATCCCTGGAATACAGAGAACGGCTCGAGCGGCTCTTCCGCCGGCCCGGCCGCCGCTGCCGCCGCCGGTCTGGTCGGTTTCTCGATTGGGTCGGAGACCTGGGGCTCCATCGTTTCACCCTGCACGGTGTGCGGAGCAACAGGGCTGCGGCCCACCTTCGGGCGGGTTAGTCGATACGGCGCGATGGCCCTGAGCTGGACTATGGATAAAATCGGCCCTATCTGCCGCAGCGTTGAGGACTGCGCTCTGGTTTTCAACGCCATTTACGGACCTGACGGCAAAGATAACACGGTTGTGGATTTGCCTTTTAACTGGGATGCAGGCCGAGGCATAAAGGACTTGAAAGTTGGTTACATCAAAAGCGCTTTTGAGCAGGAGCGCGACGACAAAGAATCCAAAGCCAACGACGAAGCAGCTCTGGAGGCGCTGCGGGACCTCGGTCTTGAGCTTACACCAATCGAGCTGCCGGATTATCCTGTCGATGCTATGGCATTTATTCCCGGTGTCGAAGCGGCGGCCGCTTTCGATGAGCTGACCCGAAGCGGTCGGGATGCCCTGCTCGTTCGCCAGATAAAGGACGCCTGGCCCAATCGGTTTCGAGAGGCCCGCCTGGTTCCCGCGGTCGAATACATCCAGGCCAATCGTCTGCGCACGCTGGTGATAAATGCTATGCACGAGCTTATGTCAGACATTGACGTTTACGTGGCCCCGTCCTGGGTGGGAGACAACCTTCTTTTAACCAACCTCACGGGACACCCGGCTGTAGTGTTGCCCAACGGATTCAATAAAAAGCAGGAACCCACAAGCATTACCTTTACCGGCAAGCTTTATGGTGAGTCGGAGGTGTTGGCCGTAGCCAGGGCTTATCAAGATGCCACAGGCTTTCATTTGAAACACCCCATAATATAAGCCTGTAGTTTACTGTTGAATATAGTCCATAAAAACATTTGCACATTCGCCGATTTTTTGTACAGTGTTAATTTAATCCGCTCGATTGTCCTATGTTCTCCAGGAAACGGGAACAATTTGAATATTTTTTTGAGTTTATGTCAGGAGGTAAATTATGAGAAAAAGAATTCTTGGTTCAGCAGCTCTAACGTTGCCGGTGCTAACATTGATGACTGTCGTCTTTGCTTATTTGGCTCCAGCGGCTGAACGCGGCCGGCCCGAGTCTCCGCTGGCCAGTGAGCGTGCCGGCGCCGCCAAACCAAGCAATCCCCCCAAGCTGCGCATCATCGCATTCGGTGCACACCCGGACGACTGCGAGATTCGGGCCGGGGGCGTGGCGGCGATGTGGGCTGCACAGGGCCATCACGTCAAATTCGTCTCGACGACCAATGGCGATATCGGCCACTGGAGAGAGGCCGGCGGGCCATTGGCTCAGCGGCGGACAGAGGAGGTTAAAAAAGCAGCGAAGATTTTGGGTATTGAGACCGAGGTGCTTGATAACCACGATGGCGAGCTTATGCCGACCCTCGAAAACCGAAAGACCCTCGTGCGCCTCATTCGCGAATGGAAAGCTGACATCGTGCTGGGGCCTCGTACGAACGACTACCATCCGGACCACCGTTACACGGGAGTCCTTGTGCAGGATGCTGCGTTTATGGTAATTTGTCCGTTCTTCTGCCCGGATGTGCCGCACTTAACCACGAATCCGGTTTTCCTTTACTTCTCGGACCGCTTTTTGAAGCCGAACCCCTTCGAGCCGAACCTCGTGGTTGCAATTGATGATATGATTGACCGGAAGCTGGATGCCCTTGTGCAGCTCGAATCGCAGTTCGTTGAGGGCTGTGTTACGGGGCACGAAGGATTGCTCCCCAAAAACGAGCAGGAGCGGGCTGCAGCCCACCAGAGAGTTCGTGAGAATTTTCGGCGTCGGTTTGAGGCGACCGCCAATGAGTATCGGGCGAAGCTGCTCGAGGCCTACGGCGAAGAGAAGGGCAAAAAGGTTCGCTGTGCCGAGGCATTCGAGCTTTGTGAATATGGCCGACAGCCCTCCGCCGCTGAGCTTAAACAGCTTTTCCCGTTCTTCGAACGATGAGAATTAAACATCGAAAACGAAAACACCAGGCGTCGGAAATCTTCATACGAATCGTAAATTAGTGCTGGTCAATTTGGTGCGGTATCATCCCTGCGAAAGTAGGGGGCAGGATCCAAATTTTTAGCCCCCTGCACCGCAGGGGGTTCCCCACGCCTTTGGTGTGGCTTGCAATCGGAGAATGTTTGCGCCACCGATTTATGTTCATTCAATATAATACTGATATCCTGATTCCTGGTATCCTCCAACCTGATTTCCTGTTCATCTGATAACCTAATCAACCAATTCCCTAATCCGCTAATCCCCTTCACCCTAAGCATCGAATAAAAATAGTAAATAGAAAATAGTAAATAATAAATTGGAAGGGTCATTCCTGCTGCGAAAGTAGGGGGCAGGAATCCAAATTTTTAGCCCCCTGCACCGCAGGGGGTTCACCACATCTTTGGTGTGGTTTGCAATCGGAGAATGTTTGCGCCACCGATTTATGTTCATTCAATATAATACTGATATCCTGATTCCTGGTATCCTCCAACCTGATTTCCCGATCATCTGATAACCTAATCAACCAATCCTCTAATTCTCTAATTCACTAAAATTCCTTTGCCTTTTCGATTCTTTTGTGTTATTTTACTTCCCTAAAGGCGTGATGCATCCGGGAGCGGAAACAACACGAGATACGCTTCACGAGACCTGTCCTGAGTGTAATCGAAGGATACGAAAATGCCGGGAATTGCGAGATTTGAGGATTGTTATAAAAAATAGGTTACTGACAATATTTCCCATTTTAGTCTTGATAGGATTGTCCGCCACGGGTACCATACATTGCTATTAAAATATATATAGGAGACATCCGATGCCTATTTATGAGCTTGATTTGAAAAATTTGGGGCCTTTTGACGAAATCCATTTTGAGTTTGATCCTAAGATTAATGTTTTTGTAGGACCCAATAACTGCGGTAAGTCTACGGTTCAGATTGCTCTCGGGGATATTGCATTATTTGGTTTCGTGGTCCCCGACAAGCTGGTAGGAGGCAGAAAATCAGAGTTTAGAGTGGTGAAGGGTGCAACCTCTGCAAAAAAAGGGATGTACCGAGGAGAACTCCCAATCCTGGGCCCCCAAAAAAAAGGCTATTGGAATTCGAAGAAATTTCATCACTGGCTGGAATCGCTTAAACAACTTGGCTACACTTGTTTCATTCCTGCCCTTCGGCGGAGCACTGACTATCGAGCGGAGAGCGCTGCTGCACATAAAAAGACAAAAAGTAGCCGTACCGAACTGTTATATGAGACAAGTCCCAGAGGAGGTCTTGTACGGCGCGTTGTGGAGGCTGCTCCACCAGCGTTGGCCAAGGACCTGGCAAAGCGAGAAGCCTTGTTTGAGACTAGCGCGTCTGAAGTTCGTGACGAAGACTTGATTCAAAGTATGATCGACCTGGATTACAAGGCCTATCGCCAGAGAAACCCTGCAATTCGTGAGATTCTGGAGAAGATTGCGGCTGTAGCCTCAGAAATCACAAATGGGTTCTCTGTTGAGTTTGTGGGTATTGCGGAAGACAGCGAGGGTCTTTATCCCGAGTTTAAGACCCCGGATGGCAAGTTACCCGTTAATGTCCTCAGCCAGGGGACACAATCCATTATCCAATATGTGGGTCTTATGCTGATCGGATATGCTAAGTATTATGATTTCCCCAGAAACCTTGAAAAGAAGCCAGGTCTCGTGATTATAGATGAGATCGACGCACATATGCATCCTTCTTGGCAGAGAAGGATACTTCCCGCCCTATCACGTAACTTTCCAAATCTACAAATCTTTTGCTCCTCACACTCTCCCCTTGTGCTTGCAGGACTTAAGGCAGGCCAGGCGCAACTTTTGAAGAGAGATAAAAATGGAAAAGTATTCGTTACTAGAAATGAGAACGACATCATTGGATGGTCGACAGATGAGATTTTACGAAATTTTTTAGATATCACAAATCCAACAGACCTACAAACAGATGAGAGCATAGAACGTTTGCAGGAATTGCGAAGAAAAAGAAGACTCACACCTAAACAAAATAAGGAACTAGAGAATCTGAGAGATATAGTAAGCAAACAATTACTAACGGGTCCCGTCGCAAGCGAGGTTCAGCAATTTACCGAATTGATTCAAAAAGGGCCTCCTAGATTTCCGCTCCGAGGAGCAAAGATAACACCTAAGAAAACAAAAAAGAAAACGACTGGACGGAACAAAAAACTCAGCGTAAAGAGCAAGGGGAAATAAACCAAATGCATTACGTTGATCGTGGCCCAGAACCGAGGGGACTTAAGAAATACCATGACGAGTACACTCAGAGTTGGGTTGAATACTATGAACAGGGAATAGTCTCAAAACCCACAGATTCTTATTGGAGTAAATTCCACAAGAACCTCGGAAAGATTTTCTCGTTTCTTTGTGGGTACTGTGAAAGGGAATGTAAAGGAGAAGTGGATCATTTTCGGCCGAAGAGTCGTTTCCCACAAAATGTTTATGACTGGTCGAACTGGGTGTTTTCCTGCCACGACTGCAACAATATCAAACGTGAAAAATGGCCCAATTGTGGATACATCGATCCTTGTGCCAGGACTCAGTCCTCTCGTCCTGAAAAATTTTTCGAATTTGATTTGAAAACTGGTGAGATCAAACCAAAAGCAGGATTAACCAGTAGGCGATGGGAAAAAGCAAGAACAATGATTGATGATCTTAAACTGAACGCCTTTCACCACCTGAAAAGTCGATTAACATGGCTTAGTCTTGTTTCGGAAGTATTGAATGGTGAGAATGAAGATGATCCTAACCACGAAGATTTTGTACAAAGCGTATCTGCAAGAAGCTGTCAGTTCTCTAGCGTCACGCGTGCTTTACTGGCAGAAGAAGAAATTAACTAGGGACAGTCACGAATGGCTGTTCGTTAAGCAGCATATGCTTTAGTGAATAGCGGTTTTTGGCCCAAGAATGCTCTTTTCAGATACCCAAAAGTTTTTAAGCAACCACCATTCGGGAAAGTCACCTATTTTTTCCCTTTCCTTTTCAAACCATACACTACCCGAAATTCTCTAATACGTCAAGGGCAAACCTCAATTCCCGCCAAAGCAAGGAATTCCGCATGCTTTAGAGAGATTATAGGGGATAGAGTTCCGATTTCAATAGGAAAAAAGGCGGCCAAAATTTTGGCAATTTTTGGCCGTTTTTTTGTTGACTTTTGTTTGAAAATATGTTAAAATACCCGCATGTTTGCCAGAAAGCAAACATAAACCGCCCGTAGGCGCCAGATATAGCGGAGAACCGCACATTTTCGTATCAGCAGATACACGCAAAAAGCATTATTTGCCAAGCCAGACAAGGTTTTGAACATTTAAATTTGTGTAATTTGAATTTGTTTAGGATTTAGTGCTTAGGATTTCGGATTTCGCCACCCCCTGCATATCTGTAAGTGGCTAAGCCACACGGTCTCGGGGCCAGCAGGCCCAGTCAAATGAACTATTAAACCTCGTTTAGAGCATTTGAAAATTTGATTTTCGAACTTGTTTAGGATTTAGAGTTTAGGATTTAGAATTTTTGTGGATATACTCGGAGGACTTATAATGGCTACCAAAGCCCAAATACTCGCCAACCTGCGTAACGCCCAAAAATCGACAGGCCCACGCAGCAGACAAGGCAAGGACGCCGTCTCACAGAACGCCGTCAAACACGGCCTGTTAACCCGGCAGGACGTAATCAGCTCAGAAAGCCAGGCCGACTTTGACCTCTACCGCGAACTGATGCTGGGCGAGCTGACCCCGGCCAGCCCAATGGAATCTATGCTCGCAGAACGCATTGTCAGTCTTTCCTGGCGGCTAAAACGCGCTGCACGCATCCAGAACCAGGCCATAGACGCCCTGAACGCACATAATACCTCCAGCCCACTAACAAAACTCACCCAATCCCTGTTTTTCAAAAACCACGACCAATCGCAGGTTGGTCCTTCCACCTCGACTCCCGACCTAACTCTGGGTCGTCTTGCCATAAAGGACTTCTCGAATGCAAGGGTGCTCGACCGCCTCCTGATGTATGAACGACGAATAGAGCACAGCCTCTACAAAACGCTCCTCGAGTTTCAAAGACTCGACCTCATCAGAAAACTGAACCCCGCCAATGGAGAAACCGGCTATGAATCCCTGCTCGCCGGGAAAGTATGACCTGTTATGCAAAACAAAGCCAATTTGCTGGATGCTCAAATGAACATAAGTTCTATTTTAACAAAGGATTATGAAAATGAACCGCGCCTTCAGACTCCGGGAAAACAAACCCAAACAAACCCAATTTCAAACTAAGTGCACTCTCTGTGAGTTCTTTTTGTTTTTCACTTTTCTTTACCCCGGCTATAATCTGGCCATGCAGACCTGGACAATACAAAAGCTCTTAAACTGGGTTGTAGAATACCTCACAAGCAAAGGTATTGATTCGCCTCGTCTAAGCGCGGAGCTTCTGCTCAGCGGCGTTTTGGCGATGAAGCGGATTGAATTATATACGCAATTCGATAATCCCGTTGCCAAACAGCAGCTTGATAGGCTGCACGATTTAGTAAAACGGGCGGGCCGGCACGAACCTGTCGCTTATCTGGTCGGCAAAACTGAATTTTACTCACTGGAGATAAATGTAACACCGGATTGTATGATTCCCCGTCCGGAAACGGAGTTGCTCGTAGAACGCGCTATAGAATTCTTACGAGCCCGCCCCATTAGAGATTCTGCAATGGGTAATACGCTGCAAAACGGAAAGATTTCTGACGGGGCCCGCACCGGCACTCAATATGTCTGCGACCTTTGCACCGGCAGCGGCTGTATTGCAGCGGCAATCGCCAAAAACTGCCCGGATGCCCGCATAATCGCAACGGACATCTGCGATGCCGCACTTGCCGTCGCCGCCGGAAACGTTGAAAAGCATCAGCTTAAAGAGCGAATCACGTTATTGTGCGGTGACTTATTCGACCCGATTGTATCCGGGCTGGCCCCCGACAGTAGCAATCGGGGGCTGGATGTTGACAAGCTTGTCCCCGACTCTGATCGGGGATTTGATTTGATTGTCTGCAACCCGCCGTATGTAAGTGGCGCCGAGTACGAAAAGCTTGATAAAAACGTGAAAGATTATGAGCCAAAGGTGGCGTTGTTTGCGGGTATCGATGGTCTTGATATTTATCGCAGGATTATTGAAAAAGCCGACCGGTTCCTTAAACCTGGTGCGGCGTTAATGTTGGAAATCGGTTACGCTCAAGGGCGGGCTGTTAAAGAGCTGCTCGAACAAACCGGCTCTTTCGCCGAAATCAAAATCGAAAAAGACCTCAGCAACAATGACCGTATCGCAACGGCGCAAAAAATATCAACCTGATTCAGTCGAAGATTTTTGTGGTTTCCCGCCTTCTAATTCCTGCCGCAGGAGATGAACTTCTTCAGCAACTTTCCCCAATTCCATTCTGATTAGTTTCTGCTCCTTACCTGCGGTACTGAAGTATCTCGTGACATCGACCAGACACATAACTGCCAGAGTGAAAATAAAAACGTAAAAAGCAAGTGCGACTAATACTATTATCGTTCCCGGTAAAATTAGATCTTCTATATCTGCCAAAATTCCCTCAATCATTTTTTCTTCCTTTCCTTTATTTCTTTCGGGTTGACTTTTTTCGATTCCAGCCAGGCATCCACGTCAGCCCGGTCAAATTTAATATTTTTGGCGCTTATCCGCATATACGGCGGACAATCACCGCTGGCGATGTACTTGTAAATCGTACGCTTCGAATCGCCCAGGTAAGCCGCCAAATCTTCTATTGACAGTAACTGCATAGTTCTATATCCTCATCAATATGTAGTAATATGATATAATATGCATAAATATGCAACAAAATTCCAGAAAATTTTTCATTTTTTTCAGATAATTTCCACTTGGTGGTAGTGCTCAAAGGCCTTTTACAAGCCCGGATGATGGCTGTTTTGTGCGAAAAAATGGAAAAAATCGTTGTATTCTCTACAGCTTCTTTGTACAGTGGCCTTTTAGCGGTAGATTCGTACCTGTTTAGCCAGGGAAAACGGCGATTTTAGGCGTCTATCGAGGTTTTTAGGGTTTCAACGAGGCTAAAAAACACCTAAAACTGGTAACGGTCGCTGTTTTTCGGCCAAAAACCTACATTTTCAGGCTAAACACGTACGTAGATTCACACAAGTTTTTCTGTCATTACCGTTGGCAAAATCAATGCCGGCAGAAAAATGCCAACTGAAATGGAGCAGATATCTATGGAACAAAATCTTCGGTGATTAAAAAGGATTGTTATAAACCCGATGGATTGGGAATGGGATGAAAAAATTACCGGCATCCTGTGCTGTGGTAGTGTTTTTGGCGGTGCTTGCTTATCAGGCTCAAGCATCTATTGTTGTATTAACAAGGGACACACGAACGCAGAGTACGCCAAACACAATGCAGGGGAAGCGTCTGGCCGAGTATGACCAGACAACATTGTTTCCTGACAAAGACTTATTGATAAGACAAAAGGTTCTTGATGGAGTTTTTATTCGTGATAATAATGACATTACATTATCGATACTTGGTGCCATGTCTTTTGGCTTACCTTCCGATGGCAGCGACCTCCCCGAATACAACCCGATAATCGACATCGCCGTACCACCCTTTGACGAAGACCTGTCCGCAGGAAATGATATCCTCGATGCAGTTTATATTCGCGACAACAACGGTTTAATACTGCCAACCATACCTGCTGCGATGTCCGGCAGCCTGATATTAGAAGAAAAGGGGTTTCCTGAGTACAACCCCATGCCGGTCCCGGCAACACGCCTGTTAGTCCTAAGTCCTATGGACTCCTTGCGGAGGACTCCTTACGGAGAAGCGTGCTTTTCAGCATTGTTCTCCGACAAAGACTTGTTCGCAGTAAGTGAGATTCTTGGTGCAGTTTATGTTCGTAATAACGACAACATAATACAGCCAACCACATCCGGTGCAGCGTTTATCGGCCTGACTTTCAAAGATACATACGTTCCCGGCTATGACCTTATAACCAACATCGCGACATTGTTTTTTGACGAAGACTTGTTTGCAGGAAATCAGCTCATCGATATGGTTTATATTCCCGGCAGCAACATAATACCGTCAGCAGCGTCGGACGCTGCGCTTGGCAGCCTGACTTTCGAAAATAAAAGCCCCATCGAATACAGTCACCCAACAAACATCGCGGCTTTGCACTTAGGGGAAAGTATCTTCGCTAACATCGGCACCTTTTACATTACAGCAGATAGCTTCGTGATACCTGAGCCGTCGCCGATTGCTATTCTCGGTCTCGGAAGCTTGTATTTGCTCAGAAAACGCAAAGGCCTAAAGAAGCAGGCCTATGCGCCTGCCCAGAGAAACCACATCGGGTTGTCCCTACTCGTATGAAATAATTGATTTGACATGATAGCCGGCTATTTTTTCTCTTCCACGTAGTTCGGCAAGCTCTATAAGAAATACAACGCCCGCGATTTGTCCTCCTATTTTTTCGATGAGCTTGCAGGCCGACGCCATTGTCCCGCCCGTAGCCAATAAATCATCAACCATCAAAACTTTCGCTCGGCCTTTTATGGCATCACTATGCACTTCCAAAGTGTCGGTTCCGTATTCCAGGTCGTAGCTAATGCTTTCGGTCTTAAAAGGCAGCTTGCCCTTTTTCCGGATAGGCACAAAGCCGGCTCCGAGCTTTTTTGCTACCGCCGCTCCAAATATAAACCCTCTGGCCTCCACAGCAGCAACATATTCGATACCCGCCCCCGTAAAACCGGCACACAAAGCATCCACCGCTGCTGCAAACGCCTTCGGGTCAGCTAATAATGGTGTGATATCACGAAATAAAATACCCTTCTTCGGCCAGTCGGGTATGCCGCGAACGTGTTTTTTCAGGTCAATTCCTTTGCTTGTCATTTGTTTTCCTTCCCTGGTATCTGTCAACTTTATAATTGCTTAGACGAACAGCTCGGCAAGACGAAACAGCGTCCTGCCGAGTCATTCCCGTTTCTAACAGGCGTATCGAAATTCAAAATCCTAATCTCTAAACAATCTCAAATCTCTAAATCCTAATGTTCAAAACCTTTTTGTTTTGTATTTGGAACATTTGGTCATTTGAATTTGTTTAGGATTTAGAATTTAGTGCTTCTCTCTTGAGTATTATTAGTAGATTTCCGGAGAAATGCAAGTTTTATTGAGATGTTATTCAGTGCTCTTCGTTCATATATTCGTAAAGCTTGGTAAGGGCATCGCGCCGAATCTGTCGAATCCTCTCTCGTGTCAGGCCTAATTTCTTAGCGATTTCTTTCAGCGGCATCGGCTTGTTCCCGTCAAGACCGTAATGCAAGCGCAGGATGTTTGCTTCTCTCGGGTTGATTTCATTCAGCAATCTCAAAGCCTTGACTTTTTCTTCAACCGCAGATAATACATCCTCCGGTTTGCAGGCATTTGGGTCCTCTAAAATCGCTTCGAGCATTTGGTCTTCGTCTGATACGTCACCGTTCAAAGATTCGCTTGCAGAACTAAGAACCTCCACGATATGGTGTATGACCTTTGCTTTGCGCAACGGCAGTTGCATAATATCAGCCATCTCTTCAACCGTCAATTTTCTGCCGAGCTCGCTTTCCAGCCCGGCCGTGGTGTGCCGCCACTGATTTATTAATGCTACCATATAGGTTGGAATATGCACCGGCTGAGAATTCTCCAGCAGTGCACGTTTGATGCTTTGTTTTATCCACCACGCTGCATAGGTGCTGAAACGAACTCCACGGTCAGGGTCAAAGTAATCGACGGCTTTTATGAGACCGAGATTACCCTCTTCAATCAGGTCGCCGAGACTCATCCCCCGGCCGCCGTATTTCTTCGCGATATTAACGACCAGCCTGAGATTACTTCGCACCAATTGTTCCCTGGCCCACTGGTCGTTTTCTTGGGCGACCAGTCTGCCTAACGAGCGCTCCTCTTCTGCGTTCAGCAGTGATGCCTCGTCTATCTCTTTTAGATATTCCTTTATAGTAACATCAAATGCTATAGCTCACTCCCGCCCGGCCGAAAGGCCTTTCGGCTCCGGCCATAAGGGCAAATTGTGGTTCGACCGTACCTCCTTTTTATAGGACCCTCGGCTCCCTGCCTGATACAGACCTGTTTGAGGTATCGGTTAAATATGCCTGCGGGTTTACCACTCTAAAAATTTTCCCTTCCCCCCTTAGAAGTGAGCTGCTGACTTCCAACGCGGCAATCTCCAAAACAGTCAATATCGCTATCCGCCGTCTTTTGGCGGAGCCAATGAAAAAAGGGCCTATACCGAATCAGTTGGTATAGGCCCCTAATTAACACAAATCCGCTATATCAATCACGCACGCAATCAGTTGCTGCCTAAATCCAGACTTACGGTGTCGGAGGGTACAAACGAATATCGTCAAAGTATATCGTACCTGAACCGCCGGCTACCGGATTCTTCTTGTTACCAAGACCAAGGGCGAGCGTATTGACATTGGCAAGGTTCACGCCCTGGTCTGCAAATGCCTGCAGGTCGATATTCCATCGGGTCCAGGTTGCTGTCTGTGCTGCCTTTGGATTATCGTGAGAGACCACCGCACTGCCATTGAGAGCAACATACAACGTCTCAGCAGCGTTAGCCGAATTGCCTCTGAACCAAATCGTCAGCGTGTTGACACCATTCTCAGTCCAGTCACGCGGATAAGTCAGCGTCTTCTGGGCCTCTGAATACTTGAAGACGCTGTTGTCATAGAATAAAGGCAACGCTTGATTACCTCCGTGAACGATAGTCTCCTCGGTGTAAGAAGCGGTGCTTTCGTTGCCCACGGCTGCGCCGGTCCCGTTGCCGGGATAGGCCGGCTCGTTACCGTGCGCGGCATAGCCAAGCCCATCTTTCCACGACCACCATATCTCGTTGTTGCCAACGTCGTAGTCCTCAAAGTCGTCCACGACAAGGAAGTTGGCAGTCGTAAAACTCCAGACAGGGCCTTTCCACGGACTGTCGGGATTGACGTTATTGACCTCGTCAATCCGCCAATAGTAGGTGGCATCCCACAGGAGTTTTCCTGGGTCATAGCTCTCAGAACCAAGGGCCTTAGTGCCTTTGTACTCTGGTGAACCGGTATTGGCATTGCGTACGACCGCTTTATCTGTGCCGAAGTATAGCTGATGCGAAGCAGCATAGACTCCCGGCGACCAGGTAAGAATCTGTGTCTGCTTTACATTCACAGCGCCGTTAGACGGGTCCGGGCTCCCGACGGCGCCCTGAGTAGTAAAGCTCCAGACTTGGCCTTTATACGTGGCGACGGCATCAAACTCATCGACCCTCCAGTAGTAAGTCTTAGCCAATTTAAGTAGGGCGGGAGCATAGGTTGCAGCCCCCTGAGGAAGCCCCCCGGCGGCGTTGTTGACATTGTCAAAATTGTCGCCGAAATATACGGTGTGCAATTTTGCGCGGAAACCTGCCGTCCAGCTAAGCTTCACATCCGGGGCTACAAGCTCAGCACCATCAGCCGGGTTGGGATTGTATGCAGTCTTGGGGGGAATACTAAAGCTCCAGACATCGCCCTTCCACGGACTATTCGGGTCGGCGTCATTGACCTCATCGATTCGCCAGTAATAAGTTGTGCCCGGGACAAGACCATCCGGATAAGCAAATCCTGGAAAGCCGACAACAATAAACGTAGCGAGCTGGTTCGCCTGGAATGTGCCTTCGGCGCCGGCGTTGACATCGTCAAAATTCTCGCCTAAGTACACATCGTGGGAGATGGCAAAATCTCCCGGCCGCCAGCTAAGGCTTACCCACGTATCCGAATGGAGGGCACCATTAGCCGGGACGGGTGCTGAAGCCTGCCCAAAGCCGCCCACGCCCAGCATAATCTTCGGGACCTCATCTTCGCTGAGAGCTCTATCGTAGATAGCAACTTCATCAATTATACCGTTGAAGAATGTCCCGCCCCTGCTTCTTCTTCCGAAGGTAACTGAAGCTGTGTTTTCCGGCATCTTTCCCACATAGGCCCACTCCTCCGCCAGCTCTCCATCGATGTAACACTTGAAGATTTTCCCATCGTAGGTTGCAGCAATATGGTGCCACTCGTCCACCGGCGGGGAATCAGGAGAGCAGGTGTCTCTGCCACCATCATCGTAAAACTGCCAAAAGATCACGTCTCCGGGAGTTTCCGTTAATTCATAAGGCAGGTCGTTTGCTGCCCATCCCCCCTTGCTGACAATGGCCATTTCGCCGCTGGCATTTGCTCTCATTTTGGTCCAGGCCGAAATTGTGATTTCATCAGTGATTGAGAGAATGGGACTGTGAGGAACTTCAACGAAGTCATCATTCCCGTCGAAATCCAGGGCACCGCCCAACTGGCCTGCGACCCACTTCGGATTACCTTTCAGGGTGCCATCCAGGCCGTTACCACTTGAGTCATAAGCAATTGTCCCGGCGCCCTCATCAAACTTCCAGTACCCCACCAGCTCAGCGGATGCATTGCCTGTTACGCTCAGCAGCAAAACAAAAGAAATCAAATAAATCAATTTTTTGGACATAATAATCCTCCTTTAAAAAATAAATTCTTTCTAATCCTCAACGCTTACATCACCAACAAGCCAATCAAGAATATTGTTGACTAAAGTATGGCGGACATCTTCGTCAGCAATAATATATGGAGATATGCCGAGAAGGACTGTTCTGACGTTGTTCTTTGTGGACCTGATACCAAAAATTGCATCACCAGCCGTGACAGAATACATAACGTTGTTATATTTTCTGAATCCGTCATTCTGGAAATGCATTATCGGGAATACATTCTCAGTGTCAGTAATTCTGACCATATTTACATAATATTGAATCAGTCGGCCTTCGATATTTTCTCCCAAATTACCGGTAATAACGTCACCTTCCTGACCTGAAATCCGAATAGTGTAATTCGAGCCTTGTGCTTCTAAATTCCAGCCAATCCATTCCAGGCCGAAAAAGCTAAGGTTGTCGGTATCGACCAGACTGCCGATAACGCCGTCGCCACATACGAAATGATTAACATTTTCAGTATTCTCAATAACGTCAATTTCATCGGAAGAAAGGCCGTCAGAAGGACCTTTGTTCCAAATAACAAGCTTGACATTTGTCATTTCATTTGCGAAAGCCAAATAATCACCTGGCTCAAGAGTTATAATATTATTATAAACAGCATTATCGAGATAGGGCCGTATTGAATAATCGGAGCCGGTTTCAAGCAGCAGATTTTCAATTTCAGATGTAATTCCGGAAATCATTCTTGACCTTGTAATCGTAGGTTTACCTTCCAATTCGAGAATCACTCTGGCATCTCCGATTCCTAATGTTGAGCCGATTTTCAAGGTTAACGATAACTCCGCGGTTGAATTTGCGGGAACAACAATTTGACCGATTGTCTGAGCAGTACCGGAGGCGGTGAGCTCTGTAGTGCCACTTATGAATTCAGCCGACCAATCTGCAGGAGTTTTATCGGTTGTTGATAATGTTATTGTATATGTTTGCTCTTCATTAGTAACATTTTCCAATGTATAAGTATTATTGAAATCAGACCCTGAGGGGAGAGCTTTTGCTGCAGGAGCAGCGGGATTGATAATTCTGTTTAAAAGCGAGCCGTCTTCAATTGCGACGGCGCTGTTAATAATTTCTTTATTATCCGCAGCATCCGCCTGTAGCATTCCAACAAAAAACAGATTATCAATGTTCCATCTCTCATCAATCGCTGATTCAAATTCGTATGAGTAGAAGCCGCCTGCTTTAACTGATGTCGGAAGCTCAACTGCAACACCCCAGGCGCCGCCAATCATTTTGCGAACTACTTTCATGTGATGGTATCCAGTGATTGTTGAAGGTTGATTATAATAAGGATTGTCCTCATATCCGGGACGGCCGGAAAGAAAATTTGACTGGTTGTAACCGCTGCCCTCACCTGTTACATCGTCTTCAACAATGTAGGCGTTGAATTTGAGAGGGAAATTCATTGATTCGGTTATATTTGCCATAACGTGGATTCTTACAATGCGCGTGTCTTTGTCCAACGTATAAAAACAATCGACTTCGGCCTTTGCTTTTTGTTGCATTTGAGATTCGCATGAAGTCTTCCATGCGTTTCGACTCAAAAATACCGACCCTCCAAAATCCTTCCTGTCAATTGAGCCTGTGGGGTATCCGGTCAATCCTAAAGCCCTGGCGACTACTGATTGTTCAGGAATTGCCATATCGTCGCCGTTGTGAATTTTCACACCGATGACCTGGTCTCCGTACAGACCAAGAATCTCGTCCATCTTTACAGTTCCATCAACGCACCAGCCACACCACGCTCCTGTGTGCTGCTCTAACAAAACATTCTTTATTTGTGCATTTGTTCCGGCTGTTGTGAGAGCTATCATAGCGATAGCTAACAAAAGGGTTGAAAGATTTTTCACAATAAAGCTCCTTTGAGTATATGAAGCACAATTTTAAAGGAATTCATTACAATCAAACAAAAACGTTGGTGTGCCATAACCTCCTCTTGCATTTGAAATCAATTTCCATGTCAGTCGTAACGCTCATCAATGGTAAGAAACCAGCTTGAGATTACTATAAATCGTGAAGATAATCAATAGAAAAGTGCTTAAACTTGGGGGGTTTTGAAAAAGATTTTCGGGGGACGATTCACTCAAGATGCACTCCTTGTGATAGAGAGTTTGAGAGATTTTCCAGTTGAATTACACACTAAAGTAATATAGAATGAAGAGAACAACCTTATAAGGAGAAAAGCCATGAGTAAAATACGAGCATTCACTCTTATAGAGCTTCTCGTGGTTATTGCCATCATTGCCGTTCTAATGGGGATATTGATGCCGGCGTTAAAGAAAGCGAGAAACCAGGCCCAAAGCTCAGCCTGTCAGGGAAACCTCAAAAACTATGCGCTCGCGGTACAAATGTACGCACAGGACTATGATGACAGGTTCTGCCACCCCGGCAGCTGCTATTTTTCCCAGCTCGAACCGTACCCCGGAGAGGCGGGCGACCGGTGGAAACGCTGGTGCAACGGAAATGTGTATCTGAGGGAGCATCCGGAATATGCAAGCGAATTCTTTAAATATTTGTCCGAGGCACGGGCACTCATCTGCCCGACGTTTAAGCACCTGGCCAAAAGCACGCGTTTTCACTCAGACTTCGCAGATGAGAGCGATGGCGTTCAAAACTATATGCCCTGGTACAATTACAGCATGAATGCCTATCTTGGTATGAAGGACGGTAAGTGGGGCGTGCTCAAGACACTGAACGTTAAGAACCCGGCACAGGTATTTTCCTTTGCCGACGAGGGCTGCCTGGTAAAGCCGGGCTACTTCTACCAGGGACTCAACGACACCGCCCTGTATCCGGTCTGGCCGACAAGCGAAGCACCAAACTGGGTTCAGCGAGCCGGCGGCAACAAATGGAACGTTAAGCCCGGCCCTGCCTCTGAGGGTGGTTTGGGTGAGTTTACTGACGCCATAGCGGGCTTCCACAATGCGCCTTCAGGAGACCCGGTGGGAGGGAAAGGTAACGTTACGTTTCTTGATGGCCATGTAGCACCCCATCCCACAGAGGAGTCGTTCGCCCTGGCCTGGCCTTATTAGAATCACCATCAGTCGTGCAAAACACTATGTCTCCTGTCGAAAACAGAACTCACCCAAGTCGGAGATAAAATTACAGCCAACGATGTTGATGCGGTACTTATGAGGTGGAAGATTTCAGATAATGAATACAGGGTAATCTTTGGCGATTTAACTAGCTCATGTTTGTCACTTCGCGGGTTGTGAATGAGGTGAAATCCGGTTTTCAGGCCAACGCAGGTGAAAACAGTTACCAGCGCAATTCTGGACATCCAGCGAAATCTCACCAGCAGGAAACTTGCCGGGCCAAGAAACACTTGAGAATTGTCATTGCTGTTTCGCTGTGACCCTTGAATTTCAGGTGGATGGGCAAGAGTAACTGCTACAAAGGCCAACGCGGCAAATACTACGGCTGCAAACAGCGCCATCACAATGCTCGACTCGACAAGCAAGCCGCCCAAAAAAGGACTTACAGCAAGACCTGCAGACCAACTCATATTGTAAATGCCTAATCACAACTGGTAAACTGGCTGCTCTGGTCTGTGTTGAATATTTCAGGCCTGCTCAAACCCAGCACCTGTTGTAAAGCTGAAACACAAAATTCAGACTCCAATGTCACCGATACTTCCCAACTAAGAACATAACGGCTAAACCAGTCCATTACTGCTACCAGATAAAGCCAGCCGCGATACATACGAACATATGTTATATCTGCCGACCAGACCTGATCAGACCTGATTATCTGTACATCTCTGAGCAGGTACGGATATATCTTGTGCTGCTCGTCTGGTATGCTCAAACCACGCCTTCGACGTGGATAAACGGCTTCTAAGCCCATTTGCCGCATCAGTCGCCGAATGCGTTTATGGTTGACCTGATGGCCCATACGACGCAACTGCTCGGTCATCTTGTCGATACCGTAGAACGTTGTCTCGATATATTGTTCGTCTATCAGTTTCATTAACTGCTCATTGTACTGTGTATTACCACAAGGTTTATAATACAAGCTGCTCCGGCTAAGCCCCAGCAATTTACACTGCCGATAAATCGCTATCTGCCTATGCCTGGGTTCTATTGCTCTTCGTTTTTGCTCAAGTGTCAAATCCAGATTTTTTTTGAGCCAGTCAAGCTCAACTTTTAACTGGCCTATCTGCTGGTACAAATGTTCAGTCAGCTCGTCCTGCCTTTGTTGATCTCGCTGCCGACTGCGGGAAAATATAGCCGGCAGCGATTGTAACAACTGTTTCTTCCATTGAGCGAGCTGATTGGGATTAACATCAAACTCGCTGGCCAGCTCAGCTATCGTTTTATCGCCTTTAGCCGCTGCCAAGGCAACTTTTGCCTTAAACTGAGCACTGTGATTACGCCTTTTGTTCTTCATAAATCTGTCTCCTGAATACGTTATCGTCTCAGGCGACAAATCCACCTTAATCATGCGCCCAGTTTTTGGGGAGTATTATAGGGATAAATAGCATCCACAAGAGAAATGGTGGGGCAAGCCCCACCATACCTTTAAATATTTTTGGGTACCTGTCCCCGAACAGAGTCGAGGACAATCTTTCGCTGGGATGGCAATCTTGTATGAGGGATGGGGTTTTTGCTTTATAATCTTTGGTGGTATTTAAATTCTCAATATTTTATCTTTCGCCGGTGTACCACCTTTTTGGCACATCGTCTCCTGTAGTTTCTTCGATGGAAGTAACGTGTCCATCGAGCCATAGAACATTCAATCGTCCGCCGGTTCTAAAGTCTTCATAACGCCTTATATTATGTCTGAAAATGTCCCGATAGTATTTTGCACGAAAACCGCCTAATCGGTAATCCGTTAAATTGTTAGTGCCGGGACCGTTATTAAAAAGCATGTCTCGGGTGTCTTGTTCACATCTTGGCTCAACATGGTCGTGACATATAATAAATTCCGAATGAGGCCGTATCTCAGTTGTATTTTTTCCCCTGGCATACCCATTCAGGCCAAACGCTGCCTCCTGAATCGCCTCGGGGTCAACATCATATATTAATTGTGGAACGCGTCTTAAGCTCGGACAGCCAAAAATCTTCTTGTTCTTCAGGTAATCTATATACACAATGCCCCAATAAGCGTCATTATCATTAGTTTTTCTAAGATTACCTCTTGAATCGTACCACAGAAATCCGTTAGCGTTCCTCGGGTCAGCTAATTTGTGGTCATTGTCGTCCACGTACATTAATATGGCTAATCCAACAGACCTTAGATTGGATCTGCACGAGGTCTCCTTTGCTATTTCCCGGGCTTTTCGCATGGCCGGCATTAGAATTGCCAATAAAAGAGCAATGATAGCAATAACCACCAAAAGCTCTATCAAAGTAAACCCCGTTAGTCCTAAGGACTCCTTTCGGAGAAAACAACGTCTTACTTCTAATGGGGTAAAACCCGTTAGAAATCTTCCGCTCTCCTGATTGGGGGTTTTTATTTCTAACGAGGTAAATCCTCTTGCTGTGTAATTAGTGGGCTTTGTTTTGTAATTCATCGTTGGTTTACCTCCCGTAGCTCTCTGATATCCCTTGTGCCACAGTTTGGCAAGGCTGCTGTGACAGTTATCCTATTTTATGATACAAAGCGCGTCCATAAATTGCAAGTGAAGGGGTAATAATATCGAATTGCTTTGTTTTTTTCAACACATAAATATCGATTTTCAATTAGCGGCAGTTTATAATTGACAACGAACAGCAGAGATAAAGATACTGGTTCTTTAGAAATCGGGAAATAAGTGATGTCCGTATTTTATTAACAGGAGGCGTCCTATGAAAAAGTCATTATTAAAATTGACACGTCGGTCGTTCATAAAGAAGAGTTCGGCTGGATTGGCCGGTGCGGCTTTGGCCGGCGCCGGGACAAGCTCTCTTTATGGGAATGTCATTAAAGAAACGAACAAGTTATCTGTTCTTGGTGGTGCGCCTGTGCGGACAGAGAAGTTTCCTTCGACCTGGCCGATTTTTGACGAGAATGAAGAGAAAGCTCTGTTAAAGGCGCTTCGCAATCGAAACTGGTGCTGTTTGAGAGGTAATTTCGTTTACGATTTTGAAAAGGAGTTCGCCGAGGCGATGGGTTCGCGTTACTGCGTTTTATCCAACGGAGGGACTACGGCGCTTAGCGCTTCTCTGCATGTGCTCGGTGTCGGCCCCGGTGATGAAGTTATTACTACGCCGAATACGTTTATCGCAACAATTAACGTTATATGCAATGCGCATGCGCTGCCTGTTTTTGTTGATATTGACGCCGATACCGGCTCGATGAACGCCGAGCTTATAGAAGAAGCCATAACAGAACATACAAAGGTGATTATGCCTGTTCATTTAGCCGGGTTCCCGCTTGATATAGAGAAAATTATGATTGTAGCCAATAAGCACAATATCCCGGTTGTTGAGGATGCGTGCCAATCTGTGTATGCTGAAGTAAATAACAAGAAGGTCGGCACATTCGGGACCACGGGCTGCATAAGTTTTCAGGAGTGGAAATCTTTGGTCAGCGGCGAAGGCGGAGCCATATTAGGAAACGATGAGGAGCTTATGCGCAGGTGCGCGGCGTTTGTGAACAACGGAAGAGACCCTAAAAGAGTCAAGAAGGGCTATCCTTATCCCGGGTCTAATCATCGAATGACCGAGTTTCAGGCGGCGGTTCTTACAGAACAATTTAAGCGTTTTAAGAAACAAGATGCGGCTCGTCAAAAGAACGGGAGATACTTAGAGGAGAAATTAAGTGAGATTCCCGGCCTTAAACCCAGAAAGCGGTACTGCGATACGACAAGATTCACGTACGTTACGTTTGAGCTGGATTATGATAAGCGGTATTTCAATGACGTTCCCGCGTCAAAGTTTGCAGAGGCGCTTCGGGCTGAAGGTGCCCCCATATCAGGCAGAGAAAGGAGATATGGAAGTGGCTGCCATAAGGAAGGGATGTTGGAAGAACACCTTAATTCGGATGCATTTAAGGCATCATTCTCCAAGACCCGACTTGAAAATTACAGGGAATCCTTGCTGCGCTTGTCGGTTATGGATAATCTCAAGCCCGGCGGCAAAGAAATGCTTTCCATAGATAGCAAGATAGCTTTTCTCGAGGGTAAAAAAGACATGGATGATATTATAGAAGCCTTTGCAAAGGTCGCGAGGAATGTCGATAAGCTGACATAGTGCTTTGTGGCTGGAGTGAAGACAGAGGACAGAGGACAGAAGGGGGGATAAGGGATAATATCGAATATCGAACAAGGAATTCTGAATTATAAAGTACATACCAGAGAATAGATTTCCCGGCTGTGGTTTTTAGTTATGATGCAGATAACAATTGGGAAAAAAACTATCATTTATTTATAGTGATTTCGTACTGGAGATAGCTGATGGGGACAATTGATTTACGCAGTGACACTGTTACTTTGCCGACACCGGCGATGCGAGAGGCTATGTATCGCGCTGAATTAGGCGATGACGTGTTCGGCGAGGACCCGACAACGAACCGTCTTGAGGAGATGGCTGCCGAACGGATGGGAAAGGAAGCGGCACTTCTGGTCGCAAGCGGGACGATGGGAAATTTGGTGTGCACTCTTACTCATTGCAGGCGTGGAGAGGAGGTGATTCTGGGTGACCGGTCACATACGTTTCTTTACGAGGCCGGCGGCATCTCGGCCCTGGGCGGGATACATCCGCATACGATAAGCAATCAGCCTGACGGTACGCTGAGGTTGGAGGATATCGAGGGGGCTATTCGCGGCGATAACGTGCACTTTCCACGAACCCGGCTGATATGTATAGAGAACACCCATAACCGCTGTAACGGCTCTGCGCTTAGACCTGAGTACATTGATTCAGTAGCGGCGCTGGCAAAAGAGCGCGGCCTTTCGGTACATCTTGACGGCGCCCGGATATTCAATGCTGCTGTTGCGCTGGGGGTTGACGTCAAAGAATTGACGGCGAACGTTGATTCGCTGAGTTTTTGCCTCTCAAAAGGGCTTTCGGCGCCGGTGGGTTCGGTGGTTTGCGGCTCGAGCGAATTCATCGCTGAGGCACGGCGGGCACGTAAAGTATTGGGGGGCGGTATGCGCCAGGCCGGGGTGATTGCGGCAGCAGGTATTACGGCACTCGAAGAGATGGTGGATAGATTGGCGGAAGACCATGAAAATGCCCGGCGTCTGGCTGAAGGGATATCGCGTATAAGCGGATTGTCTATTGAGCTTGCAAAGGTGCAAACGAATATCATTTACTTTGAGCTGGATGAGGGTCGAATGACACCTAAAGAGCTGGTAACCGAACTTAATAAGAAAGAAATCAAATTGCTGGCTGTGGGGAATAGACGGCTTCGGGCGGTTACTCACTACGGTATCAGTGCAGAGGATATCGATTTGACGGTAAAGATTTTAAGTGAGGTAATGAAGGCGGCGTAGTTTGCAGTTTGGATTTTTTGGTGGTGGGGGGATTGCACAAAGTATGAAAAATTGAGAACGGTTTGTAGAAAACTTTATGGTTGTCATTCCTTCGCTTTACTCAAGGACGAGTCTGAGTTTGCCATAGGCGAGCGAAGGCTCTCTAATTTTTCGGCCCAAAGAGATTCTTCACTTCGCTGCGCTTCGTTCAGAATGACAAGCGTTGCAGGTTTTCTGCAAAGCAAATTGAGAACTAAGTGCAAATCTTAATCAGGAGAAATGCAAATGAAACAAATATACCGGACAACAGTTATGATAATGGTAATCGTGGTTATTGTAAGCGTCTTTAGTATTACAGGTGGTCAGGGCGTGCAGAATAATCCTGCTGGTTGGCGGCTGCCGGGGGCGCGGGCTATTATCGAAGCCGGCAGTTATCCGACTATCCAGGCTGCGATAGATGCGTTGCCGGATGAGGGCGGTGTTGTGCGTTTGCCGCCGGGTACGTTTGAGATTAGTAAGCCGCTAAAAATAACTGTCTCTGATGTGCTTCTTGAGGGTGCCGGCACAGCCACGCATATCAAGAACGCTAATACCGAGGGTAAAAGTGCTCTGATACTTCGGCATCCCGGCGGGGGAGAGAACCGACAATCTGAGCTGTGGCGGATTCGGTTAGCTAACTTCCGCATCACCGGTAACGAAAAGAGCGGCAATGGTATCGAGGCGAGGCGAATAAACGAAGTCTTCATCGATGGTGTTACCGTCAGCTATCACGGCGGCGACGGCATTCAGCTTTATTACTGCTACGAGGACCCGCGGATATGCGATTCGCTGATGACCTATAACAAAAAGACGGGGCTGAATATGATTGGCTGCCACGATGTCGTCGTGGCGGCGAACCAGCTTGAGGAAAACCAGGATGCCGTCAGGTTCATCGACGGCTTCAACCTCTGTATGACGGGTAACAACCTCGACGACCATTTAGGTAACGGCATTGTAATTGAAAACACCTACGGCTCGGTTGTCTCAGGCAATATGATAGAAGAATGTGCGGGGACAGCCATTGTGCTCGACAGGGACTGCTATGGTATTGTGCTTAGCGCCAATGTTATTGCGCATAACAGCTCCGGCGGGATAGACCTGCGCGATGCGCACGGCTGCACCGTCAGCGCCAATGCGTTCACTATTTCCGGCAAAGACGCCCTGACCATCGGGCCAAACAGCGGCCGTATCACGGTTACCGGCAACAACTTTTCCAACAGCTACATAGGTGACGGTAAGGTAAAACGCGGAACGAACGACCTGGTGGCAGCCGGTATGGTTGTTAATGGCACATCAGACATTACCGTAGTCGGTAATTTGTTTTCGAGCGTTCTGCCAAAGGCGATAACAGTCGAAGGTGAGCCGAGCAGGTATGTACTATTCGGCGATAATGTTCTTGTCGATGTAGCCAGCGACCACGGAAAATTGGTCGAATCTTTGGTCAAAGATAACCTGGAGTCTTCAAAATGATTGAAACTCGTATCAGGTATTGCGGTTTGTGGTATTGTTTGTGGCAGATAGACCGGCTGGGTAATTTTTGATAAATGAAGGGAGAATGAAGACAAATGAATGATGTTCAAATCTTTACGACGCCGATTTTAGACGGGATTAAAATCAAGAAATATAAAGGCTTCGTTATCGTGCGGAATGTTCGGGCGGTAAACATTATCCGCGACTTCTTTACATCTTTTCGCGATATTTTTGGCGGGCGCTCGGCCTCATATCAGGATGTTATGAAGGATATGCAGGATGATGTTATCGCAGAAGCGAAAGAAGAAGCGAGGAGGCTGGGCGCAAACGCCATTGTTGGTTTCTCGCTGGACTACGATAACGTCTCCTCCAAAAACAAATCACTTTTGATGGCTTCCGCCAAAGGCACGGCGGTCATCGTAGAATAAAGAGTGACAGTATGGCGATTAGAAGTTTAATGGCCGGGCTGGTTTTATTTGGCGTTTTGCTTTTGGGTTGTGCGTCTGCGCCGCTGCCGGGGTATTCGGTTGAGCCGCTGCCGGAAATGATGCCGTGTTTACCAGGACAGAAGGCTGGACGGGTGCGGATGCTGTGTACTCGGTGGCATTGGCTGATGATGTAACGCTCTGGTTATACGGCGATACGTGGATTGGCGATATCGTCGATGGAAAGCACAAGGGCGCAACGATGGTAAGCAACACGATTGGGCTTCAGCACGGCAAAGACCCTGCAACGGCATCTGTTAAGTTTTTCTGGGGCACGACAAAGGAGGGAAAGGCGGCTGCCTTTATCAGGCCGACCGACGGTGTCGGTTGGTTCTGGATATTTGACGGCATCGTGGCTGATGAGAAGCTATACCTTTTTCTTATGCAAATAGTCAAAACAGATGAAGAGGGTGTATTTGGATTCAAACACATTGGAACATGGCTGGGCGAGGTCGAAAATCCGCACGATGAGCCTTTAACCTGGCGGATTAAACAATACAAAGTTCCTTATGGGCGATATTCGCAGGACGGCAATTTGTTCTTTGGCTCGGCGGTTATGAGGGACGGTGATTTTGTCTATATCTACGGGGCCAGTGAGGACTGGAGTAAAGGGATGGGCGGGCGAAGCATGATAGTCGCTCGCGTGCCATATAATAAAATGACGGACTTTGAGCAGTGGCGTTTTCTTAGTGATGGTGATTGGCAGCAGGATATGGTAGGTATCTCCGAACATTTCAACGGTACTGCGACGGAGTGTTCGGTTTGTTATCAGCCTGCGATTAAGCGGTACGTAGTAGTCTATACGGAAAACGGGATGTCGAAGAATGTTCTGATGCGGTTTTCGCCGACGCCGGCTGGGCCGTGGAGCAGTGCCTATAAGGTTTTCGAATGTCCCGAGGTCGAGTGGCATAAGACGTACTTTTGCTATGCGGCAAAGGCGCATCCTGAAATTTCAAAGAAAGACGAATTGATAGTAACGTATGTGTGTAACTCGTTTGACTTCTGGAAGATGGCGGCAGATACGCGGATATATCGGCCTCGTTTTTTGAGGATTAAGTTTGACGTTCAAGCCAAATAAGGACTGAACTTTTGGAAAACTCTTGATATTATCGAAGGGGAATAGAAAGTGAGGTAATGGTTATGGATAAGCTTTATGAACACTCGGAGACGGGATGCTGCCCGCGGTTTAAACCTGAGCCGTGGGATGAAAAAGAGATAACCTTTCAGGATAAATTATTCGTTAAAGACCACGTCAGGAGCTTCTTTCACATCCCGCTGAACTTCGGGAAGGTGATGGTAAAAAATATGGAAATGATTAAACAGGCCGATGCTCTTGTGCCTTTGCCCCTTATGCTCTCAGATGAGAAATCGCTTTGGGGAGCTGATATCTATATCGCAGTTGCCAAGGATGTCCCGGGAGCAAAAATGGCAAGAATATCAGGGACTTTTTTGACCAAGGTTTTTGAAGGGCCATATAAAAACGCCGGGCAGTGGGCGAAAGAAATGAAAGACTATGTCAAATCAAAAGCCAGAGAGATTAAGAAGATGTACTTTTTCTATACTACCTGCCCGAAGTGCGCAGAGTACTATGGAAAGAACTATGTGGTCATATTGTCGCAAGTGTGAGTTCGTATTGCGCGGTGCGTAGGATATAGATTAGAGGAAGGCATCAGAAGGTTATTTTGAAGTCTTTGTATCTCGGGTCGGGGGGGATTTCTTCGATTTTCGTTTCTCTTATATAGCCGGCAAAATATTTTCCAATGTCCTGAATGCAATCGTCTATATCCTCAGGACGTCCCTGGACGAGCATCTCAACGGTTCCGTTCGGGGCGTTGCGGACGAAGCCTGTCAACTGACGGCGGTCGGCTGCTCTGCGGGCGGTAAAGCGGAAACCGACGCCCTGGACTCGGCCGGTGAAAATTATGTGTTTGGCAATCATTTTTGATTGACTATTGATTATTTACTATTGACTATTGGTTAACGGGCTTGGTTTTTGGTCCAAAATTCTCAGCTCTTAGCGTAATCGTTTTGGGTTCCTGCCTTTCCAGCGGTTACAGCTTCGTCAGCAACGGGCATCATAGCGGCGATATATTAATCAATAAGACCGGCTGGTGCAAGTGAACAATTCCGGCGAGCGGCAGTAGTGAAATAGATTAAGGTTCACCGGGAGCGGTGATTTGAGTATAATCCGGTTGGTTTTTAACATGGGCGCTCGGTTATGATTGAAAAGACACAGGAACAAATAGCAAGAGACGAGCAGATTTATCAGCTTACCACGCTTGTGGCGGGGGAGTTTTCGCTTCAGGAGGTGCTGGATAAATTAGCCGAGGCGGCTGTGAAGATTGTCGGCGTAAAGGCCTGCTCGATTCGGCTGCTGGACGAAGAGGCCGGCGATTTGAAGATGCGGAGCACATACGGGCTCAGCGAAGAATATCGTAATAAAGGCGTGGTCTCGAAAAACGACCCTGTGGTTGAAGCCGCGTTTGCGGGCGAGGCGGTGGTGCTGGACGATATGCGGGTCGATGGCAGGGTAAAATATAAAGAGGCAACAATCAAGGAAGGTCTTGTCAGCCAGCTCACCGTTGCAATGCAGTTCAAGGGTGAAGCGATTGGCGTGCTTCGGCTTTACAGCCCGAGGCCTAAGAACTTTTACGAGGACGATATTAACCTTGCCAGGGCGGTTGCTTCGCAGTGTGCGGTAGCGATAACGAACGCCAGGCTGTATGCAGAGAAGATTGAGGGCGCGCGAATAGCTGAGCAGATGCGGCTGGCAGGAGTCATTCAGCGAAGGATGATTCCTGATAAGACTCCGCTGATACCGGGCCTGGATATAGCTGCTACTTATATTCCCTGCTTTGATGTCAGCGGCGACCTCTATGATTTTCTTCAAGTGAGTAGCAGATGTGTTGTTGTGGCGATTGCCGATGTGATGGGCAAAGGGATGCCGGCCGCTCTTATGATGAGCTCATTCCGGGGTGCATTGCGAGCTTACGCCAACGCGTTGATGCCTTGCCAGGGCGTTTTGCATATTTGTGCTGAGACCGAATGCAAGGTAGTTGTGGTCAAAGAAATTATCAGCAGGCTCAACGAGATGGCGAGCGGCGAGTGCAGGAATGGTGAGTTTGTCACGTTGTTTTATGCAATTATTGACGTTGAAGATAAAACAATAACTTATTGCAATTGCGGGCATGAGCCGACGGTGCTGATAAGAGACGGGCAAATTACGGACCTGGAAAAGGGCGGGCTCGTGCTTGGAGTCGATGCGCAGGCTGAATATGAGGTTGAAACCGTTAAGTTAAAAGATGGTGACAGTCTGCTGTTTTATACCGATGGACTGATCGATGCAGTCAGCTTCGATAACGAATTATGGGGCAGAGGAAATTTGTTAGAGACCGCAAAGAAATTTACCTCGGGTTCGGCAGAGCAGATGATTAACAATATTCTCGGATACAGAAGGCGGTTTGTGGGACTCGCCCGACAGATTGATGATACGAGTATTGTTGTAGTCAGGGTAGGTGAGTGGTGAATGGCGAGTGGAATAAGTGAACTAAAGTTTTAAGTGCCTAAAGTGCCTAAAGTTAAAAGTGCCTAAAGTTAAAAGTGCCTAAAGTTATGGATTATTTTTACTTTAGCTCACTTTAGCTCACTTTAGCTCACTTTAGGCACTTTTCTGATAACCGAATTAACCACTCATCAATTAACCAGTTACTGCTCACCAGATATAATATGGCGGATTTGATTATTACAATTGATGGTCCTGCGGCCAGCGGTAAAAGCACGGCGGCCCGGCTTCTGGCTGAGAAATTGGGGGCGAGCTTTCTCGATACCGGTGCGATGTATCGGGCGGTAACGTTGGCTGCGATGCAGGCCGGGGTCGATATGAGCGATGAAGACGAGCTGCTCGAAGTTATGGAAACGAGCGAATTTCAATTCTCTCTCAGCGATGACAAAATGGTGGTCCGTATCAACGGGGTTGATGTTACCGAGCAGATACGCCAGCCGCAGATAACCGCCAATGCCCGGTATATTGCATCTTCGCCGAAAGCGCGGGGGAAATTAGTTCAAATGCAAAGGCGATTCGCGGCAGGCCGGCAAAAAATAGTTACCGAAGGAAGAGACCAGGGCACGGTGGTCTTCAGCGACGCTGATATGAAATTTTATCTGACGGCTGATTCTATCGAGAGGGCACGAAGGAGACAAGCTGAGCTGCGGGCCAAAGGCAGCGAGGAACCCCGCCCCTCGAAGACGGGACGGGATGAAAGCCTTGAGCAAATACAAAAGGCCATTGAAGAAAGGGACAAAAGCGACGAGAGCAGAGCGGTCGGGCCGTTAAGGCCGGCCAAAGATGCCATTGTTGTTGACACGACCGATTTGAGTATCGAGGAGGTTGTGGAAAAGCTTTTGGGTTATGTGAAAGAAAAATGCTTAAAGAAGGGCTGAGAGCGAGATGGTTCTGGCTTGCGCGCTGGATGTGCAAAGTTTTTTGCATTTTGTTTTTTCGAGTGCGTACTTACGGCAGAGACAATGTCCCTAAAAAAGGTGCCTTCGTATTGGTCAGTAACCACCAGAGCTGGCTTGACCCGATATTTTGCGTGGGGCCTTTGAAGAGGCCTGCGAGCTTTGTTGCGCGTGATTCGCTTTTTGCCAATTGGTTTTTTGGTCCGCTGATTTCTTCGGTCAACGCAATACCCGTCAAGCAGAGTGAAGCGGATTTATCTGCGATAAGGAAGGTCATCGGCAGGCTCAAAAAAGGCGGGGGCGTCTGTCTTTTTCCGGAAGGAACCCGTACCTATGATGGTAAAATTTCTCAGCTAAAGCCGGGCCTTGGTCTTTTGTGCAGGCGAGGGGGGGCGGCGGTTGTGCCGGTGGTGATTGACGGGGCCTTTGAGTGTTGGCCGAGGCATAAGAAGTTATTTTCGCCGGGCTCGATTCGGGTCTGCTACGGCAAAGCGATAACGGCTGAGCAGGCAAAGAATATGGGCGACAAGAAACTGGCGGAAGTTTTAACCGACACACTGCGTCGGATGCAGACGGAAAGCCGGGTAAAACAAGGCAAAAAACCGTTTAACTATTGACTAATTCGATGCTTGATGCTCGTTTCTCGTAGTTTTTTGGTTTGGCAACAAAGAACACCGAGGGCACAAAGAAGATTCAATTACAAATTCAAAAGCAAAAATAAAAAAGGCTGCAAGCATAATACTCACAGCCCTTAATTTCGGCTACAATAGTGCAGCTTTATTCTTTATTTTTGCCCTCGTCTATCACCCTGATAGTATCGGTTCCTTCAAACCGCCTTCCATCCTTCAACTCGCCTGTTACAGTCAGTGGTATGTCATCTGGCGGAATAACGCCGACGACAGATTCAAGAAAGATTATTAAATATTGCCTGTCGAATTTTACCATCAGTACGTCATTTTGGATGTCGCTATGCTGAACTTCAAGTAAACCCTCCAGGAAAGTCCTGCCAACATTGATGTCGCTCACATGATATCCATGACCTATTGGCAACTCAATATAAACTGTAATCCATTTGCCTTCTCCCTTAAGATTTAATGTATCGGGATCGAAATCTATCGTTGCAGGAATAATTGGGATTATTTCAGTCTGGGTTGAACTGAGAATGTACGGTTCATCAGGAATGTTTCTTATTTGAATATTCTCAGCCACCGCTGTGACTGAACCGTTAACTGAGACTTCGAGGGTATAAGTATTATCAGGCTGCGCGGCAGGCTCTGCCACAACTTGTATCAAATACCTACCTTGTTTTCGGTTATCAATAGCAACAAATTCGTACCCTGGATTTCCGTCCTCATCCAGAGGTAGCTCGAAATAACTTGCAGTTGGAATTTCACTAACATCTTTGCTGATGGAAAGACCATCTGGGTCTTCAATAACCAAATCAATAGGGCAATGAGCCGAAATAATAAGACTTTCGGCTTTTTTACTTCTGTCTTCGTATTCAATAAATCGAAGTGGGTTTAGCGCTTCTGTATCCTTATATGTTATTGTGCCTGACATTATGCCATCCGGATTACCACCCTGTCTTACTTCAAAATGCAGATGAGGGGGAAAACGCCAGTGCCATAAACCGTCACCCGTATTTGAAACACTACCGATAACAGTTTTACCTCTTTCTACCTTGTCTCCGGGCTGAATTTCTTCGGGAATATCCTTTAAATGTAGATACCTACTTGAAATATTTTCCTCTACGTTTTTATTTAAATCGTAGATCTCACCATGCCATATCCAAACCCATAACCCAGCACCACTTGTGATACTTCGGTGAACACAGACTACCGTCCCGTCAGCGGTGGCAACAACTTCTTTCTCATCAATACTTGAATCAATATCAATACCCTCGTGGCCCTCGTACCCAACATCCTCATCAAAATCAAACCGTTGAACCAGCCATCCTTCAACCGGCTTAACCATCTCTTGGATGAGGGGTGGTTCTTCCGGCGGTGCTTCGCCGCCAATTTCATAATTCCCAAAAGGCATCATCAGCGGATAATTGTCTTGGTACGAATTGCCAAACCGCTCTATTCTATAAGGAACATCGCCAACACCGTCCCCATCTCCATCCTCGCCTCCGTAATCGCTCCAGTAGTTACCGAGATAGTTCGCATAAGTTTTCCCATTGTAGGCGTAGGTTACTTGCTTAGGAGAATTCCATGTCTGGGTTCCAGAAGGACACCAATTCTCACGGTTAATGAAGTTGTTCGTATATATTTGATTATTTTCCAAAACGTCCAAGTAGATCCCACGCGACTGACTGCCTGAGACCGTATTCATAATGATTCTGTTGTTAGTACTATTACAAAACAATTGAATCCCATCGTACATGCTCGTCAAAATCAAATTGTTCCTGATAATATTCTCATCTGCAGAAGACAGGTAGATACCAACATTGTTTTTTGAGGCGGTATTATTTATCACCTCATTGTAGCATGAATCCCACCACAACTCGATACCAAGACAATTATTCGAGACTATGTTATTTACGATGCTATTGTTGAGGCCTTGCACGAAAATACCAGAATCGTTGTTCATCAAAATGTTATCAGAAAGAGAGCAGTGGTTTCCATAATAAAGATGAAATCCATCTCCGCCACTCCTTAAATTCCCCTTCACTGTAAAGCCGCTTATTTTCACATTATCTGTAATCACCTTGAAGACATGGTCTTCATATGTTGACCCCGTTGCTTGTACAATCGTTACTTCAGCTCCATTCTCCGACCTGATTGTCAGGTGGTCTTTACTTACGTCCACGTTTTCGATGTAAGTTCCATCCCTGACAATTATGGTATCACCTGGGTTTGCTGCATCCACAGCTTCTTGAATAGTTGAATAATCATCCGGCACATAGATTGTTACTGGCGTACCTGAATCGAAGGGAGGTATTTCCCTCCAACGCGGGAGAGGAAGCTCGGCATTGGATTTAACACAAACTAACGTTACTAACAAAACTCCAGCGAACAGCGCAATTGAGCCAACTTTTATTCTCATTAGTATTTCCTCCTCTATCGTAAACGTTCTTTCGCAACATAAAATCGTAAGCACTGAAAAAAATAAGTTCATCATCTCATCATTATCGTCTCCTCTCCAGTCGCGGCGCACGAAAAAGGGCACCGCTACATTGTGCCCTATCGAGGCCCGGCAAGGCCCGCAAGGAACACGCGAGCGATGCCCCAATGCCCAAAGGCAAAGGAGCACCGACCATTGTGCGTTTCTTTGCATGAAATTTGCCGGTTTCGATAGGAACGTTAAAAGTTCAGTGCAAAAAATTATTCACTTGTCAAAAGTTGAGATAAATCGCGTGCTGTTGTCCTATAATAGTGTGAAACAGAGGACAAAAGCAAGAAAAATTCAGAATCCCGCCCTGAATCCTGAGCGAAGCCTGTCCTGAATTAGCCGTAGCCCTGAGCGTAGTCGAAGGGGTAGCCGAAGGATCGAAGGGCCAATTTCGTCCCTCGCCGCTCATCTCTCGTCCTCCAGCATCGAGCATCCAGCATCAAAGAATCCAATCCGGCATCTCATTTCGTAAATCTGTGCAATTTGTGTCTTTAAAAATCTGTGTAATCCGTGGACAATTTTACTTGACGTTGAACTTTTCATATTGTATGATATATATCTAACTAATTTAATGGTGAATAGTGAATATTGTATCGTATATCGTATCGTGTATTGGGGATAGTGCCTTTTTGGGCCGTAAGGGCGGAATCAGCCGTGCTCCGGCAAGGGCCTTCGCCCTGGCGAGCGGCCAAATAGAGAGTGAGTTTTACTATGATTATGCAAAACAAACCCAATTTCGCAAAGGCCTGAATAAATGCAAGCTCAATTATAATAAAGGATTATGAAAATAAATGGCAGCCCGCAGTCAGGAAAAACAAACCCAATCAAAGCCAATCTTAAAAAGAATGAATGTCAGCTTTTGTGCTACAGGGTATTATCGCAGAGTAGCATTAGTCCCACTCGACTACTATATAGATATAATCCGCCAACGTTTTTCTTTTGGCAACGGTGTCATTATTCTTAATTTGTAATTGAAGTGAATTTATCTTTTCGCGAGTATCTATGACGCCTGTAACGTCCCATGAGTCAACAGCCTCGTGGGATTCTTCTTCATGCACCGGAGCATTTATTGAGGCCCAAACGAGCGGCTTGGTCGGCCAGCCTGTGCCTATATCCCATTCTAATTTTCCCTGGGTGAATCGCTCTTCCTCGAAGTGTTCGACAAAAACAACGACTGACTTTATTAGTAGAGCATCTGCCGGGATAGATAAGTCTGAAAAATCATAGGATACGTATGAGCCGAAGCTGGTTTCCCACCGGTTGTTGTCGCTGGATTGGACAAGGCTGGTCTTTCCGTCTGCCGATAATGTTTTTCTGGTTTTTTGATTGTAGCCATCCAGTACGGTTAATTTTGCTGTCTTGGGCGGAGGTGGATTTACCGTAATAGTAAATGATTGGGTATCTAAGGCTGGGGTGCTGTTGCTATCGGCGACATTGACCACTACTTTATTATCCCCTACCTGGGTCGGTTTCCATTGTATCAACCCAGTAGCAGAATTTATGGTCATATCATCAGGTTTGGTGGTTAAGGAGTAAGTCAGCGTATCTGCGACATCGGGGTCTGCGGAGTCAACATCGTATGTATATAACGCACCGACTGTAGCTGTGGTTACAGGTGCTGAAGTGATGACGGGGGCATCGTTGATAATGTTGACCGTAACATTCACCCCGGCGGAATCAGTTAGGCCTTTGTTGTCGCTAATAGTGTAGGTGAATGTATCACTGCCGTAAAAGTTCGCGTTGGGGCTATAGCTCAGCGTGCTATCAGGATTGATAGTAACCGAGCCATTTGTGCCCTGGCTGACAGCGGTTAGCGACAACGTGTCGAGGTATAGATATCTTCCCACATTGTCTATGTCGGTGTCGTTCGCCAGCACATCAATCTTTACCGGCGTATCCTCCTGGGTCGTCGCAGTGTCATCATTTGCCACCGGCGGGTCGTTGACCGGTGAGACCGTGATTGACACGGCTGCAGGAGCACTGTCCGCTGCGCCGTCGTTGACCTTGAAGGTGAAGCTGTCCGACCCGTTGAAATTCGTGTTGGGCGTATAGGTCAGGTTTGGCGCTGTCCCACTCAAGCTCCCGTGGGATGGAACCGTTACCATACTGTAGGCCAGCGGGTCTGAATCTGAATCACTGCCTATCAAGCTAATCTCCACGGGCGTATCCTCCGTTGTAGTTACCGAATGAGGTTCCGCCACAGGGAGGAGATTCGGCGCGACATTGATGGAAACCGTTGCGGTGGCACTGTCCACTTCACCGTCATTCAGCTTGAAAGTGAAAATATCCGGACCTGTGAAGTGAGGCTCGGGCGTGTAGATGAGCCTTCCGTTGGTATTGAAGTTTGAGTCGAAGGTGAGTCTGCCGTTTTCAGGTTTTTTGCAGATAATGAAAATCATTGGGTCGCCATCGACGTCACTTCCTGTCAGGGTAGCGGAAACGGATTTGTTTTCTTTTGTCGTTTGAGACTGAGGATTTGCTATAGGGGCATCGTTTACGGCGAGCACTGTAACCGATATCATCGCCTGGTTACTATTTGCCTTTCCGTCGTTGAGACTGAAAGTGAAACTGTCTGGGCCGTTGTAGTTCGACGCCGGCGTGTAAGTTATATCGGGCGCTGTCCCACTCAAGCTCCCGTGGGACGGACCTGTTACAACATTGTAGGTCAGCTTCTCTCCATCGGGGTCACTTCCCATTAAGGTAATCGGCACCGGTTTGTCCTCCTGTGTCATTGCACTACCCTGCTCAGCCACCGGCGGGTCGTTGACCACGCTCACTGCAAATGTTAAAGCTATAGCTGAGAGAATTGCTAATGCTAAAAAGAGGGCAAATTTTCTCTTTGCAGTTTTTAGATGAAAAAGGTGCCGTCGTATTAGCTTAAAAGTCTTTATTTTCTGTGGAGGCTGAGCGTCGAGGCTTTTTCGTTCTGTGCTTTGAACCTTGAGAGCCTCTTCTGTCTTTGCCATTGCCATAGCTTTAGTCATTGGCTTTTCTTGGGCTTTGGATAGCTTTTCCTCTGCCTGGGCTAATGCCGCCGCGTACGAACGGACCTTCTCTTCTGCATCTTTTGCTTCTGCCTTTGCTGCCGCTATCTCCTCTTTGGCCAGAGCCTCGACTCTTTGTCGTTCTTCTCTTTCATCTTTCAGTTCCTCTTCCACCCTTGTTCTGGCCATTGCCTCAGTCTTTGCATTTTCTTGGGCTTTGATTAGCTTTTCCTCTGCCTGGGCTAATTCTGACGCATACGACCGGGCTTTTTCTACCGCTTCTTTTGCTTCTGCCTTTGCTGCCGCTGTCTCCTGCTTAGCCTGAGCCTCGACTCTCTCGGCCATAACACTATAGTTGCGATACTGTGTGAGGAGCATCTTTTCTGCTTCAGCTTTCACTTTTTGTTCCACCGAGGCCCTGGCCTCAATTTCTGCCTTTAGCCTTTCCTCTGCTTTGGCTCTTGCCTGGGATTCGGCTTTCAGCCTTTCTTCCATTTTTTCCATTGCCCTGGCCTTTTTCCTTTCAAACCAGGCGATGAAACCATGCTGGTGGAATGTTCTTTTCATTTTTTTATGTCTTTTTTATAGGACCTCTCTGCAATAGTATAGGCAAACCAGAGATGACACTGTGCACAAAGTCGTTTTCGTCTATACATTCCTGCGACTTTAGTTAAATAGCCCAATATCCCGATTAGTGATACCCCTTATATTCCTCAGGGTGATACGATGCTCCCTGGACATCCCAGTCGGTCTCAAAATTGTGCTTGACTGCGTGGGTGATTGAAAGTACCTTTATGGGCACAAAGTGGTTATTTTCAGCGCTCCCAAACAAGCCTTCGACGAGCTCAGGCCAGGGTTTGAGGGTGTCACCGAGGGTTGCTTTAATAGGTAAAGTTCGGTAATCGAAAGGAGAGATTTATGAGAAAGTCCACAGTCCACAGGATGCCTAACGGCAGATGCCTTACGGCAAAGACGAGCAGAAAAAATCACGACTTAACTCGCAGGGATTTTATCAAGAAATCAGCGGTGGCGGGGGCTGCTTTAGCGTCCGGCACAAATCGTATTTTTGCAGCCGGCTCTGATGAGCTGCGTATAGGACTTATCGGGTGCGGTGGTCGCGGGACGAGCGCGGCCTCGCAGGCCCTGACCTGTACCCAAAGGGGCGTCAAGCTCTGGGCGGTTGGCGATGTGTTCGGCGACCAGGTCAAAGCGAGCCTCGATATGCTCCACAAAGGTGCCGAGCCGAGGTACGACCGCGAGGCCTTCCCGTCCCTGTCGGATAAAATGGATGTGCCGGAGAGCCGTCAGTTTGTCGGCTTCGACGCTTACAAAAAGGTGCTCGAAAGCGGCGTTGATATAGTTATCTTGGCCTGCCCGCCGCATTTTAGGCCGAGGCATTTCAAGGCTGCCGTTGAAGCGGGCAAACATGTGTTTATGGAAAAACCCGTAGCGGTTGACCCTGTGGGTGTTCGTTCGGTGATTGAATCGGCGGAATTAGCTGAGCGCAAAAGACTGTCCATCGTGGCGGGTACACAGCGTCGTCATCAGGCACATTATATAGAAATTATGAAGCGAATTCATAACGGAGAAATCGGCCAAATCAGGGCTGCGCAGTGCTTCTGGGCTATGGGCCTGCTGTGGGTACAGGAAAGAAAACCGGGCTGGTCGGATATGGAATGGCAGATTCGAAACTGGCTTTATTTTACGTGGCTGTCCGGCGACCAGCCCTGCGAACAGCACGTGCACAACCTCGATGTCATTAACTGGGCGTTAGGGGCACATCCTGTCCAATGTATGGGCATGGGCGGTCGGGAAGTTCGAACCGGCCCGGAGCACGGCAATATCTTCGACCATTTCGCCGTCGAGTATGAGTATCCCGGCGGCGTGCGGGTGATGAGCATGTGCCGTCAGATGGCGGGGTGCACCGAGCGAGTATCGGAATATGTAGTCGGCACCGAGGGTTCCGCATATACCGACCAAAGCGTCGGCTTCATCGAGGGGCAAAATCCATTCAAATATGATGGTCCTGCACCCAATCCATACGTGCAGGAACATGCGGACCTTATCAAGAGTATTCGCCAGGGTGAGCCGGTGAACGAAGGTAAGCAGGTTGCGGAAAGTACACTAACGGCAATTATGGGCCGGATGAGCGCCTATACCGGCCGGGCGCTGAAATGGGACTGGGCGATGAAGGCCTCGAAACTGGACCTGAGCCCGCCGAAGTACGAATTTGGTGATTTGCCCGTGGCACCGGTTGCGGTTCCGGGCAAAACGCCGCTTATTTAACAAGTTTTGATTAGTTGTACTGTCTCACTTTGAGAACATGCATAAGCTCTTTAATAAACAACACTTATAAGCAAGCATGGCTGTCGATGAATTTGTCATAAAATTGAAAGAAATTCACAGATGCCCGCCATACAAGTGTTTCTGGCTGAATTACCAATTTCTGTTCCTATTTGTAGGCGAAATAAGGCCAAGGGAAATCTGTTTTAACTGATTTGCCGACAATACCTTACGTAATATAATATAAATTAGACAGTACAATTAGCAAGTTCTGGTTGAAAGGATTACTCATGAAAAAGAAGGCAAATGAAAAAAGAGAAGGGGTTTCCCGCAGAGACTTTATCAAGACATCGGCAGCATTGGGAACTGCGAGCTTGTTGTCAGGAACGGGACGAATGTTTGCGGCTGGTTCCGATAAGCTGCGGGTGGGTTTGATTGGCTGCGGTGGGCAGGGTACCCGAGATATTGTCAGCTGCGTCAACAGCTCGCCGGGCGTGGAGCTGGTGGCAATGGGCGACTTGTTCGAAGAGCGCCTGCAGGAGTCGCTCGATAAGCTCAGGAAGGACGTTCCCGCCGCCGTAAAGGTTACGTCAGACAAGCGTTTTGTTGGTTTTGACGCATATAAAAAAGTACTGCAAACCGACGTGCATTTGGTCCTTTTGACGGCACCACCTCACTGGCGTGCGGAGCACTTCCAGGGGGCTGTTGAAGCGGGTAAGCACGTGTTTATGGAAAAGCCGGCGGGGGTGGACCCGAAGGGTATTCGTTCGGTCATCCAGACGGCGGAACTCGCCCGGCAAAAGCGACTATCGGTGGTCGCGGGCACGCAGCGCCGACACAGCAAGAAATACCAGGAGACCATCCGGCGGATTCATGACGGTCAAATTGGGGAGATTGTGGCGGCCCAGGGCTATTGGAATGGTGGGGATATGTTGGGTTACTGGCAGTGGTATGACAAGGAGGACCGCTCCGATATGGAGTGGCAGTGCCGGAGCTGGCCGTGGTTCACCTGGACCAGCGGCGACCACATTGTCGAGCAGCATGTTCACAATCTCGACGTGCTCAACTGGGCACTCCAGGCGCATCCGGAGCAGTGCATGGGTATGGGCGGCCGGGCCGTGCGCAACCTGGGCAACATCTACGACCATTTCACTGTCGAGTATGAGTATCCGGACGGCGTTCGCGTTTTGAGCATGTGCCGCCAGATAAACGGCTGTACCGACAGGATTGCTGAACGTGTTGTGGGCACCAAAGGCGCAGCCGATGTTGACCAGGGCGTTATTACCGGCGAGAAGCCTTTCAAGTATGAAGGGCCCGACCCCGACCACTATGTCCAGGAGATGGCCGACCTGGTGCAAAGCATTCGTGAAGGCTCCCCCATCAACGAGGGCAAGCAGGTGGCTGAGAGTACGCTAAATGCCATCATGGGCCGGATGAGCGCTTATACCGGCCGGGCACTTAAGTGGGACTGGGCGATGAAGGCATCCAAGCTCGACCTTACGCCGCCGAAATATGAATGGTGCGATTTGCCCGTCTGGCCGATTGCGGTTCCGGGTAAGACAATGCTTATTTAACTTTAAAATTTTCCGCTAATAATGGTTGATTGAAAGGATAACTTATGAAAGCTAAAGCAACGAAGGAAAAATCGGAGATATCGCGCAGAGATTTTATCAAGAGCTCAGCAGCATTGGGAGCGGCGAGCCTGGCCGTGGGGACAAATAAAATCTTTGCGGCAGGTTCCGACAAGGTGCGCATCGGTTTGATTGGGTGCGGCGGACGAGGCACACATGATACAACAAAGTGCCTGAGCTCGGCAGAGAACGTGGAGCTCGTGGCAATGGGCGACCTTTTCAAGGACCGCCTGGACAGGTGTCGCAGGGCTCTTGGAAAGAACCTGGCCGATAAAGTAAAGGTAACGGAGGATACTTGCTTTGTGGGCTGGGATGCGCACAAGAAGGTAGTCGGGTGTGATGATGTGGATATGGTAATACTGACTGAGCCGCCGCACTTTCGTCCGCAACATCTCAAGGCGGCGATAGAGGCGGGCAAACATGTGTTTATGGAGAAGCCGGTGGCCGTGGACCCTGTCGGTGTTCGCTCGGTGATAGCATCGTCGGAGCTGGCGGAGCAGAAGAATCTGACGATAGTGGCCGGTACGCAGATGCGGCGGATATCACATTTAGTAGAAGGTATTAAGAGTATCCATGATGGTGTCATAGGTGAGCTTGTGGGCGGCCAGTGCGTCAGGCTCGGCGAAGGAATGCTGGACTGGGGGCAGAAGGAACGCCAGCCGGGCTGGTCGGATATGGAATGGCAGCTGCGGCGGTGGCTGTTTTTAACCTGGCTTTCCGGAGACTTTATAGTCGAGATGCACGTGCATAATCTGGACGTAATGAACTGGGCGTTCGGTTCGCATCCGGTCCAGTGCGTTGGTATGGGCGGTCGAGAAGTACGAACGGCACCGGAATACGGGGACGTTTTTGACCATTTCGCTATCGAGTACGAGTATCCGAACGGCGTGCGGGTCGAGTATATGGGTACCCAGATAGATGGCTTCAGTGACCGAAACGACCAGCGGTTTGTTGGTACGAAGGGTCAGGCATATACGGACTTTGGCAGGGTTGTAGTTGAAGGCCAGAACAAAGTCGAATACGCGTGGGATAAGATTGACCCTTGCATAAAACAGCACGCGGACCAAATTGCGGCGATTCGTCAGGGCAAACGGCTGAACGAAGGCAAACGTATTGCTGAAAGCACGCTGACGTCGATTATGGGTCGGATGAGCGCTTATACCGGCCGGGCTCTAAAGTGGGACTGGGCGATGAAGGCCTCAAAGCTGGACCTGAGTCCGCCGAAGTATGAGTTCGGTGATTTGCAGATGGGGCCGGTTGCAATTCCCGGTAAGACACAATTAGTCTGAGACGGAAGGAGAATTTTATGAAACGCAGTGTTATTGCGGTTACGGCCGTGGTGGTAATGACGGCGTTGCTGGCTGCGCAGGCGGTGTCGCCGGTAGAGAAGAATGAATCCCGCCTATCAGCGATGGGCGTGGATGAACCCATCGTCCCAAAAGAGAAAGTGATATTGTGGAACGGCAAGGATTTTACGGGCTGGAAATTAGTCCTAAGCGACCCCGAAGGCGATGTTACGAAGACGTGGTCAATCAAAGATGGAGTGATTTGCTGTGAGGGCAAGCCGGCCGGCTATATGCGGACCGATAAGGATTACGCCGATTACCTGTTTCACGTGGAATGGCGATGGCCTGGAAAGGGCGGGAACAGCGGTGCGCTGGTGCATGCGAGCGGCCCGGATAAGGTCTGGCCGAAGAGCCTCGAATGCCAGTTGGCTTCCGGTAACGCGGGTGACTTCTGGCTCATTGGCGAAGGACCGAAGTATTTGGAAAATATCGAGACCGCAGAGCACGCCAAGGGAGGCGACCGCGTCAAGGGGCGCAGGGTCATAAAGCTCAAAGCCAGCAGCGAAAAGCCGCTCGGTGAGTGGAACTCGTACGATATCATCTGCAAGGACGACTGGGTTGTGGTCCTTGTGAACGGCGTCTTACAAAATATTGCGACCAAAAGCTCGATAACGTCCGGTAAAATCTGTTTGCAAAGTGAAGGCACGCCGGTCGAGTTCCGCAATGTATATATCGAGCCGCTCGAATAAAACAACCCTGCCACAGTGGTGGCAGGGCTAACGCTTAACCCCGCCATCACTATGGCGGGGTTGCCCGCTTTAAACAATTTGCTTTTTTCACGGGGCATCGTCGGTTTGCCGCATCAGCGGGAGATACCACCTGGGCCGTTCGGGTCTGTTAGGTGAGTCGAGCAGCTCCTGCCAGGCCTCGTCGGTGAGGCGGTCGCTCATTGGGTGCTTGAACTCGTAGTATGAGAGTACAGGGCCGGCCGCCAGGAAAATCGAGCCGTCCGGAGCAGGACAGGCAACGATAATCAGGTCAACGTACCCTACAGCCTCTTCGAGGACTTTTCCCTCTGCGGTGTGCGTATGGACATCGGCGACGAGCGTTGTAATGAGACCTTTTTCCTCAACGCCGATGACAGCCCATTCGAGGGTTTTAGCGAATTGCCTTATATACCCGTAGTCTTCCTCGGAGAGGGTTTGGTTGGTCAGCTCTTTGTTGGCGAGTTCAATCAATCGGCTCAGTATGTTCTCAAGGCTTGTCAGCCGGTCTGCGGCCTGAGCCGAGAGTGCGTTGAGTTCGCTGAGGCCCTGCTTGGTCATCTGAGTCAGCGCCAGCAGTCTGCCATAAAATTCCGGCACAGGCTCGACGTAGCCGGATACAGAGGGCGGAAGGCTGGTTTCTACGGGTGTGTAGCTCTGTTTGGCGTAGAGAATGGTGTCGTGGCGAAGCTCGGTCCACGATGCGAGAGCGGCATTAAGCTCCTTCTTTTCCCAGGCCTGGGTTCGCATAAAGTTGGGGTATCCTTTGCCGAAGCCTTCATTAAGCGCCCTCAGTGAATACAGCCAGCCCCAGTAGAGGTTCCGGTTCCAATCGGAGGCGTCAAGGGTGTCGAATTCGGCCTGGAGCTCGTTGAAGCGGGGCCAATAGTCGATGTAGTCTGTGTCACCCTCTTCGATGAGAATTGCTTTGGCGCGGTCCGAGCCTAAGATGGCCATAACGTCCAGGCCCCGTGGATAGCAGCGTGCCCAGCGGACGCCTGTGAATCCATAAGTAAACGGTTTGGGGACAGCATCCCCTGTATAGTCGAGCACTTCGGGAAAGACAAGGTGCTGAAACATATATGAGTCCGGAATGAAGCGCTGGCCCATAAGGCGCATACCTTTTGTCTTGTCGAGGACCTCGTTGAGGGATTCGGGTGTAATGGGCGGCTGTACAAATACGTTGCCGGTGCCGCCGAATATTTTCGGCGAAGGGAGCAGGGCAAGCTCAGTCTTGAGGGCGAAGAAATTGTCCTCATCCTCTAAGACCGTGGGTTCAAAGCTACCGCCGAAGACTTTATCCACTGCACCGAGATAGTCATAAGGTGTAAGGTCGTCCGCCAGGCCTACATAGAAAGCGGTAACGGCGTATATCCGGTCCCAGAGGTCGCGGCCGCTGCGCTGGTCTATCTTTACCGCTTCGAGGGATTTGGCCAGCAGTACGGCCTGGGTGGTCTGAATTTTCGCATCCTCGACGCTGATGAGTGCGTCAGCCGAGGGCCCTGAAGATTCGGCGCCTTTCAAGAGAAAAGCCATTCGCCCGTACCACATTAAAGTCCTGAAGTATCGCTTAAGCCGTTCGCTTCGGGTGTAATGGCCTCTTGGGACGTATTGTGAGTAGTCCTCTTCGTATATGAAAATATCGCTGTTGCTGAATCCGGCGTGGGCGTCGATTTTGGCAAGCTCGCCTGCGACGAGCTCTGCTACCAGCTCCGGCACCTGAGCTACCGGCTCGATTAGTTTTTTTGCAACGGCCAGGTAGGCGATGTTGCGTTTTGCCGCTTCTTTGAGCCGGCCTGTATATTGTTCGTATTGTGTCAGCGAATCGTCCAGCAGTGCCGTTGTTAAGCCGTAGATGTCCGCGTAAAACTCTTGCTCTTCTATTTCCTTCAACGTTTCATCAAACTGGATATGATAAAGGTGAAGAAGCGTATCGGACGTAACGAATAAGGGCACGTTCATCCGGCGCAGGTGCTCGTATGGTTTTACGATATCGTTTTGGTCGGGAAAGTCGTATTCGAGGACGGCAAAACCATTTTGTTCGAGCAGGGGGACAGCGCTGTTCAGGCTAAACCTGGAATCCATCTCGTGGTAGTTTCCGATGGTTCCTAAATCGAGCGGGAGGAAATAGCCAGGTGCATTCGGCTCGATGGGATTGTCGTATGGGACGTAATATTTGTTTAATCCCGGTTTTTCGGTTTTGCCGTCATCTTTGGGTTTGAGCCAGTTGTCTATGAATAGGGTAAGGTCGTTTATGTCCACGACGCCGTTTCTGGTCAGGTCGGCGCCGCCGCACCAGTCCGGCTCACCGCAGCCGGTCTGTTGCCAATGAGAAATAAGTATGACAAAATCATCGATATCAATATCATTATCGGCATCGAGGTCGCCTTGCAGACAGATAGCAGCTGCTGTCAGGATAATGGATAAGATTGCAAATTGCTTTGTCATCTGAAAAAGTCCACCTTCATAATCCTTATACTATTTAAATTTTACCATAAAAACAGCACAAATTCAAATAAAAAAGAGCGGCTGATTTGCTGTTATGCCCATACCGGATGGAAACTTGGGCTGAAAGACGCAGGGGGCAGGTCGGGAGCTGTCCCTGCCTGACGGCTAAAGGTTATCTTGTTTTAATGCCGATGATACTTTAAGTCAAAGGTTAAAAATAAAGAACCAAAATTGTGGATTTTTACCCGGGCTCCTCAATTTTGCATTTTGCTCTTTTAAAAACCGAGAACTACGGCAAAAAGAGCCGGACCTTACCCTTTTTTAAAATTTTCCAATTTATTGACGGGCGGCGAAATATTCCCTCAATGCAGAGACAGGCCGTTAGAAAATTCGAAACGAGAAACGAGAAACGAGAAACGAGATTCTCGAAGAGCATTGAAACTCTACCTTTATGGAAAAACCTCAGGGGCTTTCTGGATTATCTGACTGTCGAGGCGGGGCTGTCTAACAATACCGTTTTAGCTTATGGCCGGGACCTTAGGAGCTTTCTTGTCTATCTAAGGCACTGCGAATCAAATAAAATCTGCGAGCTGCGGCAAATAAAGCCAATCCTTATTCAAAACTACCTGCGAATCCTCACTCAGGAGCAAAAGAGTGAAAGCTCGATTAAGCGTTCTCTGGTGGCTATAAGGATGTTCCTGCGGTTCGGCAAGCTTACCGGCCTTGTCGAGGACGACCTGACCTCAATGCTTGAAAGCCCGAAGGTCTGGCAGAAACTGCCGTGTATTTGCAGCAAACGGCAGGTTCTTGAGCTTTTGAATGCGCCGTGCCCTGACGAGCCTTTTTACTTTCGTGACAGGGCAATGCTTGAATTGCTCTATGCGACCGGCATGCGCGCCAGCGAGATAGCGGGATTGAAGACCTCAGATTTAAACCTCAATATAGGCTACCTGCGCTGCCTTGGTAAAGGGAACAGAGAACGTGTGATCCCAATCGGAAAAGCTGCAATCGCAGCGATAAATGAATATCTGCTCCGCCCTGGCGGACGGCCCAAGCTGCTCAGGCCTTTTAGTAATGTTTTTTTTCTTCTTTCCCGAACAGGTCGGCCAATGAGCCGTATTGAGATTTGGAGATTAGTCAAAAAGTATGCGGTTCGGGCAGGTATGCCGAGAAATTTAACTGTGCATACATTAAGACATTGCTTCGCAACGCATCTGTTGGCCGGCGGGGCCGATTTGCGAAGCGTCCAGGAGATGCTCGGTCATGTGGATATATCCACTACCCAGATTTATACGCACGTTGACCAGGAAAGATTAAGAAACATTCACCGAAAATTCCATCCAAGACCGTAATGGACTTGGCCATCCCTTTCGGGACTTGTAATTGGTAATTGGTGATTAGTAGCTTACAAAAAACGTGAACATTTACAATTTACCAAAAAATCGATTGACTTGGATGTAGTTTGTAGGTTATTATATGATGAAGCTGATGGGCAGCAGTTTCCTCAAGGTCATCCGGATGAGCGTAAAGAGATTATATCTGATAATATTAGTTCTGGTGATAGGATGCCAGCAAGGCGGCATTAGTGCAGACAAGGCGGCTTTTGCGGCTAATACAACAAATGGGGCGCCTGCAGAGGCCAAGCCTGACGAGCAATTGGAAATCAACAAGAATGCCCTTCTCGAGGGTCCAAGTGAAGAAATACGCATAAAAGCGGCAGCTGTGATGTTGGGTAGTGAAAAACCCTTAGCCAGAAAGATTCTTATTGATGCGCTGGTTCAAACGAAAAACAGTGCCGCACGTATGGCTGTCTGTAAAGCATTGATTCAAACCAGGTCATCGGAGGGAGAAATAAAGAACAAGGAAGATTTCATCCAGCCGCTGCTCGGCGTCTTTGCCACGGAGGTTGCAGCAGAGTCACAGCTGGCTGCGGAGGCAACACTGATTTTTAAGTATGACAAAATTGAACAATCGCTCGAAGGGATAGCAATAGATGCTTCAAAGCCTGTCAAAACGAGATTAAATGCCATACAAGCACTAAAACTTCGCCCTGATATGATGGCGACGATTAGACTAATAGGGCTGGTTGATGACCCTGAGAAACAGGTATCCTCCGAGGCGGAGGCGGCTTTGCATTCTCTGGGCATACCTGTAGGCTCAGACCCGGAAGCGCGCATACAAATTATCTTTGAGCTTAAGCGCAAAGGTCGAGACGAATTCCTTCGTGACTGGCTGATTCGCCAGGAAGCGCAGATGACTCAGATGAGAGCCGAATTGGACGCTTGGCAAAGCAGATATCAATCGGCGTTGGGCAAGTTATACGATGGCATCAGTGATGAGCCAGCCAGAGGTAAGTTTTTGGCTGAGCATTTGAGCAGCTCGGAAGCTATAATCAAATTATGGGCGTTGGAAAAGGTCTCTCAATGGAGAAAAGGAACGAACCCGAAATTGCCGACGGAACTGCTTGAGCCTATTTTGGTCAATTTGATTTCAGATGCGAACAGAGATGTTCGGCTCAAAACAGTTACATTGTTGTCTTTGATGGTGGAGTTGAATTCGACTCAACTGTTATTAGCACAGCTTGAATCCGAGCCTGACGAGCGGGTCAAGACCGGATTGTTGGATGCGCTCGGTGGGGCGTGTTCATACGCCCTTTTGCCTTCTTCATCGGTCAAGATTTCACCGGAAATAAGAAAGCAAGCCCTGGAATGGGCGGCGAAATACCTTTCAGAAGAGGATGTGGGAAAAGCTCGGAAGGGAGCGGAAGTTATAAGAAAGCTGCTTGAGCCGGAGGGATTAAAACCGGAGGAGCTCGACGGGTATCTTGGTTTGCTTGTCAAAAGATATGACCAGCAAAAGCAAAAGCCTGACAGTGCACTACGTGGAGAGCTGCTCGGCGCAATGGCCGGCTTATGCACACAGGGCAGCGCCAGCAAGGCCAAGGCAGCTACGCTTTTTGGGCCGTTATTTATAGAAGCTCTGCGAGACGAAACAAATTTTGTCCGGGAAACAGCAGTAGATGGGCTTATCTATATCGACAAAGCAAGCGCACTGAAAAGATTGAGAAAAGATTTTGTCAATGACCCCAGTATCATACTCAGAAAGAAACTGACAGACCTTGCAGGTGAAGTCGGCGGCAAAGAAGATTTGACCTGGCTGGCAGAAAAAATAGGTTCAAACTCCGAAAGTGGACCTGCCTGGCAGGCCATGCTTAAGATATTCGATGTCTCCGATTCGACAATTCTTAACGAATGGATGGACAAGCTTACCTCGCCGGAAAGCAAAACCAAGTTATCCGATGAGCAGAAGATTGCTTTTCTTAAGAAAGCGGAGGCAAAGGCCTCGGCCGAAAATAAAATAAAAATGCTCGAAGGTGTTCGGCAGAAGCTGGCTTCACTTTATTATACAATAGGTCAGTTTGAAAGGACGGCGGAGTATTTTGAACGGCTTTACAAAGCTGCCCAGACGGATAAGGAAAGAGAGACAATCGTTCCAAACTTATTGGATGCTTACTTGAGGGGGGCGAAATTAGAGCTTGCAGCCGAATTGGTGGGGCAATGCCTGGCGAAGGAAGATTTGAATCCTGAGGACGCTGTTCTGGTCTCAATTAGCAATTATCTGCGCAAACCGCCCGCTGGAGCTGACCCGAATACGGTTCTGAAAACACTGAGCGGAATAAAGCTCTCCGGTCCCCGGCCTAAGTGGCGAGAATGGCTGAAAAACTGGACTGACCGTCTTGGTAGAGGTAAAGTGGCGGGAAAGCCTGCAGAAGCTGTCAAGCCCAAAGAGGAATAAGTAACAATTCCTCAGTTATTTTGATTCGGTGAATCTTGGAGAGCTCAATAGTGCTCTGTAACATGTGATTTGCATAGTTGTCACGCCTGTTGGAAGTCCGCTCGTGGCGGATATCCGCGTTGCGATGCCCCCGTCTTTCTTTCGCAAGAAAGCAGGGGGCCGCGGAAATCTCAGCCGTTATGCTTTAGATTGCTTCGCGGAGTTTATCCCTTCGACATGCTCAGGGCAGGCTCTGAGCGAAGCGAAGGACTCGCAATGACACCCGTCATTTGAGATGTTACAGAGTAGTAGGTCTCTATGGCGGTCTTAAGCATTACAGACAGTAGGCAATAAGGGGATATGTGCGGGCGTTTTTGCGTTGTTACGGTGGGACGAGAGCTGTTTGGGCGTAATTTCTTATAAAAAAGAAAAAAAATTGAAAATTTTTCATTTTTTTTCGCATTTTTTACTTTTTTATGTTTGCACATAGAGTGTTATTTCGATAGATTACTTAGTTTACGTTAAAAAGCTGTTGATGAGTTACGGATTCCTGCGCTATCAGTGTATATAAATTGAGCAGGAATGAAGAGGAATTGTTTGTATTTTTCGACTTTTGGTTGGTTGAAATCGTGGTTTCTTATTCGATTTACCGCGGCAGGCTCTGCTTTGCGTAGGTGCTACCGTAGTAAAGCAGGTTCGCTACGTAACGCGAGCTCGCAGAGCAAGGTGGGGGCGGTGAGTCAGGTAAAGGCTGCTGTAGCTCAGTGGTAGAGCGCGTCCTTGGTAAGGACGAGGCCATGGGTTCAAGCCCCATCAGCAGCTAAATGCAAGCGGGTCAAGCCTGGGCGGCTTGTCCGGCATCAAAACGATGCGAGCCTCGCAGCATTGTCAAAGAAGATTTTGTGCCGCAGGGTAAGCTAAGTCTGTTTTGGTGTGGGACAACAGGAATCGTGGCTGTGAATTGATTATAAACAGAGTGAAAGTAGTTTTTAGGAAATCAATAGGGACAAATAAATACTAACCCTGTACATTGGAGGTTTATATTAAGATGGCTAAGGCGGTATTTGAACGGACAAAACCACATATTAATATTGGTACTATCGGTCATGTGGATCATGGCAAGACAACGTTAACGTCTGCAATGACGAAGGTGATGGAATTCAAAGGGCTATCGAAGTTCAAAACTTATGACGAAATCGCCAAGGCGTCGGAGGCTCAAGGCCGGCGCGATGCAACAAAGATTCTGACAATCGCAACGGCGCATGTGGAGTACATGACGGAAAATCGGCACTACGCCCATATTGATTGCCCCGGTCATGCGGACTACGTCAAGAACATGATTACCGGTGCAGCCCAGATGGACGGGGCGATATTGGTGGTGAGCGCGGCCGACGGCCCAATGCCGCAGACTCGCGAGCACATTCTTCTTGCCCGCCAGGTTAACGTGCCAAATATAGTAGTCTTTCTCAACAAAGTGGACTTGGTTGACGACCCTGAACTTCTCGATTTAGTTGAACTGGAGATAAGAGACCTGCTGAACAAATATAAGTTCCCCGGCGACGATACTCCGTTGTTCCGCGGCTGCGCCATCAAGGCGATGAGGGCTGAGAGTCTTGATGATCCTGCCTGCCAACCGATCGTAGAGCTGCTGGAAGCGATGGACAACTACATCCCAATTCCGCCGCGTGAGGTTGATAAGCCATTTCTTATGCCTATTGAGGACGTTTTCAGCATTAAAGGCCGGGGTACTGTCGGCACAGGCAGGGTCGAGCGAGGTAAAATCCATACCGGTGAGGAAGTTGAAATTGTCGGGTTTGCAAAGGAAACTCGCAAGACGGTTGTTACCGGCGTTGAAATGTTTAACAAGACGCTCAATGAAGGCCAGGCGGGCGATAACATCGGCGTGCTTTTGCGTGGCGTTGAAAAGAAGGATTTAGAGCGGGGACAGGTTGTTGCAGCACCTGGCAGCATAACTCCGCATACCAAGTTTCAATCAGAGGTATATGTTCTAACCAAGGAAGAAGGTGGTCGTCATACGCCGTTCTTCGCAGGCTACAAGCCGCAATTTTATTTCAGGACAACGGATGTTACCGGTTCTGTTCTTGCGTTAATGAGCAGGGAAGGCAAAAGTGCAGAGATGTGTATGCCGGGCGATAATATAGCGATGGAGGTAGAGATTATTGCGCCCATCGCTATGGAGGAAGGCCTTCGCTTTGCTATTCGTGAGGGCGGTCGGACGGTCGGTGCCGGTGTTGTAACTAAGATTCTTGCCTGAACATCCCTGAGTAACTTCTTTGGGAACTTCGAGCGTCTGAAAGCAAGGCGCTCAGAGCGGCAAAGTGTACCCAGGCGGGCATCTGCGGAACAATCAAATGTTTCTTAATTAATTGAGCCTGTCTGTTGGGAATGAACCTTATGGCTAAAAAGAAGAGCAAAAGGGAGTATGTCTGGCTTGAGTGCAGCCAATGCAGTGATAGAAACTATCGGACAAGTATTAGTGTAGCAGAGGGTACGCCGAAATTGAATCTAAAGAAATACTGTAAGAGGGAACGTAAGCATACGGTTCATAAGACACGGCGCAAGTAATTGGTTATTGAAAGATGTGGATTTCGGCGTTTCGAACAATAGCAAATAATCGATAAGAAATAATCAATAATCAATTGAACAGGCCAGTAGCTCAATTGGCAGAGCGTCGGTCTCCAAAACCGAAGGTTGGGGGTTCGATTCCCTCCTGGCCTGCTTTGAATCGGCAGACGTGGAGCGAGATACGAGGGTGATAAAGCTGCTTGTGTTTGGCTGATACGAGGTCAATTATGATTTTTAGTATTTATAAACGCGGCCAGGGCAAATATACAAGGCTCTATAGTGCTTTTGCCGCAGCAATAATTGCCGGGATAGGCTGTTGGCAGCTTTACAGTAAATTAGAGGCTGTTGAATGGGGGCTTAGCCGCAAGGCGGCATTGTGGATTGCAACTATGGTGCCTGCCGGTTTGTTTGTTGTTCTTGCTCTTTTGATTTCCTGGCTGATAAATAAACCTTCCGTTGCAGATTTTATGATTGCTGCGGAGGGCGAAATGAAAAAGGTTAGCTGGTCAAGCAAACAGGAAATAGCTGTTTCGACATTTATCGTTATCGTGGTTGTGATTATTATGGCTATACTTCTTGGAACCACGGATATCGCCTTTAGAACGTTCTTTATGTGGCTCCTGGGGTAATATTGTATCTCGAACGGCATACGAAACAGGGTGTTAATATGCAGTGGTACGTTTTACGAGTTGCGGCAAATAAAGAAGTGCAGGTCAAGGAAGCCCTTTCACAGAAGGTTGAAAGAGAGGGTTTGGCAGATATTATTGGCAGGATAGAGGTTCCTGTTGAGCGGATTAAGCGTATCCGCGGCAACAAGCAGACGGTTCATAAGCGAAAACTGTATCCCGGGTATGTATTTATGGAGATGGAGTCAACCGAGGATAAGCGAGTTCCGGAAAAGGCCTGGTTTATGATAAAGGGGACCGCGAGTGTAGGAGATTTTATCGGTACGGATGGAATTCCGACGCCGATGCGGGATACGGATGTGGCGAAGATGCTTTTAGAGGCCGAAAAGCCTGAGGAGGCGCCGAGCATCAAAGTCGAGTTTAAAAAAGGTGATATGATTAAGATTAGGGAGGGAGCATTTGAGAACTTCGAAGGCGTTGTCGATTCGATTGATTCTGAGCGTGGGATTGTAAGTGTAATTGTTACGATATTCAGTCGAAGCACGCCGCTGGATATAGAGTATTGGCAGATAGAGAAATTGTAAAGTGCCTAAAGTGAGCTAAAGTGCCTAAAGTGAACTGATAATCCACAACTTTAGGCACCTTAAACTTTAGCTCGCTGCTATACGAGAGATGAGATTATGGCCAAAGAGGTAGCAGTAAAGATTAAGTTGCAGGCGCCGGGCGGACAGGCGACTCCGGCCCCGCCGATAGGGCCTGCTTTAGGTCAGAATGGTGTGAACATAGGTCAGTTCGTTTCGCAGTTTAATGAGCGAACAAAGGGGCTCAACGGAACAATCGTGCCGGTTGTGATAACGGTCTTTAAGGACAAGAGTTTTACGTTTGAGGTCAAAAGTCCGCCGGCGGCGGTTCTGCTGAAACAGGCGGCTGAAATCACAAAGGGCAGCGGCGTTCCAAATAAAGAGAAGGTCGGCCAAGTCAGTGCCAAGCAATTGCGTAAAATTGCTGAGACCAAGTTCAATGATTTGAACGCATACGACATAGAACAGGCCGAGAAGATTATCAGAGGCACAGCCCGAAGTATGGGCGTGGAGATAATTGATTAGTAACAACTTACACAAAACGAGATAAACAATGCGGATTAAAAGCAAAAGATACAGGAAAGAGTCGGAACAGTTGAGCAAAGAGAGCCTTAGCCTGATTGAGGCGGTCAAGAAGGTCAGATCGTTCAAGTCGGTGAAATTCGACCAGAGCATAGAATGTGTTCTGCACTTAGGTATCGACCCGAAGCAGGCTGACCAGCTGGTTAGAGGCTCAATATCTTTGCCTCACGGGATAGGCAAGCAGAAAAAAGTCATTGCTTTCTGCGAGGATTCGGATGTTGAGGCGGCCCGAAGCGCTGGTGCCATTGAGGCGGGGTGCGATGAGCTTGTTAAAAAAATCACGGACGGCTGGATGGATTTCGATGTGGCTATTGCATCTCCGAATGTGATGGGCAAGGTGGGTAAGCTCGGGCGGATTCTGGGGCCGCAAGGGAAGATGCCTTCACCCAAAAATGGTACGGTTACAGGCAATGTTGCGACCGCAGTGGCTGAATTTGCTGCGGGCAAAGTCGAGTTTAAAAACGATGCCGGGGGCAATGTTCACGTAGTAGTCGGTAAGCAAAGTTTTGAGACCGAAAAACTGGTAGATAATATTGATGCGTTTGTCTCGCATATAAAGAAGATAAAACCTGCGACTGCCAAAGGGACGTATATCAAAAAAATGAGTATATCTGCGACGATGAGCCCCGGCATAATAGTTGGTATTTGAAGTGTAAATCGTGAAGTCGAGTGTGAAATTCGAAATCCTAAGCACGAAATTCGAAACAAGCACGAATGACCAAAATACAAAACCGGAAGATTCGCTTCTGATGAGTGAGTTCAATACGAATGAATCAACGTTTTGGACATTTGGTATTTGAATTTTGAATTTGTTTCCACCGCAAGGTGTCCTCCGAAAGTCCGCAGGATGCCTTTCGGCGGAGTCCTCCGCAAGGAGTCCCAAGGACTTTGGACTGCGGAGGATTTTGGAATTCGATATTCGAATTTCTGATATTTTTCTGACATTGAAAAATTTGCTTTTGATAGGCAGATACGAAGTACAGGTGACAGGATGAGCAAGTATGTAAAAGAGCTACTACGGTCGGAACTGGAAAAGAAAATCGTCAACGAGGACATCAAAGATTTTTTGGTCATCAGCACTAAGGGTGTCGGTGGTGTTGACAATAATCTGATGCGCGGTGAGCTCAAAGAAAAAGGCGTCAGATTATCGGTGGTCAAGAACTCACTTTTTAGAAAGGCGTTAAGCAACCAACAAATGGAGCCGGCATCGGCGTTATTTAGCGGTCCTTGCACTATAGTTTATGGCGGTGACAGTATCGTTGACGTTGCAAAAGCATTAACCGAATGGGTCAAGAAGGTCCCTGTGATAGAGATTAAAGGTGCCTTTCTCGACGGCTCAGCTTTAGACGCTAAAGGAGCAGAGGGCCTTTCAGAGATGCCGACACGAGCGGAGCTGCTCAGCAAGATAGCCGGCTTGATACGGTCCCCTGTTAGGAGATTGGCATCAATTGTTGGTGCACCTGCGGGGATTATCGCAGGTTGTATAGAGATTATTGCAGAGGGCAGCGAAAGCCAAGCGGCGTGAAACGAAATACGAAATATGAGATTGCCTATGTGGCTGTCCCTGGTAACGGGGTTAAACGAGACGGCGGAGTTTCGGCTACCACCAGGCGCTATGTAACAGGAGTTAATAGAGATGGCAGAAGAACAGGTAAAAGAAGCTAATAAGAAGGCAAAAGAAACCAAGGGAACGAAACAGAACAAGGAAGCGAAGAAAACAGAGGCAACTAATGAAACAGGGAAATGGGACAGTAAGGTTAAGAAGCTTGGTGATGATATAATGGGCCTGACGTTGATGCAAGCCAAAGAGCTGGGCGATTATCTCAGGGACGAATATGGTGTTGAGCCGGCTGCGGGCGGCGCTGTTATGGTAGCAGGTCCCGCTGCACAGGGCCAGGCTGAAGAGGAGGAAGAAAAAACCAGCTTTGATGTAATCCTCAAAGAATTCGGCGATAAAAAGATTCAGGTTATCAAGGAGGTAAGGGCTTTGACGGGATTGGGATTGAAAGAGGCAAAGGACCTTGTTGATAGTGTTCCCAAGCCCGTCAAAGAGGGGCTCAGTAAAGAAGATGCTGAAGCTGCGAAGAAGCAGCTTGAAGCTGTCGGGGCCGTAGTTGAATTAACATAAGCGGGAGCAGGACGGTGTGCCTGACCTTTTGGGATGCAGAAATTAGGGAAGCGATATGGGATTAGGGCAACCACATAGGGTTGTTCCTACGGGAGATTGGCGATGCAAGAAATTGGTGCTGGACAAAGCGTTCGAAGTTTTGGAAGCGTGCGAGATGCCGTTGAGATTCCGGACCTGGTAGCAATACAAAGAAGAAGTTACGAGCAGTTTTTGCAGCAAGACGCCGCACCAACCAGAAGAAAGTGCAGCGGACTCGAGGCCATTTTCCGCGAGACTTTTCCTATCGAAAGCTACGACAAGAAGATGGTTCTGGAATATCTCTACTACGAGCTGGAAAGGCCGCATTATACCCCTAATCAGTGCCGACAGTTACGGCTGACCTACGGCTACCCGTTGAAAATATGTTGCAGACTGCGGACCAAGGAAGGTGAGGATTTGGCCGAGCAGGCGATGTATCTTGGTGAAATACCGGTTATGATAGGCGGCGGAGAGTTCATTATCAATGGTGCGGTGCGAGTCATTGTAAGCCAACTGCACCGAAGTCCGGGCGTTGATTTTCTTATCGAGAGCAAAGAAGGCGATAGAGTGCTGCACGGCGGCAGAGTCATACCGGAGAGGGGCAGCTGGATAGAGATAGGGGTTACGAAGAAAGACACTTTAGTCGTCAGAATCGACCAGTCCAGCAAGATACCGGCAACCATTTTGCTGCGGGCGATGGACGAGGCATACGGGACTACAGAACAGATTCTGCGGCTGTTTTATCCGACGAAAAAGGTGCCTCTAAGTAAATTGGAGCCTACTATGTGGTCGGTGCAGCCGCTCGTGGACGAAGAGTCCGGTGAAATCATAGTAAAAGCCGGTGCGCAAATCAGCGATAAAGTCTCTTTGGTACAAGCAGTATATGCGGAGCCTAAAGCTAAAAGCGCCAAGAAGCAAACAAAAACTAAAAAAGCCAAACGAGCAGAAAACGATATTGAGGTTATCGACATGGTCCGGGATGTTCTCATCTTGAACACCTTGGCCGAGGATGATATCCAGAACCACGAGCAGGCATTGCTCAAGTTTTATATGAGATTGCGACCCGGTAATCCGCCCAATAAAGAAAAAGCGACAACTTTCTTTGCGGAGAAATTTTTTGATTCCAACCGTTACCGTCTCGGCAAGGTCGGCCGGTTCAGATTGAATCGGAAGTTCAACCAGACAGTGGATGAGAATGAGATGACGCTTCGGCCCGAAGATTTTCTCAACACGATGAAATACATAATGGCTTTGCGGAACAACGAGGGCCAGGTTGATGATATCGACCATCTGGGCAACAGGAGGTTGCGTACAATCGATGAGCTCGCGGCGGATGAAATCAGAAAAGGGCTGCTTAAGCTGCGCAGGACCGTTCAGGAACGGATGAGTATGAAAAGAGACGTCGAGGAGGCGCTGCGCATTGCAGATTTGGTTAATTCCAAGAGCGTTTCGAGCAGTATCAACTATTTCTTTGGTCGCGGTGAGTTGAGCCAGGTTGTTGACCAGACCAACGCATTAAGCCAACTGACGCACGAAAGGCGTCTGTCTGCTCTTGGGCCGGGCGGTTTGAACAGAAGGCGTGCCGGCTTTGAAGTGCGCGATGTGCATATCAGCCATTACGGCAGAATTTGTCCAATTGAAACACCTGAAGGAACAAATATCGGGTTGATTGCTTCGTTGGCAATATTTGCCTCGGTTGATGCGTATGGATTTTTACTTACACCATATCGCAAAGTCAAAAGAGCTAAGGTTACAGACGAGGTCGAATATTTGCGGGCTGATGAGGAGATGAAGGTAATATTCGCACCTCCGAGTGCGGTTGACACCGACAGCGGCAAAATCCCTGAAGGATTCGTTCTTGCAAGAAAAGGCGGTGAGCTGACCCAAGTTTCCAATGACGAAGTTGACTATGTAGATGTTTCCGCCAAGCAGATTGTCGGTGTTTCAGCTTCACTTATTCCGTTCTTAGAGCACGACGATGCAAACCGAGCTTTGATGGGCTCAAATATGCAGCGACAAGCGGTTCCGCTGCTAAAGACGGAGTCCCCTTTGGTCGGTACGGGTATGGAACAGGTTGTCGGCCAAAACTCAAGTATGGTCGTCCGTGCCGATAAAAGTGGGGTTGTTACTGAGGTTGATGCAACCAAGATAGTCATTGACCATACGGAGGAATATAATCTCGAAAAATTTGTTGGTTTGAACGAGAGAACCTGTCTTAATCAGAAGCCCATAGTCAAGCTCGGCGACAAGGTAAAGGCCAGCCAAATCATAGCAGACGGCGGAGGCACCGCCAATGGTGTTTTGGCGCTTGGAAAAAATATCCTTGTGGGATTTGTCTCTTTTGACGGGTTTAACTTTGAGGACGCAATTATTGTCAGCGAGAAACTGTGTAGGGACGATAGCTTTACGAGCATTCACATCGACGAATTTACAGCCGAAGTTCGCGAGACCCGCCTTGGTAAGGAGGAATTTACCCGTGACATTCCCAATGTCAGTGAAAGGGCACTACGGAACCTTGATGAATACGGAGTAGTCTGTGAAGGAACAAGGGTCTGCACCAGTGATATCTTAGTAGGCAAGGTTGTGCCAAAGAGCAAGACGGAACTGACACCCGAAGAAAAACTGCTGCATGCTATATTCGGCAGGGCCGGCGAAGATGTCAAAAATGACTCACTTGAGATGCCCAGCGGATATGAAGGTGTTGTAATAAAGACGGAACGATTTACCAGGCGCGGCGCAGGCTCCGAGGAACAAAAGAAGGCACAGGCGGTCCAGATAAAAGAATATCAAAACCAGATGGTGGCTAAAGAATGTGTGATATTCAGACAGATGATAGAAGCTATTCACAAGAAGTGTGAGGTCAACATCATCGACCCATCCACACGTCAGAAAGTCGGTGCCAGTCTTGACGACGAGGTCACTTATGAACAGATAGAAAACTTTAATATTAAGTGGGTCAAACCGGCTTCGCTGCGGGATGAAGCACAGAAAATCGTGGATAGGTTCTGGTCCAAGATTACTGAGATTCAGGAAGAAAAGAAGCACAGGATTGAGAGTTTGAAACACGGCGATGAGCTGCCCAGCGGTGTTCTGCAAATGGTAAAAGTTTACGTTGCGATTAAAAGGGAGCTGTCAATTGGCGATAAAATGGCAGGGCGTCACGGTAATAAGGGTGTCATCGCCAAGATTATGCCCGAGGAGGATATGCCGTTTCTCGAGGATGGTATGCCTCTTGACATATTGCTGAATCCTCTGGGGGTTCCGAGCCGAATGAATGTTGGCCAGATTCTCGAGACGCATCTCGGCTGGGTGGCGAGGGTGTTAGGATTTAACGCTATTACACCGGTGTTTGATGGGGCTACCGAAAAGGACATCCAGGAATTGACCGAAGAAGCGAACGAGCTTATGAGAAAACGAAAAGCACAGCTCGAGGAGGGGAAAAAGGTACCGCCGGCGGATGAATTTTTCATTAATGTGCCGAAAAGCCTCAAGACACAATTATATGACGGCAGGACAGGTGAGCCTTTTGACCAGTGTGGTACTATCGGATACATCTATATGATGAAACTGCATCATCTTGTCGATGACAAGATTCACGCCCGGGCAACTGGGCCATATAGCCTGATTACACAGCAGCCATTAGGAGGTAAGGCCAGAACCGGCGGACAGAGGTTCGGAGAAATGGAAGTCTGGGCCCTGGAAGGATACGGGGCCGCTTATACGCTCCAGGAAATGCTCACCGTAAAAAGCGATGACGTTGAAGGACGAACGAAAATCTATGAGTCAATGGTCAAAGGACAGAACACTCTTGAAGCCGGGACGCCGTTGTCCTTTGACGTATTGTGTAATGAAATAAGAGGATTAGGGTTGAATATTCAGCTTGAAAAGAAACGGCTTGGAAGCACCGTACTTTAAGTGATTAGTGAATTACCAATAGTCAAGTGTCAATGGTAAGGGGTATTAAATGTTAGGAAGTATTTACGATCGGATTAATGACTATGGTTCGGTCAAGATTTCATTGGCCAGTCCAAATGATATTCGCAGCTGGTCTTTTGGCGAAGTACGAAAGCCCGAGACCATCAACTATCGTACATATCGGCCTGAGAAGGACGGTTTGTTTTGTGAGCGAATCTTCGGGCCTGAGCGCGACTGGGAGTGTGCCTGCGGAAAGTACAAAGGTACTAAGTTTAAGGGAATAATTTGCGACCGATGCGGTGTCAAAGTTACGCACAGTCGCGTCCGAAGAAAGCGAATGGGGCATATCAATCTGGCGGCGCCGGCTGTGCATATATGGTTCTTTAAGGCTATACCCAATCGGCTCGGAAACCTTTTGGCAATGAAAACCGCCGACCTGGAGAAAATTATCTATTTCCAGGAATATGTCGTAACGGACCCAGGGCAAAGCCCACTGAAAGCTGGACAACTGCTGAGCGAGGAAGAATACAGAGAAGCAGAAAACAAATATGGAAAAGCTTTCAAAGCGGGGATGGGGGCTGAAGCCATCAAAGCTTTGCTGGAGAACCTCAATCTGGATGAAATCAGCATCCAGCTTAGAGATGCTATAGAAAAAACAAATAGCAGGCAAAAGATAAAAGACCTCACAAAACGGCTTAAGATTATTACCCAGGTCAAAAGCAGTAAAAATAAACCACAGTGGATGGTTCTTGAGGTAATACCTGTTATTCCGCCGGATTTGAGGCCGCTCGTACTGCTGGAGAGAGATAATTTTGCTACAAGTGACCTAAATGACCTGTACAGGAGAATTATCAATCGCAACAACCGATTAAAGAAGCTGATAGACCTGAATGCTCCCGAGGTGATTATCCGCAATGAGAAACGGATGCTGCAGCAGGCGGTGGATTCGCTGCTGGATAACGGTCGCTGCCGGCGTTCAGTTCTGGGCAGTAATAATCGGCCTTTGAAATCGTTGACCGATATGATTAAGGGCAAGCAGGGACGATTCCGCGAGAACCTGCTTGGCAAGCGTGTGGATTACTCGGCTCGGTCAGTAATTGTGGTAGGCCCTGATTTGAAACTTTATCAATGCGGTCTGCCGAAGAAAATAGCTCTCGAGCTGTATCAGCCTTTTATTATTCGCAAACTTAAACAGCGTGGTCTGGCCGATACGATTAAAAGCGCTAAGAGGATGATTGAACGACGCGACGAGCAGGTCTGGGACATACTCGAAGAGGTTATTCATCAGCATCCTGTCCTGCTGAACCGTGCGCCGACCCTCCATCGAATGGGCGTTCAGGCCTTTGAGCCGGTACTGGTCGAAGGTAACGCAATTATGCTGCATCCGCTGGCCTGCAGGGGATTTAATGCCGACTTCGACGGGGACCAGATGGCGGTGCATTTGCCGTTAAGTGTCGAGGCCCAGGCTGAGACGCATATTTTAATGATGACCACCGCCAATATTTTTTCACCGGCCAATGGCTCGCCGATGGTCGGACCATCACAGGATATGGTGATGGGCAATTATTATTTGACCTATGCTGAACCTCGTGACACCTCCGAGAAAAAAGAGCTTAAGCTGTTCCGAGATACTTTCGAGGCTATTATGGCTCTGGAAATAGGCAAAATCGATTTGCACACAAGAATCATAGTCCGTCTTGGTGATGTCAAGGTCGTTGGAGATTCAGGACCGAAGGATTCTACTGTCGTTGAAACAACCGCAGGGCGTTGCATATTTAATGATATGCTTCCGGAAAAGATGCCGTTTTACAATATGACTATGTCTCAAGGGGTGTTGAGCCGAGTCATTAGTGACTGTTTCAAATTCACAGGCTCGGCCGAAACGGTGGACCTGCTCGACAGAATAAAGAATTTAGGCTTCAAATATACTACTCTCGCCGGATTGAGCTTTGGTATTACAGACCTCAAAATACCGGAAAAGAAAAAACAGATTATTGAACAGACTGAAAACAAGGTAAACAAAATACGTAAGAACTACGATGATGGAGTGTTGACTGAGGGGGAAAGGTATAATCAGGTTGTCGATGCCTGGACAAATGCAAGGGTCGCTGTAACAAACGAGATGATGAGAGGACTTAAAGAGGATAAAAATGAGGATGGTTCCCCTTACCTTAATCCAATCTATCTTATGAGTGATTCGGGAGCGCGGGGAAGCGTAGATCAAATTCAGCAGCTTGCAGGTATGAGAGCACTGATGGCAAAGCCAGGCGGTGAGATTATCGAAACACCCATTAAGGCTAACTTCAGAGAGGGATTGACCGTCCTTGAGTACTTTAGCTCTACTCACGGTGCGAGAAAAGGACTGGCAGATACTGCACTGAAAACAGCAAATTCCGGATATCTTACAAGAAAACTTATCGATGTTGCTCAAAATGTGGTTATTATTGAAAGAGACTGCCAGACATTGCAGGGAATCACAAAAAGCATTGTCAGCAGAGGTGAGCAAATCGATGTTCCACTTTCGCAGCTTATTATTGGAAGAACAGCCAGAGACAATATTCGCAACCCGATTACAGATGAAATGATTGTGCACGAGAATGAGGTGATAACTCCCGAGGCAGCAGAAAAGATTGAAGCTCTGGGACTTGACGCCATCAGAATCAGAAGTGCCCTTACTTGTGACAGTCCGTTTGGAGTTTGTGCAAAGTGTTACGGCTGGGATATGAGCACCGGACAATTGGTTGAAGAAGGTTCGGCGGTTGGCATTATTGCAGCCCAGTCCATCGGGGAACCAGGTACACAGTTGACGCTGCGGACGTTCCATACCGGTGGTGTTGCTTCGCGAGCCATTCTTGAGCGTGAACAGAGGGCAACACAGGAAGGGAAAGTGCAGTATCGCGATATCAATGCGGTTGCCATCAAGTCCGAAGACGGCGGAAAGGTAACAACTGTGGTAGTCGCACTGAAACGCAACGGCGAAATAGCTATTCTTGACGAAAAAGACAGGGAGCTCGACTGGTTCAAGGTGCCTTACGGCGCCATCGTTTTGGTCAAAGACGGACAGAAGGTCAAAACGGGTGAATCATTGTTCAGATGGGATCCACACCGTACACCGATTTTAGCGGAAGTGGCTGGGCTTATACGGTTTGTTGATATTATTGAGGGCGAGACGATTGGAATTGAGGAAGAGCGAAAAGGCCAGGTCGGCAGACCCATCGTAATCGAGCATAAAGGCGATAAGCATCCGCAAATCATTATCGAAGACAAGGATGGCAAGATACTCGACGTTCACTACCTGCCTGCGGGGGCCAGAATCGAAGTTAATGAGGGTCAGAGTGTTCAGGCAGGCCAGTTGCTTGCTCATCAGCCCAGAGCTACCGGCGGCACTCAGGACATCACGGGTGGTTTGCCCAGAGTTACCGAAGTATTTGAGGCGCGCAAACCCAAAGACCCCGCCGCAATGGCTGAGATTAGCGGTCGCGTCGAGTTGCGAAGCGACAAACGCAAGGGCAAGATGACGATTATAATTCGCTCCGAATCCAGCATGGAAAAAGAGCACCATGTCCCGCGTGACAGACACCTTAATGTTCACACCGGCGATTTCGCTGAAGCAGGTGATGCCCTGACGGACGGCCCGTTGGTGCCACATGATATTCTGCGAATTAAAGGTGAAGAAGCACTGCAGAGATATTTGACGAAGGAGATTCAAAATGTCTATCGCTCACAAAATGTGAACATTAACGACAAGCATATTGAAATCATCTGCGCTCAAATGATGAGAAAGGTTGAAATTGAATCTGTGGGTGACAGCTCGTTTTTGCCGGGTGAGGTAGTTGATAAATTCGTGTTTAGAAAAGAGAATGAAAAATTGACCAACAGCGTCAAGATTACCGACACTGGAGATGCTGCCGATTTACAGGTTGGTCAGGTTATCGACAAAAAGGATTTGGCCAGCATTAACGAGAAGGTTGAATTGATTGGCGGTACGGGGGCTTCGGGCAAAAAACCAAAACCTGCGACCGCCAAGACACTGCTTTTGGGGATTACGAAGGCTTCACTGTGGTCGGAGAGCTTTATCGCGGCAGCCAGCTTCCAGGAAACAACTAAGGTCTTGACTGGAGCGGCTTTGGCGGGTAGGGTGGATGAGCTTCACGGATTGAAGGAAAACGTGATACTCGGGCACCTGATACCGGCGGGCACGGCATTCAAGCCGTATCTTGATATAAAGGTCAAGCACCTTGCGGAAGCTCCGCTGCCGAAGGAATTCGAAGAGGTCAAGGAAGTCAAGGAGGCCAAAGAGGCCGAGGCGAAGGCCGAGGCCGCCGTCAGGGAGGCTTTGGGAATCAATTAGTTATTGATATTAAGATACGAAAGACGAGACAAGAATTATGCCAACTATAAATCAGTTAGTTAGACATCCTCGGGCGAAATCGAAGGGTCATAAGCGGGTATCCGATATTAGCGGCTCTCCTCAGAAAAGAGGTGTGTGCCTGATAGTGAGGACCCAGACGCCCAAGAAGCCGAACTCAGCTTTGCGGAAAATTGCCCGTGTCCGGCTGACCAACGGGAAGGAAGTTACAGCTTACATACCGGGCATCGACCACAATCTTCAGGAGCACAGCACGGTTACGATTCGCGGAGGGCGGGTCAGAGACCTGCCGGGAGTGCGGTATCATATTATCCGTGGTGTCCTTGACTGTGCCGGCGTGGCTAATCGAAAACAAGGCAGAAGTAAATACGGTGCAAAAAAGGGAAAATAGACCCAAGATTACAGACTCAAGACCCAAGACTACAGACCCAAGACCCAAGACTAAAGTTTTGTCTCTGTAATCTTGAATGAGGGAAAAGTAATGTCCAAAAAGTTTACCGCTTCAAGTCAACAATTAAAGCCGGACGCGAAATATAACAGCAAGCTGGTCTCTAAGTTCGTGAACTGTATGATGTGGGAAGGCAAGAAAAGCACTGCGCAGCAAGTTTTTTATGACGCTATGGATATCATCGGAAAAAATGTCAAGGATGTTGGCGCCCTTGAGGTATTCGAGAAGGCGATAAACAATGTAAAGCCGATGATAGAGGTTCGCAGCAAGCGTATCGGCGGAGCCAGTTATCAGGTTCCGATGCAGGTAAGCACCAAGCGCCAGCAGTCGCTTGCCTTCAGATGGATAATGGACTCAGCGAGGAGCAAAAAGGGCAAACCTATGTGCGAGCGTCTGGCTTCTGAATTGATAGATGCTTATAACGAACACGGCGGAGCAATGACTACGCGTGAGAATGTCCACAGAATGGCGGAAGCAAATAAGGCCTTTGCCCACTTTGCCTGGTGAGAGCTGTCGTTTATAACTGCCACGGTGTGTTTATAAAAATAACCGTGGCAGTTTTTTTTATATTGTATTACGGCGTTGTGATATTGCCGTGTAGGGTCAGGCCTGTGTGCCTGCCTAGGTCAACCACATCGGATTGTCTCTGCTTGAGATACGAATAATGTCGAGCACTTTGGAAAAATTACGCAATATCGGGATTATGGCTCATATCGACGCTGGCAAAACAACAATAACCGAGCGTATTCTTTTCTATACGGGTAAAACCTACAAAATGGGGGAGGTCCACGATGGTACTGCTGTAATGGACTTTCTGGAAGAGGAGCAAAGAAGAGGCATTACTATCACTTCAGCGGCGACGAAATGTCCGTGGAAGGGTTTTGAAATCAACCTTATCGATACTCCGGGACATATTGACTTTACTGCTGAGGTTGAAAGGTCGTTGCGTGTTCTCGATGGTGCTGTAGCGGTATTTGACGGCAGCGAAGGCGTGCAGGCCCAAAGCGAGACTGTCTGGAGACAGGGACAGAAATACGACCTGCCCTGTCTTTGCTTTGTGAATAAGATGGACAAAGTAGGCGCCGATTTTGAGATGACCATTAAAAGTATTCGCGATAAGCTGCTTGCCAATCCGATTTTAATGCAGATTCCCATTGGCGCAGAGAACTCTTTCGCCGGTGTGATAGACTTGATAAAGATGCAGGCTGTTTTCTATAAAGCTGAAAAGATGGGAGCGACTTTTGAAGAAACAGAAATTCCCTCCGAGCTGAAAAAAACTGCTCAGCAGCAAAGACACCAGATGATTGAGCTTGCAGCCGAATACGATAACGAGCTTATGGACAGCTATGTTCATGATAAGCCGGCCCATATTAAAATAATTACCAGAGCAATCAGAACAGGAACCCTGAGCAACAAGCTTCATCCGGTATTTGTCGGCTCTGCCTTGAGATATATTGGTGTGCAAAGGCTGCTTGACGGCGTCCTGGCGTATCTGCCTTCTCCACTGGACAAACCTGTCCTGACGGGCCACAAACCGTCCGATAAAAAAAAGAAAATATTCATCAAGTGCGACCCAAATGGCAGTATGGTGGCGCTGGCGTTTAAGATTACCAGCGATGTTCACGGCGATTTGAACTTCCTGAGGATATATCAGGGCAAATTGAAGTCCGGCAGCAGGGTCTTGAATACAAATCGCAATCGTCGTGAGAATGTTACGAGGATATTTGAGATGCACGCCAACGAGCGACAAATTCTGGACTCGGCAAGTGCCGGCGATATTGTCGCAGTTGTAGGGCTCAAGCAAACACTTACGGGGGATACGATTTGTGACCCTAAAAGTCCCGTTTGCCTGCCAAGCATTACATTTCCCCAGACGGTTATTAACATGTCGATAGAGCCAAGAACCGCAGAGGAAAAGTCAAAATTGGCTGATGCACTGGCTGACTTGAAGCGTGAAGACCCGACTTTTGAATGTAAAATAGACGGCGAGACGGGCCAAACAATCATTAGCGGAATGGGGGAATTGCACCTGGAGATATTGCAGCACAAGCTGGTAAGAGAGAAAGGGGTTCACATCAGGGTTGGGAAACCACGTGTCGCCTATAAGGAGGCAATCACAAAATCGGCCCAGGCCGAGGGTAAATTCATACGCCAGACGGGCGGTCACGGGCAATATGGCCATGTTGTTTTACAGGTTGAGCCGCTTTTGACCGAGGATGGCCATTGGAGCCGCGAAATTGAATTCCAGAGCGAGGTTTCTGCCGATGCGGTGCCGAGAGAGTTTATCCCTGGTGTTGAAAGGGGAAGCAGAGACGCTCTGAGCAGTGGTGTATTGGCGGGCTATCCTATTGTGGGAGTTAAAGTTACGCTAATTGACGGCTCATTCCATTCTGTGGATTCCTCTGGTCTGGCTTTTGAGCAGGCTGCCTCAATTGCGATTGAAAAAGCGGTCGAAAAGGCAGACCTGGTTTTACTTGAGCCTGTAATGCGGCTTCAGGTAGTAGTGCCCCAGGCTAATTTTGGGGCAGTGCAGGGTAATTTGCTTGGAAAAAGGGGATTCATCACGAATTGTTGGGTACATGGAAATATGCAGGTAATCGATGCTAAAGTGCCGCTGGTGGAATTATTTGGGTATTCCAGCGAAATAAGAAGTGTAACAGCCGGCAGGGGGACCTTTACTATGGAGCCGTTGAGCTATGAGAAGGTCCCGGAGCAGATTGCCAAGCAGATTGTCTTTTAAAGACTCAAACTGACCGAACGGTCAGTTTTAGTTAAAAAAAAGTATTTTTTTTGTGTTTGAAGCAATTTTTTACCGACAATTTATTGACAGCAGTTGATTTATGTGATAGTTTCTGGAGTTTTTCAGCCGTAGCGAGCATTGTCAGGGATGGCTTTGCGTAAGTTGTAGTTGGGCTGTGGCATATCCGAAATTCTGTGGTTAGGAATGGTTTATAAATCTGTTATAGGGGTGCACCAACAACCGATAAATGGTTTTTGGATGGGCCATAATTGGTCCGAACCCGAACTCTTAAGGAAGGCGAATTTGATAGTTGATTATTGAAAAACGGAATCGCAAACAGCAAGTCAGCAATCAATAATTGGTTAAAAGGCCTTTCCTGCCAAAAATCAAACAAGATAAGTGTGGCGGATAGCAGAAAAACTATAGGCTAAAGGCGGATTTTTTATTTTGTTTTCGCTTTATTAAGTTGATATACTTCAAGGCCTTATAAGTATGAAAGAGAACGAACCTTCTTAGAAATGCTTTTGTGACGAATAATACGATACAAAACGGCAAAGTTTCTAAGTGGGTTAATAAATAATAAATATAAGATAAAGCTGCTGTCTTGTCTGCTGGTTTTGCAGGGGCAAGCTTGTCCGGACGAAGGCCGGCAGAAGACGGCGGGCAGCGAAAAGGAAATTTATGGCTGCTGAAACAGAGAGAATAAGAATTAAGATGGAGTCCTACGACCACAGAGCTCTTGATGCATCCGCCAAGGAAATAGTGGAGCACGCTCGAAAGACCAATGCCCGTGTCAGTGGTCCGGTGCCTCTGCCCACACGTGTTGAAAGATATACGGTTTTGCGCAGTCCACACATCGACAAGAAATCGCGTGAGCAGTTCGAGTTGAGGACTCATAAGCGTCTGATTGATATTCACGAGGCCAACGCCCGAACGGTTGAAGTGTTGAACCGATTGGTTGTACCGGCAGGGGTTTTTGTGAGGATAAAAGCCTGATTTATTAAAGAGTGGGACGAAATTCGAAGCACGAAATAGTTAGCAGTTAATTAGTATTTGTTGCGGAAAACAAAAATTGACGATGTCACCCCTGCGAAAGCAGGGGTCCAGAGCGAAAAATACGGATTCCCGCTGGAGTTTATCCCGCACACGATGCGGGGCGGGAATGACAAATACTCTATCCGCAACAGGAACTAATTAGCAAATTAGTTAATTAGAGATTGGTTAGTAGGATATCAGGTTACCCGGAAATCAGGATGCAGGTTACCAGTATATCGGGGTATCAGGAAAAACCAACCTGATGTTCTGATGACCTATTTCGGTATTCGAATTTTGGATTTAGTAACGTGTTGTTTTAGTTTTGTACGAAATACGAGATTTGAAGTTATGGCGATGTTGTTGGGAAAAAAAGTTGGAATGACCCAGGTCTATGACGATTCGGGTGAATTGTTGCCGGTTACGGTCATACAGGCAGGCCCTTGTGTCGTTATGCAGGTAAAAACAATAAAAACCGACGGGTATAATGCTGTTCAGCTTGGTTTTGATGAGATAAAGCCTGTACGCAGGAAGAGACCGCAAATCGGACATTCCCAGAAAGCCAACACGACTCCGAAAAGATTTATCAGAGAAATGCGGCTGTCTGCCGAGGCGGAGCCACAGTACGAACCGGGTAGTTCCGTGACGGTTTCGGTCTTTGAGAAAGATAAAATTGTTGATGTTGTTAGCACGAGCAAAGGCAAAGGCTTTGCCGGAGTGATGAAGCGATATGGTTTTGGCGGTTTCCCGGCTTCTCACGGCACTGAACGAAAACACAGGGCTCCAGGGTCACAGGCAGGATATGGTACCGACCGAGGCCACGGCGGCAATATCAAAAAAGGCAAGAAAATGTCCGGACAGATGGGCAACCGCCGAGTTACTGCGAAAAACCATAAGCTGGTAGAGATAGACGAGGAGAAGAACTTATTGGTCGTTAAGGGTTCTGTGCCCGGCCCAGCCGGTGGTTATTGTATTGTACGTAGTGCCAAAAAAGCATAAGTAATGAAAGAACGAAATTTGGAAAATGATTGATTTAGCTGTTTACAACACGAATGGGCAGGAAGTCGAGAGCCTGAAAGTTGATGAGGCGATTTTTGGCGGCTCGGTCAGATACCCATTGCTTAAACAGGCCATTGTTATGTATCACGCTAATAAGCGCGTGGGGACTGCCGCCAATAAAGGCAGAAGTCAGGTAGCCGGTTCGGGCAGAAAGCTGTTCAGGCAGAAGGGTACCGGAAATGCCCGCGTTGGTAACATCAGAACCGGCAAACGTGTCGGTGGCGGCGTTACCTTTGCCAAGAGCCCCAGAGATTTCAGCAAAAGCATGCCTAAAAAGCAAAGAAGATTAGCCAGGGACTCGGCGATATTGGCAAAGCTTTTGAGTAACAATGTTGTCGTTGTTGACGGTTTAAATTTTGAAAAACCGAAAACCAAAGATTTTATAGGCGTTCTAAACAACTTAAAAATTGAACGTAGCTGCCTGGTAACGATTAACTCCGCAGACGTAAACCTTTATAAATCAGCTAAGAATGTTCCGAAGGTAGCTGTTATGCCTGTTAGCGCACTGAACGCCGGCGATATCTGCAACTACCGCAAGATGCTGTTTACCAAAGAGGCGTTTTTATCTATTTTGAACAGAGACCGGGCAGGCGAAAATTAACGGGTATAGGTGTGGACGATTATAACGTAATAATTCGGCCTTTGGTTACAGAGCAGGGAATGCACTTTGCGAATACAAAAGGTGCGTATTCTTTTGAGGTAAATAAAAGGGCTAATAAGACTCAGATAAAAAATGCTGTCGAAAAAATATACAATGTCAAAGTCCAGAAGGTAAGGACAGCTAACCGTAAAGGCAAACGACGTCGCAGAGGCAGAGCGTTCGGAGAGACGTCGAGCTGGAAAAAGGCCGTCGTATTTCTGTCGCCGGAGTTCCATATAGATTTATTCTAAATACGGGGTACGAATTATGGGTATTAGAGTTTATAAACCAACAAGTGCCGGGCGGAGAAACAGCTCGGTCAACGATTACGCTGAGCTGACTACCGATAATCCCGAGAAGTCGCTTTGCAGGCGGCTCAAAAAGAACGGCGGAAGAAACCATTATGGTATAACTACCATTCGGTTCAGAGGCGGCGGCGCAAGAAGAATTTACCGCGTTATAGATTTCAAGCGTAATAAGGACGGCGTCCCTGCGAACGTAGCGACGATTGAATACGACCCTAACAGAAATTGTTTTATATCTCTGCTGCACTACACTGACGGTGAAAAGAGGTATATATTAGCACCGCTTGGTATAAAGACCGGAGACAGGGTGGAAAGCGGCCTGGCTTGTGAGCCTAAGATTGGTAATGCGATGTCACTTTCGGCTATTCCTGGGGGCATGGAGATTCATAATGTCGAGATGAGAGCCGGCCAGGGTGGAAAGCTGGTCAGAGGCGCCGGCAACGCCGCAAGAATTGTGGCAAAAGAAGGTAACTGGGTTACCATCGTTTTGCCGAGCGGTGAGATGCGGACGGTTCGTAAGGAATGCCGGGCAACAATTGGCCGAGTGAGCAACCCCGACCACCAGAATGTACGCATTGGCAAAGCCGGGCGAAGTCGGCATATGGGCCGCAGACCGCACGTAAGGGGAAAAGCGATGAATCCGGTTGCTCATCCAATGGGTGGTGGAGAAGGCAGGTCAAACGGCGGACGCCATCCCTGTTCGCCTACCGGTGTGCTGGCAAAAGGTGGGAAAACCAGAAACCCGCGAAATCCAAGTAACAAGAGGATTATTCGAAGACGAAAAAGTGGACGTTTTCAAATTAGAGTGTAGAAGGCACAAGCAGTTGAATATTTGATTTAATCGTGCGAAAAACGCACATGATGAGAGATACGAGAAATGGGAAGATCTCTTAAAAAAGGACCATACATTGACGACAAGCTGTTTGGCAAGGTCAATAAGCAAACTGCATCCGGCTCTCGCGAGCCGATAAAGACCTGGGCAAGAAGATGTACGATAATCCCGGAATTCGTGGGTTTTACATTTATGGTCCACAATGGCAAGATATTTCATAAGGTCTTTGTAACCGAGGATATGGTGGGGCATAAATTAGGTGAATTTTCGCCCACACGGACGTTCAAGGGACATTCAAGTAAGAAGATAAAGTAATATGCGTGAAGCGCTGTTCGTGAGGTGGAATGTGAGATACGCTTTTGTCAATCTGAGCGTCAGCGAAGAATCTGGGCGCCGAAGATGAGATTTTTTCCGCCTTTGGCGGACTCCGCTCCGTTCAGAATGAAATGGAGTTGCAATAGGAAGCATGCTAAGTGCTGATAAGTTAAAAGAGTTTTGCCGGGAACGGCAGGTGGATATCGGGCAGCTGGCCGACCGGCTTGCCGGAGCCAGGCTCAATAAGAAGCAAGCTATAGCGGCTATTAAGAACTGGCAAAAAGGCCTGTTTAAGCCCAAACCGCAGGCGGACGATATTCGCCGTTTGGCGGGCGTTTTTTCCGTTGAGGTAAATGATATAGCTGACTGGTGTTCGTCTTATCGTTTTGCACCGATGTCAGCGAGCAAAGTCCGGTTAGTTGCGCAGCTGATAGTCGGTCGAAGTGTTCAGGACGCAATGAATATCCTGAAGTTCACGAGAAAACGTGCTGCAACGATGATTGATAAGGTTTTAAGAAGTGCCGTTGCGGATGCCGACGAGCAGCATGTTGACGTTGATAATCTTTATGTAAGCTCGGCTCGCATTGATGATGCAGGAATCCGCATCGGCACGAAAAGATGGATACCGAAAGACAGAGGCAGAGCGCATCCTATTCGCAAAAAAGCTTGTCACATACATATAACAGTAACGCAGGTGTAAAGCGAAAAAGGAAAGGATAAATACGAAATTCGAAATCCGAAGCACAAAACTATGAAAAGCACGAAGTACAAAACTCGAAATTCGAAACAATATCTAATGACTGAAATTCAGATGCGGATACGCACGCTTCTGACAGGCGTGACCAAAATAGTAAGTTTTGAAAATTTGAACATTTGAATTTCGGATTTTTTTCGGATTTCGTATCTTGATATTCGGATTTAGTAGCAGATTGTTTCGGATTTAGATATTAGGTTCTCATTCATGATATTGGTAAAGAATAACAACAAAATTGGGCATATTGAGGGCATTTGGCCGATATGTTATAGGACAACTTCTCATTTTTTGCAAGGAGACACAATATGCCCGAACAAAAACGC
>Ga0315296_10000023_pt1 | contig 188346 bp, 184 predicted proteins | sample YL17G14_18_MG_FD_203921 | JGI IMG/M metagenome (GOLD analysis project Ga0315296, IMG submission 203921) | Sediment microbial communities from Yellowstone Lake, YNP, Wyoming, USA - YL17G14_18 | ecosystem: Environmental > Aquatic > Freshwater > Lake > Sediment | place: USA: Wyoming | collected...
TAAAGATGAAGGTGAGATTGACGCAGCTTGTGAAGAAGGCCGGCTGAGCATCAAAGCTGGGGCCCCGAGAGTGGGATGTTCTCTGGCCGATTGCCAGAGCCCCGGCTACGTAGGGCGAGAGGAGGCAAGATGAAGGTGAGACTGACACAGCTTGTGAAGAAGGCCGGCTGAGCATCAAAGCTGGGGCCGGGCGCTCTGGCCGAGATACTCGGGGAGGTCCGTTTTCCCGTGAACGAGAGGGTGATTGTGGGGATTGATACCCACGATGACGCAGGGGTGTATCTCCTGAGGGAGGACCTTGCACTTGTCCAGACCGTTGATTTTTTCACCCCCATAGTTGATGATCCCTTTACCTTCGGTGAGGTTGCTGGGGCCAATGCCATGAGCGACATCTACGCCATGGGCGGAGTTCCGCTCACCGCCCTGAATATCTGTGCTTTCCCATCTGACCTGGATCCGGATGCGGCCAGGGACATCCTCAGGGGGGGTGCTGCAAAGGCGGCTGAGGCCGGTGTGGTAATTATTGGGGGGCATACGGTGGAGGATCAGGAGCTAAAATATGGTCTGGCTGTAACAGGGACTATTGACCCTCGGAAAATCATGACGAACAAGGGTGCAAAGCCAGGTGATGTCCTTTTCCTCACAAAGCCGATAGGGACAGGGATCATCTCAACGGCAGGGAAAATGGGGATGGCATCTCCGGAGCAGCTCCAGGAGATCATCAGTGCCATGAAAGAGTTAAATAGGGATTCCTCTGCGCTTTCCCTGAAGCACGGGGCCAGGGCCATGACAGACGTTACGGGTTTTGGCCTTATCGGTCATGCTTTGGAGATGGCCAGGGCCAGCAACGTTACGATTGAGTTTTCTTATTCCCAGGTCCCTTTGTTCAGCGGTGTGGTGGAGCTGGCAAAGAAGGGGTATATAACCGGATGCGGGAGGAAGAGCAAGAGCTATTACGGGACGCTTGGGATCGTTCTTGAAGGGATGGAGGACGAGGCCGTGGATATTCTCTATGATGCCCAGACCTCAGGGGGGCTCCTGATCTCCATCCCGGAGGAGAAGGCCGAGGGGTTTGCCGGGAGCCTGAGCGAAGCAGGCATCACCAGGGCAGGTCGGGTTGGGCGGGTCCTTTTAAAGGGGGATGCGAACGTGAGGGTCGGACCATGAGAGCACTGATAAGTGTTTCGGACAAGAGAGGGGTAGTTGAGCTGGCAAGGGGGCTGAAGGGCCTCGGCGTGGAGATCCTTTCCACCGGGGGGACGGCCAAGTCGCTGAGGAAAGAAGGGATAGAGGTCATTGATGTTTCATCAGAGACGGGTTTCCCCGAGATACTTGATGGACGGGTCAAGACCCTCCATCCGAAGATCCACGGCGGGATACTGGGACAACGCTCAAAAAAGGAGCACCTGGGCGAGATGGAAGCCCAGGGTATCCAGGCCATTGACCTTGTTGTAGTGAATCTCTATCCCTTTGAGGAGACTGTTGCGAAAGAGGGGGTGAGCCTTCAAGAGGTTATAGAGAACATTGATATCGGAGGTCCCTCAATGGTCAGGGGCGCAGCAAAGAATTATGACGATGTTGCCGTGGTTGTTGACCCGGATGATTACCCGAAGATAATTGAGGAGATGAAGGGGGGAGGCATTACCAAAGAGACCAGGTTCCGCCTGGCAAAAAAGGCGTTCGCTCACACTGCGCGCTATGACGGTGCGATTTCCAATTACCTCTCATCCCTGGATGGAGTTTGTTTTCCTTCGGTCCTCACCCTCCAGTGTGAAAGGGTTCAGGACCTTCGCTATGGAGAAAATCCCCATCAGAAGGCAGCCTTCTACCGGTCCCCCTCCCTTCAGTTGCAATACTTCGTATCAAAGGGGTCAGGCGCTCTGCCAAAGGGAGAAATTGAGAAAGGGCTGGCAACGGCCGAACAGCTTCAGGGCAGGGAGATCTCCTACAACAATATTCTGGACCTTGACAGTGCATGGGCACTGACATGTACTTTTGAGGAACCTGCAGCGGTCATCATAAAGCACACAAATCCGTGCGGCGCTGCGACATCAAAAGTGAGCCTTAAGGACGCCTTCATGAAGGCTCGTGAATGCGACCCCGCCTCTGCTTTTGGAGGCGTGATGGGATTCAACAGGATTGTGGATGAGGAGACCGCCCTTTCAGTTGGAGAGGGGTTTGTAGAGGCTATTGTAGCCCCGGGTTACGAACCAGCGGCCCTCAAGGCATTTGAGAAGAGGAAAAATCTGAGGATCCTGAGGATCCAAAATACTAAAGGAAAAAGCCTGACCCCAGGATGGGAGATGAAGGCGGTGAGGGGAGGTGTGCTTGTCCAGGAAAGGGACAGCCTCATGGAGGATCTGAGGAAGGCAAAGGTCGTCACGAAACGTGCGCCGACAGACGAGGAATATAAAGCCCTGGACTTTGCTTGGCGAATAGTCAAGTTTGTGAGGTCCAATGCCATTGTCTTTGCAAAGGAGGATCAGCTTATTGGGGTCGGGGCCGGCCAGATGAGCAGGGTGGATTCCGTCAGGATCGCCATAATGAAGGCAAGGTTTCCTCTCAAGGGGACCGCAGTGGCCTCCGATGCATTCTTTCCCTTTCGTGACAACGTTGATGAGTGCGCCAGGGCAGGGGCCACAGCCATTGTCCAGCCTGGGGGCTCTATCAGGGACGCGGAATCCATAAAGGCTGCGGATGAGCATGGGATGGCCATGATTTTCACGGGATTCCGCCACTTCCGTCATTAATGGGCCATGTCGCTTATTGACAATTAAATGGGCGCTGTCCCTATTTTATGAAGGTCCTTGTCATAGGAGGCGGCGGGCGTGAGCATGCCCTTGTCTGGAAGATCGCAAGAAGTCCAATCGTAAAAAAGATATTTTGCGCCCCGGGTAACGCAGGTATCTCCCATGAGGCCGAATGTGTTTCTATTCGGGCCGAGGATATTGCAGGGCTTGCTGACTTTGCTGCCAAGGAGAAAATTGACCTTACTGTTGTCGGCCCGGAGCTTCCCCTGTCCAAGGGGATCGCTGATAGATTCAGGGAGAAGGGGCTTGCGATCTTCGGCCCAAGCCAGGGGGCTGCAGAGATTGAAGCCAGCAAGGTGTTTGCAAAATCTCTCATGGAGAAGTATGGTATTCCAACACCCAGGGCCAGGATATTTACAGGCAGGGAAGATGCCCTTCGGTATGCAAGGAGCACGAAGCCTCCACTTGTGGTCAAGGCGGACGGACTCGCTTCGGGAAAAGGGGTAATCGTGGCGAATACAGCGGATGAGGCGTGTGCTGCGGTTGAAGACATGATGGGAAAGAAGGTCTTTGGTCAGGCCGGAGCCAAGGTAATTATTGAGGAGTGCCTCCAGGGGAGGGAAGTAAGCGCACTTGCCTTTTCAGACGGGGAGCGAATCCTTCCGCTTCCACTCGCCAAGGATCACAAGAGGGTTGGGGACGGAGATGCAGGGCCAAATACAGGGGGGATGGGCGCCTTCTCACCAGTCCCATTCGTGGACTCAAAAACCGAAAGCAAAATACACCAGGAGATCCTCCTGCCTGTAGTGAGGGCAATGGAGAGGGAGGAGAGACCCTATCGCGGGGTTCTTTATGCAGGCCTGATGTTCACCAGTGATGGTCCAAGCGTGCTTGAGTTCAACTGCAGGTTCGGTGATCCGGAGACCCAGCCCATCTTCTGTCTCCTTGAAGAGGATATTGTCCCGATACTCGTTGCATGCTCGGAGGGGAGGCTTGGGGAGAAGAACGTTGTCCATAAAGTTGGCGGCACATCCTCGGCAGCTTGCGTGGTAATGGCTTCGAGGGGCTATCCTGGGGCCTATGATAAAGGATTCCCCATCTCAGGCCTTGAGGAGGCTGCCAGCCTTGATGGGGTGAAGGTCTTTCATGCAGGAACATCCATGAAGGATGGACGGTTTGTCACTGCTGGCGGGAGGGTGCTCGGGGTTACCGGAAGGGGTGATACCCTTTCCCAGGCATTATCCAGGGCCTATGCGGCTGTGGGAAAAATTTCCTGGGATGGTGTACACTACAGGAAGGACATTGGATACAGGCCATAAAATCATGCAGGCAGCGAGGCTATTGAGAAGCATCATTCTTATCGTGTGCATCCTCGGTTCGCCATTTGGGTGTTCAAGGGAGCTGCCCGAGGCATTTAAGGGATGCTGGGATGGGCCCCTACCGGCAGGGGCCAGCCGCCTGCCCAATGGAAGGGTTGTTTTGCCTGCGGGGAAACAGATCAGTGTGATCGGTTTTCCCCAGAACCTTGCCCTTTCACCCGATGGGAGGACACTTGTTGTAACACTCAATGGCCTTGGGAAGGTCTTCAATCAATCCCTGCTAACGATGAATACCTCCTCCGGCTCTATGCATTATATGTTCTTCCCGACCCTGTTTCAGGGAATAGCCATGTCTCCGGATGGGAGCAGGGTCTATGCTTCCGGAGGCGGGGACAATGCGATCTATGTCCTAAGTGTGGGAGCTGAAAAATCAACTTATTTGAAGAACATTCCTGTAGCCGGGTATCCGGTGGGCCTTACAGTAAGCCCGACCGGAGAGATCCTGGCCGCCTGCAGCCTTGATGACACAGTGAAGGTTGTTGATCCCTCTCTTATGGCCGTCACAGTTACCATTCCGGTTGGCAAGTACCCATGGGCTGTGGCCGTGGACAAGGAAGGGGAGCACATCTATGTGGCCAACAGGGGCGATGGAACGATCACATCCATCTCTGCGAACGGCGATCCAATCAAGACCATTGGGCTCAGGGAGAAGGATCATCCGGCTGCCCTGGTTATTTCCCCTGACAGGAGCAGGATATATGTAGCTAATGCAAATACCGATACTCTGGGCATCATCGCGGGCGGGTCAGAGCTGATCCAGGCGTTCTACAGTCTGGGACCCTTTCCAATATCCAATCCGGGAAGCATCCCCTCGGCAATGGTCCTGAGCCCTGACGGAAGAAGGCTTTATGTGGCGCTTTCAGGGGAGAATGCAGTATCAGTTTATTCTGTCCCTGACATTGCACTACTCGGGAAGATCCCCACAGGGTGGTATCCGAGCGCCCTGGCACTCAGTCCCGACGGCAGCAAACTCTATGTAGCCAATGCCAAGGGAAAAACCCTTCCCGAGCTTTTCCCGGAGATGACCGGCAGCATATCTGTCATTGATGTCCCTGAAGGGACGGAGCTGGCGAATGGATCCGATCGGGTATCACAGAATAATTGCATCGGAGTGTTCTCCAATGAAAAGCGATCGGGCATGAAGCATGTGAGATATGTTGTTGTGATCCAGAGGGAAGGGAAGACCTATGATTCCCTTTTCGGGGATCTGGGTCCTGACAGGTTCGGAGATCCCAGCGGGGCAGTCTTTACGAGGGATGTAACACCAAATGCCCATGCATTAGCCGAGAGTTATGCCCTTGCCCCGTTCTTCTTTGCCGACGGCGAGTCGCCTGCCCAGAACCGTCATTGGTTATATTCAGCGTATGCCTCGGATTTTCTCGAGAGGACCTGGCCCTCGTCTTACGGGGGGCACAACAGAATTCCTGATGATCTGAGCATTATGGCCATGTCACCGGCCGGCACAATTTTTGAGGAATGCCTGTTGAAAGGAGTCCCTGTTCGGATATACGGCGGGCCTCTGCCCGAAGACCCTGTCCTCCAGAGCTTTACGAGCGCAGCTTATGCCGCCGCATACAGCAATCCGGCGAGGGCAGATGTTTTTGTTGCGGAACTGAAGAATTTTGTCTCGTCGTGGAATCTTCCGGGCCTTATCTATATCTTGCTTCCATCATCATGTCCGGACAACTCCGTTCCCTGTACGCCGTCTCCCTCGGCGATCATGGAAGAGGATGCTGCCACAGGAAAGATTATCGAAAATCTCTCAAGAAGCCCTTACTGGGGAGACATGGCTGTCTTCCTCGTGGAGACAAGTCCTCCATATGATGCAAAGGATTCTGTGGAGAGGCACAGGACAGCGTGCGTCCTTATCAGTCCCTATGCCAATAGGGGTTACACTTCAACAAGACACTACAGCATTCCGAACCTTTTAAGCAGCATAGAGGCGATTCTTGACCTCTCTCCGATGACCCAGTTTGACGGGAATGCAATGGTCATGGACGACCTTTTTTCAGAGGAATATTCTCCCGAGCCATATAAGGTCGCAACCCCCTGATCATCCAATGACTATGAAAAAGCCAATTGTTGGTATTGTAATGGGAAGCGAATCCGATCGAGAGGTCATGTCTGAGTCGGTCAGGATCCTCGATGAATTCGGCATCGCCTATGAGCTCATGGTCTCCTCGGCCCACAGAAATCCTTCCCGCACGAGACGCTATGCCAGGAATGCCCAGAAAAGGGGTATAAAGGTCATTATCGCCGGTGCAGGAGCAGCGGCCCACTTAGCAGGTGCAATTGCTTCAGAAACTGCGCTCCCTGTGATTGGTGTTCCGCTGGGATCTTCGCCCCTCAAGGGCCTGGATTCCCTGTTGTCCACTGCACAGATGCCAGCAGGTGTTCCTGTGGCAACAATGGCAATTGGAAAGGCAGGGGCACGGAACGCAGGACTCATGGCTGCAGAGATCCTGGCCCTCAGCAACAGCATGATCCTCCGGCGTATCAGGTCCTTCAGGAAAAGGTGGAGACAAAAATCCTCAAAATGAGCAAGGGGGCTCTTGATGAGGCGGTGAATTTTCTGAAATCGGGATCCCCTGTCGTGTATCCCACTGAAACCTTCTATGGCCTTGGTGTTGATCCATACAATGAGGATGCAGTGAGAAGTGTATTTGAGGTTAAAGGGAGGGAGGAAGGCAAACCCATATCATTGATAGTGAAAGACATGGAGATGGCAAGGGAACTCGTGAGCGATTTTCCGCCCTGGGCAATGGCCCTGGCTGAAGAATTCTGGCCCGGCCCCCTGACGATGCTCCTGAAAGGAGGCAGAGACCTTTTGTCCTTGCTAACAGGAAGAGAGGGAAAGGTGGGCCTCAGGATTTCAAGCAATCCATGGGCCATGCGCCTGGTTGAGAGCTTCGGTTCACCCATTACGGCGACAAGCGCCAACCGCAGCGGAGCGGCATCCCCTGTTGCAGCAGAAGATGTCCTTGCAGGCTTAGGCGGCACTGTCCCTTTGATCCTTGATGGCGGAAGGCTACGGGGCACAAAGGGCTCCACTGTGCTTGATGCCAACGTTTTTCCGCCGGTTGTTATTAGAGAGGGAGAAATTCCTGCTCTCCTTCTTGAGAAGATATGGAAGAGATATATTTCATCTGAAAGAGTGCTGAGCGCAGGGAGCTGAAGACCAAACAGTGGCAGAGATACTTCCATTTGCAGGTCTGAGATATGTCAGGGAGAAGGTCGGGGACTTGTCTCTCGTTGTGGCTCCTCCCTACGATGTGATCTCATCTGAGCTACAGGACACCCTTTATCAGAGGCATATGTTCAATATCGTCCGCCTGATCAGGACAAAGGGAGATAATCCCTATGAGGAGGCCGACATCCAGCTAAAAAGATGGAAGAGCGACGGGATACTTGCCACCGATCCCTCTCCCGGAATATATCTCTACCGCCATCGCTTCCGCCTCTCAGAGAAAAGGCCGATAAAAACGAGGAGGGGATTCATAGCGTTGTACAGACTGGAGGATTTCGGCTCAGGCAGGGCATTGCCGCATGAGAAGACCCTGGCTGCTCCCAAGGACGACAGGCTGAAGCTCCTTGAGGCTACCAGGACCAACCTCTGCCCTATCTTTGCAGTGTATTCCCATAAGGAGCTGGATGCCCACCTGGGCAAATTAATGGGTAGAAAGCCCGAGGTACTCATCACAGATGACGACAGAGTGGAGCATGCCATATGGAGGTTAACAGACAAGAAGGAGATAGAGTCTATTCAGAGGAGCATCCAGGATAGAGGTTTTATCATCGCTGACGGGCACCACAGATATGAAGCTGCCATGTCCTACCGTAACAGACAGAGGGGCCAAAATCCCGAAGGCGCTTCCGGGCCCCATGATTTTGTGATGTTATATTTCACCAGCATGGAAGGACGGGGGCTCACGATCCTTCCGACCCACAGGCTTGTCTCGGATCTGAAGAACCTGGATATAGAAGGGTATCTTACGCGGATTGAGAAGTTCTTTTCGGTGATGGAATTTCCCCTTTCAGGAGGGGAACAATGGGCCCTTGATATGCTTATGGAAGGGATGAAGAAACTTGGGGCAAAATCCCGTGTCTATGGCCTTATTTTTAAAGAGGACAGGGCCTATTACCTCCTCGCTGTCAAAGAGAAGGAATTTATGTCGGAGGAAGTGACTGAAAAACTCAGGGGCATATCCGCGCCCCTTCTTGACCTTGATGTGACCGTGCTTCACTCCTTCCTTCTTCCTGAACTCGCCTCAGGGGAAAGCCCATCTCTTCAATATGTCCATAGGGCTGAGGAGGCCGTGGCCGTCATCAAGGGAGGAAGTGCCCAGGTTGCTTTTCTTCTCTCGCCGACCCGGATCTCACAGATCGCCCGTGTAACAGAGGCGGGCGAGGTAATGCCGCCAAAATCCACATATTTTTATCCCAAGCTCCTCTCCGGCCTTGTCCTGCGCCCCCTCTGATGTAGACATATAAATGGTCTAAATAAATGGGCGCTGTCCCTAATTATTGACTTGTGTTGTCGGAAAGACTACAATTTTTTTCGGCACGATGAAGGTTTTTGTTGTCATCCCTGCCCGATATTCTTCCAGCCGCCTTCCGGGCAAACCACTTGCTATCATTGGCACAAAACCCATGATTCAGTGGGTCTATGAGCGTGCAAGCAGGGTGAGGGGGGTAAACGGTGTTATCGTTGCGACGGATAACAGGAAGGTCGCAGCCGCAGTTAAGAGTTTTGGGGCAGATGTTCGGATGACATCCTCCAGGCACAGGACAGGGACCGAGCGGGTCGCCGAGGTTGCCCGGAGCCTTAGAGCAGATATTATCGTCAATCTACAGGGGGATGTGCCCTTTGTTGATCCACGGACCATAGAAAAAACTGTGGTTCCACTGATAAAGGAGGAGGGAGTTGTCATGGCTACAGCCATGTATCCGATTTTTGAGACCAATGTTCTTGAAAGTCGGGATGTTGTGAAGGTGGTCATTGATATGGACGGATATGCAATCTATTTCTCCAGGCAGCCCATTCCATGCTACAGGGATGGTTTTCCTGGGGGAAAGGCTCCCTTAGGATATAAGCATATCGGCATTTATGCTTACAGGAGGGACTTCCTCCTGAAACTTTCCAGGATGAAGCCCACCCCCCTGGAGAAGGCGGAGAGCCTTGAGCAGCTCAGGGCATTGGAGCGTGGTTTCCGGATAAGGGTGGTTGCTGCTCCCAGCGATTCTATACATATTGATACGCACGAGGACTTGGAGAGGGCAAGGAGGCTTGTGTGAAGGCAAGGTTGAAGACAAAATATATCTTCGTCACGGGCGGGGTGGTTTCATCGCTTGGCAAGGGACTGGCCTCTGCCTCCATTGGGGCACTCCTTGAGGCAAGGGGGCTGAGTGTGACGCTTCAGAAGCTTGATCCATATATCAATGTGGACCCCGGCACCATGAATCCCTACCAGCATGGGGAGGTCTATGTGACAGATGATGGCGCTGAGACAGACCTCGATCTTGGCCACTACGAGCGGTTCACGAGCATCAGGACGACACGCAGTAACAATTTTACGACGGGAAGCGTTTATCATTCTATTATTACAAAGGAGAGGAAGGGCGAATTCCTCGGGGGGACTGTTCAGGTCATTCCGCATATTACCGATGAAATCAAGTCGCGCATTCTTTCTGTGGCCGACAGGAATGATGTTGTCATTGTAGAAGTGGGCGGGACAGTGGGGGATATTGAGGGGCTTCCCTTTCTCGAGGCAATCAGGCAGTTAAGGGGCGACCTGGGGCATGAAAATACCCTCTATGTTCACCTGACCCTTGTTCCATTCATTGAGGCTGCAAGAGAGCTCAAGACAAAGCCCACGCAGCATAGCGTGATGAAATTAAGGGAGATAGGGATCCAGCCCGATATCCTTCTCTGTCGAACCAAACATGTCCTTGACAAAGCGATTAAGGACAAGATAGCCCTTTTCTGCAATGTAGAGGTTGATGCTGTGATCACAGCCAGGGATGTGCAATCCGTATACGAAGTTCCACTTGCTTTTCACAAGGAGGGACTTGACGACAAGATCGTGGAAAAGCTCCATATGTGGACAGGATCTCCCAGGCTGGATAAATGGGAGGAACTGATTGAGAAGATTAGTCATCCGAAGCGGGAGGTTACTATAGGGATGGTTGGGAAATATGTCCACATTGTTGACTCCTATAAGAGCCTCAATGAAGCCCTTGCACATGGCGGGATTAGCAACGACTGCCGGGTGAATATCGTCCACATTGATTCAGAGGCAGTGGAAAAAGACGGTGCATCCAAGCATCTAAAAGGGGTAGATGGTGTTCTTATCCCCGGAGGATTTGGAACAAGGGGAATTGAAGGCAAGATTGAGGCTGTGGGGTGGGCCAGGGAGAAAAAGGTGCCTTTCTTCGGGATATGCCTGGGGATGCAGGTCGCTTCCATTGACTTTGCAAGGAATGTCTGTGCGTTGAAAAAGGCAAATTCAATTGAGTTTGAGCCTGAGACCAACCATCCGATCATTGCTCTTATGCCCGATCAGAGGGATGTGAAGGAAATGGGAGGCACAATGAGGCTTGGGGCCTATCCGTGTGTCCTGGCAGAGAAGACATTGGCGTTCAGGGCATACGGGACGCAGAAAATCTCCGAGAGGCACAGGCACCGGTATGAATTCAATAATAAGTATAGAGATGTATCTGTGAAGAAGGGAATGGTCTTCAGCGGGCTCTCGCCCGACGGACGGCTGGTGGAGATCATAGAGCTGAAGGGGCACCCCTGGTTCGTTGCGTGCCAGTTTCATCCTGAATTCAAATCCAGGCCCCTCGCTCCCCATCCTCTGTTTCGGGACTTCATCAGGGCTGCCGTCAGATGAACCTAAGGGGATCCTAAGGCATGGGGGGGGCCAGAGCACCCAAAGTGGTATCTATTGGCCATGTGAGAGTAGGGGGAGGGAATCCCCTTGTCCTTATCGCAGGCCCTTGTGTGATCGAGAGCGAGTCTCTCGCCCTTCGTGTCGCAGGGGCTATTAAAAAGCTATCCTTGCGCATGTCTATTCCCTTTATCTTCAAATCTTCTTACGACAAGGCTAACCGGACATCGGAAAATTCGTTCCGCGGGCCCGGACTGAAGGAAGGACTTAGGATCCTGAGAAAGGTAAAGGAGGAGATAGGTGTTCCTGTCCTTTCAGATGTCCATTCTCCCGAGGAGGCTGATGAAGCAGCAGAAGTTCTGGATGCAATCCAGATCCCTGCCTTCCTCTCCAGGCAGACAGACCTTCTTAAGGCCGCAGGACGCACCGGGAAGCCCGTGAATGTTAAAAAGGGGCAGTTTCTTGCCCCCTGGGATATGGGGCGCGTTCTAGAGAAGATTTCTTCCACCGGAAATAGAAAGATACTTCTAACAGAGAGGGGATTCAGCTTTGGATACAACAACCTTGTGGCTGATATGAGATCTCTCGTTGTGATGAGGACGTTCGGATATCCTGTGATATTTGATGCATCCCACAGTGTCCAGCTTCCTGGGGGGAAAGGACATTCCTCGGGGGGCGAAAGGCATTTCATAGCCCCTCTTGCAAGGGCAGCATCGGCTGTTGGGATAGATGGCCTTTTTCTGGAGGTCCATCCCTCGCCCGATCGCGCCCTGAGTGATGGAGAAAATTCCCTCCGCCTCAGCGATCTTCCCGCGTTATTGGAACAGGTCAAAGACATCAGCAGGGTGGTGAGCGGTGGACATTGATCGGGCAAAGAGAGTTCTGAAAATAGAAGCCGAGGCGATCCTGTCCCTGATAGAGAGGATCAACGATTCCTTTACCAAGGCTGTGGCTATGATCATGGCGTGCAAGGGCAAGGTTGTGGTAACCGGCATGGGAAAGTCTGGCCTCATAGGCCAGAAGATCGCATCTACTCTCGCAGGCACAGGGACGCCAGCATACTTTCTTCACCCTGCTGAGGGTGTCCACGGGGACCTGGGCATCCTTCAGAAGAGGGACATCCTCATAGTGGTATCAAACAGCGGGGAGACCGAAGAGATCAAGGCCCTCCTTCCTGCAGTGAAGAGGATGGGAATACAGCTCATTGCCATGGTCGGACGCCCGCAATCCACCCTGGGCAAAGCCGCCGACCTCGTCCTCGACACAAGCGTGAAAGAGGAGGCGTGTCCCCTGGGCCTCTCTCCTACAGCGAGCACGACAGCCACCCTGGCCCTCGGTGATGCCCTGGCTGTTGCACTTCTGGAGAAAAGGGGTTTCAAGGAGGAGGATTTTGCCCTCCTCCATCCGGGAGGCGTTCTTGGCAAGAAACTCCTCATTAAGGTGGAGGATGTCATGCATACCGGCGAAGAGATCCCTCTTGTCAAGGAAACCACCTCCATGAAGGAAGTCCTTCTGGAGATGACATCCAAACGGCTTGGGGTGGCTGGTGTTACAGATAAGGATGGGACTCTGGTTGGCGTGATCACAGATGGAGACCTGAGAAGGGCCCTTGAGAGGCATCGGGATCTGCTGAGCAAGACGGCCAGCGAGGTTATGACCAGAAATCCAAAGAAGATAGAGAAAAGTGCTGTTGCTGGCAAGGCCCTTCACCTCATGGAGGAGTATTCAATCACCTCCCTTTTTGTCCATGAGGGTAACAGGGAAAATATTCCCATAGGAATCATTCACCTTCACGACTTTCTCAAAGCTGGAGTAGTTTGACAATATGAGGAAGATCCGGCAGAGGCTCCTGAGGTGGCTAATATACAGGGGCCTGACCTTAATCATGGTTTGTTTCCGTGCTCTCCCAATGCGGATCGGTGTGCTCATCGGAGAATTCCTGGGCGGTATGGCCTATTTTGTTCTAAGCAGAGACCGCAGCCTGGCCCTGGAAAATCTATCCCTTGCTTTTGGCGAAAAGGATGCCAGTGAACTCAGGAGGATCGCAAGGGGTATGTTTAAGAATTTCGGAAGGGGATTTGTAGAGGTAATTCATATCCCAGGCCTTAAAACCCACATAACAGATCTCGTGACAATTCAGGGACGCGAGCATGTGGACAGGGCACTAAAGGAAAATAAGGGCCTGCTCTGGATCACGGGGCATATAGGCAACTGGGAGCTTATGCCTGTAACCTTTGCACAGATAGGATACGGCGTGAATGTTGTGGCAAGGCCTTTATACGATGCCAGGATCAATGTGCTTCTTGAAAACATGAGGGCCGAGTGCAATATAAAGACCATCGCCAGGGGGAACAGATCCTCTATGAGGGAGATCTTCAGGGTACTCAAGAGAAACGAGATGCTCGGTCTTCTCATAGACCAGGATACGAAGGTCCCGGGTGTCTTTGTTAATTTTTTCAACAGAAAAGCCTTCACCCCCAGGGGTGCGGCTGAGATAGCCCTGCGGACCGGCTGCCCGGTTGTAGCAGGGTTCATCCATAGGACAGGGGACGGAAGGCATGAAATTGTTGTGTATCCACCGCTCACTCTTGAGAGGACAGGGAGGTGGGAGGATGATATTCTTTTGAATACACAGAAGTTTACATCGGTGATTGAGGATGAGATCCGCAAATACCCTGCTGATTGGGTATGGTTCCACAAGCGCTGGCGTCACCACCCGCCTGGAGGCGTTTCCTCCTTTACAGAGAAAAAAATTGGATGATATAATGAGTGTGAAGAATGTGTTTAAAGCGCTCTATCTAATCTTTTTTTTACAAGCAGTCATTTATGGTTGCGTAAGCGAGGATGTAACTGACAAGGGCGCTGAAGGACGGACACCACGGATGTCCCTTGAAAACATCCATTTTTCCGAGGTGGAGAAGGGAGATCTGCGGTGGGAAGGATGGGCTAAAGAAGCTTTTGTTCAAGAGGGAGGAAAAGGGATCATATGGAAGGATGTCCGGATCGTGTTTACTCAGGCACCCGGTCGCCAACCAGAGGAATCTACATGGGTGGTGGAAGGAAAAACCGGAAGCTGGGATCCTGAGGCGAAGATGATCAGAAGCGATGAAAAGATCACGATAAAAGGCCCTGCGATGGCTGCTGAAGGGAAGGACCTTGTTTTTGATCTCTCTCTTCAAAAGGCGTTTATTGGAAAGGGCGTGTCTGCCTCTATTGAGGGGCTCTGGCTGGAGCAGAAATGAGGGCAATTGTCATCATCATTTGTGCATTTCTTCTCCTTGGTCTCAAGCCCATTGATATTACTGCCTCCCGCATGGAAATGAACACGAAGGAAAAGAAGGTGGAATTCAGGGACAATGTTGTAGCCAAGCAGGGGGATGTTACCATCACCTGCGATGAGCTTACCGCATATTATGGAAAAGACTCTCAGCAGATAGAGAGGATCGTTGCCCTGGGTAAGGTCAGAATCGTTCAGAAAGAAAGGGTGGCATCAGGAGAAAGGGCTGAATACGATAATATTCATCGCAGTTTGCGGCTTACCGGCAAGCCCCGGGCATGGCAGGGGACCGATGTTATAGAGGGAGAGGAAATCGTTGTGCTTCTTGATGAGGGGAAGGTTCAGGTCAAGAAGGCTCAGGCGACCTATCATCCTAAGGAATGAACCGTGTCGTCAAGAGAACTCAGAGCCGAAGGCTTTTGTAAATCGTTTGGTAAAAAGAGGGTCGTGGATGGAGTTCATCTTGCTGTCAGAGAGGGGGAAGTCGTGGGTCTTCTGGGACCCAATGGGGCCGGGAAGACAACGACATTTTATATGATCGTGGGACTTTTACAGCCCGATGAGGGCAGGATATTCCTCGGAGACGAGGACATTGGTAGACTTCCCATGTATCTCAGGGCACGCATAGGGCTCAGTTACCTCCCTCAGGAAACCTCGGTTTTCAGAAAACTTACCGTAGAAGAGAATATAGTTGCTGTTCTTGAAACCCTGGATTTCACATTTGACGGGATGAAAGAAAAGAGCGCCTCTCTGCTGGGGGAGCTGGGCCTGCGTCACCTTGCTGACCGTATGGCGTTCACGCTCTCCGGAGGGGAGAGGAGAAGGCTGGAGATCACCAGGGCATTGGCTACTTCCCCATCCTTTATCCTCCTCGATGAGCCTTTTGCGGGGATTGACCCTATTGCTATTGACGATCTTCAAGCCATGATCAGGGGGTTGAAGGACAGGAAGATCGGGATCCTTATTTCAGACCACAATGTTCGTGACACCCTTCGGGTCTGCGATAGGGCATATATCATTGACCAGGGAAAGATCATTGAGGAAGGCATACCCCAGACGATTGCCACTTCAAAGAAGGCACGCGAAGTATATCTGGGAGAGAAATTCGAGCTCTGACGATGGATATTGAACTTAAGCAATATACTAAACTTCATCAACAGATGGTTATGACCCCTCAGCTTCAGCAGGCCATCAAGCTCCTGCAGCTCTCGAGGCTTGAGCTTGTTGATAAACTTCGCCAGGAGCTTGAGGAAAATCCAGTCCTTGAGGAGGTTGGCGAGCCCGAGGAGGGGAAGGAAGCTGAGGAGTTAAAGGATTTGGAAAGGAGATCCCTGGAGAGCATAGATGATGGTCCGGAGCCGTATATTCCGAGAGATAGGGTTGAAAAGCCCTCCCTTGAGAATTTTCTCACAAAGGACGGCACACTATCTGACCATCTGATGTGGCAACTGAGGATGTCAGCCATGACAAAGGAAGATGAGGGTATCGGTGCCCTCATAATCGGGAACATTGACGAGGATGGATACCTTCGCACTGATATGTCAGAGATTGTCAAGGCATTCCATTCTGACGAGCCCACGGTATTGCAAGTTCTCAAGAAGATTCAGGAATTTGACCCTCCTGGCGTTGCATCGCGTGAATTAAAGGAATGTCTCCTCATCCAGGCATACCACTTTGGGCTTAAGGGAACCCTGACAGAGAAGATAATCCTCGGATACCTGAAGGCCCTTGAGACAAAGAATTTTCATAATATTGCGAAAGAGCTTAATGCCCCCTTGGAAGAGGTCCACGAGGCAGTTAAAATTATTTCCCGTATGGAACCAAAGCCGGGAAGGGCTTTCGGTGGCGAGGATCCCAGATATATTATTCCTGAAGTGTTTGTGTTCAAGGATGGAGATGAATATGTGATTCTTCTCAACGATGAAGGAATCCCGCGCTTGAGGATCAACACATATTACAGGGCCCTTTTGAGAGGTGATTCAAATCCCGAAGCAAAGAATTTCGTCCAGGAAAGACTCCGCTCTGCCATGTGGTTGATCAGAAGCATTTACCAGCGTCAGAGGACAATCTACAAGGTGACAGAGAGCATCGTGAAACATCAGAGGGAGTTTTTAGATAAAGGGATAGAATATCTCAAGCCACTTGTCCTTCGGGATGTTGCCCAGGATGTCGGAATTCATGAGTCTACAGTGAGCAGGGTCACGAGCAATAAGTATGTTCATACGCCCCAGGGGCTATTTAAGATGAAGTTCTTTTTTAATACGGGGATCAACAGGTCAGACGGCCAGACAATTGCGTCCGAAAGCGTAAAGGATACGATAAGAAACATCATTGCTGGGGAGGACCCAAAAAAACCATACAGCGATCAGCAGATAGTTGACATATTGAAGGGGATGAATGTGCACATTGCCAGGAGGACGGTGACAAAATACCGGGAAGCCCTCCATACCCTTCCGTCCTCCGGCAGAAAAAAAGTTTTTTAATAAAAGATGGAATTATCTTTTACCTTTCGCCACACATCGTCCTCTGATTCTATCAAAGATTATGTCGAGAAAAAGATCGGAACGTTAAAGAGACATGTCCCTGAACCGGCATCCTGTCATGTCACTTTTTCTCATGAGAAATTCCGCTATAGTGCTGAGGTTATCCTTGAGGCTCACGGGGCGACATTCAAGGCCAAGAAAGAAGACAGCAACATGAACTCTGCTTTTGATAGCGCCCTGGATGTTCTGAAAGTTCAGGTAAGGAAATTTCGGGACCGGATAAAAGAGCGGTGAAGATCAAAGAATTATTGAACGAGGCCCTTGTTCTCCATAACCTGAAAGGCACAGATAAAAAAGAGGTACTTATGGAGCTTTCAGATACGATTGCCAGACAGGTCTCTGCTGTAACCAAAGACGATATTTTTGAGGCCCTTTTTGCACGGGAGCAGCTCGGGAGCACCGGAATGGAAGAAGGAGTTGCGATCCCACATGCCAAGGTTCCAGATCTTCCTTCTATTGTGATTGCTTTTGGAAGAAGTATCAAAGGGGTTGATTTCCAGTCCATTGACAACAAGCCAACCACGCTTGTTTTTCTCCTTCTTGCCCCCGAGGGGTCATCAGGCGATCACCTGAAGGTTCTTGCCAGGCTCTCCCGAATGCTGAAGGATGAGGAATTCCGGAATCAACTTCTTGCGGCACAGGGGAAGGAAGAAATCTTCAAGACAATTCTGGAATATGATAGAAAGTTCTGATGGCTATAACAGTTGAAGATCTGACAAAAAGCGGGGAATACACGCTCGATGTGACGCTCGTTGCTGGACATGAAGGAATGTCCAGGAAGCTCACAACTGCAAGGATTCAAAAGCCTGGTCTCGCTCTCGCTGGTTACACCGATAACCTGTATCCAAATAGGATACAGATCCTCGGAAATATTGAGATTTCTTACCTGAACACGCTTGAGGAGGATAGAGCCAGGAAGGCCCTTGAAGAGCTGTGCAGTTTTGAGATCCCCTGCATCATAGTAACAAGAGGTCTGAATGTCCCCCCCAGCCTGAAAGAGATTGCAGACAGGAGAAAGATCCCTGTTTTTACAACCCCGCTGCCCAGCGCCGAGTTTATAGCGAGGGTCCTACGTTTCCTTGAGGACAAATTGGCAGAAAGGACAAATGTTCATGGCGTTCTAATGGATATTATCGGCGTAGGAATCCTATTTCTGGGCAAGAGTGGGATTGGCAAGAGCGAGTGTGCGCTGGACCTTATTCTACGGGGGTATCGTCTTGTAGCGGACGATGTGGTGGAGATCCAGAAGCAGCCGCCGTCTTCCCTTCTTGGTAGCGGTTCCGACATCATCAGGTATCATATGGAGATCAGGGGCCTCGGCATTATCAATATCAAGGATCTTTTCGGCGTTGCTGCGGTAAGAGACCAAAAGAAGATCGAACTTGTCGTAGAGCTTGTGGAGTGGAACACAGAAGAAGAATACGACAGACTGGGGGAAGAAGAAGAGACTTATGAAATTCTTGGGGTGGGTGTTCCGCTTGTTAGAATTCCGGTGAGGCCGGGAAGAAATATAGCAACGATCATAGAAGTGGCTGCGCGGAATCATCTCTTGAAGCTTATGGGGTATCATTCCGCATTGGAATTTCAAAGAAAGCTTTCGGAGAAGATCGCAACAAACACCGAAGAGCCCAAGATACTTGGAGAGAAGATCGAATGACTCGCGTTGTCATTGTGAGCGGGATGTCCGGATCGGGCAAAACTACTGCATTGAAGACACTTGAGGATGGAGGATATTTTTGCGTTGACAATCTTCCCGTGCTGCTGCTGCCAAAACTTTTAGAGCTCTGCGATCATTCCATAGGGGAATTTTCCAGGGTCGCCCTTGTCGTTGATCTAAGGGAGAGGGAGTTTTTCAAGGATTGTCAGAAAGTCCTGGCCGAGGTGAAAGAAAGCGGATATCCTCTTGTGATCGTTTTCCTTGAGGCCAGCGATGAGTCTCTTGTAAGAAGATTTAGCGAGACACGGAGACGGCATCCGCTTGAACAGGACGGATCGATACTGAAAGGGATCGCACTGGAAAGGGAGAAACTATCCGGTGTCAGGTCCATGGCAGACAAGATCATTGATACATCAAATCTAACCGTTCATGCACTCAGGAATGAAGTCAACAGGTTTATCCTCTCCCCTTCTGAGGGAAGGGCCATATCAATCACGCTTCTCTCTTTTGGTTATCGTTACGGTATCCCATTTGAGGCCGACCTCGTCATTGATGTGCGTTTCTTGCCCAACCCATACTTTGTTGAAGAATTAAAGAGACTTGACGGAACAGATCCACGAGTTGCTCAGTATATGACTCAATGGGAAGACACCCAGCAATTCCTTAAAAAATTCGGTGATGTATTGTCATTCCTTCTTCCGAGGTATGAAAAAGAGGGGAAATCATACCTTACGGTGGCGATTGGATGCACCAGTGGAAGGCATCGATCGGTTGCAATCGTTGAGGAACTCAAACGTCTTATTTCAATGGAGAATGTAAATGATATTGTTGTCAGGCATAGGGATGTATCACGGTCCGATGGGCCCTAAACATCCGGTGGTTGGAGGATAGTTCCGTATGGTAGGCATAGTTGTAGTAATGCACGGGCAGCTTGGTAACGATTTGCTTTCAACGGCCCAATTTATTGTCGGAAAGGTTGAAGGTATTGTGTCAGTATCAGTTGATTCTGCGGCCCGGTTGGATGACACCAAGAATAAGATTGCGCAAGCGATTGCCCAGGTGAACAAGGGAGACGGTGTTTTGGTTCTGACCGATGTATTTGGAGGAACACCGTGTAATATGTGTCTCCCCTTTCTTGATAAAGGAAAGGTGGATGTCCTGTGCGGGGTTAATCTCCCCATTTTCATCAAGCTTGCGACCCTGAGGAACACCATGGGCCTTTCGGAACTGGCATTATTTATCAAATCATATGGCCGGCTAAACATCTCTTTGGCAAGCGAGATCATAGGTGGAAAGAAAAACATTCACGATCGTAAATAAGCTCGGATTCCACGCCCGGGCGGCATCGCTTTTTGTAAAGACCGCCAATCAATTTCCCTGCGATGTCAAGGTCTTCAAAAATAGCATGGTTGTCAATGGGAAGAGCATTATGGGGCTTCTCACCCTTGCGGCAAGCCCTGGCTCCAATGTCTTGATTCAGACCGATGGTGGTTTTTCCCGTGAAGCCCTTGATGCCCTTGGGGCTCTTATCAAAAACAAGTTTTGGGAGGAAGAGTGACAGAAGGAAAGTCTCTTATTGTCAAAGGAATTGGCGCCTCGTCCGGTATCGTATATGGGAAAGCCTTCCTTATCAATCACCCTGAGGAATGGATTCCAAGATTCCTTATAAAGAAGGGAAAGGTAAGCGAGGAGTTTGAACGTTTCAAAACCTCCCTGGAATCCTCGCAAGACGAGATAAGGGACCTCAAGGAAAAGATCGGTGCCGGAGAAGGGAAAGATGCAGTGTATATTCTCGATTCACTGCTCATGATCATGGAGGATAAGACCCTTATCAGAGGGGTTGAGGAGGGTATCTCAAAAGACCTGATCAATGCAGAATGGGCGCTGGAGAAGACGCTCGAGAAAATAAAGAAAGGATTTGATAGGGTCGGAGACGAATATTTGCGGGAGAGGAAGACCGATCTCGATCATGTTGGTAAGAGGATAATCAAGTTTCTTGCAGGATACACATCTGATGGCTTTTCCAAAATTCCTGATGACGCCATAGTTGTAGCTCGCGACCTTTCTCCTGCCGATACTGCTCACATGTTAAAAGGAAAGATCCTGGGGTTTGCCATAGATATGGGCAGCAAGACCTCACATACAGCCATCATGGCAAGAGCTCTGGGGATTCCCGCTGTAGTGGGCCTTGATTCGATCACTATAAGGATCAAGACAGGTGAGGAACTAATAGTTGATGGCGAGGAAGGTATTGTGATCGTCAGACCTTCTCCAAGAGACCTCAGGATGTGCCAGAGGAAGGTGCGGACCTATCAGTTCACTCAGAAGGAACTTCACAAATTCCGTTTTCTGAAGGCCGTGACAAAGGATGGTTTTCGAGCCGCCATCAGGGCCAATATAGAGCTCCTTGAGGAGATTCCCGCAGCACTGAGCAATGGCGCAGAAGGGGTGGGGATCTATAGGACAGAATTCCTGTATCTAAACAGGGATGATCTTCTTACAGAAGAGGAGCACTTCCAGCATTACAAGAAGCTTGCTGAGAAGATAGCTCCTCATCCTGTGACTATCCGGACACTGGATATAGGGGGGGATAAATTTGCGTCACATCTCAACCTTCCGAGAGAAATGAATCCTGCCCTGGGGCTGAGAGCAATTCGCTTTTGCCTGAAAGAGGTAGAGATCTTCAAGATCCAGCTACGAGGCATCCTCAGGGCAAGTGACTATGGCAAGCTGGAAATTATGATTCCCATGATCTCGGGGGTTGAAGAGGTCAGGAAGGCAAAAAAGATCCTGGAAGAGGTAAAGGCAGAGCTGAAGAGGAAGAGGGTTCCTTTTGATGAGAATATTCCTTTGGGTATCATGGTAGAGACCCCTTCAGCATGCGTCATTGCTGATATTTTTGCACGAGAGGTGGATTTTTTCAGCATCGGAACCAATGACCTCATTCAATATACTATGGCTATTGATAGGGTGAACGAACATGTTGCATATCTCTACGAGCCGCTGCATCCTGCAATTCTCAGGATGATTAAGCAAATAGTAACAGCTGCCAAGGAAGAGGGAATAAGGGTGGGAATATGCGGCGAGATGGCAGGTGAGGCGCTCTACACACCCGTCCTTGTCGGGTTGGGCCTCATGGATTTCAGTATGAATCCTTCTTCTATCCCTCGCGTTAAAAAAGTCCTCCGTCTATGCTCTTATGCCGAGTGCAGGGAGAGGGTTGAGAGAGCAATGGTCCTCAAGACCGCAAAGGAAGTCAAAGAGTTCCTTCAGAAGGAGCTGTTCTGAAGGAGACGTTCTAAAGCTTACCCCTTACTTTGTTCCTTCTGCCGGCTTCGGAGGCTCAGCCGTTGGCTCCGGAGTGGGAGCGGCTTTCTTGATCACCGGAGTAAAAGCATAGCTGATTCCCGCAAGAACGGCCCACTGGGGGGTCACATAAACATCCTGACTCGATCCAATACCCACATCCTCCTTGATTGTTCCTGAAAGGCCGATGTCCACACCGATATCAACATTCAGGCCCTCAATGGGGGGAGTGACCCGGATTCCCGGCGTAACAATAAAAGGATTCTGGAGGAGTGAGACACTGTCAAAGTTTGAATTTCCGGACTCTTTATAGACGCTGTAGCTGCTGGCAAAGCTGGTTGTTATCTCAAGGAGTGGGGTGATGTAGTATTCGGGAAGTGGGACCTCAACGCCCAATCCCAGGTTAATCACATTGTCTCCCCTAATATCAGCAGCGTAATGGGTTATGGGATAGTCGCTCTTTGAGGGTTTGTCGCCCGGTGTGTCCTCAAGCAGCTCGCCTGTATTATCCACAAGGTATCCAATATTCAAAGTGGCCTTCAGGGGCAGAGGATTCGCCCACTTCGTGAAGTTGTATGTCGCAAGGAGGTCAATGCCAAAGCTGGTGGCTGCCATATCATAGCCACTATCCGGCTCAAAGGGCGTATAGAAAAGCCCACGAACCCGTCCTCCGAGGGCGAGTTCAGGAAGAAGCTCATAGCCCCCCTTTACATTGAGTTCAAGATCGCCAATTGTAGAGGCAACCTGAGTGTCTCCCCCTGACGGAGTGAGCCAGCTGGATTCAATATTGGTTCCGAGAGAAACTTCGAGGAACTTCATGGGGGTGTATCCGGCGGTTACACGCAAAGAGTTTTTCGCCAGTTTAAAATCCGAAGTCAGAAGGTCCTTCTGTGAGAAATACCCGTCGTGGACGCTAACGGCAATCTCCCCTGTTTTAGGGAGCTCTGCTGAGGTTACCCTAAGTAGGCCTCTCTGGCCCGATATGTTCGGTTCTCCAAAGGATGTAGATGCCTGAAAGATAACCATGCATATAACCATTACCATTGCCCATTTTGATGCATTTTTCATTGTTCCTCCTTTTTTAGGTCCTCTCTTCAATACTTATAGACCACTTTTATACCAATACTCCTTAAACTTGTCAATAGAAATGGTCTGATATAGGATGAGGCAGTGTTCGTCATCGGACTCATGTCAGGCACCTCTGCTGATGGGGTGGATTCAGCCCTTGTGGACATTTCTGAAACAGGGGGTAATAAGAGAATCTCATTGGTATCTTTCAGGGTATATCCCTTTCCCAGGGGGGTTAGGGAGGCCATCCTGGAGGCAAGTGCCCCGGGGACTGGCACTGTTGAGAAAATATGCGTGCTTAACGCCCGTCTTGGCGAGATCTTCGCCAGAGCAGCCATTAAAATAACAGAAGAGGCATCCGTTCCAATAGGGAGGGTGAGACTGATTGGTTCGCATGGACAAACCATCCATCATCTTCCAGATCGCCGCTGCACCCTTCAGATAGGGGAGCCTTCCGTCATTGCTGAAATGACAGGGGTTACAACCATCGCAGATTTCCGGCCGAGGGATGTGGCCGCAGGGGGACATGGTGCCCCTTTGACCTCCTTTCTTCACTACCATCTCTTTCGCGACCCGAAAAGAACACGGACAGTTCAGAACATTGGTGGTATCAGTAATGTCACGGTAATACCTGCTGGGTGTAGAAAAGATAAGATCCTGGCTTTTGATACAGGACCTGGGAATATGATCATTGATGGATTGATAAAAATGGGTTCAGGGGAGAATTTTGATAGAGATGGGAAGATTGCAGGAAGCGGAGAGGTAGATAAAAAACTCATCAAAAAGCTTCTTCTCCATCCCTATCTGAGGAAAACGCCGCCCAAAACAACAGGGAGGGAAGAGTTCGGTGGATATATGCTGGAAAAGATCTGGAAAGAAGGAAGAAAAAGGCGGCTTCATCTGAAGGATTTGGTTGCAACGGCCACGGCATTCACTGCCCGGACGATTGTGGATGCATACAAAAGGTTTATTTTTCCTAAATGGCACATATCGGAGATTGTCATCGGAGGAGGGGGTGTGAGGAATAAAACCCTAATGAGAATGCTGGAAGAATACTTTGCACATGTTCGACTTTCTACATTTGAAGATTACGGCCTTAACTCGGATGCGATAGAGGCCATGGCCTTTGCTCTCCTTGCATACGAAGCTTTCAGGGGAAGGGCTAATAACATCCCGGCGGCAACCGGGGCACGCAGGGCTGTGGTAATGGGTAAGATAGTGCCGGGGGGCTCAGTTTCCGAGGGCCGATCTCAATAGTCTAAGGGCCTTCAGTATCTGTCGCTGTTTCTTGATATCTTTTGAAGGGATAAGCCCCTGCAGAACTTCCTGGGAATAGAAGCCGTGTCTCCGTGCCTGGCGATACGGCAGCATGTTTTTTGCTTCGCCCTCATCGGGAAAGGTGAAAAGATCGCTTAGAGACACCTCAAGGGCGTCTGCTATCCTGATGAGAACACTGATGCTGGGGTTTGCATCTCCCCGTTCAATCTCACCAACGAATTTATAGCTCACCATCGCCCTTTCACCAAGAATTTCCTGGGTGAGAAATTTGCCTTTTCGGAGATTCCGGATTCTCTCTCCGAGTTTCCTTGCTATGAGGTCTTTCATGGTTTGCAATAATATGTAGTTCGGCCCCGTACATAAACCCAACATATGTGGCAAGAAAATTATTGCATATAAGTGGCTATTGCGATCTGGCCACTTTGAAGAAAGTCTTCACCCTTCCTTTCTCAATGTCCGTGAGGGTCATGTTGTATCTTTCCTGCGTCCCCAGCTCTGACCAATACCCCCTCATAATATATCCGAATACCCTTTCTTCATTGAGGAGAAGCGATGGATACATGACTTCGGTGATAGACGAGAACACGCTTTCGGGAATGTATGAGAACACTTCAGGCTCAAGGATATGTATTCCAGTGAACATATATTTCATTGGTTTTTCCCCGGGTGCAGGACGGAGTATGTTCAAGAACTGTCTGATCCTTCCATCGCGGTTTATACCAATGGCTCCATAAGATTCTATATTTGGATCTTTTCTCAATACCATAGTGGCCAGGGCTTTCTTTTTCCTATGGAAAGAGAGGACATCTTGAAGCGCCACATCAGCTATGATGTCGCTATTGATGAGGAAGAATGTTCCATCTGAGAGATACCGTTCTGCCTTTTTCAAACCACCCCCTGTCCCCAGGATGGTTTTTTCAAATGAGTATATTATTTTCAGGCCAAAGCGCTCTCCATTACCCAGGGCATCCATGATTTTCTTTGCATGATGGTGGAGATTGATTACAACCTCTTCAACTCCATTGCTTCTCAGAAATGCCACCGTATGCGCTATAAGGGGTTGTCCTTTAACAGGAATCAAGGGTTTCGGAATAATTTCAGTAATGGGCCTGAGTCGCAAACCGAAACCTGCAGCAAAGATCATACCCTTCATGGCTCTATTCTTTCATTTCGGCAGCATATCTTCTTAAAAGCTCAAGGAGCCCATGCAGCTCCTTGTGCCGGCATAATATTGAGGCCACAAGCTTAAGAGTTCCTGGAACATACTTGAGGTATGCCGGATTTCCTTTTGCCCGATATATATATTCGAACCGGCCTGCGGCCTTTAGACACCTCTGGACCCCTGCAAGATCGAAGGTTTCCTGGAAATCGGAAATGTTTAGTCCGGTTTTCTGGCAATAATAAGAAACAAGCTTCTGAATAAGAGGGGCTCCCAGTATTTCCGGAGTGCTCCGGTCAAGGAGAAGTGAAGCGAGATCATAGTGGCGAGGGCCCATGAGGGCGTCCTGGAAGTCCAGTATCTTGATATCTCCGTTTTTAACTATAAGATTCCAGCCGTGGTAATCTCTGTGTGTGAAGACCCTGGGTTCCGAGGAAAGCCTCAGCGAGATGTCACGAAAGTATCCCTCAATACTTTTTCTGTCCATGGAGGGAATAGGTCCATGTTTTTTTTCTATTGCATATTCAAGGAAATGATTGAATTCCCAGAAGAAAAGATCATAGCTAAATGTCTGCCTGAAGGCATAGCAGTCCTCTCCGTTTATGGAGCCTTTCTCCTGAAGGACAACAAGGGTGTCAACGGCCTTCTCATATATCTGCCTCTTGTCCTCTTCTGATGCTCCCTGGGCCAGATTGGCAAGAAGCTCGTCTCCAAGGTCCTCAAGCAGAAGGATACCTTCTTTCTCCCCATAATAATAAAGTTTGGGGAGACCAACCCCTGTTTTCTCCAGGTGCCTCAGGATATTGATAAAAGGAAGCTCGATGAAGCTCTGTGAGATATTTGTAATTTCCTCTGAGACAATTGCCTTGTCTGTTTTATTCAAAATCATCACTATTACAGAGCCGGTGAAGGGGGCGGAATAGGAAACCCTGAAGTAATTCCTGTTGGAAGCGTCTCCGGTCAAAGGGGTGATGTTTATTCCGGAAATCGAGGGGTCAATTACTCGCTTCAGGAGCTGAACAAGTTCATTTTCCTTTCTCAGTGTGTTTTTCGTATTCATCCTGTGTCAAGAGTGCATCGAGTTCCGAAGGCTCTTCAAGGACAACCTGAAGGAGCCATCCGTCACCATAGGGGTCCTCGTTGATCAGGGACGGAATGTCTTTCAGGTCAACATTGATATCAAGCACCTTTCCTGTCACAGGAGCAACGAGCTCCGTGACGTTTTTTTCAGATTCGATCTCACCGAAAGGTTCTCCTTTGGTTAATCTGTCATCAACGGCCGGAAGTTCAATTGAAATGATGTCCCCGAGTTCTTCCTGGGCATATCCTGACAGGCCGAGCGTTGCCGAGTCTCTCTCTACCTTGACCCAGATATGGTCTTCGCTGAATTTGAGTTTGTCGTTCATGGTTCTCCTATTTCCTTTTTGGGAGATGAATGGCAAGACCCTGTGCGGCGGATGCTGCCTCTGTGAAGGCTTCGGACAGGGTCGGGTGTGCATGGATCATTCCTGTAAGATCCTGCAGCCTTGCCCCAAGCGCCATTGCCATAGAAAGCTCATGGATAAGTTCTGTGGCGTTAGGACCGATAATATGGGCGCCGAGGATCTTTCCATCCCTTCCTCCTGAGATGATCTTCACCTCACCTGCGATGTCATCCAGGACATGGGACTTGCTTAGTGCCCTGAAAGGAAACTTGCCTACCTTGACTTCTTCATGCTCTTTTCTGGCCTGCTTTTCGGTCATGCCAACACTGGCAACTTCGGGATCGGTGAAGGTCGCCGATGGAACAAATCGGTAATCCATATTCACATTATGTCCCAGGGCATTCTCCATCGCGACAATCCCCTCACGGGATGCGACATGTGCGAGCATCTTTTTACCTACAATATCTCCGACAGCATATATACCCTCTACCCCTGTTTCCATTCTTTCATTCACCTGAATATCTGAGAGGCCAATCCTTTCCAGGCCGAGTCCTTTGAAATTTTTCTTCCGGCCTGCCGCAACAATAGCGATGTCTGCAGAGACTTCCTCTTCTCTACCCAGCCGCGCGTATGCCCTGCCATTATTTATTGCAAGGGAGGCTACCTTGGTTCCTATATACAGGATAACCTGTCTTTTTTTCAACTCCCGGATGAAAGTTTGGGAGATTTCTTCGTCCTCAAGCGGAAGCGGCTGCGGCATCATCTCCACCAGGGTAACCCGACATCCGAGATTGGCAAAGAGGCATGCGAACTCGCAGCCGATTGCGCCTGCTCCTATTATGAGGACACTCGATGGAAGTTCCTTCATGTCAAATATCTGATCGCTGTTTAGAATGACCTTCCCATCGCATACCACACCGGGAATTGACGAAGGTGAAGAGCCGGAGGCAATGATCGTCTTCTGAGCTTTTATCTCCTGGGGTTCCTTTCCCTCATTTTCCACAAGGAGTTTGGTTTTTTCGGTAAATGATGCCTTCCCTTTCACCAGATGCACACCCCAGCTCTTGAATAAACTTTCAATTCCCTTCGCTTGGATAGAAACTACCTTGTCTTTGCCTTCAATCATCTTACGCCAATCAAGATTTCCCTGAACGGTCACACCCATTTCCTTCAATCTTTTGGCCCTAATAAGCCTGCCTACCGAGACAATGAAGTATTTTGAGGGGATGCATCCCCTGTTCAGGCATGTTCCCCCAATGTCCTTCATTTCAATGCAGCACACGCGTGCCCCCATCTGTGCGCCATGAAGGGCAGCCACGTATCCCCCTGGCCCGGAACCGATTACAGCAACATCGTAAACCATAAGGTTAGTTTATGTAATAGATGTTAAATCTTGTCAAGTATATTCTACTTGTCCAGGTCTTCCAGGCTTGTCTCCAGCGCCTCAAAAGATTCCTCAAATGGAGGAGGCTCTGGAAGAGGGGCAGAAGATACGGATGGAATGGGGGAAGAGGGAGGCGGCGCACTCTGGGGGGCCGCAGAATAAGCTGCTTCTAATTCCTTTCTCAATCTTTCAGCGTCCTCATAAATACGAAGGGAGTGCTGATAGTATTCGTCCCTTTGCCTGACAGCCTCTTCAAGGCTTTTTTCCAGGGCCTTTATCCTTTCATTGAGGGGACCCATTTCGAGGAGGCCATTCTCCATAGTTAGCACCTGTTCTTTGAGGGCCCTGGTCTCTTCTGCCAACATGTCTTTTTCAGTCCGGAGAGCATCGGTTGAGGCTGATACTTGAGCCAGGTCTTGCTCTTTATTTGCGAGGGATTCTTTCAGTGATGCAAGTTCTCCTTCTTTTTTGGATAGTTCCTCTTTCATGTAAGCCATGTCTTTCTCCCTGGCATCCGCAATCTGGAGCAAAGTTCCTTCCTTTTCCTTCAAAGTTTCCTTTAGAACAGAAAACTCTGTTTGGAGAGCCTTGTGGTCCTGATCAAGGGTCTCTTTCTCCCTGGACAGCGCTTCCTGAGACTCTGTTAGGGTACGATTATTGTTTTCCTGATTGGAAAGCTTTTCCTCAAGTGAGGATAGATTTTGCATCAGGGCGCCTTTTTCTCTTTCAAAGTCAGCGTCCATTTGTTCAAGGTTTTTCTGATGTTGTTCAACGAGGTTTTCGCACTGCAGACGGAACTCGTCCCTTTCTTTAATGGCTGCGTCTATTTTCTCCTGAAGGTCCTGTGAATATTTCGAACTTTCAAGGGCCTCTTCCTCCAGGACGAGGATTCTGGAAGTCAGCGCCTCGCCCGCTTCTACTTCCTCTTCCATTTTGTGGATGTTTTCCTGTAGAGAGGAGAGTTTCTTTTCCATTTCCATCTGGAATGCTGCATGTTCTTCTTTTTCAAGGGAGAGCGACTCCTCCAGGTTTTTACAGCGCGAGAGGGCGTCTTCAAGGGTTTTCTCTTTTTCTTTTATCTCCTCATCCATAGCAAGGATCTTGGCCTCCATATCCTCTGCGACATGGTCTCCCTGCTGAAGGTATTCGATCTTATGTCTGGCGTCCTCCAATTCTTCATTGTTTCGTTCATTAAGCCCCTGGGCCTCTTTTAGGCTCTCGAGGAGTGTTTCGCTCCCTTTCTTGAGATTGTTCATTTCCTCAAGATATTTTTCCCTTTCGCCGCGGGAGGATCTCTGCTCGGACCGAAGATGTTCGAACTCGTCGGACATCCTCTTATGTCTGACCTTAAATTCGTCCCTTTCCTGTCTGACTTCTTCAAGATTTTTGGTAGTTTCGTGGAGCTTTTCGTTAAGCACTTTTTTTGTCTCAGAGAGCTTTTCCTCCAACTCCTTACCCCTGGCCCTCTCCTGCGAAAGTTTGGACTCCAGTTCTGTTTTTTCCCTGGATAGGGAAAGGGCTTCCTCCCTGACTTTTTTTAATTCTTTTTGTATCTCTTCGGAGACTGCCGGCCTGGGAGGTACCTTTTTCTTAATTTTGGTCTGTTCATCCAGGCGGCCTTCATCGGGTTCTTTTTCTACCTCGACATCTATCTCAACTTCAGATTTCTCCACTCTTTCTTCAAGGAGGTTTTGGATCTTTATGGAAAGCTCTTCGTTGTCAAAAGGTTTGAGGAGATATTTATCTGCGCGGCTTTTGAGGTTGCTGTGTTTTTCAAAATCTTCAGGCGTAGCTTCGGAAGAGGTAAGGATCAGTGGGACATTTTTGAGCTTCGGATGTGTTTTAATCATCTTGCAGATGACATATCCATTTACATCGGGAAGTTCCACGGCAAGAATGATTAGATTGGGTGAAGCCTTTTCAATGGCATCAACCACGTTCTTCCCCTTGTATTGCTTTGTGACGATATAACCCTGGTTGGAGAGGTATTCGCTTACCCTGTCCTGTGTCTCTATATCGCTGTCAATGCAAAGGATCTTTTTGGCCATTAGGATGTGTTTTAAACCCTTGCTGAAGTGATTCCTGTCTGGTTCTGATATTTGCCTTTTTTGTCGGCGTATGACACGGAGCACTCCTCGTCACTTTCAAAGAAGAGGATCTGGGCGATGCCCTCATTGGCGTAAATCCTCGCAGGGAGCGGTGTTGTATTGGAAATTTCAAGTGTAATGTATCCCTCCCATTCCGGCTCCAGGGGAGTGACATTGGTAATGATTCCACAGCGCGCATATGAGCTTTTCCCAACGCAGAGAGTAATGATCTTTCTGGGAATCCTGAAGAATTCCACGCTCCGTCCCAGGACGAAGGAGTTCGGAGGTATAATGCAGTTGCTTCCCTTGAAATTCACAAAAGATTTGGGATCGAACTCCTTTGGATCCACAATGCATGTATGAACATTAGTGAATATCTTGAATTCTTCTGCAACCCGTATGTCGTAACCATATGAGGATAGTCCATATGATATCACCCCCTTAGAGATCTGTGTTTCGACAAAGGGCTCGATCATTCTGGAATCCAGGGCCATTTTTTTTATCCATTTATCCGCTTTTATAGACATGTTAGTATTCTTCTTCGTATTCCGCGGAAAGTTCCTCTTTGTCTCCGATTGTCTTGATTATCAGCCTCAGCTCGCACTTGCAGTAGCCGCAGAATACAGTGTCTCCAGGTTTGTTATCCTCATCCAAAACCACCTCGGCATCGCATACCGGACAATCAATGATCCTCATTTTTTAATTTTAACAGAGGAATTAAATATGGTCAATTCGGCCGATTATTTGCTTGCCTTCTGTGCAAGGGCCGATTGGAGATTTGCTCTGATTACGGTGTTAGTAGGGTCAAGTCTGGCGGCCCTTTTCAGATATCGGATAGCTTGCCTGGTTTTCCCCATGCTAAGCGAAATAGTCCCCATTTCATTGAGTAAAAGGGCAAGCTCTTCTTTATCTACGCCAAAGAAGCGTTTTAATAAAAAGGCGTCATTATAGTGTGAAAGGGCCTCTGTGAACATTCCTGTTATGTGGTAGATCCTGGCCAAAGCCTCATGTGCCTCGGGAAAACTTGGCTCTACCTCAAGGGCCTTCTTTAGATTGGATATGGCCTCCTCTGAATTACCATGAAGGATGCCAAGGGCATACCAGGCCTTGCTCACATTAGGATCGGCTCTGAGCAGCCGCTCGAGCTCTTTCTGGACAGATAAGCGCACTGCAGGATCATGTGAATTGATCTCCTGGGAGGAAAAGATTGTTTCAGAATTTGTAGTCGTGTATTCGGAGGACTGGATGAGGTGTGCGTATTTCTTCAGCCTCCGGACAAACACCTCCGAGAGGTCATCCCAATAGACCAAAGCCCATTTATCCCTGGGGAAGAGGCCCCACTTAATAAATTTTCCCCCCATTTCAGATTCAACAAGGGCTGCCTCGACTTTGTATAGGGAGAGGATCATGTCAAAACTTTGACCATCCCGCATTGCTTTGGTGAGGCGTGGGAGGAGACTTTCGTAACTGCTCAGTGTTGTATCGAAAAAAACCTGTCTTTTCGGAAAGAACCTGTAGAGCAGGGCTCCGCCATAGTTCTGTGAGTTGAAAATGTTTCCCTGTATTTTCTGTTTATCGATGAAATCCATGGCCTCAACAGGAAAGAAAAGCCTGTGGACCCCAAGACCCAAGTAATGGTTATAGTCAGAGTTCCTGAGGTGGATATATATCGGGAGGGGGATGAGGAAGAGGATAAACAGGGCGGTGGGCCTCAGGGTTGCCAATACCGGATCAAGCCTGGAAGGAATATGGAGTACCCTGAGTGCCCGAACAAAGGCAGCCGTTGAGACTATGAAGAATTCAGCGACAAACCTCCTCATCTTCAGTGTCGGAATCCCGAAGGCAGGCAGAAGCAGGAGGACCGACAGGTCTGCCTCCCTCCGATTCAGTAAGATGCTAAGGAGAGTAACTACCGAAAGGATTGACATGAGGGCAAGGGGGAAAGATGTTGATGTGTCCGAGAATGAGAGAGGGAGAAATTCTGAGATCCCTCCTTTTCTCAGGGAATTGAGACCGAAATGGGAGAAAAGAAACGAATAGATACGATAGGTATGGAGATTGAGGAAGGAGGCCAGGAATGTGAGGAAGAAGACACCACAGAACTTCAGAAGCTTCTGACGGGGCATGGGAGGCCCGGGCGATACCCCCCACCGGATATTGAGGAAGAACTTCGCCGCCTCTCCAACAAGAATGGTTCCATAGAGGAGAAGGCCCATGATGCATCCCGGGTGGATATTGGCCCAAGGGATCATGATCAGAGGGAAGGCCAGGAGGCGGGTGGTTTTTCCCTCCCGGTAGCGTTCGATGAGGACGACGAAGATGGCGAGGAAGAGGAAGGTGAAGATCTGGGGCCTTTCGTAGAATTTGAGCCGGGAGGCGATGGCAATGCACAGGATAAGGGGGAAGGTGAGGAAGGGGGTATTTCCCCAGTGGATGTAGAGGAGGAGGTAGGTCAGGGCTACAATGAGGGCCTTGAACAGGGTCAGGGCTGTGAGGCCGCCTATGGCATGAATGAGATAAAAGACCACCTGGCTGAACCATTTTCCATCAGAGTCTATCCATGGTTCATCTTCCATTGTGAAAGTGAACGGATTAGTCTTGGGAATGGAGAGGTTCTTAACGATGAGCTCTCCAGTCTTGATATGCCAGAATGTATCCGATTCAATGGTCTTCGTGATCCCCAGGGCATAGACAAAAATCATGAGCGCCAGGGGAAGGAGAACCCTCTCGAGTACCAAAGTAAATTTCGGGATCATAAGTCAGCTACCAAGTGTATATCATACTGCCTATTTCCTTGCCAGCCATAACCTTTAATGCTTGAGGAATGGCCGATGAATGAGAGGACATTTGATTGCGTATTATGGAGGGTACTGATAGGGGTGAACGTACTTCTGTAAGTATGCTATGAACTCTCTGTGATACTCCTCTGCGCGTTTGTCCATTCTCTTCGGGTTTTCACTGAGGAACATAATTATTGTGCACTTCCTGGGCGAAAGGGTGTAACCTACATTGCATAAGGAATAGCAATCTTTATGCCAACTTAGGAGGTGCGTCTCTTTTTATGATTGCGGATTGAGGGATAATAAGCTCCAGCTTTGCCATTCAAGTGTTTCTTCCTATACTTATTTGCACATAACGATGCCTACAGGGATGCTCAGCCCTGTGGAATCCCCAGCGATGATGCGCAAGGGGAGGCACATATCCATTGGCAGTCCTGGAACATACGGTGATGGAGTAATTATCAGAGTTGACAATCAGGATCTCATCATTGGTGGTGTCCAGTGCGATATCCATGTAATAGTGGCGCATCGCCATCTTGGGTTGCGTCAAATACATCCACATTGTCTATACTGAGGTTAGTAACGCAGATTTCTCGTGCTGTGGGAGTGCGCTCACCTCGTTGAAATTTCCACTCTCCCAACTGCGGAGACACCCATGGGCCATCCATAAGAGACCTATGATCAGTGTGCCTCTGCTGAGTGCGAAACCCGCCAATTGAAACCATTTACTTCTACATTGCGGCGAAGGAAAGATTCTCCTGATCATTGCTTATCCTCTCCTGCCTCGCTACCCGCTTTCGGATGGGCATTGTCCCGTCTTGTTTTCTTTTAAAACTTTATAGGATTTTATACTGATTTGTTAAACTCTTCGGTAGATTATTTGCTTGCCTTTTGTGCAATTGCCGATTGGAGATTTGCTCTAATTACGGTGTTAGCAGGGTCAAGTCTGGCGGCCCTTTTCAGATATCGGATAGCTTGCCTGGTTTTCCCCATGCTAAGCGAAATAGTCCCCATTTCATTGAGTAAAAGGGCAAGCTTTTCTTTGTCAGCGCCAAAAAAGCGTTTTAATAAAAAGGCGTCATTATAGTGTGAAAGGGCCTCTGTGAACATTCCTGTTATGTGGTAGATCCTGGCCAAAGCCTCATGTGCCTCAGGAAGGCTTGGCTCCACCTCCAGGGCCTTCTTCAGGTTGGTTATGGCCTCCTCTGAATTCCCATGAAGGATGCCAAGGGCATACCAGGCCTTGCTCACATCAGGATTGGCTCTGAGCAGCCGCTCGAGTTCTTTCTGGACTGATAAGCGCACTGCAGGATCATGTGAATTGATCTCTTGAGAGGAAAAGATTGTTTCAGAATTTGTAGCCGTGTATTCGGAGGTCTGGATGAGGTGTGCGTATTTCTTCAGCCTTCGGACAAACACCTCCGAGAGGTCATCCCAATAGACCAAAGCCCATTTATCCCTGGGGAAGAGACCCCACTTAATAAATTTTCCCCCCATTTCAGATTCAACAAGGGCTGCCTCGACCTTGAATAGCGAGAGAAATATGTCAAACGATTTGGGATTTTGCATCGCCTTGAACAGGCGGGGAGGAATCTTTTCATAGGAGATATGTCGTGTGTCCCAAAATACCTTTCTTTTTGGATATGTCATATAGAGCAGGGCGCCCCCGTAGCTCTGCGAGTTGAAGATGTTTCCCTGGATCTCATTTTTTTCGATGAACTCTATGGCCTTTTCAGGGAAGAACTGTCTGTGGATCCCAATGCCGAGGAAATGATAAATGTCTGTGCTCCGGATATGGAGATAGACAGGAATGGGAAGGAGAAAGAGAAGGATTAGCAGGGGGATCTTCAAGCGATCTATTGAATTTGGAAGTTTGATTGCTCCCGTGAAGGCGAGGATGGAGCTTATAAAAGCAGGTGTTCCTGCGATGAAGAATTCTGCCGAGAACCGCCTCATCCAAAGGGCAGGAATTCCAAAGACAGGGAGGAGGAGAAAGAGCGACAGGTCGGTTTTCTTTCTGTTGATGAGTATGCTTGCAGTGGCGATTCCGAGGAGAGCAACGAGAAGGGCGAAGGGGAAGGCAGTGGCGAAGTCCAAGCTATAGAGGGGGAGGAATTCAGAGATGATTGACACTCTCTGCGCTTCAACCCCAAGGTGTGAAAAGAGAAAGGAATAGATGTGGTAGGTATTGGGATTAAACAAAGTCGTTAGGAATGTCAGGATAAAGAAGAAAGAGAATTTCAGAAGTAGCATTTGTTTCCCTGGGGAAGATCCGTTTCTGCCCCCAATGACGAGTTTCACTACTTCTCCAAGAAGGACCGTCCCGAAGAAGATAAGGCCAAGGACGCACCCCGGGTGAAGGTTGGCCCAAAAGGCCATGATCAGGGGGAGGGCCCACAGGTGGTGCACCGGTGATGTATCGCTATTTTTTGCCTCCCAGTATCGGACAATGATGATGAGAAAGACTGATAGGAAGAGATAGCTAAAGATCTGGGGCCTTTCGTAGAATTGGAGCCGTGAGGCAGTGGCGATGCACAGGATGAGGGGAAAAGCGACCATAGGATATTTTCTGAAATTCATGAAAAGGAGAAGGTAGGTAAGTGCCACGATTAAAGCCTTGAAATAAGTCAACGCTTTGAGGCCACCGAGGGTATGAACAGAATAAAAAACCACCTGGCTGAGCCATTCTGTATCCTCCCAGGGTTCTCCTTCCATAGTAAAAGTGAAGGGATCCGTCCTTGGAATGGCGGCATTTTTAACGATAAGCTCTCCTGCCTTTATATGCCAGAAGGTATCGGGTTCTATGATCTTTGTCAGGCTTAAGGTGATCACGAAGATAAATAGGGAGATGGGCAGCCCCCATTTCTCCAGGAGTGTGAAGGACTTCAATTCATGAAAATTTTAACACTGGAGGCAGGCTATGTCCACCCCCAATAGGGTTGACCTATGAAAAAGATACAGGGTATCCTTTAGTTACAGCGCTATGGTTACATCGGAAGATAAGCTCCTGATTGTTGTCCCGACCTATATAGAAAAGGAGAACATAAAGCCTCTTGTCCAGGGCGTTTTCTCCAGCTTAACAAACCCTCATGTCTTGTTCGTTGATGATGGCTCTCCTGATGGGACTGCAGATATGGTGGAGGAGACGATAAAGAAGAACCCGGGAATTCACCTCATACGCCGCACAAAGAAGATGGGGTTGGGAACAGCTTATGTTCAGGGATTTTCATTTTTTTTGGAGAATAGCTATGACCTTGTTTTTGAAATGGATGCCGATCTATCACACGATCCAGGCGATCTCCCCAGGTTTGTCAAGGCATCCAAGGAGTTTGACCTTGTTATTGGTTCACGGTATATACCGGGCGGAGGGACAAGGAACTGGGGAAGGGTGAGGAGGAGCATCTCGGTTCTGGGGAATGCCTATGCCAGGGCAATTCTCGGATGTCCATTTTCTGACCTCACCAGTGGATTCAGGTGTTATCGAAGAAGAGCGCTTGAGTCAATTAACCTCAAGGACATCCATTCGGAAGGATATGCCTTTCAGATAGAGATGGCCTATAGGATTTGGAAAAAAGGTCTTCGGATTGGAGAGATTCCTATTATATTTTCCGAGAGGAAGGGTGGAAGGTCGAAGATGTCCACGGGCATTTTTGTTGAGGCAATTTTCGGCGTCTGGAGGATGAAGTTGACGATTTAACGAGGAGGAAGACATGGAAGACTGTTTGTTCTGCAAGATTGCCGGTAGAAAGATAGCAAGCGACATCGTTTATGAGGACGATAAGGCCATAGTTATTAAAGACATCCATCCTCAAGCCCCTGTTCATGATCTCATCATTTCAAAAAGGCACATTCCTACACTTCTGGACCTAAAAGAGGAGGACAAGGACCTCCTATGGCATCTATTTACTGTTATAAATATAGTGGCCAGGAAAGAAGGGGTGGCGGAAAAGGGATTCAGAACAGTGATTAACTGCGGCACCGCCGGCGGCCAGGTCGTTTTCCATCTTCATATCCATATCCTCGGCGGCCGCTCAATGCGCTGACCGGGTCTCAGTAAGGGTTTAGCCAGTGGTAGTAGTCAGGATTTCTTCCCTTGACGATGTCAAAGAAGACCTCCTGCAATTCAGCAGTGATTGGCCCTCTTTTCCCTCTGCCTATTTTCCGGTCGTCAACCTCCCTGATAGGTGTGATCTCTGCAGCGGTTCCGGTGAAGAACGCCTCATCTGCTATGTAAAGTTCGTCCCTTGTAAACCGTTCCTCCCGCATCTCCATACCTCTGTCTCTGGCAATTGTCATAATAGAGTCCCTCGTGATCCCCGGGAGGATAGCTGTTAGGGGAGTAGTTTTTAAGACTCCCTTTTTAACAATAAAAATATTCTCCCCGCTCCCTTCAGCTATGTATCCCTCTGTGTCAAGAAGGAGGGCTTCATCATATCCCGCCGAGACAGCCTCTTTTTTTGCAAGGATGGAGTTCACATAGTTTCCGCAGATCTTTGCCCGCAACATCTCGGAATTAACATGTGGACGGATGCATGAGGCGATCTTGACCCTTATTCCGTTCTTAAGCCCCTTTTCTCCAAGATATGATCCCCATGGCCATACAGCTATAGCTGCCCTGATTGGATTGTTCCATGCAGACAGCCCCATTTCGCCGTCACCAATGAATACAATAGGTCTGATGTAACCTTCCTTGAGACCGTTGGCTTGGAGTGTCTTCACGATGGCATCAGTCATAGTTTTCCGTGTGAAGGGGATTTTAATAGTTGCGATATGAGCCGAGTCAAAGAGCCTATCAATATGCTCCCGAAGCCTGAATACAGTGGAACCTCCATTGACCTGACGATAGCTGCGTATTCCTTCAAAGACCCCGAGACCATAATGAAGGGTGTGAGTAAGGGCGTGAACCGTTGCTTTCTCCCAGTCCACGAGCTTTCCATCAAGCCAGATCTTTTTCGTTTTTACCATTTTGCCTCCCTGGTTATTTGAACAGTTTTCCGAAAATACCCTTATCTTCCTTTCCCTCCCTCATGGCAATGAGGCGGATCTCCCTCATTGCTTCAACATGGTCTGGTTTGCACTCGAGAGCCTTCTTGTACGATTCCTTTGACTCGGCTTCTCTTCCCTCCCTTTTGAAGATCATTCCCAGAAAGTAGTGACCCTGTGCAAGCCTGCTATTTATCGTCAATCCCTTGTTGATAGACTCCTTTGCATTTGAAAAATCAGTTTGTCCTGCCGGGGTGAGCCTGAACAGGGTCCAACCATAATAGACATGGTATTCGGCTTCATTCGGTTTTATGTCACAGGCCCTGCGCAACTGTTCCTCTGCACCCTTTATGTTGCCTTTTTTAAGGAGGGCTATCCCCTTCATATAGGACATTTCGGCATTGATTATATTCTGTGTCTCACGGGCGACATCCTCATCGGTTTTTCCAGTCTTGAGAAACTCGTCGTATTTTTTTCTTTCATCATCGTTGGTAAGGACTGCATGGGCCTGGGTTATTAGCGTGAATAAATCATTGGCACAGCTACGAACTTCCTCTGGTTTGTCGTAGTAGTGGTCAGGATGATACTCTCTTGCAAGCTTATAGTAAGCTTTTTTGACCTGATCTTTTGAGGCCCCGGGTGCAATTCCCAGCATCTGGAAATGATTCTGTTCCCTAACTGTAGATAGTTTCTCCTCGAGCCTGTTTCTCGTAGCGATATCATCGGGAGAAAGCCCGGGTTTTTTGCGAACCTCCTCGTGTGCAGGATAAGGTTGGGGGGCAGATGCTTCCTTCTCGATCTGCTGCACCAGCGAGGCTGGACATGCAAGCTCAAGGAGAATCAGGGCGTAGAGAAGGGAGAGTGTATCCTGAAGGCCCAACTTGCTCATCTCGAGGATATCCTTGACTGTCCTTTTTCCATCAATGAGATGAAAAACCTCTTCTTCCTCCGGCGCAAAGCCGAACTCTTGGAAGCTGTAGATGGATTTTACTTCTGCCATTGGTTCATCCATATAACCGGAGAGTTTTTCCGTGAGCTCATCAAGGCCTACAGAAGACTTGATCCCATGAAGTACAATATAGGGAGTGCTCAGCTCTATATGCTCTATCCCCTGTGGTAATTCCTTCATGGACCTGAAAGAATATGTCCCATCCTTCCATTGGAAAGAAGTTATCAGTTTATACTCCATTTGGGTTTGAAGGGCTTCCTCCAGTGGGACCTTCAGGGCGCCGAGTTCTTTGAGTATGGTCCCATGTGGTTTCTTTGTCTCCTGCATGATGCGCAGGGATATATCGTAGGTGTCCTGGGATACAAGCCCTTTTTCAAGCAGCACCCTTCCGAGGGTTTCACTGAGTATGTTGGATTTGACATATACAGCCTTGCCTTTGAGAAAATAAATTTCCTTGATCATCTTGCCCTGAGTAAGGCGGAGTATGCCGGTTCCCTTTGAAAGCATGAACTTATGGAAGAAACTGGGCAGTGAGATATCGCTGAGATTCCCGCTAGGCTGCATAGGACATAAAAAGTATAAACCTATTTTATTATGGATTCAACGAGACTTTTCAGGGATTGTTCAAATGGCGGCATGGATACCCCTCTATTAGTAATAATCGCTCTGATATAGGTATGTGGGGTAATATCAAATGCTGGGTTGTAAACATTTATATTTCGGGGTGCTATGGGGTGGCCTCCAACTTGTGTGACTTCATTCGGGTCTCTTTGTTCAATGGGTATCTCTTTGCCGTTTTTCAAGGAAAGATCAACTGTGGTGATAGGTGCGGCGACATAGAAAGGAATCCTGTTCTCATGAGCAAGGACAGCAATGCTGTAGGTCCCGATCTTGTTTGCAACATCTCCGTTTCGAGCGATCCTGTCCGCTCCGACAATTACCATATCAATGCCGCCATTTTTCATCAATGCACCGGACATATTGTCGGTGATGAGTGTGACCGGAATCCCGTCTTTTTTGAGCTCCCATGCTGTAAGCCTGGCCCCTTGCAGTAGAGGTCTTGTTTCGCATGCAATAACATGGACATTCATTCCCTTTTCTACCGAGGCCCTCACAACGCCGAGAGCCGTTCCGTATCCCGCTGTGGCAAGGGCGCCCGCATTGCAGTATGTGAGTATGCGTGCTTTGTTTTTGATAAATCTCCTTCCGTATAACCCGATCCTTTTATTGGCCTCGACATCCTCCCTAAGTATGGAAAGTGCTTCTCTATGAAGAGCACGACGGATTTCATCTATTGATTTTCCCCAACATTTATCAATTACCCTTTCCATCCTATCGATTGCCCAGAAGAGATTCCTGGCGGTAGGTCGTGTGGATGCAAACCTTTGACATAGCTTTTCAAAACGGCTTGAGAAATCAGAACGGGTTTTGGCCTTGATGTGCCTTGCTCCGAGAGCCAGGCCCAGTGCTGATGCAACACCTAAAGCCGGCGCACCCCTGATGGCCATATTTTCAATTGCAAGCGCAACGTCCTCGGCAGTCCTGCATCTGAGGTATCTCTCTTTTGCAGGGAGCAGGCGCTGATCAAGGATGAGGATCTTTCCGTCAGACCAGTGGATTGTTTTTAAAACCATGAAGGGTCACTTGAAGAGTCCTTTGAGCTTCTTTCCCCCCTCCTTCTGTAAATCTTCAAGTTTTTTCTTGGTTTCCGGCTTGCCGAGCTCTTTGTTTATTTTTTTAGTTACCTCCTCCTCCACCTTTTTTCTGGCCTGGGCCTTGGCCATATCTGTCATGGCGTCTTTATCGAGATCGACCTTAGGCGACAGAATTGTTCCTGAAAGGCGGAATGGAAGTTGGACCCTTCCCTGTTCGTCTTTGACAAGGTTCTGAAGCGTGCCTGAACCGAGCCGGCTGGAATGCGACTTGGACAGGGTTGCCACCCCCTTGAAGTCAAGTGAGGAATCCAGTGAAAACGATCCGGAGAGCTGTGCATCAAGGTCTTTAGAGGAAAGCTTCAAATCCGAGGTGTTGACCTTCCCATTGGAAAGCGATGCAGATCCGGAGAGATCATTGAAAGAAGTCTCCGGGGCCTTGACTCCCTTTAGTTCACTAATGCCTGCCTGACCTGTGAGCTTTTCCAGGAGGGGAAGGCTTGTGATCTTTCCCTGTGCCAATGAAAACTTGCCCTGGCCCTTGAGTGTCTTTGAAAGTGTGGAAGTATCTAACCCCTTTCCGGAGAGGGAGAACACCGAAGACAGGGATCCCGTGAGGGAATCCTTCCATGAGGTTGTTTCCTTAAGAAGTGGTCCGATCTCAACATTCTTGGCAGTGAGAGAGAGGTCAACCGGGGGCTCTTTTTCCAGGAGCCCCGCGGAGAGCGAACCGGCTACATTTCCTCCATAGATGTCCATTGTCATATCGGACATGCTGAATTTTCCATTTTTGAGCTGAACGGCAGCGTGGAAGTTTCTGAATTGGTTCTTTTTAACTATTCCCGAGTCAATCTTTATCGTCCCAGAAGCCTTGGATTTCTGTAAAAATTCATTTGGTTTTTCGGGCTTCTCCTCCTTTTGCGGAGGTTTCTTTTCAGAGGGAGGGAACAGCTCGTCAATATTCATTTTGGAGGAATAGAGATCAAAACTTATATCAGGGGCTGCAAAGTTCTCAATCCGTCCCTTGATCCTGATAGAAGAGCTTCCTGATTGTGCCGAGAGGTTTTCAATATTCAAGGATTTTGGGGTAAAAGCAATAGATGAGAAGAGTCCCTTCACGCCAGGAGCAAGACCTGGGATCTGTGCGCTAATATCTTCTATGATCAGTTTTCCAGCGATTGAGGGGCTGGCGGGCTTTCCCTTCGCAGCTATGTCCATCCTCAGTCCGCCTCCTATGGAATATTGCTTGAGAAGAGGGATTATATCCGCCCATTCTCCAGGACGAAGTAGGCCTGATGATGCTTTAAGGTCAACAGCAGGGTCTGAAAGATTATCAACCTTTCCAGAGACATCAAGAACAAAGTCCTTGATTGCAAGACCAAGCTTGTTAACCTTGAGCGTGTTCCTTTCTTTAATGGCATAAATATTCAATGACAGGGGCACGCCAGGAGATTTGTGGAAATAATCTCCATAGGCAACATCAATCTTGTCGAGCTTCACATCACCCTTGATTTCAAGGTTATCGTTCGGTCCTATTAGCGTCATAGAAATGGCTCCGGGTCCGCTTAAGCTGATATTTGACGGAAGTTTCTTGAAGATTGAAGGATATGCCTTCACCAGGTCAATGGGAGAGAATTCATTTGAGGACAGCGCAAGGTTGAGCCTGGGCTCCTTGGAATACTGAGAGATCTCGCCCTGAAGAGTCAGGCTGAGGACATTCTGAGACACAGTAAGGGTATCAATCTTGATTGTGTTGGTTCCCTGGCGAACCGAAATCTTTTCTTTTACTGTCACGGGAGGTATGACAAGCCCCTTACCGCCATCTGATGGAAGTGATATGTCTCTGATCTCTAAGTTGCCCTCCGAAGTGAGTTCCTCCTTCATGCTTCCCGTGGCGCGAATGTCAGAGTAGAGAGTGAAGGCAGGACCGGGTGATTTCTTGAGAAATACAAAGATGGGGTTTGGATTAAGGCCGACAGTTGTCAAAGAGATGTCTAATGGTATTTGTGAGAAATTTAGATCTTCGCCAACAGGGCCGATCTTTCCAGAAAATGTGAGCTTTCCCTCGCCCGGGAGAATTTTTGCAGACAGAGACATTTTTATAGCCGTTTCCAGGGACACATTAGAAATCTTGAGGTTAACATCCTCAATGGAGAGAGTTGACTTGACCTGCGTGTCCCTGAGCACGATCCTTCCATCAGAAATGACGAGCGAAGAAAGGACAAAACCACGGGCAACAGCCAAAGGTGCCTCTTTTTGTGCTTCTTTTTCCTTCTCGGGAGCCTTTGCTGCTGTCAGGTCGGAGAAGTTGAATTTTCCTTCCTTGTTTCTTTCCACAAGGATCTCAGGCCTCTTGAGCACGATCTTCCTGATCTCTTTTTTTCCCCAGAGAAGTGGAAGTAGTTTAACCCTGACCTCCAGGCTTGAAAGGGAGACGAACGGATCCGAGGAGAAGCCGGCTGTATTGGAAATCCTGAGATTCTCAAGCCCGATCCCGACCCCGGGAAGGAGCGTTAATTTGATGTGCCCGAGGTTGACCTTTCGGTGGAGAGCTGATTCGACAGGCGGGATGATTTTATCTTTGTATGAATCCAGATTGACGAAGAAGGGGACTATGAACGCCAATAATACCAGGAACAGGACGAAACCAATCAAGCCTATGAGTATCTTCTTCACTTGCTTAACACCTCCTTCAGGATCATGTTGACAAGACCGGGATTGGCTTTCCCTCCGGTCTCTTTCATTACCTGGCCTATGAAAAACCCCAACAGCTTATCCTTACCACTCCGGTATTGCCGGGCTTGTTCCGGGTTCTTTGCCACTACCTCTTTTGCAACCTTCTCAATCAACTGCTTATCTGTGAGCTGTATAAGCCCCTTTTCTTCCACAATACTACCTGGGCCTTTCCCTGTCCTGTAAACCTCCTCGAAAACCCCCTTGGCGATCTTACCGCTTATTGTCCCGTCGGCTATAAGTGACAGGAGCTCGGCAATGTGGCGGGGAGTGACAGGGCATTCCGAAATATCCTTTCCCTCCCTGTTGAGCTCCTTGAGAAGCTCGGACATAATCCAATTTGAAACGGCCTTCGGGAACCGATGTAATTTTACGCACTCCTCAAAGAAATTGGCAAGGTTTTTTGATGAAGTTAGGACATCTGCATCGTATTCGGGGATGCCATATTCCTTTAAGAATCGCTCCCTTCGCTGGGAGGGAAGCTCTGGAAGGCCCTTGGTTACCCTTTCGATCCATGACTCATCAACAACGAGAGGAACGAGGTCGGGTTCGGGGAAATAGCGGTAATCATGGGCATATTCCTTTCCTCTCATGGATAGGGTGATCCCCCTGTCCGTATCAAAGAGCATGGTCTCTTGAACAACCTTTCCTCCGGAGTCCAGAACTTTCATCTGCCTTTCTATCTCGTATGACAATGCCTTCTCAATGTATTTGAAGGAATTCATATTCTTGACCTCTGTTTTGACCCCTAATTTTTCCTGGCCCACGGTTCGGACAGAGACATTGGCATCACAGCGGAAACTGCCTTCCTCCATATTGCCATCGCATATGTTCAAATAGATCAGGATTTCCCTGAGCGCCTTGAGATATGCCACAGCTTGCTGTGGCGTTCTAATGTCAGGCTCGCTCACGATCTCCAGAAGGGGGATTCCTGTCCTGTTCAGGTCCACGAAAGATGAATCTCCCCCAGTGATTGCCTTGTCGTGGATATTTTTCCCTGCATCCTCCTCAAGATGGATCCTTGTTATGCCAATCCGGGTCCTTTGTCCCTCTGAGGGAATATCGAGATATCCCTTGATTGCGAACGGTTCTTCATACTGGGAGATTTGATAATTCTTTGGGAGGTCTGGATAGAAATAGTTTTTTCTGGCAAATATGCACTTTCTTTCAATAGTGCAGTGGTGTGCCACTGCCGCCCTGATGGCGAAATCTATAGCCTGACGGTTGATGACAGGAAGGACGCCTGGAAGACCCAGACAGACAGGGCAGACATGGGTGTTTGGTGGCGCTCCGAACTCGGTTGAACAACCGCAGAACATCTTTGACCTTGTAAGGAGCTGTGCATGAACCTCCAGCCCGATTACCGCTTCATACTCCATACCCCTCTCAACCTCTTCTTTTTGTTGGTTCCCGTTGTTAAGAGACAGGAACCGTCTCTTTTTCAGTGGGAGTTTGGAGCGGCTCAGGTCCTGTGCTCTGTTCAGATCCAGGCGACACCGGTGATGGCTGAGCGGCATGGAGCCGTTCCGACCTCCTTCTATCCCTGGTCCTTTCGTTCCGGCGCTTTCTCCGTCTTTTCAGTTCTTTCTGTCTCTCTCTTGGCACTCTATATCCTCAGTGTTTATGTGATTCCATTTTACCCTTTTTTCCATCTGATTCAACTGTTAAATGGACGGCTGTCTTTTTATCAACTGCGCTGATTGCTCGTATGAATATGCAGACGAAAGGACTGTTTCTTCATCAAATGGCCGTCCCAGAATCTGGAGCCCTATTGGGAGACCTTCCTTTGTAAGTCCACAGGGAAGAGATACGCCCGGGAGTCCAGCCAGATTGCATGAGATGGTGAAGATGTCCGAGAGATACATCTGAAGGGGGTCAGAGGTTTTCTCTCCGATCTTGAAGGCCGGTGTGGGGGTGGTCGGGGTCACAATGATGTCGCATTTATCAAATGCTTTTATAAAATCCAGCCTTAAAAGGGTCCTGACCTGTTGGGCCTTTCTGTAATAGGCCTCATAGTAGCCAGAGGAGAGGGCATAGGTTCCCAACATTATCCTTCTTTTCACCTCGTTACCAAACCCTTCGGAACGGGTCTTCAAATACATATCCATGAGATCCTGATACTTGGGTGTCCTGTATCCGAACTTCACCCCATCGTATCGGGCGAGGTTCGAGCTGGCCTCTGAAGGAGCAATGATATAGTAGGTAGAGATGGCGAATTCAGTATGGGGGAGTGAAATCTCAACAAGCTCCGCACCCATCGCCTTTAGTGTCCCGATGGCTTTTCTGACCGCCCCCTCAACCTCGGGGTCCATCCCCGGCATAAAATATTCCTTAGGGATGCCGAACTTCATCCTTCCAATTCCTTTCTCCAGTGCCTTGAGATAATCCGGGACAGGCCTGTTCACCGATGTGGAGTCTGCCGGGTCATGACCCGCAATAGCCTGAAGCACTATTGCGCAGTCTTTCACATCTTTTGTCATTGGTCCGCCTTGGTCCAGAGAGGATGCGAAGGCAATCATGCCGTATCTGCTCACGCGTCCGTATGTAGGCTTAAGTCCCACTATTCCGCAGAGGCTCGCCGGCTGCCTGATGGAGCCGCCGGTATCTGTGCCAACTGAAGCGATACACTCCCCTGAGGCGACTGCTGCTGCGCTTCCGCCGCTTGAGCCCCCTGGGACCCTGGAGGTGTCCCAGGGGTTAAATGTTGTTCCGTAAAATGATGTCTCTGTGGAGCTTCCCATGGCGAACTCGTCCATGTTTGTTTTGCCCACGAACACCGCTCCTGCTTCTCTGAGCCTTCTTGTGATGGTGGAATCATAAGGAGGGACAAAGTTGCTCAGGATCCTGGAGGCGCATGTCGTGCGGACTCCCTTTGTGCAGAAGATGTCTTTGATGGCCATGGGTATGCCGCAGAGGGAAGGGAAGTGATCTCCGGAGGAGATCCTCCTGTCGGCATCTCCGGCCTGCTCCAGGGCCATATCGGGAGTCACAGTAATAAAAGAGTGGATCTTGCCCTCTATTTCCCCGATCCTCTTGATGACAGCCTGGGTCAGCTCAACAGAGGTAAACTCCTTCTTTTTCAACCCTTCATGGAGCTCGCTGATAGTTCTGTAGTAAAGAGGGGCCACTCGATGTTTATTCTATAATGCGTGGAACCTTGAAGAATTTCTTTTCTTTCTGTGGGGCATTTGAGAGGGTAAGGTCCTGACTTAATGAAGGGGTCACATTGTCTTCCCTGAACGGGGTTGGAACAAGGACAGGATGGGATGTGGGCTCCACCCCTGTTGTATCCAACTTCTTCAGCATATCCATATAGATCAGGATGTTATTGAGCTGTTCCGTGAATGCCTTCAGCTCTTCACCGGAAAGGTGGAGTCGTGCGAGTAGCGCCACATGCTTGACTTCTTCTTCTGTGATCTTTTTCTCGCGCATTCAACGGGACACTAACACAGCGTAGATGAGGGGTCAAGTCACTTTTGCCCGGGGAGGGATTTGGTCATGAATGGCATCAGGAAAGTGATGGCCATCTTTCCCTTTTCTATCCGGTATAACTCGATGGCCGGGCCAGAAGGGGAATATCCTTTTTCCTTCATCCACTGGTTGAGCTTTGGATATACCTTGAATGGCCCAACAGCCGGCGAGCCTGAAAAAGCGGCCGAAGCATATGTACGCTTCTCTATGACCTTACTCTTGAAAGGCGGATTAACGGTAATATTTCCTGATACGGTAGGTGAGAGGACGATACCACCATTGCTCCTCAGGTCTTCGGATTTCACCATTTGTGGATTGTCGTAGTACTCTCCAAAACCGGCAGTGTAAGGGATGTTCTTCTCCTTGAGCATCTTTTCCACCTCAAAAATTTTTTCCGCTGTTTTGTGGTAGGGGCCCTTGTGTTCAAGATAGACAACCCTTATTGGTCCGACCTCCTCAGCCTTCACCTCAATAGACTGGAATGCTCCTGAAAACCAAAGAGCTGACACGGCTGCAACGATAATCACTGCTCCGATGATTAAAATGATTTTCTTCATTGGTTCCTCCCTATGTCTCAATACAGATAGAAGCCTTTGCCTGTTTTCCTCCCTAATCGTCCTGAAAGGACCATTTTCCTCAAGAGCGGGGAAGGAGAGAAATTTTTATCGTGAAGAGCATTATACATCGCCTCAGAGATAAAGAGATTGACATCCAGGCCAATAAGATCAAGGAGCTTGAGAGGGCCCATGGGGTAGCCGAGGCCGAGCTCGCAAGCTGCATCAAGATCTTCCTTTGTGGCCAGGCCGTCCTCATATGCCTGGATGACCTGGTTAAGGTAGGGGCATAGGAGGCGGTTCACAATAAACCCGGGGGAATCCCTGCATACAACAGGCTCTTTGCCCAGAAATTTAACAAGGGCCATTCCTGCCGAGAAGGCATTATCGCCCGTCTCCAAACCCCTGATAACCTCAACGAGCTTCATCAGGGGAACAGGGTTGAAGAAGTGGAGCCCCAGGACATTCTCTCGCCTGTGTGTAGCAGATGCGATCTCTGTGATGGAAAGACAGGAGGTGTTTGTGGCAAGGATGGCATCTGGCCTTGCAATAGTGTCAAGCTGAGAGAAGATTTTTTTCTTTAGCTCCATGTCTTCAAAAGCGGCCTCAACAATCAGGTCGCAGTCCTTTAGGTCGGCCATCCGTGTTGTCCCTTTGATCCTATCGAGTGTGGCCTTTTTATCGTCCTCTGTGAGCTTTCCCTTCTTAACGCCCTGGGCGAGGAAGTCCGATATCCTCTGGATCCCTTTTGTGACAAGGGACATGTCCGGTTCAAGGACCAGGACGGTCATCCCTTTCTGGGCGCAGACCTGAGTGATTCCTGAGCCCATTGTTCCGCACCCAATAACGCCTATTTTTTTGATATTATTCTTTGATTCCGAAGGTTTATCGCTGACCGCAGGCCGCTGAGAGGTATCAGTAGCCCCGAACATTCCCTTCTCTTTATATTCAAAGAATCCCTTACCTGTTTTCATCCCGAGCCAGCCTGCATCAATCATCCGCCTGAGCAGCGGTGGCGTGGTGCACCTGGGATCCTTGAGCTGGGAAAACAAAGACATGGCAACGGATTCATATAGCTCCATTCCAACAATGTCAAGGAGCTGAAAAGGCCCCATAGGGTATCCAAGGCCGAACCTTACAGCCTTGTCTATGTCTTCTGCGCTGGCTGCTCCGGATTCAAGTAGCCGCAGGGCGTCGTTCGTGAACGGGATGAGAAAGAGATTGACGATGAAGCCGGGTGTATCAAGGGCTGTCACGGCCGTTTTCCCGATCACCTTTGCAAAATTCATGGCATCACGATAGGACTCATCGCTCGTCCGGAGCCCCCTGGAGACCTCGACCAGCTTCATAAGGGGTGCAGGGTTGCAGAAATGCATCCCTACGACCCGATCAGGCCGCCCGCTTCCAGAAGCAATAGCTGTAACAGAGAGGGTTGATGTATTTGTGAGGAACAAGGTGTTCTTCTTGCATATTGAGTTGAGCTCTGAGAAGGCCTTCTTTTTTGCTGTTAGGTCTTCATACACCGCCTCTACGATCACATCGCAATCCTTAAGGTCGTCCAGCCTGGCTGTCGTCCTGAGCCTGCCGAGACTCTCCCTTTTCTGATCCTCGGTGAGCTTACCCTTCTCCACCCCTTTCAAGAAAAACTTTTCGATTCTTGATGCCCCATCCTTCAGGATCACCTCGTCCCGGTCTGCCACGATGGTCTTGAGACCGGCGTTGAGCATGACGATAGAGATCCCGGAGCCCATTGTTCCAATACCTATAACCCCAACCTGTTTTACATCCATGTGCGCCTCCTTGCCTTCATTCCTGTTACACAGTATATACTCTCAGTTCTCTGTTGTTGAAGGAAATCCATTTCCTGGATGCATTAAGCGGCTCAGAACAGATAATCGTCCCCCACGGCTCAATGACACGAAACAGGGTGTAGTAGCTCTCCAGTTCCTTTGTGCTCCTATAGCCGCCCTCTCTGCATTTGGGGTCATATTCTCGATAAGCATAAAGGACACTGCCGTCGCTCAGGAGGAAGTTTAAGGAGGAGAACCTTACGAGCTTGCGGAGTTCTTCCAGCCCCCTGCGTAAAACGGGCAGGGCGGCCCTCCCTTTCTTCTTCCTAATCATCTCAAGGAGAAAGAGGAAGATCGCCTCGCTGTCTGTTTCCCCTTCAGGAGGATATTTTTTCGTAATGAGCTTCTCATGGTTGAAGACCGTTCCATTATGGCAGAATACCCATCCATCGCGCATAAAAGGGTGTGTATTTTGTAGGGCAGAGGATGTTCTTGATGATTTCCTGACGTGCCCGAAAAGGAAAGGTGTTTCCGCATGGCATGCGAGGCCAATGCAGGTATCCACAAGGGGATCGTTCAGGACATTGATAGGACTCCTTGCCATGTAATAGGGCCTCCCTTGCCTGAAACCGGCGAACCCCCATCCGTCCTTATGCCCTTTTTCTGATCGGGAAGTGGGAACCCGCCCTTTCAATGCGAGTGAGATAAAATCATAGAGCACATCATCGGGAACCTCTGCCTTCTTAACTATTCCCAGAAGCCTGCACATGCCATTTATTTTTTCAGGAACATCTCCTCAACTTTATCTCTTCCAATAATATTAATCTCAACAGGTTTTGTTTTGAGGTATCTGTCTGCCCCGAGGTAGAGGGCAGGGATTATGTTATTCAGGTTTGGAAGGCCGTTCTTATCAAAGGCTCTTGGGCTGTAATGCACCTGGACAATTTCTCCGACAAACAGGGTGTGGTCGCCGACCCGGTGGTGATCCTTCAGCTTGCATTCATAAGAAGCATATGCATCCTTGAGAACCGGCGAGGAGATCTTCACTGGTTTCTCTGTCTTGATTTTAAATGTCTTGAATTTATCCAACTCTTTTCCTGTTGTCCTGCCGCAGCCGGCGATGATGTTCACCTTCTCGTAAGGGAGGAAATTCACGGAGAATTCCTTCGCTTCCATGATCAGATCATGGGTATAGCGCTTGAGTGCAACAAGGATCCCAAAAAGGGGAGGATCAAATGACAGCCCAACATTCCATGCCACAGCCATTGCGTTTGTCTTCTTTCCTGATTTTACAGCAACCACTGCGGCAATAGTCGGGTAAAATTGGTAGAATTTACCTGGCTTATCTTCCCTTATTTTTTTCATGTTTTCCTCCGAGGATCACATTGTAGAAACACCCATCCCAGGAGTCAACCCAAATGTGTCATTGCGAGCCCGCCATGTTCCAAAGGCGCATCAGCCTCAGTCTGAGGAGCGGGCGAAGCAATCTCATGATCAGAAAGGTCAATATGTTAGGGATTGCTTCGTCGTCCCTATACTACGGGACTCCTCGCAATGACGAAATTTAAGTGAGGTTTATTAGGCCCGAACGCCGAGGGTCTGGGGGAGATTCAGGGAGAAGATCGTTTTAAGGCCGGGGAAGGAGGCAATGGGCGTGGCCAGAAATGCCGGAACCATAATTGTGAGGAAGTCTTTGTAATACAGGAACATGTCGATCCGAAACCATGCCCTTGCTATCTCAATGTTGAGATAATAAGCCGTGAGGATGGAGATAGGAATGCTCAGGGCCAGTGCGCATAAAGATTCTGTCATTATCTCGGTGAGGACTATCCTGGAGATGGAGAGGTTTTTGTAGCCAAGTGCTCCCAGGGTGGCGTATTCGGCTTCTCTTTCCAATATATTGATAGTGAGGCTTGAGACAAGGAAGAGCACGGCCATGAAGATGCTGATCCCGATGGCCACATCAATAACAGACCGCAGCTGGGCCATGGCCTCCCGGACCTGCTGCTTCATTTCGGACTTCAAAGAGACGTAGGATACCATCTCATTTGTATACAGTGTTTTTTTGAGCTCTTCAGGCGGAAGAGATGAAGACACGAATATACCGCTGGCCTTATCGCCGAGTTCCAGGACCTTTCTGACAGTTTCAATAGGAGCAAAGGCCACACCCATGGTCATGTCTGAGATTATTCCTACAACTTTGAAGGAATAATCGCGGTTCTTTGCGGAGACGGTGATGGTGTCTCCCACCCTGACATTGGGGAGTGGGTAGAAGTTGTTGTTGATGACGATCTCCCATGAATCATCACTTTTAAGCCATTCCCCCGAGAGAAAGTCTAAGCGCCGCATGAATGTTTTAGCGGTAACGCCAACAAGCGCGAAATGGGCTGAATCCCCTGCCTGTGTTGTGAGGTTTGCAACCCCGTAGATTACAGGGTGCCATTTTTCGATATTCTTGGAGGAGGTGATTTCCGTCACATGCTCTTTATCAAGGCTTGTCCTGAATGCTGCAATGGCACTCCACTTCTCCCTGTTGAAGGCCTCGTCAGCAAAGTGCTCGGCTGAGCTCTGTGAAATGATGAAGGCAGTTGACAGGGATATGGCCAGGGATATGAGGAGTATGGTTGAGACAGTCAGGCCCGGCCTGCGAAAGAGGTTGCGGAACCCGAACAGTGTACTGGGAGACAGCAGGGTTGACTCGGAAAGGAAGGTGCGCCTGAATGTGAACCCGAGGTTCGTTGAGCCGGAAAGGGCCTCCCGGGGAAGAAGCCTGACGGTCCTCAGGAGGGGGATGGAGGTGGAGACGAGGGAGACGATCATCCCGAAGATGAAACCGTTGATAAGATGTTTGACGGGGTAGATGTAGAGAAGAGGGGGCATTCCTATAGCGTCTTTATATTTTGCTGCGATGAGGTGACAGATCCCAAATGCTTCTGCCATACCAACAAGCCCCCCGGCCGCTCCGAAGATAAGGCCGAGGATAAGGTATGATCCGAGTATGGAGGAGGGGGAATATCCGAGTGCCATCAGCCCTCCAATTTCCTTGAGCTGTGACTGGACAAGACGGTTGACTGCAAGCGTAATGACGATGGCTGCGAGAAGCCCGAACACAGCGACAATTGCAGGAATGAAGATGCCCATTCCCTTTAGATCCTGCTCAAAAAAGCGGAAAGAGAACTGATCCTTTTTTCTGAGGAAGTAACGGATGTCCAGGGAAGAAAAGAGACTGTTTATCTTATCCTCAAGTGGTTTCCTGTCCCCGTCTTCAGAGAAAGCGAAGGCGAAATTATTAAAGAGCTGGTAACCGAAGAATTCATCCACAAGACCGTTGTTTGCATAGATAACACCGAGAGAGCCCTTGGAGGGGAGGAGGATATCAGGGTTGGCCGTTGGCAGTAGGAACTTTGGGCTAATTGCTATTCCCTTGACAGTTACCTCCTGAGGGAAGCTGTAGGGATTGAGCGTGATCCGGTCCCCGACCTTGAACCCGTGGTAATCTGCCAGGCTCCTCTCAATGACAACGGCTTCTTTGTCATCAGGGGAAAGGAACTCTCCCTTGACAATCTTGAGGCTGTTGACCTGGGGGTTGAGGGTGGGATCCGTGTAGGCGACGACAATGGTAAGGGGCCTGCCGTCCTCAAGCTCTATAGAGCCAGGCATGAGAAGACTTCGGGAAATAGCCCTGATCCCTGTGATGCCCGTGAACGATGGAAGCTCCTCTTCTGTTGCCGGGTTGATTGTAATCTCCAGGTCTGCCAGATGGAGGTCATTGAAGTATGTATCCCGAGTATTTAAGAAGGTGTCCCTCGCCATATAACCCCCGCCGTAGATCCCCACTCCGCCGGCGATTATTAGCACGATGAGCACGGCCCGCCCCCTCATTTGGACGAGGTCCCTGAAGGGCTTGATGTGGATCTTTTTCACTTGATGATGAGCTTGCCGTCCTGAATCCTGACAAGGAGGTCGGCGTAGTCAACGAAGGCCATATTGTGTGTCACTACGACAAATGTAAGGCCCAGTTCACTCTGGAGTTTTTTCATCAGGGTCACGACCATCTCTCCTGTGGTGGAATCCAGGTTTCCAGTGGGCTCGTCAGCCAGAAGGACTTCCGGCTCCTTGGCCAGTGCCCTGGCAATAGCTACCCTTTGCTGTTCTCCCCCTGACAGCTGTGAGGGAAACTTGTCTTCCATTCGCTCGATGCCTACAAGGTTGAGGTATTCCCTGGCCCTCTGTCTGACCTTTTTTCTGTCTGACAGGACGATCTCCAGACCTGCCTCAACATTCTCCCTGGATGTAAGGGTAGGAAGGAGGTTGTAGAACTGGAAAACGAAGCCGATCTTTGATCTTCGGAACTCGGTGAGGTCCTTGCGATCGAAGCTTGATATCTCCTGGCCAGTCACAGAGATCGTTCCACGCGTAGGGATATCCAGTGCGCCGATAAGGTTCAGGAGGGTCGTCTTGCCGCTCCCAGAGGGGCCGAAGATGACGGCGAACTGTCCCTTGGCCACTTCCATAGTGATGCCCTTCAGGACCTCTGTGGTGAGTTCCCCGCTCTGGTAGGACTTCCACACATCCCTTACCTCAATTATTGCGCTATCTTTCATATCTTATAAAAGATATACATGAATGAGCATCCTGTCCACATTATCTTCTTCCTATATATTTGATGCTTTGTGTCCTTAATATGTTCATAGCCGGTGGTTGTTTTGAAGAATACTTGCAGAAGGTCTTGAGCTGTAGTAGCGTAAAAAACAATGGATAAGAGAAAGCAAGGAATTGATCTTGCGCAGGGGCTGGACCTGTTTGAGATTGAGAGCCTCCTTACGGAGGAACATAAGATGGTGAGGAAATCCGTGGGAGATTTTGTCCAGAAAGAGTATGTCCCGGTAATCCAGGCGCACCACAGGGCAGGGACATTTCCCATGCATTTGATCCCAAAACTTGCCAGGCTTGGGGTTTTCGGCGTCCACCTCGAAGGATATGGGTGCGCAGGCCTGGATTCTGTCTCTTATGGCTTGGCAATGGAGGAGCTTGAGCGAGGGGACTCAGGGCTCAGGAGTTTTGCCTCTGTTCAAAGTTCCCTGAGCATGACAGCAATCCATTCGTTTGGCTCAGAAGAGCAGAAGCAGGCATGGCTCCCGGAGCTTGCTGCTGGCAGAAAGTTTGCGTGTTTCGGCCTGACTGAACCCGATTTTGGATCAAACCCTGCCGGCATGCGCACTAAGGCCAGGAAGGACGGAAACCACTACATCTTGAACGGGAGCAAGGCCTGGATCACCAATGGGACTATTGCAGATGTGGCTGTGGTGTGGGCCAAGACAGAAGGAGACGATCCGAGGAGCATCAGGGGATTTCTGGTGGAAAAAGGGACGCCTGGATTCTCGTCAACGGAGGTGAAAGGCAAATTCTCCATGAGGGCATCTGTCACTGCAGAGCTCTCATTTGACGACTGCAGGATTCCTGCCTTGAATATTTTGCCTGGAAGCCAGGGGCTTAAGGCCCCCCTTGCTTGCCTCACCCAGGCCCGCTACGGGATCGCCTGGGGCGTCATTGGCGCAGCCAGGGCATGTTGTGAAGCTGCAATATCCTATGCAAAGGAAAGAGTTCAGTTTGACAGGCCGATAGCCGGCTTCCAGCTTGTTCAGGCAAAGCTGTCCTGGATGGCAATGGAGATAACAAAGGCGCAGTGCCTGGCCCTCCGCCTTGCGCAGCTCAAGGACTCCGGGAGACTCAGGGCTATTCATTCATCCATGGCCAAGATGAATAATGTGAAGGTTGCACTTGAGATCGCCCGTATGGCCAGGGATATTCTGGGTGCCAACGGAATAACCGATGAATATCCGGTGATCCGCCACCTCATGAACCTCGAGTCCGTGTATACCTATGAGGGAACTCATGATATTCACCTCCTCATACTCGGGCAAGAGCTAACGGGTCTTGGTGCATTTACATGATTTATTCCCCCCCCTCTTAGGGGGGTTCCTGAGGGTATTTTAGCTAGTTCCCCCCCTTTTTTAGGGGGTTCCTGAGGGTATTTTAGCTAGTTCCCCCCCTTTTTTAGGGGGTTGTGAGGGGTATTTTAGCTAGTTCCCCCCCTTTTTGAGGGGTTCATGAAGGGGATTTCAAATGGGGTGTTGATAAGTTCGCCCCCCAATAGGGTTGATTTCAAAGGGGGGCTTGATTGATTTCCCCCCTTTAGGGGGGATTAAAAAGGGGGGTTTGATCTAAAATAGGAGGACAAATGAATGAACTTACACGAGAAGAAAAGCAGCTTGAAGTGCTAATGAAAATATGGGTGGTCCTGTTTGGAGCCGGAGGGCTTCTTTTCTTTGTAGCCCCAGATTGGCTTTTCAGGAGGATGAACGGATTTGCCTCTTCCATCTTTGGAAACGCATTCTCACAAATCCCTGAGCCAAGCGAAAGATTCTGGCTATCCCTGGCCCTCTCCCTTATGGTGACACTGACATTCCTTTCCTATATGGCGCAGAGGGATATCAGGAAGGGTATGGGTTATGTAGTTGCCGTGATGGTGTCAAAGATAGCCTCCACAACATTCTTTCTCTTTTTCTTTTTCAAGGACCTTGATGCTTTTGCCTACATTCAGGGCTCCCTCTTGACCGATGGACCTATTTTTGTCATTACATTTATTTTCTACCTCAGGGCATTGGGAAGCCGTACCTAATGCCGGGGTCAAACCCTCCTGGCCTTTCAAAAATAATGGTGACAGTTATCCCGGGCTCAAGGGAGGAAGAGGTTTGTCAATTAGAGAATGGGTCATATAGGGTGAGGGTAAAGGCAAGGCCCAAAGAGGGCAAGGCTAATGACGCCCTTGTAGAGGTTCTCTCCAGGCACTTCGGTATCCCCAAGGCTTCAGTGATCATCCGATCTGGCCATACGTCCCGGCGAAAGATTGTGGAAATTCGATCCTGAATGACGCACCGCCATAATTTCCAGGGGATCATCTTCGACCTGGATGGAATATTGATTGATTCATTCGGGGCCGGGGTACCCGCCGAAGGCGGGTCGGGAGAGCTACTGCCATGCAGTATCTGCCCTTGGGCTTCCACTCATAAAGGCTGAGGAGTTCAGGGGAAAGATCGGAGTGCCCCTGGAGGATTTCTTCGCCCAGACCATATCTCTCTCAGGGCATGCTTGCGCCGACCTGGTTTCAGAGGCAGTGAGGATTTTCCGTGAGAGATATAGTCAGATCTATCTTGCCAGGACATCTCTGATGAAAGGCGCCGCAGAAGTAGTGAAGGAGTTGAATAACAAAGGGATGAAGCTCGGAGTGGCGACAAACAAGCTGGGTAGATTTTCCCGGGAGATACTCAAACACTTTGGACTGGAGAGGTTCTTTTCCTCTGTTCTCGGGGCAGGGGATGGGATTCCTCCAAAGCCCGCCCCTGATATTCTTCTCAGGGCCCTCAGCGAGATGGGAGTGGGAAAAAATAAGGCCTTCTATGTTGGTGATGCTCCTATAGATATTGAGTCAGGAGCCTATTGCTACAGGGTACCACAACGAAAAGGAGCTTCGCTCTGCAGGAGCCTCCTATGTTTTCCTTAACCTCGCTGACATTCTAAAGATCCTGCAGTGAACTTCAGCCTGGCCCTTTTTAATTACAATACGAACTCGTAGCCTACATTAAGATATAAAATGGGCGCGAAGGTGAGATCAAAATCATCATTGCCGCCCACGGGCTGAGAGATAAAACCAAGCTCTACATCTACAGCCGCTGTTTTGCTTGTCGGTATGGCAACCTCCAGTATAGCTCCTACATCAAGGCCCTGTGTGTCCTCGTTAAAATCTTCGTGAGAAATCATTTGATATCCGATGGCGAGGGCCGGCCGGAACTTGACCCCATCAGGATTGCCAAAATGGCCCTTAAGCGTCCCACCGATTGTAGTAACAGCTGCCTCGCCTGACATATCTTCCCCCTTTATGCCGGCACGCTGAAGGAAAAATCCCATGGAAAACCTTTCCCCGAGCATTCCGTCACCCTTGACACCCACCATCCACCCCATCTCAGTGTCGATATCATATTCATAATAATCTTCTACACTAACAGTCATTGTGCCGGGGAAGACCAAGCCTCCTTTGAAGCCCAGGATGAAACCTTCCCCGAAACCCTTGCCAGGAAAACTGATGAGAAGGACTGCTACAAACAATGACCAGAGAATGTGTTTCCTCATCGTTTACCTCCTTTGATTGAATTTCCGCGAGTAAATCTTGCCTTTGCTTTATGTAATGATTTAAAAGGTAATTTGATGTTTGTCAAGTTTTATAGGAGCCGGGAAATATTGCCTCTCTTATGTGAATATGACAGAATAATTAGAGGTCATCATGAAGAGGGCGAGGGTATGCCCGAATATGGGATGAGGGAGTGAGACAGAGGACAGTGAATGACGGGCGCTGACTCCCACAGGTGGACGAGTGAAATGTCAGGAGCGAGGGTGGCGGAACTGGAAGACGCAGGAGACTTAGGATCTCCCGGGCAACCGTAGGGGTTCGACTCCCCTCCCTCGCACCATCCAGAATAAGTCATGGATAGAATTGCTACCCAATGCAGCATTAATCTCCCCGGCTATAATATCGAATTACCGTATACAGGAGAAGTGGTTGACTTCCTTCCGAAGGGATAATACACTGTGCGAAAGAAATGATTACGGGATTTAATCACAATCTTCTCCATAAGGGAGTTTTATTCCATATTCAAACAGAGGATAGCGGCGTCAAAAATCCCCACATAATTACCCATATCTTTGTTGGAGGCAATATCATTGCTACCAAGAAAACCAGTTATTCGGATATAGTTAAGTCCGACAAGATGGAGATTGTGGTGAAGGAAATCATGCAGGAACAACACAAGGATATGATGAAGAATCTGAAAAATGGCACGTATGATAACAATCCTTTGGTCACGCAAGCCTTGTCAAAGGGTCATCTTACCGAGGAGCGTGCCAGAGAGATTACGAAGGAAGAAGGATTCGGTGCCGAACTTATTTCAGACAAGAGCCTTGATGAGGTCATCCTTGATTATCTCTCCGGGGAATCCGAGGAGAAATAGCAAGCAAAGCGGGGGAAAATTATGGTAGAGAGGCGGGGGAGGTGGGCGGGGATTATGAATGTATTGAAATGGATTAGAGCTCAGCCGGAGGCTGATACGCTTTTGGCGTAGAGCAACCTTCATGGTAGAGATGATCGCTACCCGTGATGCATACGGGAAGACCTTGACTGCTATTGGGGAGAGGGACGAGAGGATAGTAGTCCTGGATTGTGACCTGTCGAGTTCCACAAAGACTTCGTTGTTCGCAAAAAAGTATCCCAATCGCTTCTTTAATATGGGCATTGCAGAGCTGAGCATGATGAATACTGCCGCCGGCCTTGCTGCTGAAGGCAAGATCCCATTTGCTTCCACATTCGCTATTTTTGCCACGGGACGAGCCTGGGAGTCCGTCAGACAGTCTATCGCCTACCCCAAGCTAAATGTGAAGATAGTAGCAACTCATGCAGGGATCACCGTAGGAGAGGATGGAGCATCGCACCAGACAGTGGAGGATATTGCCCTAATGAGGGTTATTCCAGGAATGGTGGTTATCGTACCCGCAGATGCAGTAGAGACAGAGAAGGCAGTTGAGGAGATCGTGAAATACAATGGTCCAGTGTATGTGAGGCTTTCTCGATCCAAATCTCCGGTGCTTTTTGATAAAAATTATAGCTTTAAAATTGGGAAGGGGAACATTCTGAAGAAGGGTAAAGATATTACGATTTTCGCCACCGGTCTAATGGTGGCAAACGCTCTGGATGCATCAGCCCTTCTGGAGAAAGAGGGGATGAAACCTCAAGTGGTCAACATCTCCACAATCAAGCCTTTAGATGAGGAGCTGGTAGTGAGGTGTGCGAAGGAAACGGGATGTGTTGTTACCGTGGAGGAACATTCCATTATTGGCGGACTCGGAAGTGCCATATCAGAGGTTCTTTCAGAGAAATTTCCTGTACCAATATGCAGGATGGGGATTAGAGATCAATTCGGCACATCAGGTACCGCAGATGTGCTACTCGGTCATTTTCACCTCATGCCCGGAGATATTGCCGATACTGCGCTTCACTTATTCAGAAAAGACAAGAAACCGCACAATCCATGATCCAGATGTTCCATGTGAGTAAATATTATCGCAGGGATAATCCTGCCCTGGAGGATATTACTTTAAGGGTGGAAAAGGGGGAGTTTGTTTTCCTCACCGGTCCGAGCGGTGCAGGGAAAACGACCCTTCTCAGGCTGATCTTTTGTGCCGAGGTCCCCGAGCGTGGGCAGATCCTCGTCAATGGAAGGAACATTGCAAGGCTCAATGAATCAAGTATACCTTACCTCAGGAGAAATATCGGGGTGGTTTTTCAGGACTTCAAGCTTCTTACAGACAGGACGATTTACGATAATGTGTCCTATCCTCTTGAGGTTATTGGGCTTTCGAACAAGGAGATCAGGAAGAAAGTCTGGTCGTCTCTCAGGAAGGTCGGGCTGCAACACAAGGTGAACTCATATCCCCTGCGCCTTTCAGGTGGAGAACAACAGAGGGCCGCATTGGCCAGGGCCATAGTGAATGATCCTGCAATCCTTCTTGCCGATGAGCCCACAGGAAATCTTGATCCTGACATGGCCATGGAGATCATGGAATTGGTAAAGGAGGTCAATGCAAGGGGTACTACGGTGATTGTTGCCACACACAATCCCTTTATTGTCAAACATTATTCCAAAAGAGTTCTGGTTCTTGAAAAGGGAAACCTGGTGAGATCATAGCGATGGGATATTTACGAAGAGCTCTTTATTTTTTAAGTAAAGGACTGGCAAATGTAAAACAGCATTTATTTATAAATATTATTGCAATCATAACAATTGCCGTGTCTTTTTTCCTAATCGGATCCGCTTTCTTGGTATATGAAAATCTGAAAAGGATCGTGGCAGGGTGGGGTGAAAAAATCCAAATCACAGCATATATCAGGGATGGAGTAAAGAGGGATCAAGTGGATAGAGTGCTTCACGCCATAGAGGGAATTCAAGGGGTTCAGGGGGTCAAGTATTTATCCAAGGAAGAAGCCCTCAGGTCTTTCCGGGCTGAGATGAGGGGAATGGAAGGATTCTTTGATGGTCTGAAGATGAATCCCCTGCCTGCTTTTTATGAAATCACACTTGCACGTGACTACAGGAATGCCAGTGTTGTCAGGGATATCGCCGGCCTGCTGGAAAAAATCGAAGTCATTGAGGATGTCCAGTATGGCCAGGAATGGGTGGAAAGATTTTCAGCCTTCCTTCAGGTCCTGCGTTTCGGGGGGTTCACTGTGGGAATAGCCCTTTTACTGGCTGTGTGGCTTATTGTCTCGAATACCATTAAACTCAGCCTCTATGCCAGGAGGGATGAAATTGAGATCATGAAACTTGTTGGGGCAACAAACCTTTTCGTTAGGATCCCATTTGTTATAGAGGGAGGTCTCCAGGGTCTTCTGGGTGCCTCTGTGGCCGTGATCCTCATAGCAGTTGGTTTTGGGGTCCTGCTTGATAGAATGGGAAACCCTCTTTCCATAGCCATCGGGCTTGATACACCATTATTTCTTTCAATGAAGTCTGTTCTAATTCTGCTGTTGGGAGGGATGGGTCTGGGGGTTATTGGAAGTATCACCTCCCTGGGGAGATTTGTGAAATAGTAACAAGCATGGTCAATATACTTTGTATAGCTTTTCTTATCCTGGCAGAAGAAGGATCCAATCAGGAGCAAATAAGGCTCCAGAAAGAGAAGATGGAAAAGGCCCATACCGAGGAGGTTTCCATCCTTCTGAAGATCTCCCAGCTTGAGAGGCTCCTCTATCAGAGAGATGCGGAGCTCGGGCTCCTGAAAAAAACCCAGGAAAAACTTGCCACTGGAATTGTCGAGAAGGAGGAGAAGGTTGCCGGCACCCGTAGCGATGTGGAAAATCAGCGTCTTGCTTTGATCACACGAGCGAGAGCATTGTTTAAGTTCTCCCGCAATGGTATGATTAAGACGATTTTTGGATCGGAATCGTTTGATGATCTCTTCCGGAGAGTGAGATTTACCACACTGCTACTTGAACATGACAAGAAGGATTTCATGAGGTTTTCCGCATCGCTGAGGGCTGAAGAGGAGGAGACAGAGGAGCTGAGGAAGGGACAGACGGAACTTCAAAAGGTCGAGAACGAAATTGAGCTGAAGCGGGAAGCCGATGAAGCCCAGAAGAAAGAGAAGGCCTCATTACTCTCATTTGTGAGGGAGGAAAAGGCCCTGTATAGAAAGGCCCTGAAAGAGATGGAGGAGGCTGGCGGTGAAATTGAGGGCATTGTGGGTGGTCTTAAAAAGGAAACAGTCTCTGCCCTTGAGAGCGATCGACAAGAGGGAGGTTTCTCGGAATTAAAAAGCAGATTGCCGCTTCCTGTGCAGGGAAGGATAATCGGTTTTTTCGGGAAAAGCGTTGAATCCAGGTATCATACGGCCATCTTTCGGAAGGGGATAGTTATTGACGCCAAGGAGGGGGAGGATGTCAGGGCTGTTGCAGGAGGAAAGGTTATCTATACGGGTTGGTTCAGAGGATATGGGCTTATTGTCCTCCTTGATCATGGAGAGGGATATTTCACACTGTATGCTCATCTTTCCACGGTTCTTATCGATCTCCATCGGGAAGTGAAAGTAGGGGATGTAATTGCGAAGGTCGGCGACAGCGGCTCTCTTGAGGGACCGGGATTGTATTTTGAGATCAGACACCATGGGAAACCCATAAATCCCCTCGAATGGATGGAGGTCGCTGGGAGGACTTAGTGAGCGGTTATTTTATGAAGACCAGAAATAGGGTGAGGAAGGAGGTTTAAGAAATGTTCCATTCAAATAAGATCAGGATGATTCTTTTGGGCCTCGCCATCATTGCCATTATGGTATTTGGCGGTGGGGAGGCAGTGAAAAGGCTCCCGGCCCTCTCTGCCGTCAGCACTACTTATGAAAACCTTGGTCTTTTTGCAGATGTCCTCAAAAGAGTCCAGGACTACTATGTGGACTCTGTTGATACACAGAAGTTGATCGAAGGATCAATCAAGGGAATGCTTGAGACCCTGGACCCTCATTCGGCCTATTTGAATAAGGAGCAATATAAGGAGATGCAGACAGAGACCAAAGGGGCCTTTGGAGGCCTGGGTATTGAGATTACCATCAAAGACAGCCTCCTTACAGTTGTGGCGCCCATAGAGGATACCCCTGCATGGCGGGCCGGTCTTCAGGCCGGGGACAAAATCCTTGAGATCGACGGCAGCCCCACGAAACCCATGGCTCTTACAGAGGCAGTCAAGAGACTGCGGGGGAAGGTTGGAACAAAGGTGACCATTACTATTATAAGGGTGGGTTGGACAGATACAAAGAAATTTACCCTTGTTAGGGAGATCATACACATCAGAACTGTGAAGACAAAATTCCTTGAGCCCGGCTACGCTTATGTTCGCATTGCCCAGTTCAACGAAAAAACATGGGAAGATCTGGATAGCACAATGAAGAAGCTGGAATCCGAGCCAGGGGGTCTGAAAGGCATGGTTCTCGATCTCAGGAACAATCCCGGCGGTCTTCTGGAGCAAGCCGTGAAGGTCAGCGATGCATTCCTTGATTCCGGCCTCATTGTTTATACCGATGGCCGTATTGCCGACCAGAAGAGACGGTATGAAGCTCACAAGGAGGGGACTCATCCCTATGTTCCAATGATTGTCCTTGTCAATGGGGGCACAGCCTCAGCCTCTGAGATCGTTGCCGGAGCCCTTCAGGACCAAGGAAGGGCTGTGCTCCTGGGCACACAGACCTTTGGCAAGGGATCTGTGCAGACCATTTTTGAGCTTGATGACGGCTCAGGACTTCGCCTTACCACAGGACGCTACTACACGCCGAAGGGACGGATGATCCATGGTTCTGGTATTACGCCCGATGTTATTGAAGAGGTTCCTGCTGATCAGGGCGTTGCTGCCCTTCCGGAATTTCGCGAGAAGGACCTTGAACGGCATCTGGGACTGGAAGGGAAGCCTGATGTCAAGAAACGTGAGGGAAAGGGAAAGGTAGAGAAGAAGCCCAGTGAGGACGCTGAAACTGAGGTGAAGGATGTTCAGCTCGACCGCGCCCTTGAGCTTCTGAAGACCTGGTCCATCTTCGGGCATATGGTGGAGAGGACTGGGGTCCCCTCATTGGCGGGAGTTCATCCAACACCCTAAGTGGCTTTTTTTCTTTCGCCTGCCAAGGTAAATCTCAGGCTGAATGTACTGGGCAGGAGGCCGGATGGCTATCACGAGATTGTAAGCCTCATGCAGTTGATAGACCTCTGCGACGTAATAGAGGTAAGAATGAAAGGATCAGGGGTCGAGGTCTTCTGTGATTCTAACGATGTGCCCGATGGAGAAGGAAACCTTGCCTTCAGGGCAGCCCAGGCCTTTCTTGCAGCCACAGGGCTGCGCCGGGGGGTCAAAGTATCAATTAAAAAAAGGATCCCTGTTGGCGCCGGACTTGGAGGCGGGTCATCCAATGCTGCCGTCGTTCTCCTCGCCCTTCAGAGGCTCTGCAAGGTCAAGGCAAGCAGGAAATTGCTTTTTCAATTGGCAAGGGGGCTCGGAGCCGATATCCCGTTTTTTCTTTTTAGTCATTGTGCTCTTTCCAGGGGGATCGGTGACAAGCTCGAAAAGGCCCGGATTCCCTTTCCTTTATGGTTCGTCCTTGTTTATCCGGGGACTTCTATCTCAACAAGATGGGCCTACGAACAGCTCGATATCCTACGGGCTTCAGGAGCATTGACACATCCTCGGCTAAATACTACGATGAAGAAGAAAAGTTTTAAATGCCTTGAGGAACTTGTCAGTTTTCTACACAATGATTTTGAAGAGGTTAGTATCAGGGCATATCCCGAGATTGATGTGGCCAGGAAGGAACTAATCGCAAATGGTGCGAAGGGTGTTCTGATGTCCGGGAGTGGGCCAACGGTCTTCGGTCTATTTGAGGATGAAAAGAGCGCCAAAACAGCAAGCAAGAGGGTGAAAAGGAAGGAATGGACGGTTTTCTGTGCCCGTGGAATAGAGGGAAACTGGGGCGTAGACAAGCGGTAAGTCAGCAGACTTTGGATCTGCCATTCGGAGGTTCGAATCCTCCCGCCCCAACCATATATTTTCCAAGGAATGAATTGAAATCTATGGAGGACGGTGATAGGATGCACTACAAATGGGACAGACAATGTTAAACAGGCTCAAGATATTCTCAGGGAACTCTACTATCGCCCTGTCAAAGAAGATCTGCGATTACTTGGAAATTCCGCTTGGCAAGGCCGAAGTGAAGACTTTCAGCGACGGGGAAATATTTGTGGAGATCGGTGATAATGTCAGGGGGATGGATTGTTTCGTGATTCAGTCCACATATACTCCTGCGAATGACCATCTGATGGAACTTCTCATCATGATGGATGCCTTGAGGCGCGCATCCGCAGACAGGATAACCGCTGTTCTTCCTTATTACGGATATGCACGACAGGATCGAAAGGCTGCCCCAAGAACCCCCATATCTGCAAAGCTTGTGGCCGACCTCCTGACCGTTGCGGGCGCTCACCGTGTCCTCACAATGGAGCTACACGCCGGGCAGATTCAGGGATTTTTCAATATTCCTGTGGATAATCTTTATGCGACCCCTGTGCTTCTTGAGTATATAAAGAAGAAATATAGAGAAGACCTTGTAATTGTTTCCCCGGATGCAGGTGGGATGGAGAGGGCAAGGGCCTATGCCAAGAGGCTGGATTGTTCTCTTGCAATGATCGACAAGAGAAGGCCCAGTCCCAATGTCTCGGAGGTCATGAACGTGGTGGGGGATGTCAAGGGGAAAAAGGCTGTCCTCGTTGATGACATGGTGGATACGGCAGGGACTATTACACAAGGGGCAAGAGCCTTGATGGAAAATGGTGCTAAAGAGACTTACACCTGCTGCACGCATCCGCTTCTGTCGGGCGATGCCATTGAACGGCTCGAAAAATCCCCTATTAAGGAGATTATCGTCACAGATACAATTCCCTTGAGAGGAAAGGCAAAAGAGTGCAAAAAGATCGAAGTATTGTCTGTTGCTGCGCTTCTCGGGGAAGCTGTGAAGGGGATCCATGAGGCATCCTCCCTGAGCGCCCTTTTTATATAGCGTGAAGGAGGAAATGAGATATGGCTATGAGAGAACTTAAGGTCAAGGTCAGGAGTAAGACAGGAAAGCGTTTTTCAAGAAAGCTAAGGAGTGAAGGAGTCGTTCCTGCTGTCCTCTATGGGCCAGGTTCATCACCTGTATATCTTTCCTTGACAGTGAAGGATCTGAAAGGAACCCTTGCCCTTCTCGCCGGAAGTGCCACCCTGCTGTCCCTTGTGACAGATGACGACGGGAAAGGAATTTCCGGGAAGGTGGTCCTAATCAAAGAAATTCAATACCATCCCCTCTCGCGCTTGCCTCTTCATGTGGACCTGTATGAAGTGTCCATGGATAGGAAGTTGACTGTTAAGGTCCCGATTGCGTTGCAGGGGAAGCCGGTTGGTGTAACCGCAGGCGGAATCCTTCAACAGGTTACCCGTGAACTTCTTGTTGAGTGCCTTCCTGCTCAGATGCCACAGAAAATTGAGTTGGATGTGAGTTCACTTAAGATCGGCGATACACTTCATGTCAGGGACATTGTACTTCCGGAAGGCATCCGACCCAAGGTGGATGGTGTTCTGACAGTGGCATCTGTTGTTGCGCCCTTGTCTGAAGAAGAGTTCAAGGCCATGGAGGCCGCTGCTGCTGCTCCCCCTGAGGCTGTCCAGCCTGAGGTTATCACTAAGGAGAAAAAGGAGGAGGTGGAGGAGGTTGCTGAGGAGGAGGCAAAGGTTCAACCCAAGGTTCAGCCTGAGGAGAAGAAGCCGTAATCCCCTATTTTCCCTCCTTTAGCAGCTGCCTGCGCTTGAAATAAGCCATGACCCTTATTGTGGGCCTCGGCAATCCTGGGAGGGAATACAGAATAACAAGACATAATACAGGCTTCCTTGTTATTGACAGGTTTGCACAGGATCATTCTTTTAAACTCACCAAGAGGAAGTTTTATGCAAGGATTGGAACGGGAAAAATCTCTGGAATATCAGTCATTCTGGCCAAGCCTCTCACATTTATGAACCTGAGCGGGGAGTCTGTGGCTCCTCTTGTCGGATTTTTTTCATTGAAAGATTCAGAGCTTGTTGTTGTCCACGATGATCTTGACCTTTCATTTGGAAGGATCAGGATCAAGGTTGGCGGTGGAGACGCCGGCCATCAGGGCTTGAGGTCGATCATTGAATCTCTGGGAACAAGCGACTTTATCAGGATTAGGGTAGGGATCGGGAGACCCCCAAAGGGGACTACTGCCACCGAGTATGTCCTGCATAATTATAATCCGGATGAAAGAAAGGAGCTTGAGAATATTGTTGCCAGGGCATCAGAAGCTTTGGAGAAGATCCTTAAATATGGTGTTCCCAGGGCCATGACCGAATTTAACCGATAATACATCCATGGGATTTTCCTGCGGCCTGCTTGGTCTTCCAAACGCTGGGAAGACCACATTGTTCAACGCACTCTCCCTTAGAAAAGCAAAGGTTGCTTCCCATCCCTTTACGACCATTGATTCCAATATTGCCAGGGTATCGGTCCCTGACAGAAGACTGGATGCCCTCAATAGCATTCTGCACCCGGAGATTGTGACCCCAACAGTCCTTGAGATCAGGGATATCGCAGGCCTCGTTAAGGGCGCAAGCAAAGGGGAAGGTTTGGGGAACAAGTTTCTTGCAGACTTGAGGGAAGTTGATGCCCTCCTTCATGTTGTCAGGTGCTTTGAGGATGAGGGTGTTCCTCACATCTATACGACCCTGGATATACTTCGTGATGCTGACATTGTAACGGCAGAGCTTGCAATTGCAGACATGGAGGTTGTGGAGAGAAGGCTGGAGCGTGTGAAGAGAGAGATGAAGGGAGGAGATAAAAAGATTATCCAGGAATACGAGGCCCTCTCCAGGGCAAAAGAGGCGCTAAGCAGAGGTTGTCCAATTCGGTTGGCAGGACTCAGCGCAGAGGAGCTTTCTGCCCTCGCTCCTCTCAACCTTCTTACACAGAAGCCTCTGGTGTATGTGGCCAATATTGACGAAAAGGAGATTAGCCCTGATGCGCGTTTTGTTCCTATTCTCCAGAGGCGTGCCGAGGATGACAAGACGCCTCCTTGTATTGTGGTCCTTGCAAAGCTCGAGGAAGAGCTTGGCGATCTTGAGGGAGAGCGTATGAAGTTTCTTAAGGATCTGGGTATTGAGGAGTCAGGACTGGACAAGCTCATCCGCACCGGGTATGAGCTTCTTGGGCTTATAACCTTTTATACTATTGTAGGGAAAGAGCTCAGGGCCTGGGCTGTGCCTCGAGGCAGCACTGCCCTGAAAGCTGCCGGGAAGATCCACACAGACATGGAGAAGGGTTTCATCAAGGCAGAGGTAATAGGTGTTGAAGATTTCATCAAGATCGGATCAGAGGCGGTTGCGAGGGAAAGGGGGCTTGTGCGGGTGGAGGGCAGGGATTACATCGTCCAGGACGCTGAAATTTTACATATACGGTTTCATTGAAAAAGGGGACAAACCACCTCAAAATTACATAAGACGGGCTTTGGTCAGAAACCACTCCCTATCAACAAGATGAAATGACGCCCCCCTGGGGATGTGATCGTTCCGGAAGATGGCCCTGGCCGTTGCATTGGCTTCTTCTTTGTCTTTCACGCATGAGAACCCCCGGTGTATCTTGCCTTCAGCAACAATAAGGACGAAGGGTGTCTCCGAAGTTTCCTCCGTTACAATTTTATCCAGGACCTTCTGGATAGGCGCGCTCAGGGTAACCGTAATCTTCAATCCAGCGGTATATAGGCGATCCATTCCAATTCTTGCTTCAAGGTATTTTTCAAGTGTATTTTCCCAGCATTTCCTCTGCTTCCTGTCCGTTGATGTCCAGATGGGCAGGTGTCCATTGTCCTGTTGTCGCAGGACAACAACAGCATTGAGGGCGGATGCGAGTTGGGAGTCGTCAATAGTATGGTACTGAAACATCCGTGCAAGGATCTCCTTCTGCCTCTGGACTGCTCTTGTCAGGTGGTTGAAGGGATTGTATGCCCTGGGGCTGGGAAGCATTGCTGCAAGGAGGGCAGATTCCTCAAGGTTCAGCTCGGAGACATGCTTGTCAAGGTAATATCTTGAGGCCGCCTCTGCGCCATAGATTGAATCTCCCCATTCCACCTCATTGAGATAAAGCTCGAGTATTCTCTGCTTTGTCAGTGTCCTTTCAATCCTCATGGCCAGGAGGACCTCTTTCATTTTTCTAATAAGGCTTTTCTTCCTCGTAAGAAAAGCGTTCCGTGCAAGCTGCTGGGTGATCGTGCTTGCCCCCCTGGCGAACCTCCATCTTTTTAGATCGTCGATCATGGCATTGAAGATCTCCCGATAATTGAGCCCTTTGTGTTGAAAAAATGTATCGTCCTCGGCAACAACCACTGCATCAATGAGATACGGGGAGATGTCTTGCAGGGGGACCCAAAGGCGGTTCTCAGCATGAAAATACTGAGCCAGGATATTCCCCTGTGAGTCTATGACCTCTGTGGTAAGGGTAGGTCGATAGTTTTTGACAGCCTCTTCGTCAGGGAGTTCCCACAGGCTGAATGCAACCCATCCTCCGAATCCACAGAGGATAAGGAAGAAGATGAAGAATGCTCTCTTCACGACAGCAGATATTATAACATTCTATTTGCCCAGATGGATGAGAAGCGTGACGGCATAAAAGCAGCCCGACGAAACGAGGGCTGCCGCGGGAATGGTGAGGATCCACGCATACACTACCCGGGCTGCGACACCCCATCTGACTGCCGATAGCCTGGTTGTAGAACCAACGCCGACAATAGAGCCGGCGATGACGTGGGTGGTGGACACAGGGATGCCGAGGTGTGTAGCGAGAAAGAGCGTGCTCGCCCCTGCGGTTTCGGCACAGAATCCACCCACGGGCTTCAGCTTGGTAATTTTTATTCCCATTGTTTTAACGATCCTCCAGCCGCCCAGTGCCGTCCCGATTCCCATGGCGGCATGACAGGAGAGGATGATCCATAAGGTCGCTGGATTGCCGAGCGATAGCTGGACATCGGGATTCATTGCTCCCGCCGCAACCAGAAGAGCGACGATGATCCCCATCGTTTTCTGTGCGTCATTCCCGCCATGGCCGAGGGAGTAGAGGCAGGCTGACAAGAGCTGTCCCTTGCGAAACAAGCGATCTACTGAGGCCGGTCCCCAACTCCGGAATATCCAATATACGGCTACCATGACGGAAAATCCCAGCACGAAACCAATGAGCGGAGCCAGAGGGATGTATAAAAGCGTTGGCATAAGTTTGTCCCAACGAAGCACTGCCCAGCCCGCGTGCGACACGCCGGCGCCTGCGAGACCGCCGATGAGCGCATGAGATGAACTGGTGGGGAGCCCAAGCCACCATGTGATGAGATCCCAGACAATTGCGCCGATGAGGCCACTGAGGACAACACAGATAAAGGTCGGATCGCTCGGGTTGATCCTGACGATCTTCGATATTGTGTTGGCAACCCTGGGTACGAATATGAACATGGCAATGAAGTTGAAGAAGGCAGCCCAGAGCACCGCAAGACGGGGAGAGAGCACACGCGTGGACACCACTGTGGCGATCGAGTTCGCGGCATCGTGGAAGCCGTTGATGACATCAAATGCCAGGGCAATGACAACCGTGGCTATGATTAAGTACCAGACGGGCTCCATCCTCTTAAGAGTATTTCAGGACGATACCCTCGAGGATGTTTGCCACATCCTCGCAGCGGTCAATTGCTGTCTCCAGATTTTCGTATATCTCCTTCCATTTGATGATGGTGATAGGGTCTTTCACCTCATCGAAGAGCTTGGCCACCCCTTCCCTGTGCACCTGGTCCCCTTCGTTTTCCAGGGAATTGATCTCGATGCATCGCTGGATGATCTCCTTGGGCTTCCTCAGGTTCCTAAGGAGCGGGATTGCCCGTGTGATCTCTTCTACTGACCTTGCAAGGATATCTGCGAGTTTTTTGACCTCCTCTGTCGGTTCGGTAATTTTGTAGAGAAACATCCTGTTGGCTGCGGCATCAACAAAATCGAGGATATCATCCAGCTTGGATACCAGGGCATGAATATCTTCTCTGTCAAGCTGAGTTACGAATGTTTTATTGAGTGTCTCTATGGTCTGATGAGTGAGCCTGTCTCCCTCGTGTTCTATCTCTTTGATCTGCTTCACTTTTTCCTCTATATTCGAAAAGTCGGATAAAAGCCTTCTGAGGAGTGCAACCGCTTTTCCGGCGTTATTAGCCTCATTTTCGAAATGTGCGAAGAAATCCTCTGTTACCGGGAGTAATCTCAGCATATTTTCCTCCTTATGCTAACCGCCATAAAAATGCTAATGGTAAAGACCTGGCCCCAGAGGGGCTGTGCTTGTCCACACCCTGCATGGTGCGTTTTTGATCACATAGTTCACGCTACTCCCAAATAAGACATTGGACAGGGGACCTTTATCTGTCGCACCCAGAACAATGAGGTCGCATCCCAGCTCCCGCGCTGTATCCACAATGGCCGGGCCTGCGGACCTGGCCTGGACGAGCTTGGTTTCAAGCACGACACCATATTCACGCCCAATGGCCTTGGATTTGTCAAGTGCAGCGTCACCCTGTGAGAACTCATTAGGGAGGAATGTGTCCAGGGGCATGTGGAGGGGGACCTCAATGACATATAGTGCCGTGACCATGGAATTGTCCTCCTTGGCGATCTTGCACGCGGACTGGAGCATTTCTGTTACTGGGGAGCCCAGGGTGGGGACAAGGATGTGTTTGACCTTGATCTGCCGGAACTCCGGAAGGGCAACCGGCTCAATCTCCACTGGCTCCATGATGGAGACGCGTGCTGAATATCTGTAGGAGAGATAGAGGATGAGGCCGCTGATCATCCATGCGAATCCCAGGTTCCTACCAATGGGATGGGTGATGACCACAACGATCCATACAGCGAAGGTCGCCAGGAAGCCAAGAATCCCTGTAATGGGGATCTCCCTCCCGTAGATCCGTATGTTCCACTTGAGCTTGAACGGTCTGGGCAGCTCGGGTTCCTTGATCCTGAGGACAAGGAGGGAGAGGTGGGCCAGGGTGAAGGAGAGCATGCTCCCGAAGTTGTAGAGGTCGGCCAGGTACTCGAGCCTTCTGGCGAAATAGATGATAAGGAGAGCGACAGCAGAGAAAATAGCCAGGGAAATGTACGGGGTCTTCCACCTCGGGTGGAGGATGTAAAAGAAGCGTGGAAGTTCCAGGTGCTCTCCCATGAAGAATGTCAGGCGTGACGCCCCGATGATTCCTGCATTGGAGGCAACAAGGAGGATCGTGGCCCCAAGAATCCCTACCCAGGGGGAGAGGAGCCTGCTCCCTATCGGGAGGTGAGCGGCGATCCCGGCGATGGGGTCTGTGAGATAGGTTGTGGAGAGCTCGTGGGGAGACAATGTGGACAGGGCGATGAGGCAGATCCCCAGGTAAATGACAAGGACGCTGACCATGGTAATAAGCATTGATCTGGGGACTGTCTTCCCAGGATTTTTTGCCTCTGCCGAGAGCTGGGCAATGGCCCCTATTCCTGTATAGGCTACCATGGCGATGGTCACACCATAGATGAATTGCCCGGGAGACGGGCTCCAGTCAACTCCATGAATGCCTATCTTCAGATGGGAGATGAGGTAGGGAAGATTTAGCACTGTGAGAACCCCAATCACGATGATCGTGAGCTGTGTGGCAATGTCAAAGAGGGTGATGCCGAAACTCATCCGCGTGGATTCCTTGATCCCGATGACATTGATGGCGAAAAGCCCGCCTATGATCGCTGTTGTGAAAGCGAGGTTGCCGGCGGTTGTCTTGAGGACAGGGAAGAAGTAGGACAAATACGGACCGATGGAATAGGAGGAGATGGCAGCGGTCACAATGAAGTCCAGCAGGATGGCCCATCCTGCCAGGAAGGCCATGAAGTCGTTGAACGCCCTCCGTGTATAAGAGCAGACGCCGCCGGCCTCAGGAATGGCTGCAGAAAGCTCTGCGTATGTCAGGACCGTGAATGCAAAGAATATCCCTGCGATCCCGATGGCCAGGGGCGTGGCTCCCATGGCATACAGGGCAGTGACACCTAGGGCGTAGTAGATACTGCTTCCTACATCCCCGTATCCAACCGAGAAAAGTCCTGATACCCCTAACTGCCTGAGGAGGTTCTCCCTTGCCAGAACAGGGACATGCTTTTTCTTCTCTTCCGGGGTTTCGGAGAGGTCAATTTCTTCTGCCATAAAGGATGCCTGCTCCGATTATATCACCCTCTCCCACAAGGGGAGCAATGAGAACCCTGCCACTCAGATAAACAGAGGCGCAAGGACAAGCGTGATGGTGCTCAGGAGCTTGATCAGGACATGGAGCGAAGGGCCTGCCGTGTCCTTGAGAGGATCCCCTACGGTATCTCCCACTACAGCGGCCTTATGTGGATCAGATTTCTTTCCACCGAAATGTCCTGCCTCAATATATTTCTTGGCGTTGTCCCAGGCCCCTCCACCGTTGTTCATCATTGTGGCGAGGAGAATTCCGCCGATCGTCCCGACCATCAGGAAGGAGGCGACCGTTTCTGCACCCAGACCGAATTGTCTGAATATCACACCAACAGCTACAGGCGTTCCCACGGCCAGGATCCCGGGTAGAATCATCTCCTTAAGAGCTCCCCTCGTTACTATGTCCACGCACCTTGCGTAATCAGGTTTGGCCTTTCCTTGAAGGATTAGAGGGTTTTCTTTGAACTGGGCGCGGACATCCCCGATCACATAATATGCAGCCCTTCCAACGGCCCTTATGGCAAAGGCGCTGAAGACGAAGATCAGGGTGGCACCCAGGAGGCCTCCGACGAACACCTCAACCTTGGCGATGTCCACGGAATGAAAGGCTTTTCCTGTAATATGCTGAACTTCGTCTAAGTAGGCGGAGAACAGGAGAAAGGCTGCCAGGGCCGCGCTTCCGATTGCATACCCTTTGGTCAATGCCTTTGTTGTGTTCCCAACAGCGTCCAGACGGTCCGTTTTCTTTCGAATGCGCTCAGGCTGTTTGCTCATCTCAATGATACCTCCGGCGTTATCAGTGATCGGGCCAAAGGTGTCCTCTGCGAGGATGTAGGCGCATACCGAGAGCATTCCCATTGTAGCCACAGCAGTTCCATAAAGCCCTGCTCCAGGCAGGTGTGGGAGCCCCATTTTCCCCAAATGGTAAGAGGAAATAATTGCAGCCGAGATCACGAGCACCGGCAACGCTGTGCATTCCATGGCGACTGAAAGCCCTGCGATGATGTTAGTCGCCGGACCGGTTTTTGAGGCCTCGGCTATGGATAGCACCGGGCGGAACTTGTATTCAGTGTAATACTGGGTGATGTAGACGATGAGCCAGGAGGTAACGATGCCGACGATCCCGCAATAGAAGAAACACATGTTGTTCTTGAGGAGCAGGTATGTTGCAAGATAGAAGCCAATCACAGCCAGGATGCTTGCAACAATATAACCCCTGTTCAGGGCTTTCATTGGGTCCCCTCGCTCCTTAGTCCTCACTACCAGAACACCGACCATGGTTGCGATGAGGCCGAAGGCCCTGGCTGCCAAGGGGAAAAGAATTCCCTTGATCCCGAACTCCTTGAACAGGGCTACGCCCAGTATCATGGCTCCGATGTTCTCTGCTGCGGTGGATTCAAAGAGGTCCGCTCCCCTGCCTGCGCAATCTCCCACATTGTCCCCAACCAAATCAGCGATGACCGCGGGGTTCCTGGGGTCATCCTCGGGAATGCCGGCCTCAACCTTTCCTACGAGATCAGCCCCGACATCTGCTGCCTTTGTGTAGATTCCACCGCCGAGCTGGGCGAAAAGGGCGACAAAGCTTGCCCCGAAGCCAAAACCCACAATGAGGAAGGGAACCCTTTTCACAACCTCAAGGTCCGTACTCATCCCACCGTAGAGATAAAAGAGTCCGCCGACACCAAGGAGAGACATGGCCACGATTGTGATCCCGGACACGGCCCCTCCTCTTAGTGAAATCTTCAGGGCTTCGTTTAAGGAGGTCATGGCGGCCTGAGCAGTCCTCACATTGGCCCTGATTGAGATGTGCATTCCTATGTAACCGGCCAGTGCTGAACAGAAGGCTCCAGCAAGAAATCCTACCGTCGCCCTCCAGGCCATATCCTGGTCTCCCTTTCCAAAATAATACAGGGAAAAGATCAGGGCAGCGACAATTATGCTGAGGACAAAGATCGTCCTGTACTGACGGGCGAGAAAGGCCACAGCGCCCTCTTTGATGGCCTCATGGATGGAACGCATCTTTGGACTCCCCATTTCCTGGGAGAGTACATAGCGAGCGAGCCATCCGGCAAAACCGAGCGAGAGAATACTTATTCCCAGAACTACAGCCAGCGTGTGATTGACAATGAATTCTATCATCTCTGTCCTCCTTTTTTATGATTTGATACCACCTTTGAAAAATGTAGTCAAGAAGTTGTTGAAGAGACTGCAGAGGAAGGTCTTGACAACCTCCGATTAGAAAGGGACAATAGCCACACAATGCCAGCATATGAAACGGTGTTCATTTCTTCTCTTCCTGATGAGGCGCTTGATCCTGTAATCAGTAAAGTTAAAGGAATAATTGAGGCAGGACAGGGGAAGGTCATTTCTGTTGAGAATATGGGGGTGAGGCCGTTGGAGTTTGCCATCAAAAGAGAGGAGAAGGGTGCGTATATCTGTGTAAGATATTCGGGAGACCGCAGTGTGACAACCGAGATAGAGAAGTATCTCAGATTGACGGAAGGAATCCTGAGATGTATGACCATTAAGATGGAAGAAAAAAGCGGCACTACAGAGTCTAAAGAAGTAATTGACAAAGGAGGTAGAGAAGAAGCCCATGAGTGACATTAATAAGGTGACATTAACAGGACGGGTGGCAGGGGAGCCGGACACGCACCGCACCGAAACAGGCAAGTTGGTAGTGAATTTTACTCTTGCTGTGAGCTACGACCACAAGGCATCAACCGGAGAGAAGAAACCCATAGCTGCTGGCGCAGACGGCCAGGGATCTTCACTTCCATGGAGGGAGATGGCAGGCACCAACAACAGGAATCCTCGCGGAGAAACGAGTTTTATTGATGTTGTTGTTCTCGGGAAGCTTGCCGAAGGATGTTCTCAGTTTTTAAGAAAAGGAAAGAAGGTTTTGGTGGAGGGCAGGATCCAGCAGAGGAAGGGAGTTCAGGTCCTTGCGCATCAGGTATATTATCTAACATCCTTGTATGAAGGGAGGAAGGATCTGGAGGGACTTCCACACGAAGAGTTACAGGAAGATTTGCAAGAAAAGGCTGTTGAGGAGTCAGAAGGCTGATGGTTCAGGAAACAACCGAGAGAAAAATCACCATCCGACATAAGAGGAAGTGTCGTTTCTGTGCGGAAGGTGCGCTGCCAATAGATTTTAGAGATGTAAAACTTCTGAGCACCTTGATCTCCGAGAGGGGTAAGATACTTCCAAGGAGGCTCACTGGCGTATGCGCAAAGCATCAGAGAAAGGTGACAAGGGAGATCAAAAAAGCCAGGGTTCTCGCACTCCTACCCTTTACAACCATTTATCGCTGAGGAAATACATTGGAAGTCATCCTTAAAGAAGATATCCCCTCTTTGGGAAAAGCTGGTGATGTTGTCAAGGTTGCTGAAGGATATGCAAGAAATTTCCTTCTTCCCCAAAAGAAGGCTCTGGAAGCGACAAGCTCGGCCCTAAAGGCACTTGCGCGGGAAAAAGAGGTTCAGGAAAAAAAGCTGAAGAAACTTGGTGAGGAAGCCACCAAGCTGAAGGAAAAACTCGATGCTCTAACACTTGTTATAACACAAAATGTAGGGGAACAGGATAAGCTCTTCGGCGCTGTGACATCGGAGGACATCATCACTGCCCTTGGCAAGGAGGGTTTTTCTGTGGACAAGAAGAAAATCGTCCTTGATGAGCCAATAAAGAGCCTTGGCATTTTTCCTGTTCCTATCAAGCTTTCTTCCGATGTTGAAGCAACAATAAAGGTTCATGTTACCAAGGGGAACTGATGTCTATGGCAGTGGAGGCGAGAAAATCCGAGAATCTTTATAAGCTTCCCCCCCAGAATATTGAGGCTGAACAATCCGTCTTAGGCGCCGTGCTTTTAGATAACAGCGCCCTTCACAAGGTCCTTGAAGTTCTCGAGGAAGGTGATTTCTACAAGGAATCCCACACGAATATTTTTAAGGCCATCATCAACCTTTTTGAAAGGAATGAGCCGGTTGACCTTGTTACATTGACCAACATTATGAAGGAAAAGGGGACATTGGATAAGGTTGGGGGTGCCTCCTACCTTGCCTCTCTCGTGGAATATGTCCCAACTTCTGCCAATGTTTCCTATTATGCCCGCATTGTAAAGGAGAAAGCTTTGCTCCGGGAGCTTATTAGTGTTGCCGCCGAGATAGTGGAGGAGGCACACAAAAGCACAGGTGGCGTGGAGGAGTTTCTGGACCGTGCCGAAAGAACGATCTTTAATATCGTAGAGCAGAGGTCGAAAAGGTCTTACCTTTCAATTAAGGATATCATCACTGAGACATTCCGGTTTGTTGAGAAGCGATTTGAGAAGAAGGAGCTGATCAGCGGGGTTCCAACGGGATTTGTTAGGCTGGACAATCTCACATCGGGATTTCAGGATTCCGAGCTTGTGATTATAGCAGGACGTCCTTCTCACGGAAAGACCGCCTTTGCCCTGAACATTTCTCTTAACGCTGCACTCCATACGGAAAAGCCCAAGCCCGTTGCCATCTTTTCACTTGAAATGACAAAGGAGCAGCTTGCTCTAAGGTTGTTGAGCAGTGAGAGTAGGGTGGAAGGAGATAGATTGAGGTCAGGACTCCTCTTAGAACAACATTGGCAGAGACTGGCACACGCAGGGGAGCGCCTATCGATGGCGCCGATTTTCATTGACGACACACCGGCCCTCACTATCCTGGCTCTGCGAGCAAAGGCAAGGCGACTCAAGAAAGAGCACGATGTCGGGATGATCGTAGTTGATTATCTCCAGCTTATGCAGGGTTCCGCAGATGCTGACACGCGAGAACAGGAGATCTCTTCAATCTCTCGTTCGTTGAAGGCATTGGCCAAAGACCTCAGCATTCCAATCGTGGCTCTATCCCAGCTGTCACGCAGGGCTGAACTTCATAGCAAAAAGCCCCAGCTTTCCGACCTGAGGGAGTCCGGTGCACTGGAGCAGGATGCTGACCTTATTATGTTTATCTATCGGGACGAGGTATTCAATCACGATAGTACGGAAAAGGGGAAGGCCGAGATCATTATCGGTAAACAAAGGAATGGCCCCCTTGGTTCATTCAGGCTAAACTTCCATCAGCAATTTACTCTTTTCGAAAGCGAGAGAGAGTAAGGATCCTGCGTCCTCCTGAAGGAGTAAAGGATCTTCTAATAGATTTTTCAAGAAATTTCTTTGCCATCCTGACAGATTCCTGGGCCCCGTATCCCAGGGCGAGAAAGCCTGCAATTGCAGAAGAATAGGTGCAACCGAGGCCGTGATACTCTCCCTTGATCCGTGTTCCCTTGACAACAAAATAGGTCTTCCCGTCGTAAAAAATGTCATCCGGAGGACCTTTAAGGTGACCCCCCTTCACAACGGCAACTTGTGGTCCAAGGCGGTGGAGCCGGAGAGCAGCTTCTTTCATTGATGCCCTGTCCCGGACCTTGAGTCCGGCCAGGATGCCTGCCTCATTCAGGTTTGAGGTGACGATAGAGACAAGTGGAAAGAGATGTTCTAACAAGAAGGAGAGGGCTTTCCTTTCCAGAAGACATCTTCTACTTGAGGAAAAGAGGACGGTATCCAGGACAACATTCGTCAGTGAGTGAGCCTTGATGGCCCCTGCCACAACCTTGGCATTTTCTTTCGTGGCCAGCATGCCTATTTTAACTGAATCCACCCTGAACTCCCCAAGGAGATTCTTAAGTTGGTCTCTGAGGATGTGGCTGGGAACGGGAAGGAGGGCGGTCACATTTCGCGTGTTCTGGGCGGTAACTGCTGTCAGTGCGCTCAGGCCATAGATACCGAGGGCTGAGAATGTCCTGAGGTCAATCTGTATCCCTGCCCCTCCTGTGGGGTCTGAACCAGCTATGGTGAGGCACGTCTTCATTAGTTAATAAATGGGCGCTGTCCCTATTTAAATTGCTTGAGGAGGGAGCGGGTTTTGCCAATGACATCCCTGGCAGAGGAGAACTCTAAGATCAGTGCAGCGCCTTGAGCCCCTGCATTCAGGATCATCCTGAGGTTGTCCTCGCGAATACCTCCAATAGCGATTACAGGGAGGGTCACAACCGATGCGATCTCTTTGAGAGCAGGAATCCCCCGTGGGGGCAGAGCGCCCTCCTTTGATGCAGTGGCAAATATAGGGCCGTATCCAATGTAGTCAGCTCCATCCTCCTGTGCTTTAAGGGCCTCTTGTTTGCTATGTGTGGATACCCCTATGATTTTTCCCTTCCCCACGATCTTCCTTGCCTCTGCAGCAGGGAGGTCATCCTGGCCCAGATGGACTCCGTCAGCGTCAACCAGACAGGCGATATCCGCCCTGTCGTTGACAATGAAAACTGCACGTCTGTCCTGTGTTAGCTTTCTCAGCTGGCGGGCGATGCGGAGGAAGTCCCTTGTGGTGGCTGATTTGTGCCTGAACTGGATGATTCTGACACCACCTAAGAGTATTGCTTTGGCGATCTCAACGCCTTCCACAATGGCGTGAATTCCGCAAATGATTTTTTTCATACAACAAGCATGCTTCCAAGACCTATTATTAATGCGACAAGTGTGGGATACCTGAGCCCGTCCGCGCGGTGGACCTCGGGGAGGACATCGCTTATGGCGATATGCAGAAATGTTCCTGCTGAGAATGCCAGAGCGAATCCGAGCAGGGAGGGTGAACCGATGCCTACGAAGAAGGATGCCAGCACTGCACCTATCGGGATCATAGCAGCGAAAATCAGAGTCAAAACAATGACCGTCTTCGGTGAGTATTTTTCTGCTATCAGGATGGAACTCAGGGCCATGGATGATGGCACTTTATGGGCGGAGATGGCGAATACAACGGCAGGAGCAAGACTGGGGACAGACCAGCTTACTCCAAGAGCGATACCGTCTATCAAGTTGTGGACGGAGAACCCAACGAATGCCGCTGCTCCCATGGTGTGGCTCTCACAGTCAAGAATCTCACATGCATGGATGGCGACAAATTTCTCAAGAATGAAAAGGGTGAGGAGACCAGCAAGCAGGGTATAGCTTGATAGAGAACCTATCTTCTCCATGGACTCCGGAAGGAGATGGAAAAAGGCGGCGCCGAGTAACACCCCTGCGCTGAATCCGAGAAAGTGCCGAAGGCGGCCAGGCTTTGAGGCGTAGAAAAGTGGGATGATTCCACCAATGATGGCAAATAAGACGATCGTTAAACATGTGATGATACTTGCGTATGGGTTCATCGGATTTTCCTAATGGTTATCATATATCACAAGGATAAGTGTTTGTGAAATATCTTGACTGTGTCCGATGGTATCGTATATCCTGTTCATTAATAATGCGAAAGATCGAAAAGGTTGTTTTTATTGAGCCACGTGCGCCGGATTTCCATGTCTTTTCAAAATGGGGCCTTCCTCGACTGGGATGCGTCCTACTTGCGACCATTCTAAGGAAACACGGGATTCATTCTGTTGTTTATGTTGAGTCAAGGGGGAGCGAGATTGACCTCCAGGATGTGCTTACTGCGGATGCTATCGGGATCACAACGATTACCTCCACAGCACCCAGGGCCTATGAGATAGCAGATATAGCCCGGGAACATGGGATTCCTGTATTCATGGGTGGTCCACATGTGAGCTTCCTTCCTGAAGAAGCCCTGGAGCATTGTGACTATGTAATCCGCGGAGAAGCGGAAGACATCATATATACTTTCATCAAAGCGCTTGAGAAGGGTGATGGTTTGGAAATGATTTCAGGGATATCCATGAGGAAGAATGGAGGGATATATCATTCCCCCACACGGTGCAACTGTAAAGATCTTGATTCACTTCCTTTTCCTGATTTTTCAGTGATCCAGGGTGTAAAGAGTTATCCGGTCACACCGGTGATGACCTCCAGAGGGTGTCCCTATGACTGCAGCTTCTGTGCCGTAACCGGTATGTTTGGAAGACGTTACAGATTCGTCAACTCAAGAAGGGTGGTGGATGGCCTCCTTAGCATCGTTCCTCCGGCCAACCCTGACTGGGTGTTTTTCTATGACGACATTTTCAATGCACATCCAAAGAGGACAAAGGAGCTTCTTCGTCTAATGATTTCGGAGAAGGTTACACCACACTGGACAGCGCAGGTGAGGACTGAGGTGGCGAAGGACAAGGAACTACTTGACCTTATGGAGGAGTCAAACTGTTTTGCATGTTATGTGGGCCTTGAATCCATCAATCCCCATACCCTGAAGGCCTACAATAAAAGACAGACGCCGGAGGATATACAGGAATGTATTGAGAAGCTTCATGAACACAGGATCAAGATCCATGGAATGTTCGTGTTCGGATCGGATGAGGACGATGTCCAGACAATTCGCCAAACAGCGAAGTTTGCAAAGAAAAACAATATAGAGACCGTTCAGTTCATGATTCTGACGCCGCTTCCGGGGTCGCGTTATTACGATAATCTTCAAAAAGAGGACCGACTTGTTACACAGGAATGGAGTTTATATGACGCCCATCATGTAGTTTTTGAGCCGAAGAAAATGAGCATCTGGGAGCTGCAGACTGAGACTTTCCGCGCAATGATGAAGTTCTATTCCAGGTGGCAGGTGATTAAGGAGTTCATAAAATTTGACCTTCATAATTCCCTTCTCAGGGCATATGGACGGCGCCTTATTGTTAAGTGGAGGAAAAGGAACAAGGAGTTTCTTGATCTTCTGGGCGAGCTGACCAAAAGTGCAGGAAAGATGCGCCCGACAATGGAGTCTTTTTCTTCACGAGCCAGATGGCTTGAGCTTATGGCAAAGAGGGCTGCAGGGGATATTCGTGAAAGGCTTAATATCCTGGGCTCCAGGACGCGGGAATATAGCCGCCAACGGTCAAAAAGTGATCCTCACCACTTGACTCACAGTGAGTAGATTGATAATTTCATACAGTAGTGCGCAGACCAGGTTTGGAAAAGTCGATGGACGATAACGATAAAGATCAAGATACGAACCAATCCGAGCAATCCGAACAGCCGGAGCCTGAAAAGGGGCAGGTTCAGGATCAACAGGACTTAGAGGCGTTGAAGAAGGATCTTGAGACGGCCCGTGGTGAGGTTGCGCAATTACATGACAAATGGTTGAGGGCAGTGGCTGAATTGGACAATTACAGGAAAAGAGTGCAAAAGGAGAGGAATGATTTTTATCTTTATGGCAACGAAACGTTTGCGAGGGAACTTCTTCCTGTCCTTGATAATCTTGAAAGGGCCATTGAGCATGCAAGGGAGTCGGGTATTGACCATAGCATCCTTGAGGGAGTGGACCTCATCCAAAGGCAGTTTCTGAGTGTTCTGGAGAAGTCAGGGGTTGTTCCCATATCGTCTTTGGGGAAGGAATTCGACCCGGGGGTCCATGAGGCTGTGATGGAGGAAGAAAGCGAAGATCGTCCTCCCAGGACGATCATCAAGGAAGTTGAGAAGGGATACATGTTGAGGAACAGGCTTCTTAGGCCATCAAAGGTTGTTCTTGCAAAAGCCCATGTGCCTAAAGATGGGGAAGCGCATATTAATGGCTCAGAAGCCTTAAAGGACAAGGAAGGAGATCATGGAGAAGGGTAGGGTCATAGGAATAGACCTTGGGACGACAAATTCCTGTGTTGCTATTATGGAAGGAGACGACCCTGTCGTCATCCCCAATGCTGAGGGCAGCAGGGTGACACCCTCCATGGTGGCCTTTACAGATTCGGGAGAAAGACTTGTGGGCTTGATGGCCAAGAGACAGGCAGTGACGAATTCCGGGAATACAGTTTTTGCCATCAAGCGTCTCATTGGAAGAAAGTATCGAAGCGAGGAGGTTCAGAAAGCCATTAAGGTGAGCCCCTTCCAGATCGTTGAGGCTAAAAACGGCGATGCCTGGGCCAAGGTCGGCAACAAGTCAATAAGTCCATCGGAGATTTCCGGATACATTCTGATGAAGATGAAAGAGACAGCAGAAGACTATCTGGGTGAAAAGGTTGAGGATGCCGTTGTTACGGTCCCTGCGTATTTTGACGACTCTCAGCGCCAGGCCACCAAGGATGCAGGGAGGATTGCAGGATTGAATGTCATGAGGATCATCAATGAGCCAACCGCTGCATCCCTTTCCTACGGCCAGAGCAAGGAGAAGAACGGAAAAATCGCCGTATTCGACCTTGGAGGGGGAACATTTGATATTTCTATCCTCGAGTTGAACGAGGGAGTGTTTGAGGTTAGATCTACCAATGGTGACACCTACCTGGGCGGGGAGGATTTCGACGAGAGAATTATGGAATATCTTGTTGGGGAATTCAAAAAGCTTCACGGAATAGACTTAAGAAAGGACCGCATGGCCCTTCAGAGATTGAAGGAGGCAGCGGAAAAGGCCAAGTGTGAGCTCTCATCAACTAAGGAAACCGAGCTCAACCTTCCGTTTCTCGCTGCAGACTCAACAGGACCCAAGCACCTCAATATGCGCTTGTCCAGGGCTACCCTTGAGTCCCTTGTGGATGACCTTGTAAAGAGATTGGTCAGCCCATGCGAGATCGCCCTAAAGGATTCAGGGCTTTCGTTAAAGGATATTGATGAGGTCCTCCTTGTGGGAGGTATGACTCGGATGCCATTGGTCCAGAAGCAGGTCAAGGAGATCTTCGGGAAAGAACCATCCAAGGGCGTGAACCCTGACGAGGTTGTAGCCATGGGAGCGGCCCTCCAGGGGGCTGTCCTCAGAGGCCGTGTCAAAGAGGTGCTCCTTCTTGACGTGACCCCCCTGTCTTTGGGGGTTGAGACTCAGGGCGGAGTGTTCACACACATCATTCAGAGAAACACAACGATTCCCACGAGGAAGAGCATGATCTTCTCCACGGTGGAGGACAACCAGGACTTTGTGAACATCCATGTGCTCCAGGGTGAAAGGGAGCTGGCTGCGGACAACAAAACACTTGGACGGTTTCAGCTTATCGGGATCCCCCCTGCACCGCGGGGAGTGCCGCAGGTTGATGTGACCTTTGATATTGACACAAATGGGATCGTTCATGTGTCAGCGCGTGATCTGGGCACAGGAAAAGAGCAATCCATCAAGATCACGGCGATCAGTGGGCTTGCGGAACAGGAGATCCAGAAAATCATTAATGACGCTAAAATACACGAAGAGGAGGACAAGAAGAGGAAGGATATGGTGGATCTGAGGAATTCTGCAGAAGGTCTGGTTTATACTACTGATAAAGCTCTCAAGGAATACCGGCATATCCTGACACCTCAGGAGCAAACAAGCATTCAAGATGACATGGATGCACTTAAAAAGGCCCTTCAGTCACAGGAGATGCAGGCTATAAAGAGTGCAATGGAGCGATTGAACCAATCAGCACACAGAATATCCGAGATCCTGTATAAGACGGCATCGGGTGCCTCTGAAGAAGGGAAGGAATGAATGGCAAAGAAGGATTACTATGAACTTCTTGGGGTGTCATCGGATGCATCTGAGGCCGAGATCAAAAAGGCATTCCGCAGACTTGTTCTTCAATACCATCCCGACCACAATCCTGGCGATAAAGAGGCTGAGGAAACATTCAAGCAGATTGCAGAAGCTTACCAGATTTTGAATGATCCGGAGAAGAGAGCCTTATACGACCGATATGGGCACTCACTTGGCCCACAATCTCTTGGGATTGATATCTTTGATTTTGCCAGGACGCCATTTGAAGATCTATTTGACAATATCTTCAGCGACCTTTTCGGCGGCCGCCGCAGGGGTCGTGGGCAACCCGGAGAGGACATCAGATATTCTCTTGCAATTTCCTTTGAAGAGGCAGCCTTCGGAGTGGAAAAGGAGATCGAAGTCCCAAGGTCTGCGATATGTCAGGAATGCGGTGGCTCGGGATGCCGGCCTGGAACACATCCCCATCCGTGCAGGGCATGTGGGGGAAGGGGCCAGGTCTATTTTAGAGAGGGTTTCCTTTCCATCACAAGGACATGCAATACCTGTGGAGGCGAGGGTAAGGTTATTGAGGACCCTTGTCCGAAATGCAGGGGCACAGGAAGTTCAAAAAAGAAGGAGAAGGTCATTGTGAAGGTTCCAGGGGGAGTCGATAACGGAGCGCGCCTCAGGATTGCAGGCAAGGGCGAACCCGGGCCAAGGGGTGGCCCATCGGGAAACCTCTATGTGGATATCTCCGTTGAAGATCATCCTTTTTTCATCAGGGAGGGCTCAGATATCGTGTGCGAGGTGCCAATCAGTTTCCCCCAGGCAGCCCTCGGAGCAGAGATAGAGGTTCCAACCCTGGAGGGCAAGGAGGATGTCAGGATCCCCTCAGGCACTCAGTCGGGAAGAATATTTACACTGAAAGGTATGGGGGCAGTAAGGCTTAACCACCACGGCAGGGGAGATCAGCATATTCGTGTCATTGTTGAGGTTCCTTCAAAGCTCACATCCCAGCAGAGGAGACTCCTGGAGGAATTCCAGAAGATCAGCTCGGAAGAGCTGAGTCCGGGGATAAAGAACTTTATTGAGAAGGTCAAGGAGGTTTTCGGCTGATGGGCCCTAAAACACCACAAGGATACTGTCCAAGCTGTGGGGAGACGGTGGAGGCGTTTGTAATGATCACTGGTGGAGAAGAGAAGATTCATTGCTCCCAGTGCGGCCTTATGCTTGACGAGATAAAGGATAAAACCGTTGAGCCTCTTGATACTGTTATTATAGCTGAAGACTCGGGCGTGCTTCGGGAGATGCTGGGCACAACACTAAGGGAGAAAAAAGTCGCCCATTCCGTCATCACCTGTCCGGATGGAAAGGCTTTTCTCTCCTCGCTGACAGAAAAGATGAAGAATAACGAGGCTGTAAATCTTGCCATCCTTGATGTCCAGATGCCTTTGATCAACGGGATCAACGCTGCGAAAACCATGAGGGCCATGGAGGAGGGTTTCAAGAGGTCCAAGAAGATCCCCATCCTCTTTTTCTCCGTTGTGCGCTGCGATGAGAATTTCAAAAAGTTCCTCAATTTCTGCAAGCCGGCAGCCTATTTGAACAAAGGGACGAGCGCAACGCCCGAGCAGCTCACATCCCGTGTTTACGAGGTCATCTTCCGCCTCCTCTCATAGCTCAGTCACGGCCCTGTGGTATGGATAGGCCGATGAAGAGATATCTTATCCCAGCTATTTTGCTTATATCGGGACTGGCGGTTTCTTCAGAGGTCATTCAGACCACACCGTCCCTGTCAGTGGTATTCCTGAAGAACCATGAATACTTCCATCGTCTTGTGAGGGAGATCAGACAGTCCAGGGAGGAGATTGACATCGCCATGTTTCTCTTCAAGATCAAGGGTCGTCCTGGGAACAGGGCAGAGGTTCTTGCAGAGGAGCTTGTGAAAGCTGCGAAAAGAGGGGTAAAGGTCAGGCTTGTATTAGAGAGGAGCTCTGATCCAAATGACACAGTGACCTCTGACAACAGGGAAACTGCGCTTGTGCTTAAAGAGGGGGGCGTTGAGGTGGGCTTTGATTCCCTCAGGAAGAGGTCCCATAGCAAGCTTGTTGTAGTTGATTCCCGTCTCACTTTTATCGGGAGCCACAACTTTACAGAGGCTGCACTTAAATATAACAATGAAGCATCCGTTCTCATTGATTCTCCCGAATACGCCTTGAGGACGAGGCAGTTCATCCTCAGTCTGATCAGGTAGGAGAATGCTGAGGAGCCATTTGAACCACAAAGAGCAATATGTTAGATGTTGTGAGGATATGGGCTGGAAGAATCCAACAATCATTATTGGTTTAATAGTCGCATTAATTTCATGCGCTCCCACGCGGATGGTCGTATGGGAAGGGAAAGAGATGCCGCTGGAGGAGGCCGCAAGGCTCGATTTTTCTCCGGCAGAAAAGGCCTTCTCCCTTGGAAAATACGATGAAGCCCTGAGGGGTTTCAAGCTGGTAGGGGAGAGGTATCCCGAAAGCCGCCTTGCCCCTCTTGCTCTCCTTCGCCAGGGCCAGATTGAATTCAAAAGGGATAATATTCACGATGCAGTCTCTTTCTTCGGTCGCATCATAGAGAAATACCCGGGAAGTCCTGAGGCGCTTGAGGCGAGGCTACAGCTTGCCTTCTGCGATCATCGTCTTGGATTGTTCGATGATACGATTCAAATACTTAAGGGCTTGTTGGACGAAGGCCTTGATCCCGACAAAGAGTCTCTCGCCTTATATACCATTGGTGAAGCCTTCGGCAAGCTCAATAGGCATCTTGATTCTCTTAGGTGGTTCATACGGGCATGGAAAGCCATTCCCGACCCCATCTTTCGTGAGGCAACAGGGGAAATGATCAAAGAGATTGCCCTCACGAAACTTACCGATGAAGAGCTTGAAAAAATTGCAGATGAGAATAAGGGGGCTTTTCCTGGGGACATTGCAACCTTTCAACTTTCTCTTAGATATCTTGACGCACGGAAATATGGACAGGCAGAGAGATGGTTCAAAGAGTTTATGAGTATATACGGTTCCCACGAGCTTGCGCCCAGAGCCAGAGTCATGCTGAGCAGGATTGAAAGGCGGGGGATAGTAAAAAGAAATTCGTTGGGCGTCGTCCTTCCTTTGTCCGGAAAATTCGGGGCATTTGGGGAAAAAGCCCTGAAGGGCATAGAGCTTGCTGCACGGGTTTTCGACCCTGGGCAAAAGGATCCAATTGAACTAATGATCCGTGATTCCAAGGGAGTTCCCTCTTTGGCAGGCGAGGCCGTCGAGGAGCTTGTGTTCGATGAAGGGGTGCTTGCAATCATAGGTCCTCTGCTGAGTGTAACTTCCGAGACAGCTGCTTTCAGGGCTCAAGACCTGGGGGTCCCTATGATCTCCCTGAGCCAGAAAGAGGGCCTCACCCAGATCGGCAAAAACATCCTTCGCAACAGTGTCCTTCCTTCCCAGCAGGCCAAAGCCCTGGTGGGATACGCCATGGACAGCCTCGGTCTCAGGACTTTTGCTGTCCTCTATCCTCGTGACCCATATGGCGAGGAGCTAATGAGGGCTGTTATTGAAGAGGTACAGGCGCGGGGCGGGGAAATGAAGGGAGTAGAGGGGTATGAAACATACCAGACAGACTTCGGGGAGCAGATCAAAAAGCTTGTTGGTCTCTACTATCTTGATTTAAGGGATGAGGAAAAAAAAGAGTGGACAAAACGAAGGAAAGAAGAGATAGAAGCATTGAAAGAAAGGGGGGAGGCGGCGAAGCTCAAGAAACTGATGAAAGAGCAATGGGAACCCCCTCCAATGGTGGACTTTGAAGCACTTGTAATCCCTGATTATTATGACAAGGTTGTTCTCATCGCTCCCCAGCTTGCCTATTACGATGTGGTGGGCGTTCAGCTGCTCGGCTCACATGGGTGGAATTCACCCAAGCTTCTGGAACTTGGCGGAAGGTATGTGGATGGAGCAGTCTTTGTGGATGGTTTTTATAAGGACAGCAAGAGGCCGGAGGTCAGGGCTTTTGTAGAGGATTTCAGGAAAGAATTTTCTGAAGATCCTGACATACTTTCTGCCCTTGCCTACGATTCCGTGAATATCATAATGTCTGTTGTCCGGTCAGGGAGTGTTTCAACGCGTGAAGATGTGAGACAAAGGCTTTCCGGGCTCCGTAACTATAAGGGCGTGACAGGCCTCACCTCCTTCGGGGTCTCTGGAGAAGTGGATAAATCCCTGGGGCTCTATCGAATAGAGGGGAGACATATTGAGGAGATTGAGGCTGTGCGGACGCCACCTACACCGACTGAGGGGCAACTCCAAAGGCAGTGAAGGCACCGTTTCTTGGCGTCTTACAAGATAGTGGTGTAGAATAAAGAAATGGCTACGCATGTAAAGACACAACTCGAGAGGTTCATGTCCTTCCAGGTAGAGGTAGAGAAGCTTTTTGCCGAATTTTTCCGCAACATCTTGGATCCAAAAACGAAAAGCCTCGATTTTTATCCCAGAGCAGATGTCTTTGAGACTGCCGATAGCATTGTTATGGAGATCGAGCTGCCCGGTGTCAGTGCCTCCGACTTAGAAGCTCTTGTATCACATGACAAAGTGATCCTGGAGGGCATCAAGAAGGAAGAAGATCCCGCGGGAAAAGCGACCTTTCTTTGCGTGGAAAGGAGCTCTGGACGCTTCAGGAGAGTTGTGGAGATCCCCAAACCCTGTGACACAAAAAAGGTGACAGCAGAAATGAAAAAGGGTGTCCTGACTATTGTTCTTACAAAGGTTGAGGACAGGAGGGAGAAGATAAGGAAGTTTGATATAAAAGAAATAGTTACTCACGATGAAGAATAGCATAAGGAGACTATAAGAGCATGGAGGAGAAAAAAGAGGAGAAAATCGAGGTTCCCGAGACCATTCCTCTCCTGCCTGTAAGGGATGTGGTAATCTTCCCGTCTATGATTCTCCCGCTTTTTGTCGGACGGGATATGAGCATCAGGGCTATAGACGACTCCCTATCAAGGGATCGGCTCATACTCCTGTGTGCACAGAGGGATGTAAACACTGAGGACCCAAAGCCCGAAGAGATCTACTCCGTTGGAACAGTAGCCATGATTATGAGGATGCTCAAGCTTCCGGACGGTCGCGCCAAGATTCTCATCCAGGGCCTAACCAAGGCCAGAATATTAGAATATGTCCAGCATGCTCCTACCTATTATGTCAAAAGTCAGGAGATTGTTGAGCCTTCCATTCCTACTCCTACCCTGGAGATGGAGGCGTTAATGAGGACGGTCAGGGAGCTGATGGAGAGGATAATAACCATGGGGAAAATGCTTCCTGCAGATCTCATGATGATACTGGAGAATGTGACAGAACCTGGTCGTCTTGCCGATCTTGTGGCGTCTAACCTTGGGCTCAAGGTAGAGGAATCACAGCAGATTCTGGAGATGGTAGATCCAATCGTTCGTCTGAAGAAAGTCCATGAGTTTCTATCCAGGGAAATAGAGGTTCTGACTGTCCAGGCAAAGATACAGTCTCAGGCAAAGGAGGAGATAGGGAAGACTCAGAGGGAATACTATCTGAGGGAACAGCTCCGTGCTATCCAGTCAGAGCTTGGAGATGTGGACGAGAAAACCAAAGAACTCAACGAGATAAAAGGGAAGATCACAAAGGCCAAAATGCCTTCAGATGTGGAACGTGAGGCCATAAAACAGCTCGGCAGGCTGGAATTCATGCATCCTGATGCAGCTGAGTCCTCTGTAATAAGGACATATCTCGATTGGCTTATTGAGCTTCCCTGGAGTGTTTCCACAAAGGATACACTCGAAATCAGGAAGGCAAAAAATGTCCTCGACGAGGACCACTACGATCTGGAGAAGGTTAAGGAAAGGATTCTTGAATTCCTTTCTGTAAGAAAACTTAAAAAGAAGATGAAGGGTCCCATACTTTGTTTTGTCGGACCCCCCGGGGTCGGGAAAACATCTCTTGGCAAGAGCATCGCGAGGGCTCTGGGCAGGAAATTTATCCGGATATCACTCGGAGGTGTCAGGGACGAGGCAGAGATCCGCGGTCACAGGAGAACTTACATAGGAGCACTTCCAGGACGGATCATACAGGGGATCAAGCAGGCCGGAACAAACAACCCGATATACATGATGGATGAGATCGACAAGATCGGGATGGATTTCAGGGGCGATCCTTCCGCGGCATTACTTGAGGTTCTGGATCCGGAGCAGAACCATTCCTTTAGCGACCACTACCTTGGTGTTCCCTTTGACCTGTCCAATGTGATGTTCATTACCACAGCCAATTTGACAGACCCTATTCCCTCGGCACTGAAGGACAGGATGGAGGAAATCCGACTTTCCGGATATACAGATGTGGAGAAGCTCCGGATCGCCGAGCAATTTCTAATCCCGAAGCAACTTGGGGAAAATGGCCTGAAGAAGAATAATCTAATAATCACAGAGGAGGCACTCAAGTTTATTATCTCGCAGTACACCCGGGAAGCAGGGTTGAGGAATCTTGAGAGGGAGATCTCTACAGTTTGTCGAAGGGTAGCCAGGCAGATTGCAGAGAAACGGGGAAAGAAGTTTACTGTCAAAAAATCCAATCTTCACCGCTGGTTGGGGCCGCCGAAATTTTATCCCGAGGCGGAGCAGAAGATACAGGAACCCGGTGTCGCCACAGGACTGGCCTGGACCCAATTCGGAGGCGAGATCCTCCATGTTGAGGCGACGATAATGAAGGGGAAGGGGAGGCTTACCCTTACGGGGCAGCTCGGGGATGTCATGAAAGAGTCCGCCCATGCTGCGCTCAGCTATGCACGCTCACGGGCTGCCGATTTCAACATCGATCCGAACTTTTTTGAAAAAAGTGACATCCATATTCATGTTCCTGCGGGAGCAATACCCAAAGACGGTCCGTCAGCAGGGGTGACCATGGCTGTAGCGCTTTTGTCAGCGCTGAAAAAGACACCCGTAGGGAGGGATGTCGCCATGACCGGTGAAATTACCCTGAGGGGAAGGGTTCTTCAGGTGGGTGGTATAAAGGAAAAGGCCCTGGGGGCTCTAAGGGGTAAAATGAATAAGGTTCTGCTCCCTGAAGGGAACAAGAAGGATCTGGAGGAGGTCCCCCCATATGTTAAACGTACTTTAAAATTTGTATTCGCCAAGAACATGGATGATGTCATCAAGGAAGTATTCGGTGGGAAGAAGGCAGCCTACGCCTTGTTTCAGGGAAGGAGGGATGCGGAAAAGCTCTGAATTACGGTGAAGAGGCATTTGGATGAGATCGGAGAGTGGGCTCTTATTGATATAGTGAGGAGAAAGTTCCCTGGGAGGAGGAGGGGCGTTTTTGTCGGGATGGGTGATGATGCCGCCGTGCTCCAGCAGAACAAAGGGAGAAAGCTTCTTGCAACCACAGACAGCCTCGTGGAAGGAGTCCATTTCGACCTATCGTATACTTCTCCCTATTACCTCGGACGAAAGGCGGTTGCGGTGAATCTGAGCGACATAGCCGCCATGGGAGGCATCGCCAAATATGCACTTCTCTCCCTTGCACTCCCCGGAGGTCTCTCAAAGGATTTCTTCAACGAATTTCTTCGTGGTGTGAAAAGTATAAGCTCAGAGCAGGGAGTCATTCTTGTAGGGGGTAATACTTCGTCCTCACGGAATGGAATTTTTGTTTCTCTTGCAATTCTTGGGGAGGCAAAGGTGATTGTTCAGCGGTGCGGAGCCAGGGATGGTGACAGTATTTTCGTAACCGGAACCCTTGGGGACTCGGCTCTTGGACTGGAGATAGCGAAGAAGGCAAGAGATCCATCTCTCGCAACGCTCATAGGTATGGAGAAAGCTCTTGCTCTCAGACACCTTAATCCTGCACCAAGGCTCAGTGAAGGAAGGGCTCTGGCGTCCCGAAAGATCGCCTCGGCAATGATAGATGTAAGCGACGGCCTTCTCTCGGACCTTGGGCATATTGTGGAGGAGAGTCGTTTGGGCGCACGGGTTTGTGCGGAAAAGCTTCCGCTGTCCAGGGCGCTGTGCTCACTTGCGCCCTCATGGAGGAAAGATCCGATAGGCTTGGCTCTGTCCGGAGGAGAGGATTACGAGATAATTTTCACTGCTTCAAAAAAGGATGTCAGAAGGAACCTGGCAAGGACAAAAGGGGGAATACGGGTGACAGAGATCGGGGTTATGGATTCCTCCATTCAGGGTATAGAGATAACACTGGATGGACGGCCTTATAGCGCTGCCTTCAGGGGATACGAGCACTTCATGGTGAAAGGAAGGGTTAAACCGCAGTGATGTATGAGAGGATCAAGGAACTCCTGTCAGGGGTCAGATCAAGAAGGATCACTGTAGAGAAAGCCCTGGAGAAGCTGAGATCCCTCCCCTATGAGGACATAGGAATAGCCACCCTGGATACGCACCGGGGATTACGGATGGGATTCCCAGAGGTGATCTTCGGACAGGATAAATCGGCAGAGCATATCATAACGATCATTAAGAAGATGAAAGGCCACAAGTCCACTGTCCTTGTTACCCGCGTTGATGAGGCGAAAGGAATTAAGGTGAAGCGTGCGATACGTGGTGTCAAATACCATCCTTTGTCCAGAACCCTCCTTCTTCGGACATCTCATGTGATAAAAAGAGGCAAAGGAAAAATCCTCATTGTCAGTGCCGGAACATCCGATTTGAATATTGCAGAGGAGGCTCGTATCACTGCGGAAACAATGGGAAACGATGTAGAGACGCTCTACGATGTGGGCGTGGCGGGGATCCATAGGGTCCTCATGGAGAGGGACAGACTACTGTCAGCCCGGGTCATTATCGTTGTAGCAGGGATGGAGGGCGCCCTTGCAAGCGTAGTTGGCGGCCTTGTGCCCAGGCCCATCATCGCTGTCCCGACAAGCGTTGGTTATGGTTCATCCCTTGGAGGTTTCTCTGCGCTGCTTTCAATGCTGAATTCATGTGCCCCAGGTGTGACCGTTGTAAATATTGACAATGGCTTCGGCGCTGCGTGCGCTGCCAGTTTTATCAACATGATATAGGGCATGAGGACTATTTACTTCGATTGTTTCTCCGGGATAAGTGGAGACATGGTTCTGGGAGCTCTTGTGGACCTTGGGGTTCCACTCAGGGAGGTAACGAAGAGTCTAAAGGCGCTTCCTCTGAGAGGATACAGGATTGAGTCAGAGAAGACTCTCAGGGGAGGAATAAGAGGAACAAGGGTAACTATCAGTGTTAAAAAAGAGCTTCAGAAGGATAGAACATATTCAATGATTGCACGGATGATTCGTAGGAGTTCTCTGCCCCGCAGGGTTAAAGACATGAGCCTGGCGATCTTCAATGAGCTTGCAAAGGCGGAATCCCGTGTTCACGCTGTTCCCTTGATGCGTGTAGAATTTCATGAAGTTGGCGGGGTTGATTCTATTGCAGATATTGTGGGGTCATGTGTAGGGCTTGATATTCTTGGGGTTCAAACGATCAGGGCCTCCCCAATTCCCTGGTCCCGTGGATGGGTGAACTCAAGAGCGGGATTGCTTCCTCTTCCTGCACCTGCCACAGCAGAGCTTATGAAAGGGATTCCAATCGTTCCGGGCAATACTGGCAAGAGTGGAAAAGAAGATCTCAAGGAGATGGTGACACCCACAGGCATCGCTATCCTCAAGGGAACTGCAGAGGGGTTTGGGGAGATCCCTGCCATGTCTGTGGAGGGCATAGGGTACGGTGCTGGATCCTACAACCATGAGCGTCCCAACCTTTTAAGGTGTGTCCTTGGGAAAAAAGAGCATGGTGAAGACACAACGCTTGTCCTGGAGACAAATATTGACGACATGAACCCTCAGCTCTATGAACCTTTAATGGAGGCACTTTTCAATGAGGGTGCCCTGGATGTTTATCTTACCCCTGTTCAAATGAAGAAGGGAAGGCCAGGAATTTTACTCACTGTCCTGGCCAGGGAGGCAGATAGGGACAGAATTGCACGGGTGATATTTTCACAGTCAACAACCATCGGGCTTCGCTGGTTCAGGGTCGGCAGATATACACTTGAGAGAAAACGTGTGATGGTGAGATTAAAAAAGGGAAGCATCGGAATGAAAATCTCAAGGGGTCCATCCGGGTATATTATATCCCCTGAATATAGGGATATAAGGCGTTTGGCTCAAAGAACAGGGAGATCCGTGAAAGACATCTATCATGAGGTTCTGACCTCGCTTAATGCAAAAAACATCTCAAGACTCGCCGGGTCGTGTTATGATAAGGATGTCTGACAATACAACCAAATGGAGAAGAAGATCCTTATTGTGAAGGAAGAGGGTTTTTTTCCGAAGCCTGAGAGGACATTTTTTGAGAGGGAGGGCTTCAGGATTATAACAGCAGAGGACTGCCACGATGCGTTGGATATAGCGATACGCGAAAGGCCGGATGCCATCGTCCTGAACCATAGGGGGTCTGGCATGAATGGAGTAGAGTGCATCAGGAGAATTAAGAGAAATAAAGCCTTGAAGGGTGTTCCCGTTGCCATAGTAATGGAGAAGAAGAGTGAGAGGAAGAGATACCTTGATGCCGGCGCAGATAATGTCCTTGTGAAACCTGTAACGCATGAGGAGTTGGTCAAGACGGTCAGTGTTTCCCTAAAGGTTCCTTTCAGGAAGCATCCCAGGGCGCATGTGAATATTCTTGTTAAATATGAAAACCTTGACCTCTTTCTCACGAACTACGCCTCTAACCTCGGCTCCGGTGGGATGTTCATTGAGACAGACCGGCTTCTTCCACAGGGGACCATTATGAACCTTGAGTTTCAAATACCTGAGATCTCTGTCCCGGTCAGGGCAAAGGGGATGGTTGTATGGACGGGTAAAGGAAAAAGCGGAAAGAAGGGCATGGGAATTCAGTTTGAGGGGCTGGATCAGGTTACAAGAAAGGTTATTAACGAGTATGTGGAGAAAAGCATCGGGATGAGGTGCTGAGATGAAGACATTGATGCGTCTATTATTCCTTGCACTTCTTCTGGGATGGGCTGTCTATTTTTTCACCTTTAAGATGAAGGGGAAAAAGGTGGAGATCGAGATGAAGGAAGTGCCTGGTTTTCAGGAGGTTAAAGATAAGGCAAGGGATGCGGAAAAAAAGGCTATTCGCACTGGAAAAGAGCTACTTATCCGCAAAAACGCCATTAAACCCCGTGCCACTAAACCCAATGCCTCTGAAACAATTGAAGAGGAGCCCTCAGAGGAGGATAGGGAGACTTTAAGGAAGATCATCAGGGAAAAATCAGAGGAGAAGTAGAAATTACGAAGGGATTACTTTCCCTAACGCCTCAACATACCTTTTAATGGCTTTATGTATATGAGGAGACAGCTTTCCAAATTTAATTCCTATACCAGCAGGGAAGCCGATATTTCCGACTTGTGTTCTGGCAACGGTTCCCTGAATCTTAAGGTGAGTTGCATCTTCTGGCATGGAAAATTCCAATTTGACTGCCTTGCCCATATTAACCATCTTGTCTGTCAGGAGGAAAATGCCAGTGAAGCTGATATCACGAGAGACGCAGCTCCACCGTTGAGTTCCCTGAGACACCTTAACTGAAACAGCTACGGGTGTGCTGACATTCCTGCGCGTTGATAAACGCCTCTCTGAATGCGGGGATATCTGCGATGCTGCCTGTGCTTCAACACGGACAAATTTTGTTAAACCGACCATTTTGAAAATTTTCAGATGATGCTGGTTAGGATCGAGGATTGTCACCGGGCAATGACATTTCAATGACTCCTGTGCTATTCCAATGAGGACAGCAATTCCCCCGCTGTTCAAATATTCTACTGCAGATAGATCAATGTAGAGGATTGACGACGATTTCAGGACAGACCCCACAGCGAGCATGACCTTCTCCTCCGCCTCAAAGGTCAGGTCACCTCTTAAGGTCAGGACAGGCTTATCATCCTGCTTATTAAGGTATACCTCCATCTCAGTCAGTATATTCTATCACAAAGAAATAGGTCAATAAGTATATTATCGGATGAACTTGATAGCGTCTTTTTTTGATACCCTCGGTGGAGGGGAGGGTGTTTCTGCTGGATACCCTACCGGAACAATGGCAACAGGCCTCAGGTGCTGCGGCAGGTTGATGGCCTCCGCCACCTTTTTTTCATCTATGGCTCCAACCCACACACTTCCCAGGTCCATCTCATGTGCCACAAGCATGAGGTTCTGGATGCTTGCAGCAACATCCTGGCATGTATAGAGATCTTTTCCTCTTCTTCCGTAGTGGCCTTCAATACTTGAATCACAGCAGGCAACTATGGCTAATGGGGCCTCTGCGATAAAGAATTGCTCCAGGGCGGCCCTGGCCAGGCTGGCCTTCGTCTTCTTCTCTAAGACAAAATAGAAAAACCTGGACTGAAGGTTTCCCGCGCTTGGTGCCCATAGAATAGCCTCAATAAGCCGGTCTATGGCCTCCTGAGCAATTTCCTTTTCCTGAAACGCCCTTATGCTCCTTCGCTTTCTGACAGCTTCTATTACGGTCATGCTCCACACGGTAACATCGTTGACTATGGGCGTCAACTTGAATTTTTTCCATCTCTCTGATACTCGTTTAAGAGTGATGGAAAGGAAGAGAACAGCCCTTGTTCTATCAGGAGGAGGAGCCAGAGGGGCCTATGAGGTCGGGATCCTCAGATATATCAGGGAGGAGCTCCCGTCAGCTCTCGGATTTCAGCCGCGAATTGACATTATCTGCGGGACGAGCGTTGGAGCAATTAACGCATGTTATATCGCTGCCACCCTCCATGAGCCGGACAGTCAAGGGAAGATGCTCGGAGATATTTGGCAGCGGCTTGTTCTGGACGAAATGTATGAGCTTGGGATTCGTGACCTCCTTCTCATTCCATGGCGCCTTCTTAGGAGAAAACCCTTTATAACAGGAGGGGTCCATGGGGAGAAACTTCCAAGGACGCTGGGAGGATTTCTGAATACGGCCCCGATGGAGAGGCTTGTCATAGCAAAGATTCCCTGGAAGAACATAGGAAAAAATTTCCACGCAGGGAATATACATGCCTTGAGCGTATCCAGCACAGATATCTCTTCGGGAGATACTGTTGTGTTCTTCCAGACCGCTGAGAAAACATTCCCTCAGTGGGCAAGAGATTACTATGTTATCCCCTGTATGACCACGATTGGACCTACCCACGCACTCGCATCTGCCGCCATTCCACTTTTATTTCCTTCGGTAAGGATCGGGGAGTCCTATTACTGCGACGGAAGCCTAAGGCAGAATACTCCCTTGAGCCCGGCCTTGCGTCTGGGTGCAGACAGGGTAATCGTGGTAGGACTCAGACACGTTCCCCCTGAGCAGTTACATCGGGTTGGTTTCACGCCTCCCCTAAAAGTTCCGACCGGGCACATTGCTTATTCAAGCCCCCTGTTCCTTCTGGGAAAGGTTTTTAACGCCCTTCTCCTTGACCGCACTGATTATGACCTGGATCGCCTTCGCCTGTTCAATTCCCTGATTGAAGGCGGAGAGAAGGCCTACGGAGCGGATTTTTTGCAGAGGATTAATTCCTTCATCGTTCCCATTCGTGGTGCCCCTTATAGAAAGGTAAGAGAGCTCTACATTCGTCCATCGGAGGATATTGGTGCCATTGCGGCACGACATGCCAGAAAGGGGAGAACAGCCATGAGACTCAGGAGCATAGTGACATGGCTGCTTAAAAGTTTGGCTCTCCCAGGCAGGCCCAGGGGCGAGGGGGATCTTCTGAGCTATCTTCTTTTTGACGGGGACTATGCAGCGGAGCTTATAAAACTCGGCATGGCCGACGCTTCCGCAAACAAGGAAAATCTCATAGAATTCTTTTCGGGATAATTTGAGGTGTCATAAAGTTAGAAGGTTCTTGACAATAATACTCGGATATTCTATAATATAATCCTGACTATTTAAGGAGGGTATGGTGAGGGTAAATACAAAGATTCAGTATAGTGTCAGGGCCCTGTTTGACATTGCGTATTACAACATGGGCGGGCCAATACAGGTTAAGGAGATAGCCAGGAGACAGCAGATTTCTCCGAGGTATCTTGAACAGATTTTTCGTCGCCTAAAGACGGCGGGATTGCTGAAGGCACGCAGGGGACCCCGTGGGGGCTACACATTGGCAAAGCAACCCGAGGAAATCACCCTTGGAAACATCATCCGGGCAGTTGAGGGTCCTATTGAGCTTGTATTCTGCGTGGGCGAGAACAAAGGGAGACAGAGGTGCATTATGGCTGGAAGGTGCGTGACGACATCAGTATGGAAGGAGCTCGGACAAAAGATCTCGGAGTTTTTTGATACAATCTCCATTGCAGATCTCTGTGCGAGAGGGAAGAGGTTAGGCATCAGTCAGGAATTTCTTGAGGCGAGTTGAGACAATGGGCTATGTCAAAGGATTAAGATGCAGGGAATGCGGTAGGGAATATCCCAAGGAGCCACTTCATGTGTGTGAATTCTGTTTCGGGCCCCTTGAGGTTGTTTATAACTACCATCTTATTAAAAAGGCTCTGAGCAGAAAAACGATCCTCAGCCGTGCTCCGAACATGTGGAGGTATAAGGAGCTACTTCCTTTGGATGGAGAACCGACGGTAGGGTATCAGGTGGGATACACTCCACTTGTCAAGGCAGACCGTTTGGCTCAGGAACTTGGCGTGAAGCATCTCTATATTAAGAACGATGCAGTCAATTATCCTTCTCTCTCATTCAAAGACAGGGTTGTTTCTGTAGCACTCTCCAAAGCGCGGGAGTTCGGATTTACAGTGGCTGCTTGCGCATCCACAGGAAATCTTGCGAATTCTTTGGCGGCTAACGCTGCCTCCAGTGGAATGAAGAGCTATATCTTTATTCCATTTGACCTGGAACAGGCCAAGATCATGGGAACGCTGGTATATGGCGCCAACCTTATCGGGATCAGGGGCAATTATGACGAGGTCAACAGGCTTTGCAGCGAAATTGCCGGCAAATACGGGTGGGCATTTGTGAATATCAATATGAGGCCCTACTATGCAGAGGGCTCCAAAACTTTCGGATATGAAATTGTTGAACAGCTTGACTGGAGACTGCCTGACCACATTGTTGTTCCAATGGCTGGAGGCTCTCTGATCACAAAGATATGGAAGTCTTTCAAAGAGATGAAAGACCTCGGACTTGTGCATGAAGGAAACCCCCATGTCCACGGCGCTCAGGCTACCGGTTGTGCACCCATTGTGAACGCCGTGAAAGAAGGGACAGATCTCTTCAGGCCGGTGAAACCCAACACCATCGCCAAGTCACTCGCCATAGGTAATCCGGCAGACGGTTTCTATGCGATCAGGTCGATCAGGGAGAGTGGAGGGTGGGCAGATGATGTGTCCGACGAGGAGATACAGGAGTCTATTGTCCTTCTGGCCAAAACCGAGGGGATTTTCACTGAGACAGCTGGAGGAGTCACCCTCGGTGTATTGAGGAAGCTTTTGAAGGGAGGAAGGATCAGGGGAGATGAGACAATCGTCCTTTCCATAACGGGAAATGGTCTCAAGACACAGGAGGCCGTAAACGGTATAATCGGATCCCCCAAAATTATCAGCAGTCGTTTCTCTGAGTTTGAGGCCCTAATCGAGTCTGAAAGAAAGGTAAAGCGATGAGTGCCCGTTCAGTCCTTTCCCATACCCTGACTGACCAGGCCATTGGCAAGGGGACAATTCTTGATTCAATTGGAAGGACTCCCATGGTGAAGATCAGGGAGATCGGGAAGCACATCCCGGGAGTGGAGATCTACGCGAAGCTGGAGGGATTCAACCCTGGGGGATCCATTAAGGACCGCCCGGCCTTCTGGATGATCCGGGATGGCATCGTGACAGGCAGGCTTACCAACAGCAGGGCCATTCTTGAGGCAACATCAGGGAATATGGGGATTGCCCTCGCAATGATCGGCTCGATCCTGGGATTCAAAGTGGAACTATGCATTCCGCGAAATGTAAGCGAGGAGAGGAAAAAGATCATCAGGGCATATGGAGCATCCGTAATCTATACCGATCCTCTGGAGGGATCGGATGGCTCTATTAGGATGGCCCAAAAGCTGTATGAAGAGGACGGCAGGAGGTATTTTAGGCCAGACCAGTATAACAATTCTGTAAATGTCAATGCACATTACGAGACCACTGGACCGGAAATCCTGGAACAAAGCGGGCATCGGGTAACACATTTTTTTGCTGGTATTGGAACTGGCGGGACGGTAATGGGAGTTGGAAGAAGGCTTAAGGAATATAATAAAAATATTCAGGTTATTGCCGTTGAGCCAGATTGTCCCATGCACGGCCTTGAAGGACTGAAGCATATGGCAACCTCAATTGTTCCTCAGATCTATGACGAAAGGGCCCTAAATGGAAAAATCCAGGTTAGCACGGAGGCAGCCTACGAGATGGTGCGTCGCCTTGCCCGGGAAGAGGGCCTCTTTGTTGGGCAGTCGGCAGGGGGAGTAATGTTTGCAGCGCTTCAATTTGCCGAGAGGCTCCGGTCGGGGGTGATTGTAGTCATATTTCCGGATGGAGGGGAGAAATATCTTTCCACAAGAGTCTGGGGATGATGCCATCGTGCTTATTATTTCCCGGAACATGATGGAGGAGCTTTTTCAGATGGGCAAGGAGGCATATCCCAACGAGGGGTGTGGATTTCTTCTGGGCACACTGGAGGCCGGTGGAGATAAGCGCGTTCAGGTCCTCCATAGGACAAAGAATATAAATACTTCTCGTCCGAAGGACCGTTTTGAGATCGATCCCAAAGAATTTTTTCTTATAGAAAAACAGGCAAGAAAAGAAGGGAGAGAGATCCTGGGATTTTTTCATTCACACCCGGATCATCCTGCCAGTCCTTCACAGTTTGATAGCGAGATGGCATGGTCTAATTACTCTTATCTTATTCTTTCTGTCCTCGGAGGAAATGAAGTGTCTGCACAGTCGTGGATATTTGATGAAGAAAGCAGGAATTTTTTTAAAGAGGATATTGTAATCAAAGGGTGAAGAAAGGAGGAACACTATGGTTAATGTGAGGATACCACAGCCATTAAGGAAATTAACCGGGGGGTCTTCAGAGGTCAAGGTTGCAGGCTCAACGGTGATTGAGTTGATTGACAATCTTGAGAAGGAATATCCCGGCATCAAGGAGAGGATTTGTGAGAACAATGGAAAGGTGAGGAGATTTGTTAACATATATGTCAATAATGAAGACATACGCTTCCTTCAGAGCACGGACACCCCCATAAAGGACGGTGACGAGGTCTCCATAATTCCTGCAGTCGCAGGAGGGGCTCCGGAGGGAAAAAGGGAGAAGAGAAAGGTCTATCTCACTTATCCTACGCGTATGGTTAAGGAACCACTCATATACAGGGTTGGCCAGAAGTTCAACGTTGTCACAAATATCAGGAGCGCCAGCATCTCAGACAAGATAGGGCTTGTTGCCCTGGAGCTTGAGGGAAGAAGGTCAGAGGTAGAGAAGGCTCTCCAGTGGTTCCGCAGGAAAGGTGTCAAGGTGGAGCCGATAGAGCAGGATGTTGTTGAATAGACTAATCTGCCTGAGGAATGGTTAAACTCACCAAAAAAGACAAGCAGCGATATGCAAGACAGATGTTGATCCCGGGATGGGGTGAGGATGCCCAGAGAAAATTGAAATCTTCCAAGGTATTCATTGCAGGTGCAGGGGGATTGGGCAGCCCCGTTTCATTTAACCTTGCCGTTGCAGGCGTGGGGACAATAAGGATTTGTGATTTTGATTCCATTGAGCTTTCCAATCTAAACAGACAATTTTTACACGACGATTCGAGGCTTGGCATGAAAAAGGCAGAATCAGCCAAGTTGACCCTTATGAGATTGAATCCAGATATAAATGTTGAGCCAATTGTTGAAAAGATTAACGAGAAAAATGTTGAAGATCTAATTGGGGATTCTGACCTGGTCATTGACTGTATGGATAATTTTCCAACGAGATTTATCCTGAATGATTTCTCGGTTAGAAAGAGAATACCAATGGTGCACGGGAGCATATGGGGATTGGATGGAAGGGTTACATTCATCAATCCACCCGAAACCCCCTGCCTTGCATGCGTATTTAAGGACGCACCTCCCAAGGAGGTCTTCCCTGTCATTGGAGCGACCCCGGGAATTACAGGGATTATTCAGGCGATGGAGGCCATAAAATTCCTTGCGGGAATCGGGAAACTCCTCAAGGGAAGGCTTTTATGCTGCGATTATTTGGAGATGAAGTTCTTTGAGGTGAAAATACGAAGAGACCCAAACTGCGAGGTCTGCAGCGGGCTGCGAAAACCAGATTGATGAGATTGTCCTAACTGGCTGATTCCTCCCATCATTTTTCAGATGTCTTCTTCGCTGATTACGGTGAATCCTTCCCTTTTCAGGAGGGCAGCGAAGATTCCTATTCTTGGTCTTTGTCCGCACGAAGGGCTCCTCTCCTTTAGGAGTGCCCTGGAGGAGCGGACTCTTAAGGCCATTTTTACGGCTTTTGAAGCCCCCTTGATGAAAAGAGCTGTGAGATCTTTACGATCTCCGTTAATAACACGGGCCTTTCCGGAAAGGACATCCCAGCCATTCCCTCCGTATAATTGTGCGGGCTGGCGAGGTCTCCTGAGTCCAGCGAGGCCCTCTGGGCAAATAGGCAGAACCTCCTTGCCTTTGAGATATGACATAACACGTCTGTTTTTTTTGTGTTTCCCATCGTAGCGGCAGGGGACTCCCAGAAGACAGGCGCTGACTATTATCGTCATAGCGGGTTTAAGAAGGAATTGGAGAGGGTTATGCGGTGGTGATGGGTGGATTGTTTAATGTTGTCTCGGGAGCCTTCGCGCCTCCGGTTACCACTACACGCCGCCCAATCACCTTCAGCCGTCCCTCAGCATAGAGTTGGATAGCCTGTGGATAAATACGATGTTCTTCCCTTAAGATCCTTTTACTGAGAGTTTCTTCCGTATCATCGTCATAGATAGGGACTACAGCCTGGATGATAATTGGACCTGTGTCCGTGCCCTCATCAACAAAATGGACCGTGCATCCTGAGAACTTCATTCCATACTCCAGGGCCCTTTTTTGGGCGTGGAGTCCCGGAAATGAGGGTAGAAGTGCGGGATGGATGTTCATGATCCTCATGGGGAATGCCTTGATGAACATAGGGCTTAATATCCTCAAAAATCCTGCGAGGATAACGAGCTCAACATTGTATTTTTTGAAGAGCTCAACCAATGCTGTGTCATATTCATCCCTGCTTGAAAAATCTCCATGAGAAAGGATCTCGGTCTTGATGCCGTGCTTTTTTGCCCTTGTTAGAGCGTAGGCATCGTGGACATTGCTGATGACGACCTGGATCTGCGCGTTTATCCGTTTCTGCTCTATCGCATCAATTATTGCCTGAAGATTGGTTCCGCTTCCCGATACAAGGACCCCGAGGTTTACCTTGCCCATCCTTGTTCTTCCCTCCATTATGAGGTGCTGCCAGCCAAACCTGTTTTAGATTGATGCCCCCGGCGCATGATATGCTCGTTTCCAACAAATCGGATGAAATCTTCGTCCTCCTTTCTCTGGACGATCTCTCCGATGACACATGCTTCCTCTCCCATGCCCTTAATGCGCTCTATAACACCTTCGGTTTCCTGGGAAGGAATAATGACGATCAGGCCCAGCCCCATATTGAATGTGTGAAACATCTCCTCCTCGGGGACCTTTCCCTTTTTTGAAATGAGAGAAAATATGGGAGGGACCTTCCAGCTTCCCTTCTTGATCACGGCCTGGCAGGCCCTCGGCAGAATCCTGGGAAGATTTTCCACAATGCCTCCGCCTGTAATGTGGGCCATTCCTCTAACACCAAATTCCTTGACGATATTTAGTATGCTCTTAACATAGATCCTTGTTGGTTTGATAAGCTCCTCTCCAAGTGTGCATCCCAATTCGTTAATATAGTCAGAGACATTCAACTTCAATTTGTTGAAGAAGATCTTCCTTACAAGGGAATAGCCATTGGAATGAAGGCCGGAGCTGGAAACTCCAATGATACTATTGCCAACATTGATGGAACTGCCATCAATGATCTTTTCCCTCTCTACAAGCCCTACAACGAACCCTGCAAGGTCATATTCCCCCCTTTTATAGAGGGAATGCATCTGTGCCGTTTCTCCTCCGATGAGGGCGCACCCCGCGCTCCTGCATCCTTCGGCTACTCCCTTCACTATGTCAATGCAAACTTGCATGTTGAGCTTGGCTGTTGCGATGTAGTCGAGAAAAAATAGGGGCTCCGCACCCTGAACTGCGATGTCATTAACATTCATGGCGACAAGGTCAATGCCGATGGTATCGTGTTTATTCATCATGAAAGCAATCTTGAGCTTTGTTCCAACCCCATCCGTGGATGAGACAAGCACAGGGTCCTTGTAATTCACCCGGCCAATTGCGAAAGGGGCGCCGAATCCTCCTATATCCCAAAGGACACCCTTTCTGGAGGTTGATTTGGCCAAAGGTGTGATGGCGTCAACAAATTTATTCGCCGCACCGATATCAACGCCTGCCTCTTTGTATTTCATAATCCCGAGCATAGGATGAGACCGTTCTCTTGTCAACCTATAACAGTGCATTATAATATTAGGGAAGATAGTTATGAGGAACTCATTCTGGTTTATAAAAGGGATCGACATCCTTTCCGGGCTGGACAAGGATTTATTGCATAAGGTTTCCAGGGCCTCAAGGATCGACAAGTTTCAACAGAAGCAGATTTTTTCCCTTCCTAATGCACCTGCTCTTTCTGTATATCTCCTGAATTCGGGTAGGATACGTTATGTGAGGCTTTTGAATGAAAACAACGAGGGAGCATCGGTGGAGATCGTCCGTGGAGAGGTCTTTGGCAAGATTCCCGATACGGGGGAACATGTCTTTCCGTTTTTTCTGGAAGCCCTGGATAATGTGGAAATTTGGGTGCTCTCCAAGCTGGACTTTCAGAGATTTTTTATGAAAGAAACACAGGGACGCTCCTTCAGTTCTTATGCAGGCATGCTCAAACGGAGGAAGCTTGAAAATAATGTCTGGCTCCTTCTCTATACGGATGTCCCCGAGAGGATCGCCTCCCTTCTTCTGGATTTTGCCAGGCTATTCGGGAAAGAATCAAAAGGCGGTCTCTTATTGGGTATAAAACTCAGCCTACAGAATCTTGCTCACCTTACCGGGACAACCCCGAGCTTCATATTGCTGGCACTCGCAGGTTTTATCAATAGGGGCCATATTGAGATAGTCAGGAACAGGATCGTAATAAAAAATCAGGAGGCCCTGAAGCTGCTGGCACGTCGCGGTCATGATGCGACCTGAGGGTGCACTCTTAAATATTATGGGGTTATAATAGAGATTGTGAGCTTTTCGGCCCTTATTTTATGTATAGTTATCGGGCAGTCTCAGCCGATGGATGCGATTGCGCTCCTTTCTCCTGTTCAAACCATCTCACTGCTCGAGCGAGGGATAGAAAAAGGGTATTTTTTCATTCCTGAGAAATATTCCCTGAAGATCGCTGTTTACGGCCCCGGAACATTGAAAGCCGATGTCAGGAAGGTCATATTGCCATGGAACAAAGATAGCCTTGCTCCTGTGAGCCTCATCCTATATATTGACAATCATCCCATTAAAAAATTCCAGATCGTCCCTCAGGAGTCTATTGCAGCGAGTTTTCTCAATGTTGGCTCCACGTCTCCTTCAGATGCGACCATCGTAGAGATTCCAGTCCCTCCGGGGAAGCATACTTATATATTATATTTTCCTCAGCCTTGTCCCGGGGGAGCAGCTGTCCATTTTCCTGACAGGGAGATCATCTCTGATAAAGAGCTTGATCTGCGGCACTCCAAGGGGTCGGAGACCGCCTTGAAAGAAGGCGGCTCCCAGAAGAGTTACATTGAGAGGTTTGCGGTAGAAGAAGAGGTTAAAAAGGAGAGAAACTACGGCCTGGGACTTCGGCTGGGATATATCGTGGGCACAGATTACATATCAACGATGTTCTTTGGCGGAGACCTGACTTTCATCCTCCCTATTCTTAGCCGATCCCTCTCCCTGTTTCTTGAGGGAGGATACTACTCCCAGGATAAAAAGGAGTCTTTCAATGGGACCCCTATTTCCTGGACCCTACAGGTGATTCCTGTGACGCTGAACGCAAGATGCACATATCCGTTTGCTTCACCCATACTCCCGTATGCCGGTGCTGGCGCAGGATACTTCATTTCCTCAATGGACTATGGGCCAGATGGGGGTCCTAAAGTCACAAAGAGTGGCTCGGCACCTGGAATTCAGGCCTTCATCGGTGCAGAGGCCGGTGCGGGGATAGGGGAGGCTTTCATTGAAGTACGAGTATTTAGCTCAAATTTCTCAAATAAGGATGCTGATATTAAGGGAGGGGTGGGGCAATACTCTATTAACCTTGGCTGGCGTTTCCTCTATTAAATAGGGACAGCGACCATTTATTTTTACTGAATCAGGACATCGTCAATGAACCATTGGCCTTTGCCGCTCTGTGCATCGAGCTCGAAGACGATCCGGATCGTGCATCCCGCATAATTTGACAGGCTATATGTCTGGCGTGCAAAGTTTTGTTTAACACCCCTAAAGGTGCCAAGTGTTGCATCGGTGCATGAGCCGCTAACAACCTGAATCTTGACAAAACCCCTATCTCTGTTTGGTCCTGACTTGAAGAGTTTATACCTCTGCCAGTAAGTTAGGGATGGGTAAGTTCCTGAAGCAATAGAGATATCTCCAGATGTGAGGGTGTAGGTTCCATCTGGCGGCAACGATATTCCATAACTGCGGGTTGGACTCTTGTAATATTGCGTTAAAAAGGCCCACCCCCCTGATGATGTCCAGCACGGGAGAACGATCCCGCTGCCACTGCATCCCCCAGCCTCCATGTTGTCCCAGAAGATGGCCCCGCCGGTCGTGAATGTAGAGGTAAATGTAGCTCCCATACAGTTCCCTGCAAGATCCTTGACCCCTGTGCATCCTGCACCGCCTGTAACAGCCACCGTATAAGTGGAGAAAAAGTTCAGGAAGTTGGATGGGGTGAGGTAAACCGTGTTTGTTGCTGCCGTATATGTGATCGTAGCAGCCACCCTGCCTCCCAATGGATTCAGAAGGTAGAAGGTATTGGCATTGATGGTAATGGGGTTCATGGGCTCGCTGAATGTTACATACACAATGACCGAGGATGGAACGCTACTTGCTCCGGGTGATGGATAGACCCCTGCAACAGTAGGAGCAGTGAGATCCAAAGTAGTCCCTGTGGTAAATGTCCAGGAATAGGGGGAACTCTGAATGTTTCCTGCCAGATCCTTGGCATCCCGGGCCACAGCGGTATATGTCGTTGTGGAAATAAGGAGATTAGATGGCGTGAAGATAATTGTCATAGAGGGAATGTCATATGCGATGGTTCCCGTGACGACCGAAGCCCCTGTATATACCGTTATCGTGTTACCAGAGATGCTCGTTGGACTAATGTATTCGCTGTAAGTGGCTGTGATAAGGGCGTTCAGTGGAGCTGGTGTTGAAGGTGTTGTATTTAGAATGGTTGGAGGAGTAATATCCGATCCGCCCGCATCAAATCCGAAGCTGTAGTCTGAAACCAAGGAATTTCCATAGATGCTCAGGATGACCCAGGACAGAGTGGCTTGATAAGTGTTGCCGATGGTAAGGTTTGTATGGAAAAGGCCGGCTGTTTGAGTTGCTGTATCGTAGGTTACAGAGGTTCCTGTCCAGGAAACGGGGATGCCGGTTGTCCAGTCCGTAAGCCAGAATGTATCGGTGTTCAGTGTTGAGAGGTCCAGGGGTTCGCTGAGTGTAGCCATAATAATTGCATTGAAAGGATAATCCACCTCTCCGTCCAGGGGCACAGTAAGGGTCACATACATATTCACAAAGGCAGTGGCAGTAGAAGTATTTGTGCACCCTGCCTGGCTCACTGCAACGGTATAAGTCGTTGTGCTCAGGGGTGAGGCAAGGGGTTGTGCCAGGCAGGGATCATCAAGAAAGCAGGAGGACTTATTGCATGTCCAAAAATATGTATACCCTGCAAGGACGGGTGTTCCAAGAATAGTAGATCCCGAAGTGAGAATGAAAGAATCACCCCCTGCATTTGCCGGGGAATTGATGTCAAAGCCTGTGCTGGAAGTGACCTTTCCTCCTGATGTTACTATTAAGACATCGTTTATATTTAGCTGACAGATGACCTCGTTCTGGGTGAGAAGGCCGTTTGCAAAGCTCCCTGAGGAGGGGGAGATTGTTGCGGTAGTATCGGTGATGGATGCGCTTTGGTTATATACGGTCAGGACATTGTTGCAGATATTGTATGCTGTCACAGTGATTGAAAAGGGTGTCCCGGACAGTTGGGGGGAAGTTACGGTATTTATGATCAAGTGATCCAATGGGCCCTGTCCAGGGATTACAGTAAACGTGGAGCTTGTGGCTGTTTTTCCCCCTGAGGTTACAGTAATTGAGTCGCCCCCGCTGGAAGAACAGGTGGCAACCATTATGCTCATTATGCCGGAAACGAAGTCACCTGAGGAAGGAGTCAGTGCCCCTGTTGAGTCCGACAATGCAGCGATTCCTGTATGGGTTGTGGCTGTGTTTCCACAGACATCCCGTGCATAAGCAGTGAGGGTAAAGGGTGTTGCCTGAGACTGTGGGGAAACGACAGGGTCAATATAAATCGAATCCAGAGAGCCTGGGCTTACAGAGAATACCGTGCTTGTCCCAGATGTTCCGGCTCCTTGAACCTCAATAGTATCAGAGGCCGTTGCCCCGCAGACTGTCACTGTCTGATAGATGCCACCCGATGAAAAACTCGTGCTGATAATTGGATCAATGGTGAAGGTGGAGTTAAAGATCTCTACGGTGCCTGCGAATCCTGTCAGGACATTATTTCCCGAGTCCTGTGCCTCAATGTAGATGGTGAAGGACTGGCCTGCGGTCACTGTGGACGGGGCCCAGACATAGAAGTGGTTAACACTGGGAACCTCTATATCAAAGGGATTGCTCGTGGAGGAAAGAAGCCCGGCAGTAACCGTAATAACATCCCCGGCAAAGACTGAGGAGATAGACACAGTTTCTGTGAGGTAACCTCCGATAAAGCTTGAGGCGCCTGGAGATAAAGTTCCAGTAGTATCGGAGATAGTTGCTCCTGAAGTGAAGCCTGTGGCGATATCGCCGCAAGAATCCAGTGCCCTTGCCCTGAAAAGGAAGGGCATTCCAGCAGCCTGAGGGCTGGATATTTGCATGATTTCAATAGAGGATGCCGGCCCGGGGCTTACGGAGAAACTGTTACTCGTCCCGAGTCTTCCACCAGAAGATAAGGTGACGGCGTCAAGGGGAGTGGTTTTACAGACTGTAACCGTTTGAGTGAGATATCCACCTGAAAAATTACCTGAATTCGGGGAGATCGTAGCGGTTGTGTTGGTGATACTGGCCGGGCCAGCGAATGAAGAGATAAAATTCTCATAGAGATCCCGTGCGGTAAAGGTCATTATGAATGCAACCCCTGCCTGCTGCGTGCCAATGGACTCCGAGGAGAAATGATCAAGGCCCCCGGCCTCTATTGTGAACGGATTGGTGATTGCAGACTTACCCTGGCAGTTTATCGTAATAACATTGCCTGCAAAGGCTTTGAAGACCTGTGCTGTGACCGTGAGGTATCCTCCCGCAAATGTCGCCTGTGTGAAAGAGAGGGTGCCTGTGGTATCCGAGAGGATTACACCCTCATTAAAACCGGCAATTAGGTTGCCGCAGGCATCCCGTGCTGTGGCCGTGATGGTAAAAAGCGAGCCTGCTACAAGCGGTGAGGAAATGGATTCAACAACCATGGAATCAAATGGCCCTGCGAGGCCGGGATTTACTGCAAAGCTTGTGCTCGAGATGTTTGCATCAAGCGTCGTAACCAGAATTTGGTCTGTTGCTGTGGTTGTGCATACACTTACAGATTGGGAAAGGAGACCGTTCACAAAATTTCCAGTCGTTGGATAAATGCTTCCTGTGAGATCAAGAATAAGGGCCTGGGGGGTATAACAGGAGAAAACCTGACTGAGTTCATCATAGGCTGTTACGGTAATTGTAAATGGTGTAAGGGTTAACTGAGGACTTGGTATAGGAGCGAAACCAATGCTGTCGAGATAGGGAACCCTGATTGTTGTTGTAGAAATATCGGAACACCCGCTGGCGTTGTCAGTAACCGTTAGGATGTATGTTGTCGTTGTAGAGGGACTGGCTTGGGGCTGGGCGACATCTGTCGCATTGAGACCTGATGCAGGGCTCCAGGCGTAACTCAACCCTTGCACTGAAGGAGATCCCAGGATGACGAAGTCACCAAGGCACACCGGTTGAGACAAGCCGGCATTGGCTGTGGGAGGGGCAGTGACAATGACGTCCACAAATGCCTGGGTTGAAAAACCCGTCTTTGGATCAGTAACGATCAGTGTGTATTGGGTTGTGGTAAAGGGAGTTGCTATAGGGTTGGGAACATTAGGATCGCTAAGCCCGTCAGAAGGATACCATAGATATGTATATCCCTGGACAGGGGCAGGGCCAATAACCTTTGATCCTCCGATACAGATGTTTACAGGAGAGGTGACCTGGACCTGGGGTGGAAGAGGTGGTTTTACATCCCTCGGGCATCCACATCCAATCCAACCAAGAAACTGAATAAGGACCATAATCAATAATGACAGCGAAGTGATCCTTTTCATTTGCCTATCGGATATTGTTGGCTCCCGGGATAAATTGAGGAGCATGAGAGATCATAAAAGGCTCAGGGTTCTTTTGTTATCCAGTATATGCTGCGATGATCTCGAGGCCAGCGCCATAATAGTGAGCATGGGATTGACGCCAATGGGGGTTGGAATAACGCTGGCATCTGCGATAAAGAGGCCCTTCAGATCATGGCTCTCCCCCCACTGGTTTACTACAGAGAGGGTGGGATCGGCGCCCATCCTGCATGTCCCTAGGGCGTGTACCGTGAGGGATTCCGTCTGTTTTGGACGAATAGAGGGGTTATAGATCTTCTTGATCTCATCCGGGGATGAGATCTCGTTCAGATAAAGGAAGGGGAGAAGGACCTTTCGTGCGCCTGCGGCGAACATGATCTCCGAGGTGAGTGCTACACCGAGGCGCATCCGTTCAAACCCGATCTTGTCAATATTGTAAAACATCAATGGAGTTCCTCCTGGCGCCCTGACTATACTTCCGCTCGTTGTGTCCTCTATGAGCGCCCCGGCTACGATCATGCGGTTGTATTGCTCCATAATCTCAAGATGCTTCCTGCCGAAACAGGGGAGAGATGTTGCAATAATTGCTGGATGGACGCCTCCAGTGGCCAATATGAGCCCTGCGTCAAAAAACTCCGTTACCTTGAAGGCCTGGTGCGCGCCTTTCCAGTAATAAATGTCCTTGTCAAAGATGCCTATCGCCTTGACATTGGGATGACAGTAGAAATTCCTTCCCACCTGGCCGCTGGAGTTGCCCAGGCGGCTTCCAAGGAGGAGGACCGGGGTCTGGATTGCACCGCAGGCCAGGACAACGAGCTTTGATGTGACAGTGAGTTTGCGACAAGGTTTCCCTGTTTCTCTATCGAGAACCTGAGCCATAACAGTGAACACACCATTTGATTTCTTTATTTTTATGGCGCGGCAGTCTGCAAAGAGCTTGGCACCCTTTTCAAGTGCCCTGGGAATATATGTGATGAGTGTGCTCTGCTTTCTGTCTTTCGGGCAACCGAGGATGCACTGGTTCAATCCTACACAGTTCTTCTGATTCCGATTTTGATTGACCACCTTGTATCCAAGGGATTCAGCGGCTTCCTTAAACATGTAATCGCCCTTTGCAATAGATTCAGGTTTTTGAGGGGCGACGTTGATACTTTTCTCTACCTTCTCGAAGAATGGATTGAGCTCAGATGGTGTGATGTCTTTGAGCCCGTGCTCCCAGTTCCATCTCTTTAGAACCTTCTCCGGTATGCGCCAGCACAACCCTCCGTTGACAACGGTGGAGCCGCCAACGCAGCGGCCTTCGCTGAATGCAATCCCAGGTGTGCCCAGGATGAAAGAAGCACCCCCATCCCTGTAAAGCTTATGAAGCATTTCGCTGGGATTGGTATTGAAATCTTTGCTGGTGTAATATCCGCCCTCTTCAAGGATGACAACATCCAAACCTCCTTCGGAAAGCTCTGCTGCAGCCACAGCGCCTCCGGCCCCTGATCCTATAACACAAACATCAGCATTTTCTCTTCGGTCCTCAAGAATCTCTTTTCCTGTGAAAATCATCATAGGTTATGCCCTGCTCCGGATATGTTCATCAATGGTAAAGCCGATGTGCGATAATATATCAGGATTGCTATATGCTCCGATCATACATAAGGCACGGATACCGCGGATCATATCCCTCCTGAGGCTGAATCTGCTCTTGGCCCATGTTGCGATATAGCGTTCCTTCTGCTCAGGGGTCATTTTGGTGAATGGTCTGAAGTAGAACCCTAAAAACAAAGGAGAGAACTGGAGAAAATACAGGCCAAAGATCATTGATACTCTGAGGTAAAAGGGGAAATGCTTCATGGATTTCTCCACGTATCGAGTGGCATCCTCGTCTACAGGCGGAAAACTCTCGTGCCGTGGGACAAGAGTAGAGACAAGAGCCTTAAGAATAGAGTGAGTGTACGAAGAAAATCCCAACTTCATGGGCATATTATAACACATTAACCCTGCCTATTTGACAACTTTCTCATAGAGCCAAAAAAGGCTTGACTTATTCAAGGCGTCTCAATAGAATAAATAAAAAATAATGATAATCTCCCATGGAAATAGAAAAGTTTGAGCAGCTGGAGGAGAAGCTTGATGGAGTTATCAAGCTTTATAAACGGACGAGGGAGGAAAATACCTCGATGAAATCAGAATTAGAAAAAAGAGAAAAAGAGATCCGGATGTTGAAGGAACAGCTAAAGGGTTTGACGGATGCAAAGAAAGAGGCCTTTGCGAAGGTGCGAAGTATTATTGAAGAGCTGGATTCCCTGGGGTTGTAGGATAACATGGAAAAAAGAACATTCACTGTAACGGTAATGGGAAACGAAATCACTATAGTCAGCCGGGACGGCGAGGAGCATGTGAAGAAAGTGGCAAATTATGTGGACGAAAAGATGAAAGAGGCAAGGGACAAATCCCGGGCTGCGTCCACTCATTCTTTGGCGCTTCTTACAGCTCTGAACATTGCCGATGAGTATTTGAAATATCAGGAGAAGGCTGGAAATCACCTTAAGAAGATATTTGAAGCAATAGAGGAATTGGGTTGAAGCATGGGCCGTTTTCCCCTGCGGTGTTCGTGATGGGCAGAATGAAAAAAGGACCAACACAAAACGAAAGGGAGCCGTCACTTGCTGTGGATTGCATGCCCGAAAGGGAAGCTCGAAGCAGTAATATGGCGCCCACCTCTTAAATAAGAGGTCTAAATTGAAGCTGTTCACACGGCACATGCGGGGGATTTCAAATAGAAGGAGGAAGGGAAAGGTGTTGCCTGGTCGAGGCATTTATTTTAGAAAATACACTATAGCTGGTCATTCTGGAGCTGCCATACTGCAGCTATAGTCACCTTGTAACATCACTCTTCTCTCCTTCCAAAACAGTGAGGCTCGCTCCATGACTAAGGGGGAGCTAAGAAAGGAATTTATTGAGCGGAGGTTATCCTTAACCTCCCATGAGGTTGTTCGAATGGGTGCAAAGATCGCAAGCGCTCTTCGGAGCTCTCAGGTGTATTCTGGGAGCAGGATACTATCTCTTTATTTTCCTGTAAAAGGTGAGGTGCCGACGGAGGAGATCTTTCGGGATGCAAGAGAAACCGGAAAGATCGTTGTTTTTCCCAGGGTGAAAGGTGGAAGAATTGAATTCTCTCCTGTGGATGACCTGCAAGATATGCGAAATGGTGCGTTTGGGATACCCGAACCCACAAGCACTTCCGTATATTCCCTTTCAGCGATTGACCTCCTTTTGGTCCCAGGTGTGGCATTTGACATATACGGTAATCGGTTGGGATATGGAAAGGGCTATTTCGATTCAGTGCTCAGGCAGAGCCCCAGACCGTTATCAATTGCGCTCTCTTACGAGTGTCAGATTTGTGATGGATTGCTTCCAACGGGTCCTGGCGATGCCAGGGTGGACATGGTTTTAACAGAAATAAGGCTCATTGAAGTGAGGAAAACATGCAAGGATGGATGATTATTTTAATTCCCATCATTGCCCTTATTGTGGGCGTGAGTTTGGGATTTGTTACGAGATGGGTTTTTGTTGAAAGAAGAACCTCCTCATCAAGAAAATATGCCCAGGAGATCAGCGAAAAAGCGGATAAAGAGGCAGAAGCTATCAAAAAGGAAGCTCAGTTTCAAGCAAAAGATATACTTCTTAATGCACGAACTGTTGCGGAGAGGGAAGATAGAGAGAAGAAGCAGGAGGTGCAGAAGCGTGAGAGAAGGATTCAACAGAAAGAGGAGCAGCTCGACAGAAAACTAAACAATATTGATAGAAAGGAGTCCGAACTCAGAAACAAGGAGAAGTCGCTTGTTGCCGTTGAGAATGCCAATGTTGAGAAAGGGCGTGAATATGACGCTCTAATAAACGAGACGAAGTCCCGACTCGAAAAAATTTCAGGATTGACCGCAGAAGAAGCAAAGAAGCTCCTAATAGAGATGGTGGAAAATGAGGCTAAGCTCGAAGCCTCTAAGAGAGTCAAGGAAATCGAACAGGCAATGGCCGAAGAAGCCAATCGCAGGGCTCAGGATATAATTGCATTGGCAATTCAGAAATACGCTGCCGACTACACTGCGGAACATACCGTGACAGTGGTGAGTCTTCCCAATGATGAGATGAAAGGGAAAATTATTGGCAGGGAAGGGCGAAACATCCGGACTATAGAGGCTGCTACAGGAGTGGAGATAATTGTGGATGATACGCCAGGCTCCATCGTCGTCTCAGGACATAATCCTGTGAAGCGTGAAATCGCACGAATGTCCCTGGAGAGACTTATCTCGGATGGGAGGATACATCCCGGAAGGATTGAGGATATTGTAGCGAAAACCACAAAAGAGTTAGAGAACACGCTAAAAGAGGCCGGAGAGAAGGCTGTGTTTGATCTCGACATACACGGAATTCACCCGGAGCTTGTAAAGCTCGTAGGAAAACTAAAATACAGGACAAGCTATTCACAAAATGTGTATCAGCATTCTCTTGAAGTAGCATTTATGACGGGCGTTATGGCGGCAGAGCTCGGTCTTAATATCAAACAGGCAAGGAGGGCTGGTCTCCTCCATGACATTGGGAAGGCCGTTGATCACGAGGTGGAGGGCCCTCATGCTCAGATAGGTGCTGACCTTGCAAAAAAGTATGGGGAATCCGTCAAAATTGTGGAGGCTATTGCCGGTCACCATGATGATAGGCCTGGTAATATAATGGCCACTCTTGTTCAGTCGGCAGATGCCATGTCGTCAGCCAGGCCGGGAGCCCGGAAGGAAACGATGGAAGCATATGTCAAAAGAGTGGAAGAACTTGAAAAAATTGCAGCATCCTTTCCTGGAGTGGAGAAGGCATTCGCCATCCAGGCGGGAAGAGAGCTCAGGGTCATTGTGCAGCCGGAGAAAATAAGCGATTCTGATGCGGTCATGCTCTCTCAGGGTATCGCCAAGCAGGTTCAAGCCCAGATGACATATCCTGGTCAGATCAAGGTGACCGTGATCAGGGAGACAAGGGCGGTAGAATTGGCAAAATGAAGATTTTGTTTATTGGAGATATTATTGGCAAACCTGGACGGAGGGCCGTGAAAGAGGCTCTTTCAAAACTCCGAGCCGAGAAGAAGTGGGACTTTTGTATTGCCAATGGAGAAAATGCTGCAAGTGGTCTTGGGATCACTCCTCCTGTTGTTGAAGAACTTCTTGGTTATGGGGTTAATGCGATAACATCTGGAAACCATATCTTCAAAAAGAAGGAGATCATGGAATATCTCAATAACACAGAATATCTCCTCAGACCTGCAAATTATCCCCCTCTTGCTCCCGGACGCGGAGAAGGGGTTTTCAGAACATCCTCTGGAGAGTCCATTGCCATCCTTCACCTCCTCGGAAGGGTTTTCATGGACCAGGTAGATTGTCCATTTCAGACTGCTGAAAAGGTTATAGATACGCTAATAAAGAAGGCGAAGGTGATCGTGGTTGATTTTCATGCGGAGGCGACCTCTGAGAAGCAGGCGATGGGATGGTTTCTGGACGGAAGGGTCAGCGCTGTTATTGGGACCCATACCCATGTTCAAACCGCCGATGAAAGAATACTTACCAAGGGAACAGCATACATTAGCGATGCAGGGATGACAGGTCCCATTGATTCTGTAATTGGAGTAGATAAAGATATCGTTATCAATAAATTCTTGACTCGGGTTCCACAGAAGTTTATTGTGGCAAATGGCAGGCTTGAGCTTCAGGGGGTGCTCCTTGACGTAGATTCACAGAGCGGGATGAGCAGGAGCATAGAGCGGATAAAGGTCCCACTCGAAGAGCCCTGCATGGACGATACAGAGAATAGGTGCAATTAAGCGGAGATCGTGCTAACAATAATTAAATATCATGGCTCTTGATAAGGCAAAAATAAGAGAAGAAGTTCAGCGACTCATCTCTTCAAAGAACTGGAACAAGGCTCTGGAAGAGCTCCAGAAGCTTGTAATTCTCGAAGCCCGCGATCCTGAAATCAGGCTCAAGATCGGCGATGTTCACTTAATGATGGATAATAAAACAAGGGCGATAGAGGAATACAAAAAAGCCTTGAAACTTCTGGAAAAATCGGGCGGCGGTTCCAGCATTGTGCCCCTTTGTCAGAAGATTCTCGAGATCGATTCCTACCAGGATGATGTAAAAGAAACCCTTCAAAGATTCCAGGCTCAAGCTCCCGTAAAGGAAAAGGAAGAGGTTGTTCTTAAAGAGGAGATGGCACCGATTCCATTGTTCTCGGATCTTTCAGAAAACGAGTTCAAGAGGGTATTGGCGAAGGCACAGGCGAAAAAATTCTCCGCCGAAGAGGTTATTGTGAAAGAAGGCGAGAGAGGAAACTCCATCTATTTCGTTACTTCCGGAGAGGCAAAGGTGTTCAAGAAGTCAAAGGAAGAGAAGCAGGTAATGGTGGATATTATTAAGGAAGGTAACTTCTTCGGAGAATTTGGATATTTTGGAGATTCTAAAAGACATGCCTCTGTGGTTGCATCTTCAGACATTGAGGTTCTTGAGATGTCAAAGGAGGGCCTTGAGGAGGTCATAAAGGAATTCCCTCGGGTGTCCGATGTTCTTATCGACTTCTATAAGATCCGTATCCTTGACACGCTGCTTGCGCTTTCTCCGCTGTTCAGAGGAATCGGACCTTCTGAGAGAAAGAAGCTCATTTCTCGATTCCAACTGATGGTTGCTGAAGAAGGTAAAGAGATTGTCAAAGAAGGGGACCCAGGAGATGCACTTTTCATTATCAAGAGCGGAGTGGTGGAGGTTATCACACACAGCGCGCGGGGAGAAAAGGTCGTGCTTGCAACATTGACGGAAGGCGATTTCTTCGGAGAGATCGCATTGATCACAGGGGCACCTCGAACAGCAACGGTTAGGGCCTTGAAGGAAACAAGGCTCATGAAGCTCGGGAAGGGCGAGTTTGAAGAGATTGCATCTTTCCATCCAGAAGTGATGCAAGTGGCAAAGTCTTTTCTTGAACACAGGGCAGAAGAGACAATAGGTGTCCTTATGTCATCTGCCAAAGAACAAAGCGGTTTGGTCTAAATTGACTTTGTCGCGGTGACGTGATACATAAAGAAGATAAGGAGGACTAATGGCAGGAGATGATCAACTTTTTCAAAAGTTTGGAAAAACTGTAAACAAAGGCACCATTCTTTTCCGCGATGGGGAGAGAGGGGATCAGATGTTTATTATTCAGTCTGGAAAAGTGAGGATTTTTAAACAAATAGGCGATGTGGAAAAGACGCTGACCACCCTGGGTGCGGGAGAATTTTTCGGTGAAATGTCCATCCTCAACAACAAGCCCCGCTCTGCCAGCGCTGAAGTCGTAGAGGATGCCAGACTCCTGGTAATTGACCCCAGAACATTTGAGACCATGATCAAGAGCAACGCTGAGATTGCCATTCGGATCATCAAGAAACTTGCCCAGAGGCTTCAGGAGACCGATGACCAAATCTCCATGCTTCTTGTTAAAGATATCAATCAGCGTGTCATTCTGACCCTGGCGAAGGTGTGCGACGAGAAGGGGACGCCCGTTCCAGGAGGAACAAAGGTGAGTATGAGCCTCCCGGGGCTTGGAACAGCAACAGGACTCGATGTAGCAAAAGTTAAAGAGGTTACTGACAAGCTCCTCAAGGCTCGATTGATCAATATTATGGAGGATGGGATCATTGTTTTTGATGTTAACAAATTAAGGAAGTTTCTCGAATTCCTTGCGATGAAAGAACAGTTCGGAGACGTTTCTTAATGGAAGGGTGAGATTAATTAACAAGCCATATGCAGATCCGGGTTCTTGGTTGTTATGGTGGTGAGCTTCCTGGTTTAAAAACAAGTTCTTTTCTCCTCAATAAAAGTGTAGTCGTGGATGCAGGATCTATTACCTCATCTATGTCTTATAAGGAACAGGCACAGATCAAGGCCATTCTTCTCAGTCACTCTCATATTGACCATGTTAAAGATATCGGGTTTCTTGCTGACAATGTGTTTGGAAGGATCAAGACTTCCATTAAACTTGTCAGCATTCCCGAGGTGCTCAATATATTGAAAAAACACTTTTTTAACGGAAAACTGTGGCCGGATTTTACAGCGATTCCGGATAGAAAAAACCCAATTTACAAGTTGACCCCTCTTGTGCCGATGAAGCCCTTGAAGATCAATGGGTTTAAAGTGAAGGCTGTGAAGGTGAACCATACTGTTGATGCGGTAGGATTCATCATCAGTGACAACAAGGGAAGTATTGTGTATGGCGGAGATACAGGCCCAACAGACCTGCTTTGGAAAGAAACTAACAAACTGAAATCACTTCGCGGCGTCCTATTAGAAACCTCCTTCCCCAATAGCATGGTTGATTTTTCCAACAGGGTGGGACATCTTTCTCCCTGCACTCTGGAGGTAGAGATAAAAAAGCTCAGAACACGCACCGTTCCAGTGTATATCTACCATTTGAAACCTCAATTTGATGGTATTATCAGGAGGGAAATCAAGGCTATTGGCAATTCGAAGATTAAGATTCTTTCCCAAGGGATGACTCTTTACCTTTAGACGATACCCCGATATGGCAGAGAAAAGACACATACCACCGGGGTTGTGGGTCAAGTGTAAATACTGCAACGAGATAGTATATCGAAAGGAAGTTGAGAGAAATTTAAATGTATGTCCAAAGTGCAATTATCATTTCAGGATAACAGCTAGAGAATGGATTGATCTTCTCTGCGACCAGGGAAGCTTTCAGGAATATTTTCCATCACTGGAGTCGGTTGATCCGATATATTTCCATGGCGATGTGAAATACAAGGATCGCCTCGGTGAGGTGCAGAAAGAGACGAATCTGAAAGAGGCTGTTATTGTAGGAAAAGCTTTGCTCAACAGCATCCCTGCAGTGTTATCCATTTTTGATTTCAATTTTTTGGGTGGAAGTCTGGGTGCTGCAGCTGGAGAAAAGATTACGCGGGCCATGGAGCTGGCCATCAACGAGAAATTGGGTCTTGTAAATATTTCCTCTTCAGGAGGAGCGAGGATGCAGGAGGGCATATTTTCACTTATGCAGATGGCGAGGACATGTGCATCTTTGAGGAAAGTGAAGGAAAGCCGCCTCCCATATATTTCTGTTCTTGCCGATCCAACAACTGGAGGAGTGGCTGCAAGCTTTGCCATGCTGGGAGATATTAACATTGCAGAACCAAGGGCTCTTATAGGATTTGCCGGACCCAGGGTTATAGAAGAAACCATCAAACAGAAACTCCCAGAGGGATTTCAGAGGGCGGAATTTCTTCTTCTTCATGGGATGATCGATCTCATCGTTGAGAGGAAGGACATGAAGAATACCCTCTCGCGTCTCCTCCGGATATTCTCTCATTAGGTGGAAAAATACCTCAACCGTCTCCAGAGGTTCGGAGTCAGGCTTGGCTTGCGCAATGTTGCTTCGTTTCTTAACCTTCTTGGTAATCCGCAGAGAAAGCTAAGTGCAATACACATCGGAGGGACAAACGGAAAGGGTTCTACAGCTGCCTTCATTGCATCCATTCTGAGAAAGGCTGGATACAGGGTTGGTCTATATACTTCTCCACACATACATGATGTGAGGGAGAGGATCCAGATCAACGGGAATTTAATTTCCAAAGACAGGTTTGATAATCTCATCAGGCAGTTGAGGGGATTTTTGGAGAGTCGCCGTTCGGCGCCTCCAGTGACCTATTTTGAGTTCTTAACTGCTCTTTCTTTCCAGTATTTCTTAGAGGAAAACATAGATATCGCCGTGATAGAGGTTGGAATGGGTGGGCGGCTTGATGCGACCAACCTTATTCATCCCCTCGTTTCTGTGATTTCCACTGTCTCTATGGATCACGAGGAATACCTGGGGAATACCCTTGTCAAAATAGCAAGGGAAAAGGCAGGAATCATACAGCATGGCGGGATTTTGGTCACGGGGGTTTGGCAGAGGGATCTTCAGAAAATGTTCGGCGAAATCTGCAAGAGGAAAAAATCACAAATTTCTCATTATGCACAGGATTTTTACAGTAGATATAGGGCAGGTGGAATATGCGATTACTACGGCCGGACAACGATCCTATCAGGGCTTTCTCTATGCCTAAGAGGACGTCATCAAGGGAGAAATGTCAGCTTGGCCCTTGCAACCATTGAGCACCTACGTGAGAGGGGCTTCAGGGCTGGTGATGAGGCCGTCCTAACAGGAATTAAAGATGTGCAGTGGCCATGCCGGCTTGAGGTGGTGAGAGAAAAGCCGCTTGTAGTGCTTGATGGGGCTCATAATGCCGAGGGAGCCCATGTGCTTTCAATTGCTTTGAAGGAGGAATTTCTCTGGAAGAGACTCTTCCTGGTTTTTGGCGTCCTTAGCGACAAGGATTATTCTGGCATGTTATCCTGGATTTCCCCTCTTGCGGACCGAGTGATTCTAACCCGGCCGAGAAGCGATCGGGCACTCTCTCCGAAATTTATTCTCAATGCTCTACCTCATCTTTCGCGAAAGGCGTCTATTGTCAGCAATCCAGGAGATGCTGTTGAAGAAGCTCTGGATGCGGCACGGCCCGATGATTGTATTTGTGTATGCGGTTCGCTTTTTACCGCAGCAGCGGCACGTGCTGTTGCCTTGACGGTTCAGTAGAAGAACAATTAAAATTATTAGAGGAGCTTAACATATGACCAAAAAGGGCAGGGTGAAGGGATTAATATTGAGTGGCGGACGAGGGACGCGTCTTCGACCTATCACACACACAAGTGCCAAGCAGCTTGTTCCTGTTGCAAATAAGCCCATTCTATTCTATGGAATAGAGGCCCTTTGTAGTGCAGGAATTAGTGATATTGGTATTGTTGTTGGAGATACCCGGGAAGAGATCAAAGCAGTCGTAGGGAATGGGTCGAAATGGGGGGTCAAAGTAACATACATCCATCAGGCGGAACCACTGGGCCTTGCTCATGCTGTAAAAGTCTCTGAGGAATATATTGATGGCTCTTCTTTTGTTATGTATCTTGGCGATAACATCATAAGAGGTGGCATTTCTTCACTGGTCAAAGAGTTCGTCAGGAATAAACCTAATTCACAAATACTTCTTGCCAGGGTCCCCAATCCCAGCCAATTCGGGGTAGCTGAGGTCAAAAATGGAAGGGTCCTACACCTGGTTGAAAAGCCCAGACATCCAAAAAGCAATCTTGCATTGGTTGGTGTATATATGTTTGATCACTCGGTATTCAAGGCTGTTAACTCAATCAAGCCTTCTAAACGGGGAGAGCTTGAGATTACGGACGCCATACAGTGGCTTATTGATCACGGATACAGGGTTGAGACACATATTGTGGCAGGGTGGTGGAAAGATACTGGGAAGCTGGAGGACATCCTTGAAGCAAACAGGATGATGCTGGATACTCTGGAAACCAAGATGGAGGGAAAGGTTGATAACTCTTCAACAATTGAGTTTAAGGTTACAATTGGCAAGGGGACAGTGGTCAAAGGTTCCACAATCCGGGGGCCTGCTGTCATTGGCAAGAACTGCAAGGTGAGTGCCTCCTATATCGGGCCGTTCACCTCTATTGGTGATAATACAGAGTTGGAAAACAGCGAGGTGGAACACAGCATTATAATGGGAAATAGTTGTATCATGGACATGAAGAAGATTGAAGGGAGCCTGATAGGAAAGGGTGTGAAGATCTCCCGTCCCGAGAGGAAACCTTTGGCTTACAGGTTTATGTTGGGCGATAACAGCATAATAGAGGTTTTATGAAGAACAAAGTGAGCAAGGAGAATATTCACGGTGTAAAAGTCAAGTCCCTCAGGGTCATACCGGACGAACGGGGAAGGGTTATGGAGATCTTTAGGTGCGATGATGACCTGTTCAGGAAATTTGGTCAGGCATATATTACGACTGCCTACCCTCATGTGGTAAAAGCCTGGCATTATCACAAGAAACAGACAGACAATTTTGCTGTTATAAAAGGCATGATGAAGGTGGTCCTCTATGATTCCAGGAAGGACTCGCCGACATACGGTTTAGTGAATGAGTTTTTCATGGGTGAACACAATCCTATTCTGGTTCAAATTCCTCCACTTGTATATCATGGATTCAAGGCCATAGGCGAAGAAGAGGCTATTATGGTAAATATTCCCACAGAACCATATAATCGTGAGAAGCCCGACGAATACCGCCTCGATCCTCATACAAAAAAAATCCCTTATGATTGGAGCAGGAAGGACGGATGAAAGGACCTCCCCGCTCCCCTTGCAATCCGCCTGAGGCGGAAGGGGCCCCAGCCGCCTCCGCCGAGTCCCATGTGGATCGATCCATCCTTGAACCTGCTCCTTTCATTTATAAGGAAGGTTAAAATGACAGAAACTTCTTTCATTGAGGCGGCATACATAGTATTAAAGGATAAATAAAAGTATGAAAGGAGAGTTTTATGAGCCCCAATGAACATCTAATTGAGCAATATGTTAGGATTGTAAAAAAGTGGTTTACTATAACAAATATCGGGTACGGTATAAACAAAGATATTGATATTCTTGCTCTTGATAAAAACAGAAAGGCATATCATATTGAGGTTGATATTCATAAAGGTGGTTTGCAATGGGGTCCAGAAAGTCCAGGTCATTGGTCTGTGAAAGGATATAAAGAAAAGAAGTTTAATGCAGAATCAAAACACTTTATTAAAAAGGAATTCGGTATTAGTAAAACTCATGATATATGGGTATGTTGGGGAGTACATCCAAAAGTTAGGAAACGTGCCTTCATCAAAGCCAAGAAATACAACCTTGAGATTTGGGAATTTAAGAAAATATTAAAAGAGCTATGGGAGGCAATAGGCACACCGCATTATGGTAATGATATTATCCAATCTCTTTCACTTTTAAAGGCTGCTCGTGAAATAAAATGATTCAAACACCCAATATTGAATCTGAGATACAGAAATTAAAGGGGTAACCATGGTTGAAAAGAATATAAATCAACAGAAGAACTAAAGGCTAAGGAAGGGGATGGGAGGACTTGGAAGATAGAAACCATGAGGTGATGGAATGAAAACAATCGTGCTAAAACCAGAGCAACTGAATCTTCCCGAGGAAATAGCAAAAAAATTGAAGGGAAAAGAGGTTGAACTTCTCGAGACCCAGGAAGGCATTCTGATAAAGCCGTTGGGGGATTCTATCAAAATGGCAAGAGGATTCCTTAAGGGGAGCCGCTTTTCATCCGAAAGATACACACAAATTAAAAAAGAGGAAAAGGGCCTGGAACGGTGAATAAGCCCCATGTATTGGATGCCTCCGCTCTGATTGCATTTCTGCATGATGAAGAAGGGGCCGATAAAGTTGACACTGTCCTTCAGAAGGCAAGAAAGGGTGAGTGTATCATTTACATGAACAAACTTAATGTCCTTGAAATATATTATGGCGTGTACCGTGAGGATGGTGTGGAGAAAGCTGAAGCAACTCTTACCAAGATTATGAATCTGCCCTTGATAGTCGTTGATGCCCTGAGGGACGATGTATTTAAAGAAGCGGGGAGGCTAAAGGCTGTCTACAAAATATCCCTGGCAGATTCAATAGCACTTGCTGAGGCCAAGATAAGAGAAGCCAAGCTTTTGACCGCTGACCATCATGAATTTGACCCTCTTGATAGGAAAAGGGAGGCAAAATTTTATTGGATTCGATGAAGATACTCGTCACAGGCGGCGCAGGATTCATCGGATCAAACTTTGTCCTGCATTTGATGAGAGCATATCCTTCCTACAGGGTCGTTAATCTGGACAAGCTCACATACGCCGGGAATCTGGAAAATCTCAGGGATATAGAGGGGGACCCCCGGTATTCCTTCGTCAAGGGAGACATTGGAGACGGTCAACTTATTGAAGAGATCCTCAAGGATGGTGTGGATGCAATAGTCAATTTTGCAGCGGAATCCCATGTGGATCGCTCCATCCTTGAACCCGCTCCATTCATCCGGACAAACATCCTCGGGACCCATGTCCTTCTTGAGGCTGCCAGGGCGCGCTCTATCAAGAGATATCTCCAGGTCAGTTCGGATGAGGTATACGGATCCCTTGGGCCCTCGGGGCTTTTCACCGAGGAGTCTCCCCTGAAACCCAATAATCCCTACTCAGCGAGCAAGGCATCAGCTGATTTACTTGTTCTGGCCTATCATCACACTTTCGGGTTTCCTGCCCTTATTTCCCGGTGTTCCAATAACTACGGATCGTATCAATTCCCGGAGAAATTCATCCCGCTGACCATTACCAATGCACTGGAGGAAAAGCACATCCCTGTGTATGGTGATGGTCTTCAGATCAGGGACTGGATTCATGTGAAGGACCACTGCAAGGGCCTTGACCTCCTTCTCCATAGAGGACAGGCAGGAAAGGTCTATAACATCGGTGGAATAAAGGATGTCCCGAATTTGGAGATTGCCCGCAAGATCCTCACATTTATGGGCAAACCCAATTCCTTGCTAACCTTTGTCAAGGACAGGCCCGGCCATGATAAGAGGTATGCGATAGATTCAAGCCTGATAGAAAGGGAAATGGGATGGAAACCCAAGGTTGCGCTTGACGAGGGACTCAAGGACACCATAGGGTGGTATATCAATAACAGGCCCTGGTGGGATAAGATCAAGAGCGGGGAGTATCAGGCATATTATGAAAAACTCTACAGTCTCCGATGAGAATTCTCCTTACCGGTTCCAGAGGGATCCTCGGTCGTGCTTTTCTCAAGGTCTCTTCCGGGGTCCATCAGGTCATTTCTTATGAGATCGAAGATATGGATATCACTGATGAAAGGGATGTCCGTGAGAAGATTGGCAGGGTTGCTCCGGAATGTGTGGTAAATTGCGCAGCTTATACGGATGTAGACGGATCAGAGAGCAACAGGGATCAGGCATTTTCTGTGAACGCCTCCGGGGTCAAAAATCTTGCCACTGCATGTCGCGATATAGAGGGGCTTCTGGTGCATATCTCCACTGATTACATCTTTGACGGCCTAAAGGGGACGCCTTATAAAGAAGACGATCCGCCCAATCCCATAAATTCCTATGGAGCATCCAAGCTTGAGGGAGAAAGGGTTCTAAGCCAGATTCTCCCCAGGGAGCGCTACATTCTTGTTAGAAGCCAGTGGTTATATGGTGAAGGAGGGAGGAATTTTGTTGATACGATCCTCTCCAAGGCCGTGGAGCACGAACATCTCAAAATTGTTGACGATCAGTTTGGCTCTCCCACATGGTCCCGAGACCTTGCATCAGCGATGTGCCGTCTTCTTGATAGCAATGGCCGTGGAGTCTATCACGTCGTCAACGCTGGGATAGTGAATTGGTATGAATTTGCCAGGACAATCTTGGAGTCGGCAGGAATCTCTTGCAGCATTTCCTCACAGTCTTCTCGTGAGGTCAACAGACCTGCCAAAAGACCTCCTTGTTCTGCACTTGACTGCTCAAAATATGAAGGGACTACAGGAATGAAGTTGAGACACTGGTCAGAGGCTCTTCGGGACTATCTTTCACAACGATGAAGATCTGTGTCATAGGAACAGGATATGTAGGTCTGGTTACAGGGACATCTTTTGCCGAAAGCGGCAACGAGGTCATCTGCATAGACAATGACAAGGAGAAACTTGAAGTTCTTCAATCGGGGCGTCTCCCGTTCTATGAGCCAGGCCTCCATGAGATTGTCATGCGAAATGTTGAAGAGGGGCGTTTGGGTTTCGGTTATAATATTGCAGATGGCGTAAGGAGGTCTTCCGTGATCTTCATTGCTGTTGGAACACCCTCTGCCAGGGATGGATCGGCAGACCTCAGCGGGATCATGGATGTGGTCAGGGAGATAGGAAGGGCCGTGAATAGCTATAAGGTGATTGCAATCAAGAGCACTGTTCCAGTGGGAACCGCAGATGCAGTTCAGAAAAAGATCAGGTCTATGACGCGGCATTATTGTGATGTTGTCTCCAATCCTGAGTTTCTGAAAGAAGGGGCTGCCGTTGATGATTTCATGAAGCCCGACAGGGTGATTGTCGGAACTCAAAGCAAGAGAGCAGAGCGTATTTTAAAGGAGATGTACTCGCCTTTCCTTCGCACTGGAAAGCCATTTCTCGTCATGGATCAGAGAAGCGCAGAGATGACAAAATATGCCTCCAATGCCATGTTGGCCTCAAGAATATCCTTTGTGAATGAGATAGCAAATCTATGCGATAGGGTGGGTGCTGACATTGAAAGCGTTAGAATAGGGATTGGCTCGGATTCCCGTATAGGTCCCCAGTTCATATTTCCAGGCGTGGGGTACGGAGGTTCATGTTTCCCAAAAGATGTAAGAGCCCTCATTAGCACGGGGAAGAAAGTAAAATATATGCCCCATGTACTCTCTGCTGTAGAAAGGGTAAATGAGGCTCAGAAGGTCATCCTTGTGGAAAAGGTTCTGAAGCATTTCAAAGGCAACGTAAGGGGGAAACGCTTTGCTGTCTGGGGGCTGTCCTTCAAGCCCCGGACCGATGATATGCGGGATGCTCCATCAAGGAAAATAATCGAGTCCCTTCTTCGCCTTGGGGCAAAGGTAACCGCATACGATCCCGAGTCCATTAGTGTGGCGGAAAAGACCTTCGGTAAAAGAATTGCATACGCTTCCACACCTTACGAAGCCCTAAGTGGTGCTGATGCTTTGCTTGTGGTTACAGAATGGAATGAGTTCAGACGTCCCGATTATGATAAAATTAAAATAGCCATGAAGCGGCATGTGATCTTTGATGGGCGGAATATCTATAATCCTCAGGATATGGCTCGTCGTGGATTTATATATTACTCTATCGGTCGTCCCTGAACCATGGCGAGAATCTTAATCACAGGTGGAGCAGGGTTCATTGGTTCTCATCTCTGTGATTTTCTCATTGAGAAGGGCCACGACATCATTTGCATGGACAACCTCATTACGGGGAGCCTTGATAATATCTCTTCTCTTTTTGGAAAAGATAAGTTCACATTCGTCAAGCAGGATGTGACCAATTTCATTCATGTCCCTGGGCCCCTTGATTTTATCCTTCATATGGCGTCTCCGGCTTCTCCGAAGGATTACTATCAGTATCCAATACAGACCCTGAAAGTGGGTTCTCTAGGCACTCATAAAACTCTTGGCCTTGCAAAGGAGAAAAAGGCGAGGTTTCTCCTTGCCTCCACATCCGAGGTATATGGCGATCCCGCCGTGCATCCTCAGAGGGAGGACTACTGGGGAAATGTGAATCCGATTGGTCCCCGTGGGGTATATGATGAAGCCAAGAGGTTCGCCGAAGCTATGGTTATGGCATATCACCGGTATCATGGCCTTGATGTCAGGATAGCCAGAATATTCAACACTTATGGCCCGAGGATGCGACTGGATGACGGTAGGGTCGTTCCCAATTTTGTAGGGCAGGCCCTGCGGGGAGAGGACTTGACAGTATATGGAGATGGGACACAAACCCGCTGTTTCTGTTTTGTCACGGACATGATAGAGGGCCTCTACCGCCTGCTCATGTCGGACTATAAAAACCCTGTTAACCTCGGGAGCACCGATGAAATAGCAATTATTGATTTTGCCCATAAGGTCATTGCACTTGCAGGGGAAAAGCTCCGTATTGTCAACAAGCCCCTTCCGCAAGATGACCCAAGGGTTAGAAGGCCGGATATCTCCGTTGCAACGAAGGTTCTCGGTTGGTCTCCTCGGGTGTCAATAGACGAAGGATTAGGGGCCACTATGGAGTATTTCGGCAGAAAAATTCGGCCTTGACTCGCCTTATCATTGCTGCTGACCTTGGAGGGACAAACCTCCGTATTGGAGCTGTAACACCGGAAGGAAAAATTCTTAAGAAGTATTTCATTCATATTCCATCGGGGACCGATTCTATTGAGCTTCTGAAGGCAGAGGTCTCGGCCCTGACCGAATCGGGCATTAAGAAGGGATGGCAGGTTCTGGGTCTTGGGGCCGCAGTGCCGGGCGTTATAGATATTTTGCGAGGAATTGTAACGGAATCTCCGAATTACCCAACATGGAAGAACCTTCCTCTAAAAAGAATCCTGTCCCGAACATTCCATTTCCCGATAGTAATAGAGAACGATGCTAACGCATATGCATATGGAGAGGGTTGGAAGGGTGCAGGAAAACAATTTAGGAGCTTCGTTGTTTTGACGATTGGAACTGGAGTTGGAGGCGGGCTTGTCCTTGACGGAAAGTTGTGGAGGGGTGTTGACGGAATGGCAGGAGAGATAGGGCATATTACAGTTGATCCTGATGGGCCTCCCTGCCATTGTGGGAATAGGGGATGCCTCGAGGTTTTTTCTTCTGCCACAGGTATTACACGCATGGTAAGGGAAGCCCTGCAGCAGAAGGTTAAAAGCACACTGGCTACATATATTGGCCAGGGGGATAGAAGTCCCACCCCCTATGATGTCTATGTTGAGGCAAAAAAGGGGGATACTCTTGCTATTCGCACATTTGAGATCGTGGGAAAGTTTCTCGGAGTGGCCCTTGCAGATATTATCAACCTTCTCAATCCCGAAGGAATAATTCTTGGCGGCGGAGTAGCCCGGGCATTTTCGCTGTTCGCTCCGGCAATGAAAGAGGAGATCGCCCTGAGGGCCTATGATGCCCCGTGTAAGAGGGTGAAGATCCTTCGCAGCACACTCAGGGACGACTCTGCCCTCCTTGGTGCGGCAAGGTTATGCTTTGAAGAGGTAAAAAAAGTATCGTAGAAGAAAGCTTGACAATACAGCTGTTTCATGTCAGTATACGTTAATGCGGTAAAATAAAGAAGCCGCAGTAGTATAAAGAAGCCCCTGAATGGGTCAGGGGTGAGAAAAACGAAAGGAGCAGTAGGAATGCCAAGAGGTAAGGTAAAGTGGTTTAATGAGAAAAAGGGTTATGGGTTTATTGCACAAGATACAGGAGGAGATGTTTTCGTCCACTACTCAGCCATCGAGTCCGAAGGATTTAAAACCTTAAGGGAAGGGCAGGAAGTGGAATTTGAGGTGACCAATGGACCCAAGGGTCTTCAGGCCACTAAGGTAACAAAAGCGTGACCTGGGGAATATAAATATAGTTTAATAGTTTAGGCCCTCCCGGCAATGCCGGGAGGGCTTTTGTTTTTCCAGTGTATTTGTTATCGTATCCGACATGAAGTTTGTTGTAGAGGCGAGAGCCGCATTCAAAGAATACGGAAACATTGTGGCCGTTGCAGGGATTGATTTCAAAGTCAGGCGCAAAGAGTGCTTTGGATTTCTCGGCCCTAACGGCGCAGGGAAAACAACAACCATCAACCTCATATCGTGTTACTGCATGCTGACAGGGGGAAGCCTCAGGGTTTTCGGGATGGATGTGGCGAGCGAGGGAAGAAGGATCAAGGCTCTCATCGGTGTTGTTCCTCAGGAGACAAACCTTGATCCTGATATCACGGTCCTCGAGAACCTCGTTGTTTATGCACGATATTTTGATATTTCCCGTCGGAGATCGAGGGAAAAGGCCCTGGAGCTCCTCAAGTTTCTTCAGCTTGATGAAAAGAGAGACGAACTAATACCGAGTCTCTCTGGTGGAATGAAGAGGAGGCTCCTTATTGCCAGGGCACTGATCAACGATCCCAGGCTCCTTATACTGGATGAACCCACTACCGGCCTCGACCCCCAGGCCCGGCATCTGATCTGGGAGAAGCTCAGGGGTTTGAAGAAAAGCGGCGTCACTATGGTTCTTACAACCCACTATATGGAGGAGGCGGAACAGCTCTGCGACAGGATTGTGATCATGGAGGAAGGAAGGATCGCTGCCGAGGGATCTCCAAGGGATCTTGTTGATCGGCATGTCGGGAGGGAGGTCATTGAGGTCAGGGCTACCGAAGGAGAAGGGAGACGGATTCTGCGGACGATCAAGGGAATGGATTTCACCTTGGAGAGGTCAGGGGATACCATGTATCTTTTTTCCAGAAACGGCACCAGGATCCTGAAAAGGATGATGCCTGTTCTTAAATCAGAGTTTCTCCACAGGCATGCAAACCTGGAGGATGTATTCCTCAAGTTGACGGGCCGTGAGCTCAGGGAGTAAGCATGCTTGATGTCGGATATCGCGCCCTTCGGGTCTGGGAGAGAAATTGGGTTGTCTGGCTCAAATATTACAAGGCGAGCCTTGCAGGAAACCTTGGGGAGCCGCTCCTCTTTCTTTTGGCCATGGGATACGGCCTCTCTTCTTTTATCCCGCAGATTGAAGGAATGGGATATCTTCAGTTCCTTGCCCCTGGGATCCTGATGTCCGCAGCCATGAATTCCGCGAGTTATGAATGCACCTTTGGCAGTTTCACCCGTATGACCACTCAAAGGACTTATGACGCAATAGTTGTAACACCGGTCAGCATGAATGAGATCGTCACCGGAGACATACTATGGGGGATGACCAAAAGCGTGATCTCTTCGGTGCTTATACTCCTCCTCATGCCCTTTTTTGGCCTGGTGAAAACCCCTCTTATCCTCTTGAACATTCCGCTGGCAATACTCGTGGGTGTTATGTTCGCTGCCATGGCCACAATGGTGACAGCCCTTTCTCCTTCCTATGAGTTCTTTTCCTATTATTTCACATTTATTGTAGGCCCCATGTTCCTGTTTTCAGGGGTCTTCTTTCCTCTCTCAGTCATGCCTTCCTGGATGGCAACCTTTGCATGGTTCCTTCCCCTTACCCATGCAGTGGACATGAGCAGAAACCTATTTATCGGGAAGTTAACCATAAGCATGCTCTATGATTTTCTGTGGATGGCCATATTCACAGCCGGTATTTTCTATGTCTCTCTCCTCATGGTCAGAAGGAGGCTTATTAAATGAACAGGCGGGATATTCTTATGGATATTTACACGAGGCTTTTTGAGGCCTTTGGCCCCCAGCATTGGTGGCCGGGCGAAACACCTTTTGAGGTTATGATCGGTGCCATCCTTACCCAGAACACAGCCTGGAAGAATGTGGAGAAAGCCATCGCTTGCCTTAAAGAAGAGGGGATTATGGAGCCGGAGGGACTGGCACAGGCAAAGATAGGAAGGCTTGCAGGCTTGATCAGGGCCTCAGGATATTATAATCAGAAGGCCAGGAAGATCGTCCGCTTTATGAAATTTCTGAAGGATGAGTATGATCTGAATGTAAAGAAGATGAAAAAAGAGAGTTTGCTCTCCCTCAGGGAAAAGCTCCTTCAGGTCAATGGCATCGGGCCCGAGACAGCGGATTCAATTCTCCTCTATGCCCTGGAGATGCCAATCTTCGTTGTGGATGCGTATACCTACAGAGTTTTTTCACGTCATTCATTTATCGCTGAAGATACCACTTACGATGAGATGCAAGCTCTCTTTATGGATAACCTTGCCCATGATGCGAAGTTGTTCAACGAATATCATGCCCTTATTGTTCGGCTTGGCCATACCTTTTGCAGGAAGACCCCCCTGTGTCCCCTTGGAGATCCTCCTCATTCTGGCCAGAATTGCCCGCTGAACGATCTCCTCTCATGAGCATGAAGAGAAAAAATCCATTTAATTATCAATGGGTTAAACCAGGTGACCTCAATGCCTTTTTCGGCCTTATGCTGGACAATGTTTCAGACCTGGTTATTCTTACCAGCGTTCTCATCGGCATCTTTCACTTTCCCTCCGAACTCGTTCTTTACCGGATGGTACCGGGATCAGCCATTGGTGTTCTATTTGGAGACATTGTTTATACCTGGATGGCTTTTAGGCTGGCCCGGAAACAAAGAAGGCATGATGTTACAGCCATGCCACTTGGGTTGGATACCCCTTCATCATTCGGCCTTGCATTTGGGGTGCTTGGTCCAGCCTTTGCGTTGACAAAGGACCCGGTAATTTCCTGGAAGATCGCCATGGCAGTCATTGTGGTCATGGGGGTGATAAAGATCATTGGAGCGTGGTGCGGGCAGTGGGTGAGGAGTGTTGTTCCCCGGGCAGGGCTCCTCGGTTCTATCGCAGGAGTCGCCCTTCTTCTTATTGCTTTTATCCCTACCCTCAAGATCTTTGCAGATCCTGTGACAGGGCTTCTCTCTCTTGGAATTATTCTGACAACCCTCATTGCCAAAGTGAAATTTCCTTTTCGGCTTCCTGGAGCATTCGCTGGCGTCCTCCTTGGGACAGTTATCTATTATCTCCTTGTGGCGTCAGGAATCTCACTCAAAGGGGTTGGTGATTTGACCTTTGAACTCAAGATGGGAAATCCGCTTCCGACACTCGGATTCGTAGAAGGTATGTCAATGGCGTGGCAATATCTTCCACTCGCAATCCCCTTTGCAATTGCCACTGTCATAGGTGGAATAGATGTAACAGAGAGCGCTGCAGTTGCAGGGGATGAATATGACACCAGGACGATAATTGTGGTAGAGGGAATCGCCACTGTTATTGCTGGAATCTGCGGTGGGGTGATCCAGAGCACTCCATATATCGGCCATCCAGCCTATAAAGGGATGGGAGGGCGGGCAGGGTATACCCTGGCCACGGCCATTTTCATCGGGCTGGGAGGGATATTTGGATTCCTGCCGGCATTTATTAAGCTTCTGCCTGAAGCGGCGGTGGCGCCGATCCTAATATTCATTGGTCTTGAGATCACAGCCCAGGCATTTGAGTCCACACCCAGGGAGCACTCCAGGGCCGTGGCAATATCATTCATTCCCAGCATTGCCATTCTCCTTGCCATCGAACTTGGTAATTTCGGCGTAAGGATGGAGGCCCTTTCAGAGGAGATGTCTGCGATCTACACGGTGATCCTCGTGTTGGGGAATGGATTTATTTTGTCCGCGATGATCTGGGGTGGAGGGCTTGCACTAATCATTGACAGGAAGTTTGTCCCCGCCTCCCTGTTCTTTGCTGTCGCAGGGGTCTTTTCCCTTTTTGGCATCATCCACTCGCCTTTGGTCTCAGGAGAGCTGTTCCTGCCCTGGCGCCTGCACAACACGGTGCCATTGCATATTGCAGGCGGGTATCTTGTGTTTGCCCTTTTCCTACTCGGGATGAGTTTCTACCGGGAGGCGAAAGAGGAGGCACATATTGAGATGTAAACTAGAGGTGGAATTTTATTAAACAGTCTATGCCCTGACCTTCTCGAGGCGCCTAAGCTTCAACCCGTATTTTTCCCTTACGGCTGCGACCTTTTCGCGCAAATTTCTGAGCTGATCTTCTTCGGATAGATCTTTTGTGTCCAGATAGTTTCTTTCACGAATTCTATGGATCTCCTCCAACACCTTTGATTCGTTACTCGTCATGTTTCGACACCTCCTCCGGGGTAGCAATGTCAATGTCTTTATAGCCTTCGAGCCGATTAACCCCGTTCACACCAAAACGGGTTTGAACTTTTACCATGTGATCCTGGTTCCAACTGACAACAATGTCTATATTATTGACGACAGCAACAGCTATATGGCGTGCATCATCAATATACCTTTCAGGGAAAAGTCTTGCTTCCATATATTTCTTCACCAGAGCATCTGCCTCTTCATCCCTGACAAGTTCAATAGGATTATATTCCTTTACTGAAGAAAGTAAAAGTCCTCTCTTATTGATGTCTGGGGTATCGCTCAGCTCAGCGATGACAATATCAGAGATGTATATCTCATAAAGCTCTTGTTTTAGTGAAGAGAAGAACTCTTGTGTCTTATACCTTTTTTCCGGGGCATCAACAGCGAAGAGGAAGTTCCAGACAGAGGTTTCGAGATAGAGTTTAAGCTTTTTCATTGGAAGGACGATCCCTGTATAGCCATAATATCACACAGAAGAGCATTTTCAACGAGAAGCTTCTGCCTGAAGCAGCGGTAACGTTACTTCCTCTTTCTTGCCGGGATAAAGATATAAAATAAAAGCCCTGCTCCTATGAGTGTGAATGCTATCCCCATAGGAAGGACAATGGTGCTGGGGACATTTGAGGATAACAGGATATATCTTCCTCCCTTTGCAAGTAGAAGCATTCCTCCTATTCCTATTATTGTAGAAATACAATATGGCCAAAGCCTGCTTCTTGCCAGTGCGGCGATAAAAAGACCCCACACAACCCAGGAGAGCAGTCCATAGATCCCGATAGAAGAAAAATAATAAAAACAACAAATAAAAGGGGAGAAGATGATCCTCCATTTCCCCTGGAGTTCTTTTCTTCCATATAAGATTGGCAGGATCTCTGGCTTTTTATCCTTGAGAGCAAAGAGAATTGCAGCTCGTTTTTCTTCATATGTCATATTCTGCCACCCATGGATCTTGAGGGCATTCCATGTCCAGCAGAAATTTCCCCATCCATGCCAGTCGCTGGCAGACAAGATGATTAGAGGAGAAGTGTGGTATGCGCGGAGGAGATCCCGCCTTTTTGCATCGGGAAGGGATGGATGGCCGGCGTTTACGGCATCGAAGCCATCCACCCCTGCTGCGATCAGGTCATTCAGCGGTGTATACATTTTCCACCAGCGTGTTGCTATGACAATCCCTCCTTCAGAGTGTGCCCGGGCGATGAGTTTTTTGGGGGAGAGCCACCTGGATCCAGAGAATGATGTGTTACCCCCAAGAACCACAAAACAGTTTGCACTATCATCGCTCACCTCTTCGCCCCCTAATACAACAGTGGTGAAAGGGGTTCCTCTTGACAGATTTTCTAAAAACCCGGAATTGTGCACCTTCCAGTGGTCCGTGATAAACCAGGCAGAGAAATTGTGTTTGGTATGCCATATGAAGTTCTCCTCCGGAGATGCCAATCCATCGTGTGAGAAATAGGTATGGCTGTGGAAGTCGATGAGGATCACCTCTTCGTCTTGTGGAACAAGCCTGACGGCCGGAAAAGGGGCAAGAAGCATGTAGAAAACAATGCAGCATCCGATTCCCAGTAAAAAAGCAAGGCGCTTGATGCTTTGCCAAAGAGCGATACGCTTTTGAGAGAGCGCCTCCCATAAGATATAGCTTGCAATAATCCAGATTATTAACGATAGGCCCTGAAGGACGGGATTTTGCAGGGAGGCAAGATAAGATGGCAGTCCAACGAATGGTTCAAGGATGGACGTTAGAGGTGAAGTCTCTGCAATGAAACCCTGCAGCGGCTCCAATGTTAGGGCATTGAGGGGTTTAAAAGGTGGGGTTGGAGATATCGCCCAGAGAGCGAGGAGTATAAGCGAACCAAGAGCGCAGGATAATAGCGGGCGGCCGAGAGGGTTTTTATCCCTCATTCCTTTTCAGCGCGCGCTTGAAGATCATGTCAACATGAGAGAGGGAGTGTTTAATGGAGAAACATTCCTCCAGTTTTTCCTGGCCAATAAGGGTCCTAACCTTCCTGTCTTTCAGTAGTAACTCCAGGAATGTCTCACGGCCCCTGCGGGCATCCGTTGTTGTCCTGAGTGCCATCCATGTATTCATAGCGGCCTTCTGAACTATATTGTATGCCTCGTTTCGAGAGAGACCCCTTTCCACAAGGGCGAGCATGACCCTCTCCGAAAAGATAAGGCCCCCGGTCCTTGCGATATTATCCAGCATCCTATTTGGATAGACCTGAAGGTCCTTTACGATCTCTTTTAGACGATTCAGCATGAAATCCACCAGGATCGTTGCATCAGGGGCAATGACCCTTTCCGCGGAAGAATGGCTGATGTCTCTCTCGTGCCACAGGGGAATATTTTCCATTGAAGCAATTGCATATGACCTAACCAACCTTGCCAGGCCGCAGATATTTTCAGACAGGATGGGGTTCCTTTTGTGGGGCATTGCCGAGGAGCCCTTCTGACCCCTGGAAAATGGCTCCTCTGCTTCAAGGACCTCTGTCCTCTGTAGGTGGCGGATCTCCTGTGCGATCCTCTCTATAGAACTGGCTAAGAGGGCCAATGTAAGGAAATACTGCGCATGCCTGTCCCTCTGGACAATCTGGGTGGATATAGGATCAGGCATGAGCCCGAGTTTCCTGCATACATAAGCCTCAATTGCAGGGGGTAGATTTCCATAGGTTCCCACCACACCCGATAGTTTTCCGAAGGAAACGGCCTTCTTGGCCTGAGCCATCCTTTCCAGGGCCCGGGACATCTCCTGGTGCCACGACAAGACCTTCAATCCAAAGGTAATAGGCTCAGCGTGGACACCGTGGGTCCTTCCGATCATGGGCGTCTTCTTATATTTAATAGCCAGCCTTCGTAGCGCAAGAATAAGAACCTTTAGGTCCTTGATGATGATATCTGCGGCGCTCCGAAGTTGGACGGCAAAAGCCGTATCAAGGACATCAGAGGAAGTGAGGCCCATGTGGATGAAGCGTCCATCCCTTCCCACACTCTCTGCAACTGCGGCGACAAAGGCTGCCACATCATGCTTGGTAGTCTTCTCGATTTCCTCAACGCGTGCTACATTGAAGCCCGCCCGCCTCTTGATTGCGGACAAGGAGCTTGCGGGAATCTTTCCAAGCCGGGCCCAGGCTTCGCAGGCAGCTATCTCTATATCCAGCCAGATCCGGAGCTTCTCATCCTGCTCCCAAATCCTGGCCATTTCCTTACGTGTATACCGAGAAATCATTGCCAATTGATCTTATACCAGCCTGTCAGCAATACTTCAAGGGTTTTTTTAATTACTCCCTCTCCCTGAAAGGGAGAGGGTTAGGGTGGGGGTTGAGTTAAAGTGTATTTTCCTCTCTCTGAAAGGGAGAGGGTTAGGGTGAGGGTTGAGTCAGATTTTTAGTAATACAGCGCCGTTTGCGAAGATCAAGGTTTAACGGGGTTGACTGACCGACCAGGACTTGATAAATTATAAGGATGACTATGAAGGTGAGCGTTGAAAACATCAATCAAGTAACAAAGAGATTGAAGATACACGTTCCTTCCGATGTAGTTCTCAAAGAATTTGAGAGTGTCTATCAGGATTTTTCCCGTAAGGCGAAGATTAAAGGATTCCGACCCGGCAAGGTGCCAAGAGACCTGCTGGAGAGATACTACGGTGATGCCGTCAAGGAAGAAGTGCTGGCCCGTCTTGTTGAAGGCAGCTATAGTGAGGCAATATCACAGCAGAAGGTTATTCCTGTCTCTCAACCGCAAATAGAAGGTGTGAAGCTCGAGGACGGAAAGGGTGTCTCCTATTCAGCGACGGTAGAGGTAAAACCCGAAATTGAGCTCAAGGAGTATATCGGTCTTCGACTAAGCCGGCGGCATTATGCGGTAAGCGATGAGGATGTTGAGAAAGCGATTGATGGGCTGAGGGAACGTTATGCACAGGTTCAGCCGACATCCCTTGTTCGTCCCCTTCAGAAAGGGGATTTTGCCCTAATTGATTATCAGCTGTTGGCTGGCTTGCCTGTTCATCAGCAGATAACCAAGGGCCAGGTTCATCGGGGCAAGGAAGAGGTTCTGGAGAGTAAGGAGAATGTCCTTGTTGAGGTTGGTTCGGGCACAAGTCCATTTGACGGCGGTATTCACGGGATGGTAGCTGGCGAGGAAAGGGAGGTTGTGGCCACAGATTCCTCCCTTGCAACCTCTGGAAAACGCTACAAGATTAAGGTTAAGGAGGTTAAGGTAAAGATTTTCCCAGCCCTTGATGATGAATTCTCGAAGACAGTAGGGTATAATAGTGTTTTGGAGCTAAAAAAGGCAGTAAAGGAAAGACTCGAGGAGGACGCCAAGCAAAGAACAGAAAGGGAGTTCAGAGATCGTATTTTCGATGCTCTTATTGAGAAGAATCCCATAGAAGCTCCTTCATCCATGGTTGAGGACCAGGTGGAGTTTATGATTGCCGAGATGAAGCGGCTGCTGGGGCCAAAGGCTGGACAGATTGACGAAAATAAGGTGAGAGAAGAATTCAGGCCGCGGGCGGTGGAAAGGGTGAAAGGCGCACTGCTTCTGGATGCAATTTCCAGCAAAGAGGCGATTGCTGTGACGGACAAGGAAGTTGATGAAGAATTTAAAAAGATTGCCAATCTGAGGAAAGAGCGGATGGAAGCTGTGAAGGAAAGGTATAGGAGACAGGGGTTTATTGACAGCCTGACAGCCGAGATCAGGAAGGAAAAGGCGTTGAAACTGGTTGCCGACAAAGGGCAGGTCACGGAGGTTTAAAAGAACGATGTCATTGCTTGTACCAATGGTTATAGAACAGACCCATAGGGGTGAGAGGGCTTATGATATTTACTCCCGCCTGCTGAAGGATAGGATAATTTTCATCGGGAACCCTATTGCAGATGATGTGGCCAATCTTGTGATCGCCCAGCTTCTTTTTATTGAGGCCGAGGACCCAGAGAAAGATATATTTATTTACATTAACTGTCCCGGAGGAGTTGTGAGCGCGGGCCTCGCTATCTATGATGCAATGGAGTTTGTGAGTCCGGATATTTCCACTATATGTATGGGACAGTCTGCAAGCATGGCTGCCCTACTGCTGGCTGCTGGAACTGCAGGCAAGCGATGCGCTCTTCCTCATTCAAGGATCATGCTGCACCAGCCATCAGGAAGCTTCCAGGGGCCTGCAAGCGATATTGACATACAAGCCCGCGAGATCCTCAAAATGAGGGAGGAGATAAACCGGATAATTGCCAAGCATACGAATCAGCCGTTGGAAAAGATCCAGGTGGATACAGAAAGGGATTTCTTTATGAGCGGAGAGGAAGCAAAAGCATACGGGATAATTGACCAGGTGCTCACGAATAGGTCTTTGGAGAAAAAGAACAAATAGGAGAGGAAAGAGATGCCTTCACGGAGAAACGGAGAACAAGGTAATTTAAGCTGCTCGTTTTGCGGGAAAGATCAGTCAAGGGTGAGGAAGCTTATCGCGGGTCCAACAGTATATATCTGCGATGAATGTGTTGAGCTTTGCAATGATATTATCTCAGAGGAGTTTGAAAGGGAAGAAGCTGTTGCACGAAGGGAAGTATTATCCAAGCCTTCTCAGATCAAGGCATTCCTTGATCTGTATGTAATTGGGCAGGAGAGGGCGAAAAAGGTCCTCTCGGTTGCGGTGCACAATCATTATAAAAGGCTTGAAAGCGAGAATACCCTCGACGATGTTGAGATCCAGAAGAGTAATATTCTGTTGATTGGACCCACTGGGACAGGGAAGACCTTGCTTGCCCAGACACTGGCAAGATTTTTGGATGTACCGTTCACGATTGCAGACGCCACATGTCTGACCGAGGCCGGGTATGTTGGGGAAGATGTGGAGAATATTATCCTTAGCCTCCTTCAGAATGCTGATTACGATATCAAGAAAGCCCAGATGGGGATTGTTTATATTGATGAAATAGATAAGATAGCCAGAAAGTCAGATAATCCCTCCATAACAAGGGATGTCTCCGGAGAGGGGGTTCAACAGGCCCTTCTCAAGATCGTAGAGGGAACGATAGCCAATGTTCCGCCCAAGGGTGGGCGAAAGCATCCGCAGCAGGAATACCTTCGTGTAAATACAGCAAATATTCTCTTTATCTGCGGGGGGTCCTTTGAAGGACTGGACAAAATCATTGAGAGAAGGATAGGGAACAAAAGTATGGGATTCGGGGCCAAGATAAGGAGTATTTCTGAAAGAAGGATAGGAGAGCTGCTTGCCGAAACTCAACCAGAGGATCTTCTCACCTTCGGCCTCATACCCGAGTTTATAGGAAGGCTTCCTGTTGTAGCGACACTAAATGAACTGGAAGAAGATGCCCTTGTGGATATCCTTGTGAAACCAAAGAATGCCCTTGTAAGGCAGTACCAGAGGCTTTTTGAATTGGAGAAAGTGAAGCTAAGGTTTACTGAGGGAAGCCTGAGGGCAATAGCCAGAAAAGCCATAAAGAAGAAATCAGGAGCCAGGGGCCTCAGGGCTATTTTGGAAGATGTGATGCTGGATGTTATGTATGATCTTCCCTCACAACATAATGTGAGGGAGTGTGTGATCAGCGAAGAAGTCATTGAGGAGCATTCACGGCCCTTACTAACCATATCTGAGAAAAAGGCAGAGTCTGCTTAATAGATAGTAAAAATGTTTTTCAAAAACGAACAGGATAAAAAAGAGGAAACACTGCCGGAACAGCCAGGCGGGTTCAGGACAGTTCCCCTTATTCCACTGAGGGATATTGTTGTTTTCCCGCATATGGTCATCCCGCTTTATGTAGGAAGGGAACGTTCAATTGCCGCCCTGGATGAGGCCGTCAATAAGGAAAAGGACATTTTCCTCGCTTCACAGAAGACTGCGAAGACAAATGAGCCTTCCGAGGAGGATATTTACAGCATAGGGACCTTGGGGACAATACTCCATCTTCTTAAACTTCCAGATGGGACAGAGAAAATCCTTGTGGAGGGGAAGAAGAGGGGCCGGATCGTCAAGTATCTTCCAAATAATAATTTTTTCCTTGTGGAAGTTGAGGAGATAATTGACACAGTAGAAACTGGTCTTGAGATAGAAGCATTGATGCGGAGCCTGATTGCGACATTCGAAAGCTATTCCAAGATTAACCCGAGAATTCCTCCCGAATTGCTGGTGTCTGTATCCAACATTGACGATCCTTCCCGGCTTGCAGATGCGGTTGTTGTTCATCTGAATATCAAAATAGAAGAGAGACAAAAGATCCTGGAGATATTTGAGCCGAAGAGGAGACTTGAAAAGGTCCTCGAGCATCTTCAGGGTGAAATTGAAATACTGGAAGTGGAAAAAAAGATCAGGACCAGGGTTAAGAAACAGATGGAAAAAACCCAGAAGGAATACTTTCTTAACGAGCAGATGAAGGCGATTCAGAAGGAGCTTGGCGAGAAAGATGAATTTCGATCGGAAATCCAGGAGCTTGAGGAAAGGCTAAAACAGAGGCAAAAATTCATGAGCCAGGAGGCTATTAAAAAGGTCAAAAAAGAGATAAAGAAGCTCAAGCTCATGCCCGCAATGTCTGCCGAGGTCACGGTGGTGCGGAATTATATTGACTGGATTCTTTCCCTTCCTTGGGGGGAGAAGACCGAGGAGAAACTGGATATAAAAGAGGCCGAGAAGATCCTTGAGGAAGACCATTATGGACTCAGGCAGCCGAAGGAGAGAATACTTGAATACCTCGCTGTTCGGACGCTGGTGAAGAAAATGAAGGGACAGATACTATGTTTCGTAGGCCCCCCGGGAGTAGGGAAGACATCCCTTGCAAAATCCATTGCGCGTGCAACAGGAAGAAAATTTGTCCGCTTGTCTCTTGGTGGAGTAAGGGATGAAGCTGAGATAAGGGGTCATCGTCGGACATATATTGGAGCCCTTCCCGGCAAGATCATTCAATCCATGAAAAAAGCGGCCTCCAATAATCCTGTGTTCCTTATGGATGAAGTTGACAAAATGAGCATGGATTTCCGGGGAGATCCCTCGGCCGCCCTGCTTGAGGTTCTGGATCCCGAGCAGAACCACGCATTCAACGATCATTATATGGATTTGGATTACGATCTTTCCGATGTTATGTTCATCACAACCGCGAACACACTTCATCCTATTCAGCCAGCCCTTCAGGACAGGATGGAGGTGATCCGTCTTCCTGGCTACACGGAACTGGAGAAGCTCCACATTGCGAGGAAATTCCTTATTCCCAAGCAGATGGAGGCACATGGCCTTACGGACCGCAAGGTCACATTTACAAGGAAATCCCTTCTGGAGATTGTTCGGCAATATACACGGGAGGCCGGCGTCAGAAACCTTGAGAGGGAGATAACGACGATCAACAGGAAGATCGCAAAGAAGATCGCAACGAAGGGCCTGGATAAGGAATGGAAATTTCTAATCACTTCAGAGAATATTCAGAAGTTCCTTGGAGTTCCAAAGTTCCGTTTTGGACGGCACGAGGAAAAAGATAAGATAGGGGTATGTACAGGACTTGCCTGGACAGAATTCGGGGGGGAGCTTCTTGCAACAGAGATCACTGTAATGCCAGGAAAGGGAAAACTTATTGTCACCGGGAAATTGGGCGATGTCATGCAGGAGTCTGCTCAGGCGGCAATGAGCTATGTGCGTTCAAGAGCTGATGACCTCGGACTGGAAAGGGAATTTTATCAGAAGGTTGACGTTCATATTCATATCCCTGAAGGCGCCATTCCAAAAGACGGTCCTTCGGCCGGAATCACCATGGCAACAGCTATTGTATCCGCACTTTCAAAGATCCCCGTCAAGAAGGATGTTGCCATGACCGGAGAGATCACCCTAAGAGGCAGGGTCCTTCCTATTGGGGGACTGAAGGAGAAGCTGCTCGCTGCTCATAGAGGGTTGATTAAGGTCGTTATCATTTCCCGCGAGAACGAGAAGGATCTGAAGGATGTTCCCAAGAAGATTGTCAAGGATTTGAAATTAATCCTTGTGGATAGTATGGACGAAGTCCTCGCTCACGCCCTTGTTCTGGAGGCTCCGGATATGCTCTGGAAGGGCAAGAGGGCCGGGGTGCCTTCCGCTGTTCCTTCTCAGCTTCCGCCCGAGCCTGAAAAGCCTCCTGAGGTTGTAACCCATTAAAATTTTGACCTCTGACCTCCCCATTTGACTTGACAAGTAATGAACTTGATGGTAGGAAAAACATATTCATAGCTCTTACAGGTCATGAGGAAAACAGATCTCGTCAATTATATTGCCTCGAAGGCAAAACTGACCAAGGCCAACGCCGAAAGGTCCATCAATGCTTTTATTGCTGGCGTCACGGGCGCTCTTAGAAGGTCTGAAAAAGTGACACTGGTTGGTTTGGGGACCTTTGAGGTCTCCAAGAGGGCGAAAAGGAAGGGAAGGAACCCGAGGACGGGGAAGGAGATTAGTATTCCTGCAAAACGGTTCCCTCGTTTCAGGCCTGGACGAGAATTAAGGGAGGCTGTCAATCGTTCTTAGGGCAGGCGGATAGCTCAGGGGGAGAGCGTCCCGCTTACACCGGGAAGGTCGGGCGTTCAAATCGCCTTCCGCCTACCATGTCATAACTTTGCATGATACCTAATTCAGTCCTGATCATTGACGATTCTTTAACCGAAAGGGAACAGATCAAGGGGATAGTAAAAGAAGCCCAATTGGCAAATAATATATTCGAAGCAGGAAACGGGATTGAGGGATTGAAGATCCTTCTCTCGGGGAAAATTGACCTTGTCCTATGTGATGTTGTAATGCCCACCGTTGACGGTTTTAAATTCCTTGCTATGAAAAAGACAAGGGCCGAGCTGGAAAATGTTCCGGTCATCATGCTTACAGGAAAAGAGCAAGTTCATGACAAGGTGGCAAGCTTTGAGCTTGGGGCCAATGATTACATCACTAAACCCTTTGTGCCGGAAGAACTATTAGCACGAATCAAGGTTCACTTAAGGATAAAAAACCTTCAGGATGATCTGAAGAGGGCTAATACCCGCCTTGAAGAGCTGTCAAATAAGGACAGCCTGACAAACATCTACAACAGGCGATATTTTATTGATCTTGTTGACAAGGAGCTTGACAGGTGCAGGCGATATAGTTCGCGCCTTTCTTTCCTTATGATTGATATTGACCATTTCAAGAACTTTAACGATACTTATGGCCACCTCATTGGCGACATGGTCCTGTCCGAGGTGGCTCAACTTCTTCAGGCCGGCCTGAGGAAAACCGACTCCGTTGCCAGGTATGGAGGAGAAGAGTTTGCACTACTGCTTCCCGAGACTGATGCCAAGGGTGCCCGTGCCGTAGCAGAAAGATACCGGGTTCAGGTCCAGGCTCATAAATTTGGCAGCGACGAGCAGCCTCTAAGAGTGACTATCAGCATTGGAATATCTTGCTATCCGTCGGCAGGAATTGACACAGTTGATGATCTAATCCGAATCGCAGATGATGCCCTCTATCAAGCCAAAAGGAACGGGCGGAATAGAGTTGAACCTCCTTTTAAGGGAGATCAGAGCGAAAGGCCTCCTCAGTTCATCCCGGATTCCTGATGTTGCGTATTGTGTGAACCCCTATGTGGGGTGCGAGCATGCATGCAGGTATTGCTATGCCACATTTATCTGTAAATATACCGGACATACTGAACCCTGGGGTCGTTTTCTCGATGTCAGGGTCAATGCCCCGGAACTTCTTGTGAAGGAATTGAGGAGGAAGAAGCAAGGCGCAGTAATGGTGTCTTCGGTGACCGATCCATACCAACCCAGGGAAGCTCATTACAAGCTGACCCGGAGATGTTTGGAGGCCCTGGCCGATGCCGGATGGCCTGTGCGGGTGCAGACAAAATCCCCCTTGGTGATGAGGGATTTGGATATATTCAAGCATTTCAAAGATTTGGAAGTGGGCATCACACTGACAACCGATAATGATTCTGTTAGAAGGGTTATGGAGCCCCATGCACCGCCCATTGAAGAAAGGCTGAGTGCCTTGGAGGGTCTCACCTTAGCCGGGATAAAGACCTATGCCTTTGTAGGGCCGGTTCTTCCCATGGACCCGAACAGACTTGCCCGGATGCTTCGGGGGAAAACACATGAGGTGGTTCTGGACAGGATGAACTATCCCTGGAAGGTCAGTTGGATATATTCACGATACGGATGGGAACATGCCCTAACGGATGGATATTACGAGAACGTTGTAGGGGCTTTTTCAAAAATTCTTGGTGGAAGCGCTGAAATTTATAATACTTCAGGAGAGGAGGAGAGACATGAGCTCGGAAGGCAAACTTTATTTTGAGGATTTTGAAATAGGCTGGGGAGCGGTTACTGGATCCAGGACTGTGACTGAAGCGGACATCGTGAATTTCGCCGGGGTTTCAGGTGATTTTAATCCCCTTCACATGGATGAGGAATTTGCGAAAACCACTCCATTTGGCAGGAGGATCGTCCACGGTCTTCTGGGCATGGCTATGGGAACAGGCCTTCCCAGGAACCATCCTCCTCTGGCTATTCTGGCATTTTTGGGGATCAGGGAATGGAATTTCAAGGCACCTATTTTTATCGGCGACACGATCCACATGAAGTACACCGTAGTTGAAAAAAGGGAGACAAGCAAGAAAGACCGCGGACTGGTGATTTTCAAACGTCAGATCATCAACCAGAAAGGAGAGATTGTTCAGGAAGGGCAGGCACTCCTCCTCCTTCTGAGAAGGCAGAAATGACTTGTACCAACCAATTGCCTGGCTGGAGTGTCTTGATGTTGAAGGGGCTGGATTCCCTTGACGCTTGATTGACACTTCGATTAATATAACTTTCATAATGAAATTGAGGGATTGCACCTAAGCAAGGGGGGCATGTCCTGAAAGGAGGTTGTTAAAATGTTTATACGATGTGACAAAAATAGAAAATTATGCCATAAAGTCTTATTATATTTTGTTATCGCCTGTGGGTTTTTATTTCCCAACGCAATTGACTCATCCTCACAATTTGAATCTTCCCCATTAAATATTATTGTAGATACCAAAATGGGGCCAAACGGGCTCAAAAATCCACAGTTGCTCCGAAACTTTTGGGGTGGTGTGAGTTATGATGCAATATATTCAGGGACGGTTCAAGATGAATTTGAATTTGCTGGGGGAGGCATTAACACATTTGATGGGATTAGTTGGGAAAGCTACACTGTCCGAAATACCGAGTCAAGTTACGGGCTACAGGATGGTCTTTCTAATGATTCAATAATCAGCCTTGCAATTGATGGGAATAATATTAAATGGTTTGGGACGCTATTTGGAGGAGTAAACAGTTTCGATGGAGAGAATTGGAGGAACTATACACCTGATAATACGGGAATTAGGGGAACGGTTACATCTCTGTCTGAAATTACCCTTACAGACCAAAATGCCTCTTGGATTCCAAACCAGTTCAAAGGGCTAATTCTGAGATTTTTGGGGAAGAATTTTCTAATAGATTTAAATACAGAGAATACCTTAACCATATCAACTGTTGATGTCAAATTTCCCAATCTTATAGATGTATGGGGAAAGGCAGGAGATCCGTATCTGATCATAAATGGTCTGGGGAGTGACAATATTAAGGCTATTCTGGTAGATTCCAAAGGCAATAAATGGTTCGGCACTGGAGGATTTATATCTATTGGTGCCCCGCACGAAATAGAAGGCGGGGTAAGCATATATGATGGAGTATCCTGGAAAAACTTCACTGTCGGAAATACAGACGGTGGTTTGTTATCAAATAATGTTATGTGCCTTGCTGAGGATAAAGAAGGGATAATATGGATTGGAACAGGTCCCAATATGCACTACTTTATACCCTTTGACGGCGGTGGGATATCCAAATATGATACGGGCACCCGAGCCTTTAAAAGCTTTCGTCAACTTTCGTGGGCAAATACAATCACATCAATTGGAATAGATCTGCTGGGCAACAGATGGTTCACAACTCTTGATATGGCTGGAGTTAATTCATATTCTCCTCTGGCAGGGGGAATTTTAGAGCTGCCTGCCAATGGAGATCCTGATAATCCATATGATTGGATAATGTTCAACACCCTTGATGGACTTGCCAGCAATACTGTGTTCTCTGTGACTGTAGATAAGGATGGAAATAAATGGTTTGGAACAGCCCAAGGAGTGAGTATGTTAGATGATAAAGGGACAGTGGACAAGTCTGATGATATATGGACAAATTATACCAGTGACCATCAGAAAGGGCGTTACACCGGGGGCGGAAATAGTGGGTTGGCGGATAATTTTGTTTATAAAGTCATTCAGGATTCAAAAGGAAAGATGTGGTTTGGAACATTCAGAGGATTAACGATGTTTGATGGAAAAAGTTGGGAAACCTATACAACCAATGAAGGTCTGGTTAACAACAAGGTTTCCTCTATCAATTTCGACTCATCCGGCAAGATGTGGATAGGAACAGGCGATTACATAAGCTTCACGGGCGGCAAGAGGACCCTGGATCTGATAAAGAATGCAAACGATAGGAGGAACAAACAAGTTATTAAATATGTTTCATTCCAAAATGTTTTTTCAGATAATCCAGGGAGTAGACCATGGGGATGGGATTGGGCCACATTTGTTTATACAAAGAAATTTTATGAGACTGGGGATCCAAATGATCTATATTGGGAGAGAATTGACAGGGCCCTGGATAGAATCGTGTATGAATTGGGTTTGATACCAGTGTTTAGACTATGCTACACCCCTTCCGTAATTGCCTCCGATCCCGATAAAATTGTTTTTTACACCGGCGCCAATATATCTCCACCAAATGATTATAAGAAATATTCAGAACTTATCTCTGGAACTCTAAAACATTTCATAATCAGATATGGAGCAGAGGAGGTAGAAAAGTGGTATTTTGAGCTATGGAACCAGCCGGATCTCTGGATTTATTGGGGCGGGGATGTAAATGATTATAACAAATTATATGACTACACGGTTGAGGCTGCAAAGAAAGTTGAGGAAGAGTATAAAATAAATATAAAAATAGGTGGTCCTCCAGTCTCAACATTTCCTTATACTTCGCCCGCATTTATGCAGAATTATTTCAATCACATTGCTTTTGGAACAAATTATGCAACGGGAAAAATGGGGACAAGAACTGATTTTATAAGCATTCCTCATAACTATGGCTATACTGACAGTGTGTTGTGGGCGTTAAGATATTTGAATGATTTAATAGGAGAAATAGATATTAAAAAATTTCCTAACAATAAAGGAAGTAGTGAAGTTGGTCCTGATTATTCCTATCCAACGACCTCTATTAACAGCTACGAAGCCGCATGGGAATGCAAACTTGTGGATGGATATACTTATCTAAAGGATACATTGGGGTCTCAATTCGAAATTGATTATGTCCTCTACGGTGGGGGGATTATGGCCCCATTTCCAATCTTAGGGAGCTTCAATGATTATCTAAGTATAACAGCATCGGTGGGGAATGCTGTTGTGCTTAAACGTCCGATAATAAATGCATTTGAAGCCCTGAGCTATCTTGGGAAAAAGAGAATCTCGATGGAAGGAGTCAATTTTGGCGATCCTATCCATGGGATTGCTTCAAAAGATGATGATGGAACAATCGCTGTATTATTGTATCACCTCAATGAAGCCGACAGGCTTAGCTCTGATCCATCTTTCAACCCCATAAATCTAACAGTGAGAAATATTCCTAATATGAAGTATCGTATGAAGAATTTCAAGATAGATAGAATGCACAGTAATGTGCGAACAAAATGGCTGGAAATGGGGTCGCCGAACAACCCAAATCCTGAGCAAGTAGCATATCTTCAAGAGCACGATGGGCTTGAGCTCGCTGAGCCCGAAAGCATCCAGATTGTCCAAGACAAAACATTTACAAAGAGAATTCTGTTACAATATAATAGCGTTGCTCTGATCTTGCTCCAACCTGTAATAAAGTAGGGCGAAGATCTATAAAATTAATTCCATTTTGTGAGATGAAAAATATTTCTATATATGCCAATGTCTTTTTAGTATCTTTTTGTATTTTATTCCTTGAATTGGTCTATCCAAAGATCCTTCAATTTGTTCAGCTCAAAGGTTTTGAATATTTGATCCTGGCCATAAGCATGTTGGGGATAGGGTTTGGAGGATTGTATTCTTTCCTCACTAAGAAAAAGATAGAAACCATTCCTATTTTTTCGATATTTCTTGGTTTCTCTATTATCCTTTCATTTTTTATCGTAATCTTAATTCCGAACTTTTATTTGTCAATATTTATGCTCTCAATTCCATTTTTTTTCTTTAGCGTTATCGTCTCAATAACTTTCGTTCATTTTCCTTCAAACATAGTTTATGCTATTAGTCTTTTGGGATCAGGGATGGGAATTATTGGGGTTTTCTATCTATTTAGACCATTGGGCGGAGAGAATTGTATCCTACTTATGTGCATGATTTCATTTTTGGGAGGTCTGGGTTCGGCCTATTTCTATAGAAAAGACAGTTACTTATCCATTAGCTGTCTCACATTGCTTCTATGTCTCACTTTTGTCTTTTCATTAAATATCCGACTAGATTTCCTCAACCTAATAAAAGTCATGTCCATGCGTCATCCCAAAATTCTAGACACTCCTATCCGTATTGGTAGCGATGTAATTAAGAGGGGAGAAGGCGAGCTATTAGCCTCTAAGTGGGACTTAATATCAAGGGTTGATGTGATAAGAGAAAGACATAATTTTTGGAGAAGCGCAATGGGTGAGAGTTTTATAAAAAGAAGCGCAAACGCTAAAATACAAGACACCTTTCGAGATATAATGGCCCCTGATGAAAACATAAATCTATACTATAGCAATGTACTTTTTACCTTTGTTCCCCCTAAGCCGAATATGATCTACAAGATGCCACCCTATACGTTGCTTAAGGCTCCAAAGGTTTTAATAATTGGCCCCGGAGGTGGCATAGATATAGCATGGGCAAAATATAATTATGCGTCGAGAATCGTCGGTGTAGAAATAAATCCCAGTACAGTGAGACTTATGGAAAATGAGCTTAAAGATTTTAGTAAAAATATATACTCCTATGCTGAAATAGAAACAATGGACGGAAGAACATATGTTTATTTATCTAAAGAAAAATTTGACCTCATAAACTTAATGTTTGCTGAACTTTATATCCCTTTCCCACATTCTAATGTCTACATTGAGAATTATTTGTATACAGTAGAGGCTTTTGAGGGCTATCTCAATCATCTTACTGATAATGGATTCCTTTTTATAAATAAATGGATTGGGGGTGGAAGAACCCCCAGCGAATTACTCAGAATTACTGCCATTGCCATGGAGGCCCTGGATAGATTGAAAGTGTCATCTCCTGAAAGGCATATAACGGTATGGGGTTATTTCATGAAGGGACAAGCAAACTGGGGAGGAGGCATTTTAATTAAAAAGAGTCCCTTTACGACAGGAGAAATAGATGCTATTAAATTCTCTATAAAAAAACCTTTTGAACTGATTTATGTTCCAGGGACAAAAAATTACTCTAACTCTTTTTCAACTCTGATCCTAAGTGATAATAGAGAAACTTTTTATCAATCCTTCCCCCATCTTGATTACACTCCTTCTACTGATGACAAGCCATTTTTATATATTTTTGATAAGGAGCATAAATTACAAAAGGTATGTTTTTTAATTATAGCTACCATATCCTCCGTGGCTGTTCTCCTTCCTCTGGGTCTTATAGCGATAATTAATAGAAAGTCTAGAAACTATAAATTCCTAATTATTTGCTTGTTTTTCTCCTTTCTGGCCATAGCGTATATGCTATTAGAAATTGTAATGATCCAAAAATTTAATATTTTTCTTGGAAGCCCTATCCATTCCATGGCTGTAGTAATATCGGTTCTGCTCATTTTTGGCGGCATCGGTTCATATTTGAGCACACGACTTTCATCAAAACGCTCTGCATTATATGCAATTGCTGCCATTCCTATCTTACTTATCTTATATTACTTTTTCCTGCCCAATCTATTGGAATTACTTACCTTTAAAGAGTTATCCAATAGAATCCTTGTAGCAACAATGCTTTTGTGTCCTGCCTCATTCCTGATGGGAATTCCATTCCCATTGGCCCTGGATACGGTGAAGAAAAAATGGTCTGAAATATATTCTGCAATGATGTATGCCATTGACGGGACTTTTTCCGTTATTGCCGCTGTCTTTTCTATCCTTTTTACGGTTATCTATGGCTTTAAGGCGTTATTCATTTTGGCCATTTTGCTATATTTCATTGTTTTTTTTATTTTTGTCTACATAAACCGAGTTTATTGATATTTGAGCGTCCTTGCCGAGGGGGTGATCCTTGGACTTCTTGCCCCCCTGACCAACCCCCATTATTTGTACCACTTCTTAAGTTAGTTTCAAACCTGTTGAAGGGACTGGATTCCCTTGACATAGTAATGAATCCTTAGGATAATCAAATAAATGAACTCACCCAGGAAGAGGCACTATACTTTCTTCATTGTCCCTGAGAAGACTGCACGGATACACAGCTTTACCCTCCCGACGAGGGTGATACAGGGGATTGCAGTCCTTATGTCTTTTGGTTTTGTTCTATTCCTTTATTTAACGGCTGACTATGTTGACTCCAAAGGAAAGATGAAGGAGCTCAGGGCTCTCAGGGAGGAAGTGAGGGAGCAGGGTGTTCAGATTCAGACTTTCGCTGGTGAGCTTTCGGGGATTGAGGCACAGATGGGAAAACTTCGTCAGTTTGATACCAAACTCAGGATTATTACCAATCTTGAACCACCCAAACGCACAGAGAATATCCTCGGAACAGGAGGCTATTCTGCCGAGATTGGGGAATATAGCGCTTCTTTAGGGGTAGATAATGAGCTCATACTAAGGAAGATGCATTCTGACCTGGACAATATTAAGACAACTGCAGGTATCCAGGAGAAAAGCTTTGAGGAGCTTATGGAATTTCTTAAGGATCAGAAATCCCTTCTTGTATCCACTCCCTCCTTATGGCCGACACGGGGATGGGTGACATCAGGATTTGGGTATAGACCTTATCCATTTACAGGAACAGATAAGATGCATGAGGGGATTGATATTGCCACGAGGATGGGGACCCCCGTTGTTTCACCGGCTGATGGGGTTGTGACATTTGTCGGATCAGAAGGATCATTCGGAAACTTGATTGTAATAGACCACGGATATGGTATCAGCACACGCTTCGGGCACCTATCCGAGATCTACATCAGGGTTGGGAAAAGAGTGAGGAGAGGGGATAAGATCGCGGCCGTGGGGGATACAGGCCGTTCTACGGGCCCCCACCTTCATTATGAGGTTCGCCTCAACGGAGTTCCTGTAAATCCTGCAAATTATATTCTTGATTGATCTCTTGCCTTGTTAGGAGACCTGCTTAAGAAGATCGTAGGAAGCAAGAACGAAAGGGAGCTGAAAAGACTTCAGCCGCTTTTGCTGAAGGTCAATATCCTTGAACCCTCCATGGAGAAGCTTTCCGATGAAGAGATGAGGGGGAAGACCGCCGAATATAGGGAGAAGATCGACAAGGGGATGACCCTGGACGACATTCTACCCGAAGCTTATGCCCTGGTCAGGGAGGCCTCGAAACGAACTTTGAGAATGCGTCCTTTTGATGTTCAGATCATTGGAGCAATTATCCTCCATCAGGGCAAGATCGCCGAAATGAAGACAGGGGAAGGAAAAACCCTTGTTGCTACTATGCCTCTTTATCTCAATGCCCTTTCGGGAAAAGGAGTCCATCTCGTAACCGTAAATGATTACCTTGCCAAAAGAGACTCAGAGTGGATGGGCGACATCTATAACTTTCTTGGCCTCAGCGTAGGGGTGATTGTCCACGAAAAGAGCGACGCCGAAAGGCAAGAGGCGTATTCGGCGGATATCACATACGGGACGAATAACGAATTTGGATTTGATTACCTCAGGGACAATATGAAGTTCGAACTCAAAGATATGGTCCAGCGGGAGCTAAATTATGCAATTGTGGACGAAGTTGACTCAATTCTTATTGATGAAGCCAGAACCCCGCTGATTATTTCAGGCCCCGCAGAGGAGTCAACGGAGACATACTATCATGTTGACAGGATCATACCTCGTTTGAATAGAGAGAAAGATTATACGGTGGAAGAGAAGACAAAGACTGTGGCCCTGACAGAGGAAGGAGTGAGAAGGGCGGAAGAGATACTCTCTGTGGATAATCTTTATGACCCCAGCCAGATCGAGCTTCTCCATCATGTCAATCAGGGCCTGAGGGCCCATGTCCTGTTCAAGAGAGATGTGGACTATATGGTAAAGGACGGCCAGGTGATCATTGTGGACGAGTTTACAGGCCGCTTGATGCCAGGCAGAAGATGGAGCGACGGACTGCATCAGGCCATTGAGGCCAAAGAGGGTGTCACTATAGAGAACGAGAATCAGACCCTGGCAACAATTACATTCCAGAATTATTTCAGGATGTATAAGAAACTCGCCGGCATGACCGGGACGGCCGATACCGAGGCGGCGGAATTCAAGAAGATATACAACCTGGATGTCAATGTTATTCCAACCAACCTCCCGATGATCAGAACGGATCACGCAGATGTAATCTATAAAACCCAAAAGGAGAAGTTCAACGCCGTCCTCAATGAGATCCTGGATCTTAACTCCAGAGGGCGCCCTGTCCTGGCCGGGACTATTTCTATTGAAAAATCCGAGATATTGAGCCGGCTCCTTGACAAACGGGGCATTCCTCACAATGTCCTCAATGCCAAGCATCATGAGAAAGAGGCAATGATCATTGCACAGGCGGGCAGGAAGGGCGCTGTGACCATATCAACAAACATGGCCGGTCGCGGTGTGGATATTATACTCGGGGGGAACCCTGAATATCTTTTCAAGGAAAAGATCAGAGAAAATATGTCTTCCGATGAGAGGGAGGTGCTCCGCAAGGAGATATGGGATCGTTGGGAGAAAGAGAAAAAAGAGGTGATTTCTCTGGGAGGAGTTCTGATCATAGGAACCGAGCGCCATGAGGCAAGAAGAATAGACAACCAGTTGAGGGGAAGATCGGGCAGGCAGGGGGACCCTGGTTCCTCCCGGTTCTATCTTTCCCTGGAAGATGACCTTCTTCGGATCTTCGGATCGGACAGACTTTCGAAGATTATGGACAGACTGGGAATGGAAGAGAATGTTCCCATTGAGCATCCATGGGTCACGAAGGCCTTAGAGAATGCCCAGAAGCGAGTGGAGTCACACAACTTTGAGATCCGCAAGCATCTGCTTGAATACGATGATGTGATGAACAAACAGAGGGAGGTTATATATTCCCAGAGAAAGACTGTTCTCAAGGGTGACGAGCTCAGGAGCATAATCCAGGAGACTATTGAAGAACTCATTGATTTTATTATCGGAACCTATATAAACGAAGACCTCCGTCCAGATGAATGGGACTGGGCAGGGCTGGAGAAAGCGTGCCAAAAACAATTCTCTTTGAAGTTCTCTGTGGAACCGGAGAGGAGGTCTGTTCTTACAAAGGGCGACATCAAAGAGATGCTGAATGCAGATATTCAGAAAATCTACACACAGAAAGAGATCGATCTGGCTGAGCCCCTATTCCGTCACCTTGAGAAGGTGATCTTGCTTCAAGCTATTGATTCCAACTGGAAAGACCATCTACTCAGCATGGACCACCTCAAGGAAGGTATCGGTCTGAGAGGATACGGTCAGAGGGATCCCCTGATTGAGTATAAAAAAGAGGCCTTTGATATGTTTCAGGAGATGGTTTCCAGGATCAAGGATGAAGCCGTTGAGAGACTTTTCAGGGTGGAAATTCCAAAACCTGAGGATATATCAAGGCTTGCTCCCCTCAGGAGACAGCCTGTTTTCATGAGCAGAGGAGAGGATATGGCACAACCCCAGACGGTGGTAAGGAAGAATAAAAAGGTTGGTAGAAACGATCCCTGTCCCTGCGGAAGCGGGAAGAAATACAAAAAGTGTTGCGGCCGATAAGAAAAAATATCACGATTCCGGGGTTTCTCGCCGGGGGTATATCGGCAGGAATCAAACATGGCAAGCGTATGGACCTGGCCCTGATATTTTCTCAGACTCCAGCAGCAGCAGCTGGAGTTTTTACTACAAACGCTGTGAAGGCAGCCCCGGTGCTTCTTGATGTAGAAAGGTTAAAGAAGGGAAAGTGCCAGGCTATCTTGATCAATTCCGGTTGTGCAAATGCCTGTACAGGCGAAAGGGGGCTGGAGGACGCCCGGGAAGTGAGCAGGATTGCTGCCCGCTACCTTGGAATACCCGAGAAGCTTGTCCTTGTCGCATCCACCGGCTTGATCGGGACCCCACTTCCTGTGGAGAAAATCAGCCGTGGAATAAAAAAGCTTGTCCCGCACCTTTCACCGAATGGACTCAGTCTAGCCGCCCTGTCCATCATGACAACGGATACCTTCCCTAAGGTGGTATTGAATAAAACGCACGATTTCTGCATTGCCGGAATCGCAAAGGGAGCGGGTATGATCCATCCGAGGATGGCGACAATGCTGTGCTTTATTTTGACAGATGCAATCATTGAACGGGGAGCATTGAAAAGTGCCCTGAGGCGATCGGTAGAAAGTTCTTTTCATAGAATTTCTGTTGACGGAGATATGAGTACCAATGATTCAGTGATAATAATGTCATCTTGTCGTCAGCCTTTGGGAAGGAGAGGAATCGGATATTTCCAGGATTCTCTTGATGAGGTAACTTTCAGGCTTTCTGAGATGATCGTGGAAGATGCAGAAGGGGCAACAAAAAAGGTTGAGATCCTTGTGAAGGGAGCAACCACCCTTTTGGACGCAAGAAGGGTTGCGGAACGTATAGCAGGATCTCCACTTGTAAAAACAGCCGTTTTCGGTGAGGACCCCAACTGGGGGAGGATTATGGCTGCAATAGGCTCCTCGGGAGTTAAAGTCTCTCAGGATAAGATCGATATATTCTATGACAAAATACAGGTTGTCAGACACGGGAAAGGGTGCGAAGGCAGGTGTGAGGCAAGAGCCAAGCGTGTCCTCAAATCCGATTTTCTGAGGATCGTTGTTAACCTAAACATTGGTAAATCACAAATGCGGCTACTGACATGCGATCTTACAGAAGAATATATAAGGATAAATGCCGCCTACAGCACATGAATTTTCCTTGCGAAATAGAGTTTTATATGATAAACACAGAAGCATTATGAGTGAGTTAACATTAAAAGATTTGCTTGAGGCAAGTGTCCATTTTGGTCACCAAACCAAGCGATGGAACCCCAAAATGAAGCCATATATTCTGGGTGCAAGGAGTGGTGTCTATATCATCAATCTTCAGAAGACACTCCGCAGCCTGGTTGAGGCTCAAAAATATATTACAAAAACTGTTGCCGAAGGTGGGACAGTCCTTTTTGTTGGCACCAAGAAACAGGCTCAGAATATTATCAAGGAAGAGGCTCAGAGGTGCGGTGCGATGTATGTGAACAGCCGCTGGCTTGGCGGGACGCTGACAAATTTCCCCTCTATTAAGAGGAACATCGATCGTCTGAAGGAGTTGGATAAATTAGAGACTGAGGGAGGGGGGCCCCGTGTGACAAAAAAACAAGCCATGAAGCTACGGCATGAGAAGGAGAGATTGGCGAAGTATTTTGAGGGATTGAGGGACATGAAAAATCTTCCCACTGTTCTCTTTGTGATTGACACGAGAAAGGATCATATTGCAGTCAGGGAAGCGAGCAAGACAGGGATACCGGTAGTCGCCATACTTGATACCAACTGTGATCCCGAGGGAATACAGTGTGTGATTCCAGGGAACAACGACGGTATACGGGCGATAAAACTATATTCGGCCCAGATCGCCGATGCATGCCTCGAAGGAGCAAAGCTCAGGGAAGAGAAACTTAAGGAATCCAATTCTCAAACCCAAGCGGCAGTAGCAGAGGAAAAAGGAGAACAGGGGTGATTCTATGGCAATAGATGTGTCTTCGATCAAGATCCTCAGGGAGAGGACCGCGGCAGGCGTCATGGATTGTAAGAAAGCTCTTGAGAAGAGCAGCGGGGATATCGAGAAGGCCGTTGAATACCTAAGGATTAAAGGTCTTGCCCAGGCTGCACGGAAGGCGGGAAGGGTTACCTCTGAAGGGTTGGTAGAGTCATATATCCATCCCGGTGGCAAGATCGGTGTTTTAATCGAGGTGAACTGCGAGACGGATTTTGTTGCCCGGACAGATGAATTCAAGGTTCTCGTAAAGGACCTTTCCATGCAGGTTGCCGCTTCGAGTCCTCTGTATATATCAAAAGAGGATGTCCCTCCCAGCATCGTTGAAAGATTGACGGAGGAATACAAGTCACAGGCGAGGCAGGAAGGAAAACAGGAGAAAGTCCTTGATAAGATAGCGCAGGGCAGAATGGAGAAGTATTACTCTGAAATATGTTTGCTGGAACAGGGCTTCATCAGAGATCCCGACATTCAAGTATCTCAGCGTATTGCATCCACAGTCAGTCGTCTTGGAGAAAATATCCGTGTTAAAAGGTTCATGAGATATCAGCTCGGTGAGGAAACCAGCAAAAGCCCTGCAACTTAGTGAGAAGAAGGCCAAAATACAAACGGATCGTCCTTAAGTTAAGCGGAGAGTCACTGGCTCGCAAGAACGGCTTCGGTATAGATTATGAGACGGTGAAAACCTTTGCAAAACAGATCAAAGAGATCCATGACATTGGGGTTGAGGTGGGGATTGTTATCGGGGGCGGGAATATTTTAAGGGGCGTTGCTGAGTCAGATAGAGGGATGGACAGGGCATCGGCGGACTATATGGGGATGCTTGCTACAATATTCAACTCGCTTGCGCTCCAGAATGCCCTGGAAGACATTGATGTTCAAGTTAGAGTTTTATCGGCAATAGAGATTAGGCAGCTTGCGGAGCCCTACATACGGGACCGTGCCATACGTTATTTGAAGAAGGGAAGGGTCGTGATTTTTGCCTCAGGAACAGGCAATCCCTTTTTTTCAACCGATACAGCCGCAGCACTCAGGGCGATGGAGATCAATGCCGATATCATTCTCAAGGCCACCAAGGTAGACGGCGTATATGATCGGGATCCCATGAAAGACAGCCGCGCCAAGAGATTCAATTCGTTGAAATACATAGATGTTCTGGATAAGAACCTCAAGGTAATGGATGCCACGGCAATCTCCCTGTGTAAGGACAACTCACTTCCAATTATTGTCTTCAACATCAAGAAGGTGGGAAACATCCGAAGGGTTGTTTGTGGCGAGAGGATCGGGACAATCATCAGTCAGTGAGGAGAAAGTAGGATGCCCGGGGAAAAGATTCTGAAGGAAGCACGTGAGAAGATGGAGAAGGGTATGGAGTTTTTCCGTCTGGAAGTATCCAGGCTGAGGACAGGGAGGGCATCCCTTGCCCTAATTGACGGCATCAAGATCAACTATTACGGCACATTGTCCCCTCTTAACCAGGTTGCCACCCTCAGTATTCCCGAACCCAGGCTTATAGTAATCCAGCCCTGGGATCCGAAACTTATCCAGGATATGGAAAAGGCCATACATGCGTCAGGGCTTGGGCTGACTCCTTCAAGCGACGGCCGTATCGTCAAGCTTCCCATACCCCCTCTCACTGAGGAGAGAAGGAAGGATCTCGTCAAGGTTGTGAAAAAGATGGCAGAGGACTCAAGGGTTGTATTGCGGAACATCCGAAGGGATCACAATGAGTCACTCAAAAAGATAGAGAAAGACAAGCTCATCTCCCAGGATGACCTAAGGACATTGCAGAAAAAGTTGCAGGATATTATTGACGAAGAGATTAAAAAGGTGGACGAGATCCTGGCAAAAAAGGAAAAGGAGATCCTCGAGCAATAGCTGTATATTTTAAATTGGTTGTTCTCTCCATTCTATCTATTCTCATAAAGGTTCTTCTTTGATACACTTCCGGTTATGCTTGGAAAATTTCAGAATCGTGTTGCATTCATCACCGGTGCCTCCTCAGGGATTGGAGAAGCTCTTGCCCGCGAGCTTGCTTCTCAAGGTGCGATGGTCGCAATTGCAGCAAGGCGCACGGACCGCCTTAAACAGACGGCCGCTGCTATTGAGCAGGCAGGTGGCCAGGCCCTGGCCCTGGCGTGCGATGTGACCCGCGACGGGGACCCGGAGAACGCGGTTCGTGCAACGATCGACCGGTTCGGCCACCTGGACATAGTGGTAGCCAACGCCGGTTTTGGGGTAAGCGGTCCTCTTGAGCGAATTGGTTTAAATGACTTCCGGCGACAGTTTGAGACGAATGTCTTCGGAGTGCTTCGAACGATCTACGCATCCCTCGGAGAGCTCAAGCGCACCAGGGGCGTCCTCGTCTTGGTCGGGTCGGTCAACTCCTATCTTGCAGTTCCAGGCTCATCAGCCTATTCGATGAGCAAGTTCGCTGTTCGCGCCCTTGCAGAGGCGATAGAACTCGAGCTGCGCAGCTCAGGCGTGGCTGTTACACTCGTCTGTCCCGGTTTCATCAAGACTGAGATCCGGTCTGTCAACAACAGGGGTGAGTTGACCCGCGCTCCCGATCCCATTCCGCAATGGCTCGTGATGCCTCGGGCTTCTGCAGCGCGCCGTATAGCCCGCGCCATAGCCCGGCGCCGACGTGAGGTCGTCCTCACTAATCACGGTAGGGCAGCCGTCTTCCTTACGCGTCACACTCCATGGTTTGTGCGAGCGTTACTAAAGATTGGTTCTTCAATTGTTAAACGCTTCTCCGTGTCGTATGGTTGAAAAAATTTCATTCTTGTGATAAAAAGATAGTTGAAATGGCAGGTATGAAACGAGGGCGGGATGTTGTTTCTGCAAATGACCTTCTCAATCTTCTGGATCGGAAAAGACTTCCAAACCATATTGCGGTGATCATGGACGGAAATGGGCGTTGGGCCGAGAAGAAGGCCCTTTCCAGGGTCCGGGGACACCGTGAGGGCGTAAAGGCAGTCAGAGATACTGTTAAAACATGCCGCGAGCTTCGGATACCCTATCTCACCCTTTATGCGTTTTCAAAGGAAAACTGGGACAGGCCAAAATTTGAGGTTAAAACACTGATGCATCTTCTCAAGAGATACCTGGCTCTGGAGGAGAAAAGCCTTATGAAAAACAATATTCGTCTTAAAGCCATAGGCGCCCTCTCCGATCTGCCGTCGCCTGTGTATGAGATGCTGAAGAGGGTAATGAAGAAGACGCGAAAGAATACCGCGATGGTGCTTGTTCTCGCCCTGAGCTATGGCGGAAGGACAGAGATTATCCAGGCGATGAAAAAACTGTTCCATTCGAGAAGAAAGTCATTGAACGGCAGCATTGACATTGACGAACAAACTTTTTCAGGATACCTCTACACGAGGGGAATGCCGGATCCCGACCTCCTCATCAGGACAAGCGGTGAATATCGCCTTAGCAACTTTATGCTGTGGCAGATGGCCTATACGGAGCTTTATATAACAGAAACCCTGTGGCCCGATTTCAGGAAAAGGGATCTCCTTGAGGCCCTCCTCGACTATCAACAAAGAGAAAGGAGGTTCGGCCTTACTGGAGATCAAATCCGTGAGAGTGAAGAAACTCATCATACTCGGCTCAACAGGTTCCATAGGCAGTAACACCCTTCAGATCGTTGGTAGATTCAGGGAGAGGTTCCAAGTCTGTGCGCTTGCGGCAGGCAGAAATGTTCGTGTGCTGAGGAGGCAGATTGAGGCCTTTCAACCCCAGGCCGTCTCTGTGGCAGACGAAAATGCTGCCCGTCAGCTCCGGGCTGCGCTCGGCAGGAATAGCGTCCATATTTTTTCCGGAGAGGAAGGGCTTCTTAAGATTGCTCGATGGCCAGGAGCGGAACAAGTGATCTCGGCAATCTCTGGCTCGGCTGGGCTTGCGCCCACCATGGAAGCCATAGAGGCAGGGAAGAGTATTGCGATCGCAAACAAGGAAGCCCTTGTCATGGCAGGCCTGTTGGTCACGAATGCGGCACGACGAAAAGGTGTAGAGATCTTTCCTATTGACAGCGAGCATTCTGCCATTTTTCAGGCCCTTGAGGGAAAAAACATTAAAGATGTGAAGAGGCTCCTACTGACAGCGTCAGGCGGGCCATTTCTCCGGACATCTAAGAGAGCTTTGTGTAGTGTAACCCCTGCACAGGCGTTGAAGCATCCACGCTGGAAAATGGGAGAGAAAATATCAGTAGATTCAGCAACAATGATGAACAAGGGCCTTGAGGTGATAGAGGCCAGATGGCTTTTTAACATACCTTCCTCACAGATCAGTGTCCTTGTTCATCCGGAGAGCGTGGTGCACTCCCTTGTGGAGTTCAAGGACGGCGTTATCATTGCTCAGATGGGTGTCCCGGATATGAGGTGCCCAATATCCTATGCCCTTTTTCATCCTGAACGGGTTGATGTGGGCCTGAGGCCATTGGATCTCTGCGATATCGGAAGCCTGACGTTTGATAAGCCTGACATTAGAAAATTTCCGTCCCTAAGGCTGGCCTATCAAGCCCTTGATGCAGGAGGAACGATGCCGGCAGTGATGAGCGCTGCCAATGAGGTTGCTGTTGAGGCGTTTCTTGCCAGGAGAATAAGGTTTACAGAGATACCCCATATTGTGGAAGAGGTGATGTCTTCTCACGATGTCCAGCCACTTACCAGCTTGGAAAGGGTAAACAATGCAACCTCGTGGGGGAAGAGAAAAGCATGGTTGCAATTGCAATAGCTATATTTATCCTCGGTGTCCTTATTTTCATACATGAACTCGGGCATTTTCTTGCCGCTAAAAGGGTTGGTATTGAAGTGATTACATTCTCCATTGGAGTTGGGCCGACCCTTATTAGTTTTAAAAAGGGGGAGACCGACTATTGCGTGAAGCTTATTCCGTGGGCGGGATATGTCAAACTCAGAGGGGAGGAACCGGGAGAGGAAGAGACAGGTCCAGGTCATTTTGAAGCACGACCGCCACGGGAAAAAGCCCAGGTTCTTTTGGCTGGTCCCCTGATGAACCTTGTCTTGCCATTTCTCCTGATGCCATTAGCGTTCATGCTGGGCATTAAAGTGCCGGCCTTTTTGAGCGAGGAGCCGGTCATCGGCTGGGTCTCGCCGGGATCTTCTGGGGCCGAGGCAGGCCTGAGACTGGGCGATAAAGTCATTTCCATTGATGGTAAGAGGATTTCGAACTGGGAAGAGCTTCATACAACAATACTTTCCCATCCGGACAGGACACTTTCTTTTGTTTTCTTACGCAAAGGGAAGGAGTCGGAGGGAACTTTGAAGGTTCGAAAGACAAAGGAGGGAGACGCAGGTGAGGGTGGTATTTTCCCGCCTATGGAACCAATGATAGGAAGGGTCAGGAAAGGGTATCCTGCGGATTCTGCCGGTATGCACGATGGTGACAGGGTCCTTACTGTCAACGGGTCTCCAATACGGCACTGGGCTGAGATGGCTCAGATCATCAGGAAAAATCCGGGCCATACTCTTGCTTTAGGGATAGAAAGAAAAGGAGTCCGTCTGTCCGTCAATGTGACGCCCAGGGAAGACCCTCAGGTCGGAGGGGGATTGATAGGAGTGGAGCGTGATGAGAGGATTGTAGTGAAAAAAATGGGTGTCGGAAGATCTATTGTTGAGGGATGGAGGCAGATAGGAAGGTATTCCAGTCTGGTTTTTTATGTTTTATGGAAGCTCATCTGTGGCGAGGTCTCCCTCAACTCTCTGGGCGGGCCGATTGCCATAACAGATTTTACAGCCCAAGCGGCCAGAAGCGGTCTGTCACGGCTGCTGGACTTCATTTCATTCATCAGCCTTCAGCTCGGGATTCTCAATCTCTTTCCCTTTCCAGTACTGGACGGCGGCCTTTTGCTCATCATCCTTGTTGAAGCTCTTACTGGAAGACAGATTAGCATCAGGAAAAAAGAAATCTCCCGCTACATCGGGTTTGCGTTTCTTTTGGCGCTTATGGTCCTTGTCACCATCAACGATATTATCAGGACCTGGGGAGATGATATTGTTAATTTATATCAGGCAATCATGAGAGCTATATCATGAAAGTGCTTGCTCTGGAGACATCCACCCGTGTGGGCAGCGCTGCCATTCTTGAAGATGAAAAGCTCCTTTACGAGATCGTCCACGGCGGTAAGGAATCCCACAGTAGAAAGATACTTCCATCTGTCCGGATGATTCTCGAAGCAGCAGGGGTAGCCCTTGAAGAGATAGATGGTTTTGCCGTGGGGATAGGCCCAGGAAGTTTCACGGGCTTGAGAATAGGATTGGGTGCAGTAAAGGGTCTTGCATTTTCCTTCGGTAGGCCATTAATAGGGGTCTCAAGCCTTGAGGCCCTGGCCATGAACTTGCGGGGGTCTCCTTATATATTATGTCCAATGCTCGATGCACGGAAGGGAGAGGTATATGCTGCTCTTTACCGCTTTGGAAGGAACGGACATTTGGTCAGACTTGCCAAGGAGGCTGTTCTGGCGCCGGAGAGGTTGCTTAAGGGTATGAAGTCTGAGAAAATTGTATTTCTCGGCGATGGAGCCCTTCTATATAGGGAATTGATCATGCAGACAATGAAGAATAGGGCCATTTTCGTCCAAGATTTACTTTCCTACCCGAGTGCGGCGAGTGTGGGCTTGCTTGCACTCGGAAGGTTCAAGGAAGGGCGATTTGATGATATTAACGCCCTTGAGCCCAGGTACCTAAGGGTATCCGATGCAGAGACAAAATGGAGGAGAGCGGAATGGAAGAAAAAGAGATAAGCTTGATTCAAGAACTTGCATCGAAGGATAAAGAACTGCAGCAGCTATGGCATGAGCATCTCGAGTATGAGAATAAGCTTGGTGAGCTGGAAGACAAGCTATATTTGACCCCGGACGACAAAGTTGAGAAAAAGCGCCTCAAGAAGCTGAAGCTCGCTGGAAAGGACAGAATAGCCATTATTCTCGCCAAATATCGGAAGGAGAAAGAACAATGAGGAGCGATATAATAAAGAAGGGGATTGAAAGGCCGTCCTTGGGGCGGAGCTCTCGGAGAGGATCGGGCAATGAGGAGCGATATAATAAAGAAGGGGATTGAAAGGGCTCCGCACAGGAGCCTTCTCAGGGCATGCGGTATTAAAGAAGAGGATTTCGGGAAGCCCTTCATTGGGGTTGCGAATTCATTTGTGGAGATCATTCCGGGCCACGTCCACCTGCATGAATTTGCAAAGATCGTCAAGGAATCAATCCGCAGGGCGGGCGGGGTCCCATTCGAGTTCAATACAATCGGTATTGATGATGGAGTCGCCATGGGGCATGAAGGGATGAGATTCAGTCTTCCCAGCCGCGAGCTTATTGCTGATTCAGTTGAATCAATGGTTGGAGCTCATTGCTTTGATGGGCTTGTCTGCATACCGAACTGCGATAAGATCGTCCCGGGAATGATCATGGCAGCACTTCGTTTGAACATCCCGACGATCTTTGTGAGCGGGGGACCAATGCGCGCAGGAAAGTCTCCCTCGGGAAAGGTCCTGGATGTGAATTCGGTTTTTGAAGGCGTGGGAGCAGTACGGGCAGGTAAAATCTCAGAGCGAGAACTTAAGGAGCTGGAGGAGTATGCATGTCCCGGATGCGGTTCGTGCTCCGGCCTGTTTACGGCGAACTCTATGAACTGCATCACAGAGGCCCTGGGGCTTGGGCTGCCCGGAAACGGAACAGCCCTGGCTCTTTCAAAGGAACGAGAGAATTTGGCCCGGCAGGCAGGCCAGACGATCATCAGGCTTGTGGAACATGATCTGAAGCCCAGGGATATTGTGAAACCTATTACCATTGATAACGGCTTCGCCCTGGACATGGCCCTTGGAGGCTCGACAAATACTGTTCTCCATCTCATGGCTATTGCTCATGAGGCAGGGATCGTGTATTCTCTGGATAAAATTGACATGGTGTCAAAGAGAACGCCTTACTTGTGCAAGATCAGCCCCTCTTCCCAGAATCACATGGAAGATCTTCATTCTGCCGGCGGAGTCATGGCTGTCTTGAAGGAACTTTCTAAAAAGAAGGGGCTTGTTCACGCAGAAGCAAAGACCGTAGCGATGAAGACTATTGGAGAGCTCCTTGATGGTGCAAATGGGGCCGACGGGAGCGTCATCCGCTCCATTAGGGACCCCCATAGCCAAACCGGAGGAATTGCGATTCTCTACGGAAGCCTTGCTCCTGATGGGGCTGTTGTGAAGGCCGGTGCTGTGGGCCCGGACATGATGACCCATGAAGCTTCTGCAAGGGTCTTTAATTCCGGCGATGAAGCCGGTAGCGCAATCCTTTCGGGAAAGGTATCGCCTGGCGAGGTAGTGGTTATACGGTATGAAGGCCCTAAAGGGGGGCCAGGGATGCCGGAGATGCTTGCACCAACGGCGAGCATTGTTGGAATGGGCCTCAGCGGGAGTGTCTCGCTTATTACCGATGGCCGGTTTTCTGGAGCCACACGGGGTGCAGCCATTGGCCATGTTTCTCCTGAGGCAGCGGACGGAGGGCCCATTGCCCTTGTGAAGAGCAAGGATATTATCAGGATTGACATACCAAAGAGGCGCATTGACCTCAAGGTTCCAATGAATGAATTAAAGAAACGCAGGCGCTCCTGGAAGCCCAGGAGGCCCAGGACAATATCGTCATGGCTTTCCCGGTACACAAAGTGTGTATCCTCGGCAAGCAAGGGGGCTGTGCTGACATGAGCGGCAAAGATCGAAACAAGAAGAGGATGTCAGGGGCCAGGATCTTTATTGAGAGCCTCCTCAAGGAGGGCGTTGAGGTGATCTTTGGCTTTCCCGGCGGTGCAGTCCTTAATATCTACGATGAGCTTATGGGATCTCCACTCCGGCATGTTCTTGTCCGCCACGAGCAGGGGGCGGTCCATATGGCTGATGGATATGCCAGGGCTTCAGGCCGTATCGGCGTATCTCTTGTGACCTCCGGACCGGGTGCGACAAATACCGTGACTGGAATTGCCACGGCCTACATGGACTCCATACCCATCGTTGTTTTTTCAGGCCAGGTTCCCACGTTCCTTGTGGGAAACGATGCCTTTCAGGAGGCGGACATTGTTGGGATCACACGGCCGTGCACCAAGCATAACTTTCTGGTCAAGGACGTGAGGGACCTTGCAAGGACAATAAAACAGGCATTTTATATTGCTTCAACAGGGAGGTGCGGCCCTGTGCTTGTGGATATTCCCAAGGATATCACTCAGGCCGAGACCGAGTTCGTATATCCTGACAAGATAGATATGAAAGGATACAAGCCTGTGATGAAGGGTCATCCGGGACAGATCAAGAAGGCCGTGGAGAGGCTCTTGCAAGCAAGCAGGCCCATTGTCTATATCGGTGGAGGCGTTATTGCTCAGAATGCAAGCGAGGAACTTGTCACACTTGCAGAGGCACTTGAGCTTCCGGTGGCATCAACCCTCATGGGCCTTGGCGGGTTCCCAGGGGACCATCCTCAGTTTCTTGGGATGCTCGGGATGCATGGAACATATACGGCCAACATGACGATCAACAGTTCAGACCTTGTCCTTGCCATCGGTGCCAGATTCGATGACCGTGTCACGGGAAAGGTGGATGAATTTGCTCCTCAGGCAAGCATCATCCACATAGATATTGACCCGACATCCATAAGCAAGAGTATCCCTGCCGAGATACCCATCGTCGGGGAGGCAAAGGAGATCCTGAAGGACATGAACCATATGGTGAGGGAGAATTCCGAGAGCAAGACATTCAGGAAGAAACTAAAGGACTGGTGGGCAACCATCAGGGAATGGCAGAAAGCCAAGCCCCTGTCATATACGCCGTCGTCAACATCCATTAAGCCCCAGTTCCTTGTGGAGAAGATCTACGAACTGACAAAGGGCAAAAATTCAATAATTGTTACTGGGGTTGGCCAGCATCAGATGTGGGTTGCACAGTATTACAAATTTCATTCGCCGCGGACATTTCTGACCTCCGGAGGCCTTGGGACAATGGGATATGGTTTCCCTTCAGGGATTGGAGCCAAGGTCGCATTTCCCCAGAGGGATGTTATCGTGGTTGACGGGGACGGGAGCATCCAGATGAACATCCAGGAGCTTGCCACAGCGGTGCAGGACAAGGTCGGGGTGAAGGTGGCTATTGTCAACAATGGATTTCTGGGCATGGTCAGACAGTGGCAGCAGCTGTTCTATAAGAGACGGTATTCCTATACAAAGTTGTCTGCCCAGCCCGATTTTGTCAAGCTTGCAGAGGCCTACGGCGCACATGGATTCAGGGCGGAGAAGCCGGAGGATGTTGTTCCTGTCCTGAAAAAGGGTCTGTCTGTTGAGGGGCCAGTGCTCATGGATTTTGTTGTTGAACCCGAGGAAAATGTGTATCCTATAGTTCCAGCAGGGGCTCCTATAAACAAGATGATTCTCGTATGAGACATACAATTTCAGTTCTTGTGGAAAACCGCTTTGGGGTTCTGTCGCGGGTCGCAGGATTGTTCAGCGGGCGGGGCTACAATATAGAGAGCCTCACCGTGGCCGAGACGCTGGATTCTACCGTGTCAAAGATGACGATCGTAACGAGCGGGAATGACCAGGTGATCGAGCAGATCACGAAGCAGCTCAATAAGCTCGTGGATGTGATCAAGGTGAGCGACCTTACGAGCTCCGATCATGTTGAGAGGGAGATGGCCCTCGTGAAGGTTTCCGCAGAGGGAGAAGAGAGGGCCGAGGTCTTGAGGATCGTTGAGATCTTCCGGGGAAAGATCGTTGATGTGAGCCCCGATACCTATATCATAGAGATTGCAGGGGATGAGAAGAAAGTAAACGCAGTCCTTGACCTGCTTAAGCCCCTGGGGGTCAAGGACATTGTCAGGACAGGCAAGGTGGCTATGGTGAGGAGCACCCAGAAGGGCAAGAAGGGGGGAGAAGAATGAGGATGTATTACGACAAAGATGCCGACATGGGAGTTCTTAAAGGGAGATCCGTTGCCATCATCGGTTACGGCAGCCAGGGTCACGCTCATGCCCTCAATTTAAAGGACAGCAAGGTGGATGTGAGGGTGGGTGTGATAAAGGATCCAACCAGAGAGAAGGCTAGGAAGGCCGGCCTCCGTGTTATGGATATCCATAAAGCCGTTTTAGAGTCCGATATCATCATGATGCTTGTCCCTGATGTGCCCATCATGGCCGAAGTATATAGGAAATCTGTTGCACCTTTTGTCAGGCCAGGGTCCTACCTTGGATTTGCCCACGGGTTCAATATCCATTACCGGCAGATCGTTCCTGACAAATGGATCAATGTCTTCATGGTAGCGCCCAAGGGGCCTGGCCACCTTGTGAGGAACGAATATCTGCGTGGAGCAGGAGTCCCCTGTCTTATCGCTGTCCACAATGATCCATCCGGAGATACAAGGGATGTCGCCCTGGCTTATGCGAGTGGTATCGGCGCGGGAAGGGCAGGAATAATTGAGACAACCTTCAAGGATGAGACAGAAACAGACCTTTTTGGAGAACAGGCCGTCCTGTGCGGGGGGCTTACCTCGCTAATCATGGCCGGATGGGAAACCCTTGTGAAGGCCGGGTATGCCCCGGAGCTTGCCTATTTTGAGTGCCTCCACGAGGTGAAGCTTATAGTGGACCTCATCTACGAGGGAGGCATCTCAACAATGCGCTATTCCATCAGCGATACGGCGAAATACGGTGATGTAACCCGGGGGCCAAAGATCATTGATGCCAGAACCAGGGCCACAATGAAAAAGATCCTAAAAGATATCCAGAGCATGAAGTTCGCCAACGAGTGGATCCAGGAAAACAAGAGGGGACGGAAGAACTTTACAAGACTCCTCAAAAAGGGAGCAGAGCACCCAATTGAAAAGGTTGGAGCGAAGCTCCGTGCCATGATGCCCTGGCTCAAGGAAAAGAAGCTCGTAGACAAATCAAAGAACTGACCCATCTTTAGCGTGTATTAGGAGACGAAGCCTTATATTTGCCTGTTTCTTGACACAAGGCTTTTAATTGCCATAGTATGTCTCACCAATGAAGGCGCTTATCTCGCACTGGGTTGCCCTGTCTTTTGTCCAGGGAATCGGAAATGTTCATATAAAAAACCTGCTCGAAAGGTTTGGCACCCCGGATAAGATCTTCGGCGCATCATGGAAGGAGCTTGCTGAGGTTGAGGGGATCGGGGAGAAGTCTGCAAGGGCCATTGCAGGGTTTTCGCATTGGAAGGATGTTGACAGGGAGATCCTCAAGGCCCAGAAGACCGGTGCGAGGCTTTTGACCCTGACGGATCCTGATTATCCAAACCTTCTTAAGGAGATATATGACCCACCTCCTGTCTTATATGCCCGTGGAGAAATAAAGGCTGGGAACTGCCGCGCGATCGCAGTTGTCGGCTCGAGACAACCCACGGATTACGGCAGGGTCGTTGCTGAGAGGATGGCAGAGGGGCTTGCGCAGTATGGCGTGATCGTGGTTAGCGGCATGGCAAGGGGCATAGATTCTATTGCCCACAGGGCATGCTTAAAGGCAGGGGGGCAGACGATCGCCGTCCTCGGCTCAGGTCTTGACATAATTTATCCTCCGGAGCATAAAAGGCTCTATGAAGAGATCGCAGGCCACGGAGCCGTGGTGTCGGAGTTTTCCTTTGGCACCCCACCCCTGGCTGAAAACTTTCCCAGGAGGAACCGGATTATTAGCGGAATGTCAGCCGGCGTCCTCGTTGTAGAGGCGACTTTGAGGAGTGGTTCTCTTATCACGGCACGGCTTGCCCTTGATCAGGGTAGGGAGGTTTTTGCAGTGCCAGGCAATGTCCTCTCTCCAAAATCGGCAGGGACCAATAATCTTATCAAGCAAGGCGCAAAACCGGTGGACAGGGTGGAGGAGATCCTGGAAGAAATCATTCCGCAGATGAAGGAGGTCCAGTCTTTTCAAAGGCAGCCGTCCCTGTCCGGAGGCGAGAAAAAGCTCTATGATTTTCTCGGGCCTGAGCCTAAGGACATTGATTCAATTATTGTCGGATGCGGATTCGAGGGAGCAGAGGCCTCATCCATTCTTACGAGGCTGGAGCTTTCAGGGCTTGTAATACAGCTTCCGGGCAAGCGATTTGCCCGGACATAAACCTAATGGCAAAGTCACTTCTAATAGTTGAGTCACCAGCAAAGGCGAGCACGCTGAAGAAGTTTCTCGGGAGTGATTTCACTGTAAAGGCATCCATGGGCCATGTGAAGGACCTCCCCAAGAGCAAGCTCGGCGTGGATATAGAAAATAAATTTACGCCCTCCTATGAAGTGATCAGGAAAAAGGCAAAGGTCCTTAAAGAGCTCAAAGAGGCTGCCAAGAGTGCCGAGGTTGTGTATCTCGCTCCTGACCCCGACCGGGAAGGCGAAGCCATTGCCTGGCACATTGCCGAGGAAATTGACGAAGGGAAGGCCGAGGTCTATAGGGTTCTCTTCAACGAGATCACAAAGAAGGCAGTGCTTGATGCGGTCAAAAACCCGGCGAAACTCGACCGGAACAAATATGAATCCCAGATAGCAAGGAGAGTTCTTGACCGTCTTGTCGGATATCGGTTGAGTCCGCTTCTCTGGAATAAAGTGAGGCGTGGGCTCTCTGCAGGGAGGGTCCAGTCGGTTGCTGTAAGGCTGGTTAGTGAGAGGGAGAGGGAGATCACTGCTTTCGTCCCTGAGGAATTCTGGACCATCATCGCAAAGCTTCAAGGAGAATCAAATGAGCCTTTTGAGGCCCGTCTCGTAAAGATCAAGGGGGAAAAGGCAGAGGTCAGGACAAAGGAGAACGCTGAAGAAGTCATCTCTGCCTTGAAAGGGGCCCCATTCCGGGTCACGGGCATTGAAAGAAAGGAAAGAAGGAGGTTCCCGCCTCCCCCATTTATCACCTCCACCCTTCAGCAGGAGGCATGGAAAAAGCTGCGATTTTCTGCAAAGAAGACCATGATGCTTGCCCAGAGACTATATGAGGGTGTGGAGCTTGGTGCCGAGGGCTCTATTGGCCTAATCACCTACATGAGGACAGATTCGGTGAGGATTTCACAATCAGCCATTGAGGAATCACGGGATCTTATCCGCAGGCGATACGGCCCGGAGTTCCTTCCCGAGAGCCCCAATTTCTATAAGAGCAGAAAGGAAGCCCAGGAGGCCCATGAGGCCATTAGGCCAACATACTTTGACAAGCCTCCTGATGCGGTCAAGCCTTATCTGGAAAAAGACATTTTCGCACTGTATGAAATGGTCTGGGCCAGGTTTCTTGCCTGCCAGATGCTTCCTGCCCTGTATGACCAGTGCATTGTGGACATTACTTCGGGAGACTTCCTCTTCAGGGCCACGGGCTCTCGCCTGAAGTTCCAGGGATTCCTTGCCGTATATATTGAGGGAAGAGAGGATAAAGAGGAGGGTGACGAAGAGAAGGTTCTTCCAGATCTCAAGGAGGGCGAAGTTCTTGTCCTTCTGGGCATATCCCCCGAGCAGCACTTCACAGAGCCTCCTCCAAGATATACAGATGCAAGCCTGGTCAAGGAGCTGGAGGATAAGGGGATCGGAAGGCCATCCACCTATGCCACGATCCTATCTACAATTCAGGAGAGGGGATATGCCGGAAAGGAGAAGGGAAGGTTCCATCCCACCGAGCTCGGTTTCATGGTCACCGACCTTCTGGTTGAGAGCTTTCCCCGGATCATGGATGTGGGCTTCACGGCAGGGATGGAAGAGCACCTTGATGAAATCGAGGAGGGCAAGGCAGGGCGGGTGGAGATCCTGAAGGAATTCTACTCGGCCTTTGAGGAAGACCTTAAAAAGGCACATGTTGAAATGAGGGATCTGAAAACCGAGGGCACACCTACGGACCTCAAGTGTGATAAGTGCGGAAACCCAATGGTGATACGGTGGGGGCGCAGGGGAGAGTTCCTTGCCTGCTCCAATTATCCTGAGTGCAAGAACACAAGCGATTTCGTCAAGGATGGGGAGGGAAAGATCGCTGCAGTGCGCAGGGAGGAATCTAAGGAGAAATGCGAGAAGTGCGGCCGTCCGATGGCAGTGAAAAGGAGCAGGTATGGAGAATTTCTTGCGTGCACGGGTTACCCCGAATGCAGGAACACAAGGTCGCTTTTCAGGGACCAGGAGGGTAAGGTTAGGCCTGAGGAGGTAGAGCTCACCGAAGAGAAATGCCCCAAGTGCGGCGGAAGGATGATTATCAGGAGGTCGCATGTTGGAGCACGATTTCTTTCCTGCGAGAACTACCCGAAGTGCAGAAGCGCCAAGCCCATGCCTGTTGGAGCAAAATGTCCAAGTTGCGGCGGGGATATTGTTGAAAGAGGGGGCAGAAAGGGGGTCTTCTACGGGTGCATCAACTACCCCTCCTGCCGATACACCTCAAGGGAGATCCCTACGTCTGACAGTTAGTTATGCTATAATGCTCTTGTGCAAGGAATAGAGAGAAAATCCTGCCTTATCTGCGCCTGGAGGGAGAACTGCCAGAAAAGGTGGAGTGTCTCACCTGAATTTGCCCTCCGGTGTCCTGATTATGTCAAGGATGTAACCATCAAAGAAGAAACCAGTGCCCCTTCAAAGAAGTAAGATCCAGGATATTCTGAAGGAAGCTGTCCTGGCATGCGCGGATAAGGGTGTCCTTTCAACCAGGGAGCCTCCTCCAATTGTTCTTGAGACCCCCAAGGAGCAGGAATTCGGTGATTACGCTTCAACCATTGCCCTGACGCTTGCGCCACTTGAGAAAAGACCACCCCGGGCGATTGCAGATGAGATTGCTTCCAACATCCATGATCCAGATGGTCTTATAGAGAGGGTCACAGTAGCCGATCCCGGCTATATCAACATCTTCCTGAGCAGGAAATACTGGATAGCCCATGCCAGGGAGGCCCTTGTGCTCAAGGAGGGATACGGCAGTTCTGACCTTGGCAAGGGGGAAAAGGTTCTTCTCGAATTCGTCAGCGCCAATCCCACGGGTCCCCTTCATGTGGGACACGGACGGGGGGCAACGGTTGGGGAGAGCTTGGCCAGGATACTGGAGACATCAGGCTACAATGTTGAAAAGGAGTATTACATCAATGATATGGGGAAGCAGGTGGAATCCCTGGGTCAATCTGTCTTCCAGCAATATGCCTCACTTCTTGGCAAGAAGGTGGAGGTGGAGTCCGCAGAATATCAGGGTGGATATATCAAGGAGATCGCAAAGGAGATCATCGAGCAGGAGGGAGATAGATACATTGAAGAGCTTCCACAGAGTGATCCCGGTAAAACCCTGAGCTATTTTTCAAACCTGTCATCAAACAAGTTGCTTGATGGAATAAAGAATGATCTTGCTGACTTTGGGATATCCTTCAATACATGGTTCAGCGAGTCAGAGCTGCGGCAAAAACTTGAGGATATCATCGGTGCCCTAACTGCGCAAGGCTGCATAGAGAAGAGAGACGGCGCCCTATGGTTTGCATCCACGCGGTTTGGCGATGACAAGGACAGGGTTCTCGTGAAAGAGGGTGGAGAGCCAACATACTTTCTTTCCGATATCGCCTATCATAAAGACAAGTATAAAAGGGATTATAGACTCCTCATAAATATCTGGGGCGCAGACCATCACGGTTACCTTCCTCGTATTAAAGCTGCCATGTCTGCCCTCGGGCTTCCGGTTGACAGGCTCCATGTTCTCTTTGTGCAGATGGTCAGCCTTTCCAGGGGAGGACAGCCCGTCTCCATGTCAAAGAGGGAGGGTGAGTTCATCACACTCAGGGAGGTCATGGAGGAGGTCGGCAGCGATGCAGCCAAGTTTTTCTTCCTAATGAGGCGCTGCGACAGCCACCTTGATTTCGACCTCGAGCTGGCCAAGCAGCAGTCAAATGAGAATCCTGTTTATTATGTGCAGTATGCCCATGCTCGGATCTCCAGCATCTTTGCCATGGCACAGGAGAGAGGTGTTGTGATTTCAGATGACCATCGTTTACTCGATCTACTCCATGAGCCAGGTGAGATGCTTTTGATGAAGAACATCGCCCGTTTTCCCGATGTTCTCGAAAGCGCCGCACGGACCCTTGAGCCACATCGCCTTACTTTTTATCTCCTTGCCATTGCCGCGGATTTCCATAAGTATTACAATGAACATCGTGTGTTATCAGAGGATCCGGAGATGACAAACGCCCGACTCCTACTGGTTGGAGCTGTTCATGTGGTAATAAAGAAGGCCCTCAGGCTCATCGGGGTGACCGCCCCGGCAAAGATGTGAGCGCATGCGCGATCTGAGAAAAATTAGAGAGAAGCACGAGTTTTCCCTTGACAATATAGAGCTGGCCCTGGTCTTTGCCGCACTGCTCCTGCTCCTTGTTCTTTCTTTCTCTCTCGGAGTTATGGCTGGCAGGGGAATGAAAGAAGTTGTCCTTGTCCAAACTCCGGCCGAAGGATTTACCCCGTCTTCAACAGGTGCGCCGCAGACAACTGCAACACCAGCCGAACCCCAGTTCACCTTTTATGAGACGCTGACCAAGGTTACCCCGGAGACGATTACGCCGGTTGAGAAGACGGTTGCGCCGGTTGAAAAAACGAAGCTTCCTCCAGCGGATGTTAAGGGAGGAAAATTTAGCATACAGCTCAGCTCCTCTACTGATAAGAACCGCTCGAGGAGAAAGGTGGATGAGCTTAAAAAAAAGGGATATCCTGCCTTTCTTGAAGAAGCTGACCTCAAGGAGAAAGGAAAATGGTACAGGGTTAAGGTCGGCCATTTTACCTCACGGGAAGAAGCCACCAAGTATGCAATTTCAATGCGGAAAAAAGAGAAAATCTCCAATTTCGTTGTGGTGTCGGGAGAATGACCTTGAAGAGAACCCATTATTGCGGTGAGATCCGCAGGACCCATGTTGGCCATAACATTGTCCTGAACGGCTGGGTTCACAGGAGGAGGGATCATGGGGGACTTGTCTTTATAGACCTCAGGGACAGGGAGGGGATTGCCCAGGTTGTTTTCAACCCTGAGTCAAGCGAGGAATTGCATTTAGCGTCCCACTCTCTACGCAGTGAGGACTGTATTGTTGTTGAGGGCAAGGTGAGGGAGAGGCCGGAGGGCACGGTTAACCCCTCTCTTCCCACGGGAGAAGTGGAGGTATATGCGAGCTCCCTCAACATCCTGAACGAATCCAAACCGCCTCCACTGTCCATAGCCGAAAGCCACGATGTGGACGAGCTCGTGAGGCTAAAGTATCGCTATCTTGACCTCAGGCGTCCGGCCATGCAGAAAAATATCATTCTCAGGCACAAGGTGTCTTTGTTGATCAGAAATTATTTGAGCTCCGAGGGGTTCCTGGAGGTTGAAACACCGTTTCTTACAAAAAGCACTCCGGAAGGAGCCCGTGACTTTCTTGTTCCAAGCAGGCTCATTCCGGGGAAATTCTATGCACTTCCACAATCTCCCCAGCTCTTCAAACAGCTCCTTATGGTGGCTGGATACGACAAGTATTTTCAGATCGTGAGATGCTTCAGGGACGAAGATCTTAGAGCTGACAGGCAGCCCGAGTTTACACAGATAGACATGGAGATGTCCTTCTGCACCATGGAGGATATCTTTCGGGTTGTGGAGGGGATGTTTGAGATGATCTTCAGGGAGATCGTGGGCATCAAGCTTAAGGTGCCATTTCCAAGGATGTCCTATGGCGAGGCAATGTCCAGATTTGGCTCAGACAAACCCGACGCCCGTTTTGGCTTTGAGCTAATAGATATCACACCGTTGGTGAAAAGCTGCGAGTTCAGGGCTTTCTCTGAGGTTGTCGCAGCAGGCGGAATCGTGAAGGGGATCCGGACATCCGCCGAGGGCGGGTCGGAAACATCGTCCCTCTCCAGAAAGGATCTGGATGACCTGGAGATATATGTTAAAGGGCTTGGTGCACAAGGCCTTGCCTGGGCGCGTGTAAAAGGGGAGGGTGCTGATGCATGGGATGGTCCAATTGCTAAATTTTTCCCGGCGCCGCTTGCCGGAAACATCTCCCGTTCAATGAATGCTCAATCCGGAGACACACTCCTTTTTTTGGCAGGAAAGACGGAGATTGTGAATACCGTCCTTTCTGCCCTTAGGCTGGAGCTTGCAAGAAGGCTCAACATCTCCATGGAGAGATACGCATATTTGTGGGTGACAGGGTTCCCGTCCTTTGAATACAATGAGGAAGAAAAAAGGATTCAGGCTGTTCATCATCCTTTTACGGCGCCATTGGATGAAGACCTTCCAATTTTGGAAAGCGAGCCCTTGAAGGTGAGGTCCCAGGCCTATGATCTTGTCCTAAATGGTGTGGAGGTGGGAGGGGGAAGCATCAGGATCCACAGAAGGGATGTTCAGTCCAGGATGTTTCGTCTCCTCGGGATCACAGAAGAAGAGGCCAGGGCAAGGTTCGGTTTTCTCCTGGATGCACTGGAGTATGGAGCTCCTCCTCATGGTGGGATCGCATTCGGCCTCGATCGCCTGATCATGATCCTGGCCGGGGAAGATTCCATAAGGGACGTGATCGCTTTTCCAAAAACCCAGAAGGGAGCATGTCCTCTATCGGATGCACCAAGCTCTGTGGACAGGAAACAGCTTGATGAGCTGAATATAAAGATCAGGGAATGAAAGAAACACTTAATATATGAAAATCCCTTCATCGTCCCCAAAAACCATTGACCTGGACTCTGTCAGGGCCGGAAGGAGTTTGGACACGGCTATTACATTGATCATCCTTGTGACCGCCTTCCTGCAGCCCCTGATTAAATACGAAAACGAATTTATATGGTTAAAGATATGCTTCAACCAGGTAGTCCTCACCATCACGACCCTCCTTTTTCTTCTCAAGGTGAGATACCTCGGCAAAATAGAGATTCCCAGGGGCCGTGCCCTCCTGCCTGTGGCTGCCATGATCCTGATCGGATTTCTATCCATAACCCAGTCGGAGAACCTCTACAGGAGCTTTGATTACTGCCTCAGGATCGGGGCGAATATTCTCTATTACTTCTACTTTCTCATTCACATAAGGACAAAAAAGCACTTTCAAAGATATTTATGGGCGATCCTCGGAGCGGCATTTATTGTTGCCATGTATGGTATTCTTCAGTTTTTCGAAATATTCGGTGTTCCGTATGACATCTATCAGGAGAAGGACCCATCTTCCACAATAGGTCTGACGAATTTTTGCTCTGAATACCTGATTACTATCATTCCCCTCGTGATTTTCGGGTTCTTCATGGAGGATTTTGCCGGCCTCAAGCCCGTGATGGTTGTCCTATTTATTCCGGTGTATTTCTACTTCCTCATCACAAAAGCAAGGGCTGCCTGGCTCGGATTCATTTTCTCCGGGCTTCTATCGTTGATATTGATCTTTTTCCGCTGGAGGAAGGAGGAAGGCAGTCTCTTGAAAAATAAGAGGTATCTCCTTTTTCTGGCAGGAGTTCTGGCATTTATCTTTGGATTTTATATATATATCTTTGCCACAGACTTCAAAAGGGAGCTGGACCTTCTCCTATTCCAGGTAAGGATCTGGTATGTCCCATTCATTCTCGGACTTGTCATGATCGGCTCCTTATCATATTACGCCCGTCGCCAGACCATTTCCCGTCCCTTCTATCTCCTCCTTTCCCTTGTGGTTGTAGGGGTCTTCGTCCTGAGCTTCAGCTCATACGGTAAGCTAAAACAGTTCCGTTCCATCGTCGCAAGCCTTCAACCGGATGGGGAGGGTCTTTCCAGGGATAAAGGAACCCTTCCCGTGAAGTCCACAGACCCATCTATTGATTTCCGCTTCCAGGCCTGGATGAGCACCTTCAATACATTCCTTGCAAATCCTATACTTGGTGTAGGGTTGGGGAATCTTGAGACAGCCATTCATCCCTATCAGGTTCCGAAGCTCCAGAAGACCATATCTAAGACCTACCAGGTTTTCTCAGAGGCTCATAACGATTATCTCCACATTCTGTCAGAGGTGGGGATCCTGGGTTTTGGAGCCTTCTTATGGTTTCTGATAGAGCTGGCCAGGGTGGCAGTGAGGGCCCTTAAAAAACAGATGAGCACTGATCGCTTTCTCATGCTTCTCGGGACCCAGGCTGGCATTTTAGGAGTCCTTATAGCCGCCGTATTCAGCTTCCCGCTCCAGGAGCCGGCCTCTTCAATGAATTTCTGGTTCCTTGCTGCTTTTCTGGAGATCCAGTTACTGGGTTTTGTGGAGGACAAGGCTGAAGGTCCTCGGGAATACGTCTTCTCCATTTTCCAGCCCTCGCGCGTTGGCTCCATTAAGAAGGCCGTCTACTATTTTCTTTTTGCCATGACCATTGCAGGCATGTTGTATCTCCCGCTATATACCTTCAGATACGCCATGGCCGAAAACGATATAAAAGAAGGGATAGCCCTTCGGAACCAGAGGCTGTGGAGTAGGGCTGAAGTGAGTTTTTCACATGCGCTTAAAGGCAACCCTCACAACTATATCTATTACTTCCACAGGGCCATTGTTCGCTACAATATGGCAAATATGAAGGGTACAGAGGAGGATCTTATAAAGTGCCTCAAGCTGAGCCCAAGGTTCGGCCTTGCTTACAGGATTCTGGGGGGTGTTTATTTCGCAACAGCAAGGCTTTCTGAGGCTGTTGATTCCTTGAAGCTGTCAATCCAGTTCCTTCCTCCCATTTCCCTTGAGGTGTCAGCGATGGCTGCCCAGGCTGCCGTGGAACTCAGAAGGCCTGATGATGTTATATTCGTATGCGAGACAGGGCTCCGTTATGACCCCAAAAGGGTGGACCTTCTAACGTATCTTGGGAAGGGCTATTATATGAAGGGCGATCTTAAACGGGCTGAGGAGTCATTTCAAAGGGCGGTATCTATTAATCCCAGGTTTTTTGAATCCCAGCTCAATTTGGGTCTCACCGCAGTTCATTTAAAGGATCTTTCAATCAGCAAAGGAGCGTTTAGCGCTGCAATGGCCCTTAATCCTACATCTGCAGCCCTTTGGTTTGGGCTTGCCATGTCCCATTCCCTGGAAGGGAGAAAAGCTGAGGCCCTTGAAGCTCTGAAGAAGGCCATTTCACTTGATCCAAAGCTTACAGACACCGCCATGATGGAGCCTGCATTTGAATCCATCCGTGGCGAAAGGAGATTTCAATCTTTGATCCGGCCCGGAGGTCAAGCCGGGAAATAGAAGAATTTGTGGGCGATCGCTATCGCCAAGCCGCGCTTCTGATCCTCACTGTTTTGACCTTGTTAGGGATCGTCATCTCGCAGTATTTTCTCTCCTATGGAGTCTGGGAAGTACAGAGATTTTCCTCACAAAACGAACTCATTGAGTCACAGCCAGGGGGGTTGACGCCGGAAAGGCTTCGACTCATTGGACTTCAACTTGATCTTAACTCAGCGACTGTGGAGGATCTGTCAAGGGTCAAGGGCATCGGCCCACGGCTTGCTCCTGATGTCATCAAGTTGAGGGAGAAAATTGGGAGGTTCAAGAGTGTTGATGAGCTTTTGATGGTCAGGGGGATGGGAGCGAAGAAGCTCGAGAGTGCACGGAAATACTTAACAGTCCAGCCTGCTCCTCCTGACCTCAGGGCACTTGAAGGAGTTTACAGTTTGCTCGGAGCAGGTCCAGTCCTTTTTCCCAGGTCATACGAACCTATTGTTCCATCCCAACTTGAACCATCCCAGATCAGGCCTGCGGCCGGCGTCAGGCAGGCCCTTGCGATCCTCGTTAATTTCTCTGATACAACCGCACTGACGACTACGACGAGTGAATATTTCTTGGATCTCCTTTACTCCACAGGGACAGGCGGGACAGGACCCTATCCTTACTCGAGCTTGAACGATTTTTATCAGGGGATGTCCGAAATGAGCTTCACAATAACTGGGAAAGTGGCTGGCTGGTTCACTGCCTCGGGAAGCCATGACTATTACAGCCTCCTCAGTGCCCCCTGTGCGGATGGGCCTGGTTACGGACTCTGCGGGGGTGCCGTTAAGCTTGTTGGTGAAGCCATCACCCTTGCTGAGTCTTCAGGGGAGGACTTTTACTGGGTCAAAAAGGATAAGAATAATATCGCACAAGACTTCTCCCTTTTTGTTGTGCACCAGGGCCTCGGAGCTGAGCAGAGTTTTACCGAAACCGACATCTGGTCACATTCACGGCAGGTTTTAATCCCTACAACAAGCGGCCTCATAATAACCAGGGCCATTGTTGTCCCCGAGCAGACACTATTTCCGACATTCCTCACAGAGCCCACAATGAGGGGCCCTATTGATATGGGGGTCTTTGCGCATGAGATCGGACACGACCTTGGACTTCCTGATCTTTTTGACACCGATCTCTCATCATACGGGATCGGAAAATACTGCCTCATGTCCTATGGATATGCAGGGGCTTTTCCGAGCATTCTGAGCGCCTGGCCGAGGTTGCGCCTCGGCTGGGCCAGGGTGGATACACCTGAGGAGACCCTATGCGAGCACACCTTTACGCCGGCTGAGGCCGGAGGCCGGGTTCTCAGGGCCTGGCCCAATGGGGTCCCAGGAGCGGAATATTTTCTCATGGAATATCGGGAGCTGTCCGGGCTTTATATATGGCATGTGGATGAGGCTCGGACTAATAACACCTGTGAGTGGTGCGAGGGGTATTGCGGAGCCGGACACTGCACGAGCATGGGCCATTTTCTTGTGGCCCTGGAGCAGTCCGATGGACGGTTTGATCTGGAGAAAATGTCCAATCCCGGGGATGTATATGACCCCTTTGTATATCCGATGGAATTTGGCAGCGTTACCCTACCGTCTTCCCGTCTTTATTCAAATACAGACTCTGGCATCGTGGTGAGAGTGACCGGAGGGACAATCACTCCTTCCATCGTCTCAAAGCCTGTAACCTGGGCAAGGGTGGGTGAACCCTATACATATCAGGCGAGTGCCACAGGCACCGGTTATAGCTGGGATCTTTCATTGTATCCCACAGGAATGACAATCAATGAGAAGACAGGGTTTGTGTCCTGGACCCCCCAGAAGATCGGCGAGTATCATGTGGAGATAGATGTAGTGAATTGCGCGGGATGGAGCATGCAATCTTTTGATATCTCCGTTGTGTATGGGGAGTGGGAGTGGAGCCAGGATGACTGCATTATTTCAACACTTACCGAGGGGACTCCCCTGGAGCTCGTATTGGAACCCCTGAGGGGGTTAAGGGACAGGATACTTGCAAAGACGCCCCTCGGCCGTGCCTTTATTCGGTGGTATTATAATATCAGCCGCCTCATCCTTCGCTGAGCTCGATCTTCCTGATAACCGTTTCGCTTGCCTTTTTTTATTTGGGAATTATTTTACTTTAACGCAGTCATTGTGATAGTATTGGGAAAACTTACAGAAAAGGAGGATGAGCAAATGAAAAAGGCTTCGGATGACATAACTGTTAAAAAGTATTTTGAGGAGACTGTACCCCAGGAGGTTAACGAGATGATCAAGGGCAGTCCAATTCAGGATATGGATGGGACAGAGTTTTCCGTCCAGTTTAAGGTGAGCGGTGGGGGAGGCGGGACATATGCTATCGTTGTAGTGAACGGGAAAGAGGTCAAGGTGGTTCCTAACGGAATTCCCAATCCACTTATTGAGATCGAGATCTCAGAAAAGGACTGGCGTGATTCTGTTACTGGGAGGGTTGAGGGAATCATGGAAATGTTCATGTCCCCTCAAAGGACATCAAGGAAATATTTTAATATACTGAAGGAGACAAGCGGGGCGCTGAACCTTTCGCTTACGAAGGACGATGGGAGCCTATTCGTTTCAAAAATGAGGTTCGGTGGGAAGGATTCGCCAACGACAACAATCAAAATGAAGGTTTCCGATTATGCGGCGATGGGTCAGGGTAAGTTGGCCGGTCCCACAGCCTTCATGTCGGGGAAAATGAAGATAGAGGGCGATATGGGGTTTGCAATGAAACTCGGGAGGTTCATGGGAGGATGAAGTCAAAACTCCCAATTATTTTAGCTTCCCTTATCTTCTTTCTCCCCTCCAGCTCCTATTCAATCGAGAGCCAGGAGCTGGTGAAAAAGTTTCCCTCCTATGCCGAGCAGGCAAAAAAATACTACTCAGACAAGAACAAATTTTATAAAGATGTTGACGATGGCCTTGCAAGGTGGAGGAAAATTGTAAGAAGGGTGCAACTAAAGGAACCATTCAAGATGAAAATAGCCACGCTTGCTCCGGAGGGGACTGCATGGATTGCTCTCGCCAGCGAGTTCGTGGTCCCCTTTTTGAACTATGTGAGCGAAGGCAAAATAAGCGTATCAATATACACGGGCGGTATAATGGGGGAGGATAGAGATATTCTGCGGAAGATGAGATTGGGTCAGATCCATGGATGCGGGTGCACTGCCCAGGGACTCCTTACCGTGGCCCCCGAGCTTTCAGTGCTTAGCCTTCCTTTTCTCTTCAAGGGTTACAAGGAGGTTGACCACATTCTCAAGACCTTCAGGAAGGATATTGAATCAATCCTCGCCAAGAAAGGGCTTATGCTTTTTGCGCTGTTGGATACGGGCTACTTCTATACATTTTTGAAGGGGGAAGTTACCACATTGGAAGAGCTCAAAAAGAAGAAGTTTATCACATGGTTTGGGGACATTGAGAGGGCCTTTCTTGCCGAGCTTGATATCCAGCCGATTCCAATAGCTGTTCCTGAGGTTGTTGCTTCCCTGAGATCAGGAATAATTAATGCGGATATGTCTCCGGCGGCCTGGTTCCTCGGCTCTCAAGCATACCTTACAACAGATTATTTTATAGAGCAGCCGTTCTTCTACTCAATTGCCGCTATTGTGTTGGATAAAAATTCCTTGATTAATGAAGGGAAGAAATACGGGCTCAATGATAAGGAAGTGGAAGAGTTAGTAGAGCTTTCTATCGTGATGACGAGGGTCTTCAAGCTTGAGGAGTCATGGAATGATCTGTTGAGAAATTATGAGAAGAACTGTTTGAAAGGATTTATTAATCACGGGATAAAGCCTATAAAATTGGACGATAAGGAGCTCAACCCGATCGAAGCGGCAGGTAAGAGGACTTGGGATAAGCAAGCGGACATACTATACCCAAAAGTTCTGCTTAAAAAAATAGAGAAAGAGATCAAAAAATACCGAGGGAACTGAGTCGGCAGTGGCACATGAGTCACTGACAGAAGAAACTATTGACAGGTCATTTCTCTTCAAATCCCTTGATCCTAAAGGAAGGGAAATGCTCCTGCAGGCGAGCACCCTTGTCAAATTTCAAAACGGAGATGTGCTTGTCCGGGAGGGAGATCCGGGCGACTCCTTTTACCTGATTAAGTCTGGGGAGGTCCAGGTGACCACGCAGAAGGGCGGGAAAGAGGTCATCCTTGCCCGCCTTACCCCAGGGGCTTTCTTCGGTGAGGTTTCAATTATTACCGGGGAGCCCCGGACAGCAACAGTTTCTGCCATAACAGACGGAGAGGTGGTCAGGTTTGATAAAGGCCAGGTTACAAAGGTCCTCAAGGCTTATCCCCGTGTTGCTGAGATTCTCAAAAAGATTGTTGCCCGACGGACAGAGGACACAATTAAAAAAATCTCAGAATGAGCTTTAAGGAGGAAAGTCAGGGAGTAATGCCGAGCAAGGCCTGTAGTTTTTCCCAAAGGCTTGGAAACGCCCTGAACCTTGCTTCGAAGACTGCTCCGGAAATTTCTTTTTTAGGAGCGGGAAGAAGAGGCGCAACCCATGTGACGGTTCTCCCGGATATCTTTCCATTGCTCGATAGAACACGGGTTGGGAAGGTGGTGGTGACTTTAATAGCAAGACTGCGCTCCGCCCCTTCCATTATCTGTTCAAATACCTTTGAGGGGGCAAGGTGTCCCCGGCTTTTTGGAGGCTTGACGGGCTTCGGCTGGGAAGGCATTGCAAAGGCAATACGGAAGACCTTTACACCGCCCAGATCGTTGATGCTGTAAGAGAAGGGTCCGTGGATCAATCTGTCAATATTCCGGCAGGACAGGACGGCTTCAAGCTTGTGAATTCCTTTTTGGTTGGAAGAAGAGACCTTCTCCAGCGTCATACCAGGAATACCAGCATAGAAGTTGCGCATCTCGTCTTCAGAGAGGGGGACACTGAGACCGTACCTTTTTTTGATCTCTTCTTTAGCGTTTTTATTCCCGGCAAGAAACTCTGGGATCTCATAGGAGATCTTGATCTGCGCAGATCCATCCAGCCTGAGTGCGATGCTCTGCTCAACTGTGAGACAGGCCGTAATGAATGCGCACAGTGCAAGCAATGGAAGGAGATACCGTCTTTTTTCCATATCAAGAGTTTAACAGATGATCTCTGAACGGGCAAGACAGGTAAAACCCTTTATCGTCATGGATGTCATGGAGAAGGCCAGGGATATGGAGTCCAGTGGCAAGGACGTGATCCACCTGGAGGTTGGAGAGCCTGACTTCCAGACCCCCAAGCCCATTGAAGAGGCTGCAATAAGGGCCTTGAGGGATGGGAAAACCCAGTACACCCACAGTTTGGGCCTACCCGAGCTCAGAGAGGGCATCGCTGCGTATTACCGCGAAAGATACCATGTTGCCGTCTCTCCTGACCAGATCCTTGTTACCGCAGGCACATCCCCTGCGATGCTTCTCCTTTTCTCCGTGCTAATAGAGTCCGGTGACAGGGTGATTCTCTCCAATCCCCATTATGCGAGTTATCCTTATGTTATTAAGTTTTTCATGGGAAAGCCGGCTTTTGTTCCTGTCCGAGAGGCAGACAGGTTCCAGCTTGTCCCTGGAGATGTGAAGAAAATGGTTACAAAGAGGACGAGGGCGATCCTGATCAATTCCCCGGCCAATCCCACCGGAAGCCTTCTGGAGTCGGAAAGGATGAGGGAGATTGCTGATATCGGTCCCATGGTCGTTTCCGACGAAATCTACCATGGCCTTGTCTATGAAGGGAGGGAGCACAGCATACTTGAATATACAGACAATGCCTGCGTGATCAACGGGTTCTCCAAGCTCTATGCCATGACCGGATGGCGACTCGGATATTTGATCGTCCCAAAGGAAATGTCCAGAACCGTCCAGAAAATCCATCAGAACTTTTTCATCTGTGCAAATGCTTTTGTCCAGTGGGCCGCGCTTACTGCTCTGACCGATCACGGAGTAAAGCGGGAAGTGGAAATGATGAGGGTGGTTTACGATATAAGGAGGAAGATCATGGTGGAACTCCTCAGGGAGATCGGATTCGGCGTGCTTCATTCTCCCGGGGGTGCCTTCTATGTCTTTGCCAACGCCAGTAGATTTACAAGGAATTCTTACAGGTTTGCAATGGATATACTTGAGAAGGCAAGGGTTGCTTTGACACCAGGCATAGATTTCGGCACCGGTGGGGAGGGGTATATTCGCTTTTCCTATGCAACATCTCTTGAAAACATTAACGAGGGAATGAAGAGACTATCAACGCATCTCCGGAACCAACCTAATTGATACCTGTTCCTGCGGTTGATGCCGTGGTTTTGACTGTTTAATCCCTTTTATCTTAAGATCTTATTGAATGAAGTTTTCCTTCCGTTTATTGCTAATGTGCCTTTTTATATGTCCTGTATTATTAGAAAGCTGTAGAGAATCCTCTTCATATCCCTCCGTTGTTACAAGCGGCTTTGAGGGCGAATATGTCGTCACTTATGGCCCGTCCTCACTTGATTATCGCTGTTCCACATGGTCCCCGATCCCACCCCCGGGTCAATGTTCCTTCACAGTGAGCAGGGAAGGAGAGAACGGTGCTCGAATATCCGGAGAAGGATGTGAATGGTGGGCGGGACCCGTCTTTGGTAGATTTAACACAGATGGGAGCTTTGATGCCTCCTGGAACATAATGTGTATTCGGTGTTGTTGTGTATTTGAAATCTCCGGAAGGTTTTATTCTGATAAAACAATGAAGGGAGAAGTGTATTTGAATTTTTCTTTTGATAAGGATTGCGGCTTATATATTCCTATTCAGGGGATGAGAATGGATGTGGCGCCGTATGAACTGCCCGAAAACGATAATGAATGTATTGGCGACTTAGACTGTCAGACAAGCGGATGCTCAGGAGAGGTGTGCAGCCCGGAAAGTGTGGCCACGATCTGCATTTACAGACCACCGCCCCCTGGATGTTGGTGCGGATGCGTTTCAGGAAGGTGTAAGTGGCATTAACCGCCCTTATAATTCTGGCTCCTTAAAGATTTTGTCATTGCGTAAATTAATCTTTGTCATTGCGAGGCGAAGCCGAAGCAATCTCTTATGCTAAAAAATTAATATGTTAGGGATTGCCACGCCCGCCTTTAGCGGGCTCGCAATGACACAAAATTACTCTCTCAATAGATATATATTCTTTATTGTTTTGTGTAACATAAAGTGTAAAATATTCTCTGAATCTTAAGATATAAACAAGGAGGGCTTATGAGAATAAAGCTTTTTGTATTGGCGGGATTAATCGTTTGCATTGTTGGATGCTCTCGCAACAGTTCCTCTCAATCATCACCTGTTATTGTCACTAATCACCACATCGCTACAACTTTTACTGTACCGTCCAACCCCTACGGCTTATCAACGCCTGAGGAGTGCAATTATGCAGTGTTCACAAGATATTATTACAACCCTGAGCCGCCCCAGATTAAAGCCATACTTGTCCTCATGCCGGGATTTTTCGGCGGCGCGGCAGACTTTGACAAAATGGCAAAGACCATTGTGCAGATGGGAAAGGGAGACATCGAAGTATGGGCTGTTGACAGGAGGTCAGTGCTGCTCAATGACTTTACAGGTATGCAGGAGGCATGGAACAAGCGCAAGCCTTCAATAGCTGTAGATTATTATTTCAACGAGGCAATTGTTAACGGCAAAACATACGCAGGCACCCCCACACCAACATCAATGTCTTATATGTCTGAGTGGGGGCTTGATATGACATTGCGCGACCTCAATACGATCATATCGCTTGTGCCTCAGCAGTATCGCAAGACAAATGTTTTCCTGGGTGGACATTCTTTGGGCGCGTTTCTTTCGCAGGGATATGCTGCCTATGATTTTGGCACAGGCCCCACAGATACAACAAATGCAGGTTATAATAGTGTCGCAGGCGTTATGCTTCTTGACGGCGGAGGTTCGGGCATGCTGCAACCTGTTACAGAAACAGCATATTTTTCAAGCACAGGAGTAACATTGACCATATCAGGATTAGAATTCATCCTTCCAAGTGTAAACATGCTTGAGACAGACCCTGCTCAAGTTACGGCTGCAGGTCTGCTTCCTGCACTGATCAGAACTTCGTTTTTAAATGTATTTACTTTTGTTCAGATAGAAGGCATGTATGCCATGCTTGAGCCAAACAAGGAATCAACACTGCTTCAGAATCTTGATTTTAGGTCGATTGCTGCAACTTTGTTGGGCAATACGCAGTTCAAGGCAACAAACCAGGCAATGCTCGGATTTTCATTGGACTGTAATTTCAATCCGATAAGTATAATGTGCGCAACGCTTGGGAGTGTAAACGGCCCTGTCAAATCAACGGCCAGCTTTTTAGATCCAAATATGACGATATCACAGCCTACTGACAAAGGGACAATGACCTACACATGGAACAGTCAAAACCATATAACATACATGACGGATCTTGCCGCAGCGCTTTCAAACACATACACAACCATGACAGAGCGATATTTTCCCACAAGGCTGCTGTTGGACTCGCTTGCAATGGCTGATTACGGGCCAACGCAGACAACAGACTGGAGATTTCAGAATGCCGGCATGCGAGTAATTTATACGCCGCAGATGGATGCGCCTGTGATTGCGTTCGGAGGAACCAGTGGAGCAGAACGGACTGAAGAGGTATATCACCTGTATAGAGACACTGTGGCTCCCGCTCGAAACTGTAGCGGCCAGCCAAGAACAGCGTGCGGTTTTGATATCCACATTATGCCGGATTACACGCACCTTGATGTTTTGCTTTCGGATCCGACATTATCAAGTGATAATGTTGATGCAATGATTTACAACTGGATAATGTCCAATACGGGCGGCGACATGCCTGTTCCTGTATTGCCATAATCTCCTTCAATCTCAAACTGGTGCTGATCGGGAAAAATGCTGGAGTGTTTTTGAAGAACTTTATTGTTATTGCTCTGATATTCCTTGCCTGCGTAAAACCCTCCACGAGGTGCGGGCAGGTTTTCAGGATGGCCCTGAGCTCAGAGCCACCGACATTGGATTGGAACCTTGCCACTGACAGCGTCTCATTCAGGGTCATCACCCAGATAATGGAGGGCCTGGCCCGCTACGATGACAAGCTCAATCCTGCCCCGGCCATTGCCGAGAGATGGGAGGTCTCAAGGGACGGGAAGACCTA